>JAABUL010000263.1_pt1 | contig 113409 bp, 18 predicted proteins | sample 5559151 | NCBI WGS metagenome assembly JAABUL01 (sample SAMN10711876, study PRJNA513368) | rock metagenome | isolation source: Antarctica rocks | place: Antarctica: Victoria Land, Pudding Butte sud | reverse complement strand
TCGGGCCGGGTAGTGCCGGTCCGGGTAGTGCCGGCACTAGGCCAGATCGGTTACAGTATTCCGACAGTTAGTCCCGTCGGCGCTGCCCGGGCAAGGAGATATCGTCAGATGCCTCAAGATGTGCCGGGAGCCATCGGACGCCTAAGAGAAGATTCTGGGCGATAATCAAAATCAAGACCACACAAAGGCGCTAGCGATGCAGTGTAGGAAACGGAAAAGGTGAAATAGGATGTCAACGTGGTAGATCACGAAGCCAAAACAGACACTTCGTGGAGGGGGAAGGGGGATCAGCTGGCAGTTCAACTTACTTTCTATGCTCGTAACAACATGCTTTTCCTGTGCTAGTCAACGAGCGAGCCACGAGTTCATAGCTTACTAAGAGAACAAAGTTCCTTCTCTTTTATTTCCCTCTCATTACTCTCTCTGAGTATTAACAGCCATAATTGCTGAAGCTGCTAAATGGTACCGGGAATATCCAAACGACCGGCGTGACTTGGTTTCGGCACCCGTCGAACGAAGAATAGTACTCTACCACTCACCAGACGGCAGATATACCATAGGGAAAGTTGAGTCACAATGATGAGAGAGACGCGAATCAAGAGTTTGAACATCAAAGAGCAGAGAATAAAACACTTGACCAATACAATTACCGACATTGTCCACTTTCAAGAGTGTCTCCATTTTTTGACCGCGTATTGACGGAATGAAGATGGATAAATCCCAATAACAAACCAAAGCTTGGGCAAACAATCATTGTACATTACGCACTTGAACACATGCCCATGTAGGGTCACCCCGGGGAAAGAAAGCAAGGAGAAAAGCTACATAAAAATCTGTGCCAGCCGGAGCGGACCAATTGCTGCTGGCGGATCGGATAGGGGTAATGTGCTGGATCCTCAACTATCTAGAAAATTAACCACCGATGACAAATGTCCCAGCCTGGCTATCGCACAAACGACATCTCTAACAATGCACATGATGTTGATATTCATGTCACAAGCGTAGAATTTGGCACTGGTGATGCTGACCGCGCATCTTCGTAACAAGTATTCTGTCCTACATGGGGTTCGTTTTTTCGCATGGTTGACAGTCAGCCATGTTTATTGCCATGATTGGTCTTACTATCCGTAGCCGATCCTTAAACGCTTTCGTCTTCAGGCCGCTAAAACCAGTCTTCCGGGACGGAACGCTGCTCGTCTAAGGCGTAGATGGGCTATTGGAGTCCTTGAGAGCATCGAGAACCCAATGGCGGAAAAGTAGTGATTCCCTAAGAGTTGGCGCACCAAATGTGGTAAGCTCTTCGTCATTGGGTACATCAGGCAGGAAAATACGGCGTCTGTAAGTGCGAGCGACCATGAGATTGGCGTTGGCGTGATCACCTCGTTGGTGAGCAGGACCGGATCGAAACAAGTAGAATAGTGTCCACACAAGCTCGGTAAACTCGTTCAGAACCCGATCTTGACCAGCCCACATCATCTTCTGATTGATTACCCAGAGTCTTACGTTAAGTGGTTCGGCATCTGGAGTAGCGAGCAAGCCAGGCATAGCGGACGGTGAATCTAGATAGCCGTGAATGGGGACCAAAACCGACGACAATTTTTCGGGTTGGACCGAGATGTCGAGCAGCGCATCCATGAGGGTGCGAAGGTAGACTTCAAGACCGTTAGACACGAGTACGGGCAAAGTAATAAGTTTTTCTTGCACCGCACATAAATCTGGACCGTATACCAGAACGCGAACGGGGACTTGGGAGTACTCGCTAACGGCATGATTCTCAATCAGTCTGGAAGATCGAAGATAGTTGAGCCACCTACAGAGAGCTTCGCCGGCCTGAACGCGTAATACGGTTGTGACATTCTCTGTAAGCTCGTGATTGACGGTCGCGTTCAGCGAGTCTATCGATCTAATAACATCGTCTGTTCGAAAATTCTCGTTCCAGGTGTATGCAGGGCCAATACCACGAATAATATCGTTAGCAGGCATGTCATCGTATCCCAAACGCTGAGGCTGAGTGTCCAGACTACGTTGAAGCTTTAGTGGATTGCGTTGAAGAGCTCGCAGATCACTTACATGGCCTCACCACGCTGGGCCAAACGCCAAGCTTCACAGCACCTGGCGAAGACTTCGAAGTTGCGCAATCCTTTGCTCCGCACGGGACCTCGCACTGTGTTGTGGTTCTCGTCCACGAGAGCCCACAGCGCAATAACAGGCAGATGTTGACTCAGATCATGTTCCTCCGGAAGGAGCGGCCGATTGTGTATCATCAGGGAACTGAGGTCTTGACGCAGCCAATAGACTTGTTGCGTCATAAATGAGCGTGATCTAAGGAAACGCTGATGGACGAAACGTTTGCCAGTGTAGGCAAGTCGTCGCAACGTCTTCAAGCCTGGCTCGTCCTGATTTGGTTGTCGGACTCGATCTTGATAGCTTCCGTCTCCGACAGACCATAACCTAGCGCTGGAGAGATTCGCTTGCAAAGATTGAGCGTAGGATGGGAGAATACGAACCCCGAAGCCCCGAAGCCCCGATTGGCATATTTGAGTATTCGATGGATCCGAGACTCTCTGCGACGTCCAGGATTATGTCCCCACACTAAATCCATGGTAAACACATTGTAGCCTGTTTCCAAAGCTCGTGCACAACGTGGCAACATAGTTACCTTGAACCCGTCAAATCCAAGAGCACATGAGTCAAGATCAAACTTGAGCAGCACACGAAGCGGGTCGTAAGCTAGCTCAAGAATTATTTGTATACGTCGAACAGGATAATCCGCCAACAACTCGATAGTCTCGGCTGTCTTTACAACCAGTCTTTGTTGATTGGTTGTTGGCAAATTGCGATGCCAGACGTTGTGTATCTCCACGACCTTTAAGTTGGCCTTCTCAGGATCGAGTCCGTAGAGATAGATATCAATTTCCGGATGCAGTATATGGGAAGCGCGGTCTTGACTCAGGTCTGTGTGTAGTGAGGTGGTCAAAACCATCCCTCCCGCGATCAAGACATTGTTCCAATCCAGTCCATCCAAAAGGTTGCCCGTGATGCGCTTGAAGACCTTCACGAATGCAATATTGCTTCCTTGAATTGTCAGCTCTCTCTGGCGAAGTTCGTCCAGCAGCTCGATATCGCCCTTTGGCGGAAGCTCGCGGGCAAAAGTTATCTCCTTGCTCTCCAGCGTGATTTGGGTTATTGGAGAAACTATTGTGAGGAAGTCATCCAGGGTAAGTAAATAGTGCTCGCCTGGGAAGCTTGATGTTTCCTCTTGCAGGTAGCGCTCATTCCTTAGCACAGCCTCATCAAGATCAATCAAAGGCCCATAGTCGTCACAAAGCTCGGGCAGAGCTAACAAGAAGCGTAGAAACTGGTACGGTAGCTGAGCAGCGTTCGAAATTCGCTTCATGAGCAGCGGATTGTCGATGAATGCTGCGACAATACTCATATTGTTCTTAGCATCCTCAAATATGGGGAAGCATCGAAGAATCTGTCTGATTGCCAACGATGTCAAGCTCGGTATACTTCTGTTGTCCGCCTGGCGTGGTGTGCCGGAATACTCAAGCTGATATCTGAGAAGCTCTTCAGCCAAAGAGTAGGGTGACCATTCAGCGAATTCTTCTTGACGCTCGTCTATCTCATGCCTGGTCTCAACATCTAAGCGCCAGGCATTGAAAACATATCTTGGGAGGGCTTGAGTATGAGAGAGTGATATTTCATCCATCATGTGGCAGGATTAAAAGGCCCGACAGCTTCAAGGCCTAGTCGGCCTAGCTTTGGAGGCAGACATTGATGAGAATTAAGAGGCAAACACCAGCTATAACTTCTGTGACGTTCTGCCATCACCCGCACCACGTGCCTTGATACAAGAGCTACAAATGCATCCTGGCTGTATGCATGGTAGTGCGCGATATTGTCGTGCATCGGCGCTTAAACACCGGGATCTGACCAGCCAACCTTCTCGAAGGTAGCATCACCATGGTTCGGTGGAGCAAGGGACACCCCATACTGAAGATCTCGAGCAGTTAGGTTGGGTTAAGCCAGCCGTAGCAATCAATGGTATAGGTGATGTAGGACTTCGACAAGAGCAGAGTGTTCGTCATGACGGGCGAATGCGTCAATACTTCAGAGTTGCTCGTAGCGTACTCTTTTCTTGCTAGACATCCCAAGCGTGTGCAACAGAGATCGATCACTCTGGGGAATTAGAGAGTGCTTTTACGCGACATGCGAATCTCCTGAACAAGAGAGTCTCGACCTCTGACTGCTACTCCGAGATGGTAAATTAACGCTCGCCTATTTTCTGCCTTAGTCACCCCACAATATTTTGATCAATTTTGCCTGTACTCGAAACAACACTGATCCGAATCTCTGTTGACTTTAGAACAAGATCTGAGGGTACAACCGTTGTTAGTATTCCATAAGGTAATCATATGTTGACTTACCAAATTCGACTCTCATCCAGATATTATTGCACCGCGAAAATTCTTTCGCGATTCTTGCTTGCAACAGCTTGTGCTCGTATTGCGCTTTTGAATAACTTACCATCTATATAAGCTTGAGCAGTCGTACGAGTCGTTGCCTCAGTTCTCAGAGTGAAGTTGCCAAGCCTCTAGCGAGTCGACATGCTAAGTCGCTGACTAACATTAAAAGCGCTTTTACGTCTGAGCTCAAAACTCTTGAATACAATTCTCGATACACAAACATTTGTTGCAAGCTATAATAAAATATAGAATTAAAACTAATATTATAGATTAAGTATCAACATATTTATATTATTTGTTTTTGTAATTATCTTATATATTAATTATTATTATATATACTATTAATTATAATTAATTAATTGTTGTTGTATCTATTATGTTTGCAAAACTATTAAATTCTAACAATATTAAATATTGCAGAATTAACTTAAAATATACGCAAGCTCTTTTTTAATTTTTTTTAACTTAAAATACTGTATAGCCAGACTAGTGAAAAATTCAACCGATGTACAACCGTTGTACAACTGTCGAAAAACCGTCGAAAAACCGTCGAAAAATCATTCTAAAACTGATAAAAAACCGTTTTCCAACCAATTAACAACTAGAAAAATTCTAAATTTCGATTGTTTAACAGTTGAGTTTCCCAACAATTACTAATTGCGAAAATAGATTTTAGGATCGAATCGCAATTGTTCAATTGTTGATTAAAATTTTTATTAAATTGAAAAAAAATATAGTTAAATAGACTTCCTAAGTACTAGACTAGTAGAGAAATATATAGAAGAGTATAGATAAGAGAATTACTTACGCGTATATGTTTTTTATAAATTACGTAATTTTTCTATTTATAACTTGCTAGTGTTGATAGTAATTAAAATAGAGACTTCCCGAGATAAGTTAAAACTTTAAATTTAAGTTTAAACTCTAAACTATTAATAGAATTAATAGAAAAACGTCTTGACTTTACGTATTAACAAATTAACAACTTAAATATTTTACTACATAACATGTCAAGACTTAAAACCTCGATCGGGCTAGCTTCGAGACTTAAAAAATAAATTTAAATTTTTTAAAATTTCTATATCAAAATTAGTATCTATAGGCATCTATCCGTTGTAAAACCGTTGTTCAACCGTTGTTCAACTGTAGAAAAATCGATTTTCTTGTCTTAAACTGTTGTTTAAAAAATTAACTATTCAAATTAGCATCTATAGACATCTATTCGATGTTCAATCGTTGTTCAATCGTTGTTCAACCGTTGTCCAACGAGAGAAAATCTAAATTTCTAAATTTCTAACTTCAAACCATTGAACAACCGTTGAACAATCGTTAAACAACTATAAAATATCTAGATTTCTGTTGTTCAACCGACGTACAACTGTTATACAACTGTTGTTTTTATTAGTAGGAAGTCCTAGACGTAAGTTAGAATTATATTTTAATTTCGATTAAAAATTGTGCTTTATTTTTATATATCTTATTTTATATAGTGCAACAATATAGTTTTTGCAATTATTGCAACAAAATACTGCAATCTAAAGATATTATATATAGTCTTTCAAATATAGAAGTTTGCTCTTTAAATATATTAAAAATAGTAATATAAATTTGCAATATTATTTAATACTATCTATTTTAAAAATTAGTATAATTACTATAAAAAATAGATCTAGAATTATTAATTTAAGTATATATATAATATATATTATTTGTCGCAAAGTTCTGCAAACAAATATAGTATTATCTGTTTTAATATCTATTTATTTTGTACTTTATATTGTAAAGTTTTAAAAATACAAAAATTACTATTTCTTTTAATACTTTTTTAGATTGTATTTTTATTATAAAGTTTATTGTTAATTAATAGTTGCTATTTTTCTAAGTATTAATTTAAATTGTATATTGTATCTATTTTATAAACAAAAAACAAGTTATTTTTTAAAATATATATATATCTTGTATTTTAATACTGTTATTAGACAAAAAACTTGTTATTTTTTCTAATATCTATTTAATTTTTGTTTTAATGTTATTTTGCAAACAGAAAAAATTGCAGTTTCTTTTAATATTTATTTAAATTGCATTTTAATACTATTTTAATAATATTAGAATACTATTATAATATTGTATTAACTTTTAACTTTTCTAATATTTAGAATTAGTATATCTAGTTATTTAACAAAAAACAATAGTAATAATATTAATTTATATTTATTAATATTTTGAACAAACAACAACAATTATATTTTTAATAACAAAATATTAAATATACTTTTTGTCTTAACTAAAATAAAAATATATTAAATATTGTTGTATAATATTTAATATTAATTTAATATATTAGTTGTTAGTACTTTTAACAACAAAATCTTAACAACAAAAAATATAATATAAATCTTAAATAATTAAAAATTTAATATATTAATTAATCGATTTGCAATAAATAAATATTTAATATTATATTGTCTATATAAAAGATCTATTTTTATATTGTAATTTTGTTGTATATATATATATATTGCAGAGCAAATATTGTATATAATTTGATTTGTTAAATAATTGTTTAACACAATATTGCTATTAAGAGTTAAATATATTACAATTTCTATATATTTATATAAATTTAAAATTTACAAAACTATATTTTTGTATAAGTTTAATATTTTTAAGATTTTGCTCTTATATAAATTTGATATTCACAATACTTTGCTATTATATAAATTTAATATTTATAAAACTATAATTTTGTGCAGATCTAATATTGAAAAAACTATATCTTTATATAATCTTAAATTTACAATATTAAATTTGCTAAATATATTGTAATATTTTTACTAATTTCAAACAGCAACAATATATATATAACTTATTAGTATTTATTTAATAAAACAAATATATATATTAGTTGTTGCTAATTTTATACTATATTAAATTGTAATATACAAATTGTTAGCTTTGTATTTAAGATTTTTAATATAATACAAAATATCTAAATTTAAGTATTGCTTATATTAATTGTTATTAAATACTAAATAATTTATTTTTTTATTATTGTATTTTTTTAAATAAAAAATATTTTTAATATTGTTAAATATAGCAAATAATAGACTTATTTAAGTATATATATAATATAGTAAAATAATAGAAAGATATATAGTTGCTGCAAAAATAAAAAGCTTAATATAGATTATAATATAATATATAGTAGAGCAATTTATTAATCTAGATTTAAAAATTATATAAGATTTATTAACAATATATATAAAGATTGTATTTGTTAGTTAATACAGAATTACTTATATAATATTAATATAAGACTAATTTTATTTCTGTATTAATAAATAGACTAACCGTTTGGATCGGTTTTTCCCCGAAATCTATAATCCGACCCGAAAGTTATACCTAATTAGGCCAAGTTTTAACCTAATATAGTTAGTATTTTCATAATTTATGCAATTCGGTTCCAACTGTTGGAACCGAACGATCAGTCTATTAATAAATTACTTATTTATTAAAACTTAATTAAATAAATAGTATAAATAAATTCTATTAGTATTGCAAAATAAGAAAATAAATATTGTAATATATAAAGAACTATACAATATAATATAATATAGTATCTGTAAAAAAACAAAGATTTTTTTTAAAACTTTATTTGTTATAAATATAACAAAGAGAATATAAAATAAATAAAAAAATTAACAAGAAAAATAAAGAGAAAGATATTTGAAAATTATATCTCGACTTAACTAAGATTAGACAATAGAATAGATATTATAATTAAAATTGTATTATACAAATTAATTTTTATTTTTGTCTTCAAAAAGATAATCAGATATTTTATATATTTATTATTTAATTAACAAATATATATCTTTTTGTCTATTGTATTTCTGATTTGCTTAAATATATTTTTAACAATTTTAACTCTCTACTATCTTAATATTGTTTAGAAAAAGATAAAAGTATAGTATTTAATATAATGTTTCGAATATATTATTTCAGAATCTAACTTCGAGATATACTTAGATAGTTATAGCAATATTAGACTATTTTAATATTTTAATCTAAATATTAATTGCAGTATTAATAAATAAATAACTAATAATTTACTTTTTTAGTTTATTAATATAAGTTATTTAATAATATATTTTATAATTAATTTTTTATTTGCAATCGAAATACTTTCTCTTTAAATAAAATATTCTGATTTTATACTTTTTTGCTTGTTAATTGCTGTTACTTATAAAAAGATAAATATTTTTTTGTTACTTTATATAAAAATTCTCTTTACTTTTCTCTGTTATTATATACTTGTTAATATTTTTATTATTATTATTAATATTTATCTTAATTCTTGTTGAATTATTCAAAGATATTTATATTATTTAAATTATTTCTGTTGTATTAAAGTTAACTAATTAGTTTTAAAATAAAATTGCAAAAATTCTAATAATTTTAAGAATTTAACTAATTATATAATTGTTAACTCGAATATCTTTTGTAGAAATTTTAGTAATATCAAATAATTGCAGATATAAGTTACAGAACAGATAGTAGTTATTATAATTTGCAAAAACAGTATTTTTGTATTTTGTAACAATTTTTTGCAATATATTATTAATAATATCTTTAATCTATTAAGTATAGTAATCTGTAATATATTTAATTAGTCTTATTGTAATATTTTGTATTAATTTTATTGCTATATTTATTCTTTTATTAATATTAATATTTGTTTGCTTTTATATTTTCTTTAATAACAGATTATTTTTATTATTTTTAAAATTGTATTTAAATTTTCTAGTCGAGAATAGCAATACAATATATTCGAAATAAAATTTAATTGTATATAAATATTTAGAATATAAGAATTGCATTTACTATCTTTATTTAGAGTCTACTAAATAAAAATATTATATCTTAACTTAATAATTAATACAACTTATTAAATTTTTGCTATTGTTTAAATTTTTGTTCTTTTCGAAATCTTTAGAAGTTATTGTTAAAATAGAAAATAAATACAATATATAGTCTAATTAATTTTGTCTTTAAATTTGTATATACTCTATAATAGTCTTTATATTAATATTAGCAAATACAGAAGATAATTTTTAGAATAATATAAAAAATAGAGTTGTAATATAGCAATTAATATTAGCATTTTAACAAATATTTAATAGTTTAGATTTAAAATATTAAAAAATATATTAAAAAAGTATCTAAATATTTTAAGTTGCAAATTAATTAGAACAAATTGTAAATTAACAAATAATACTTAAATTTAAGCAGTAAATCTGCAGATAAATTTGAAAATAAATTTAGAAATAAGTTTTGTAAATAAATCTAAAAATAAATTCGAAAATAAATACTAATTAACAAAATAATATTAAATTGTAAAATAAAAACAGATTTATTAATTACAAAATATTAATAATAGATATATATATAAATATTCTATCTTTATTCTGCGTTATTTTTAATTTCTATTCTTGTAATTAGCTATATAAGTACGTCGATATACTTAGTAACAATAATATAAAAAAATACTAAATTGTTAATTTTTGCTCTCTATTTCGACTATACTCGAAGATATATTATATAAATAGCAGTATAAATATCTGAGAAAATACAATCTAAATAAATTGAACAAAACGCTATAATACTGCAATTGCTTTTATAGTTTTCGATTTTGCTACTAAACTCGAATCTGCGTTGTATATAAATCTAATATCTACTATTATTGTTAATCGAGAATTAATATTGTAATTTTAGTTAATTAGAGCAATATTATTGTTACAACAATAAAATATATATAATTAATTATAGAATTGTATTCTATTTTAAGTTTAGTCTATCGATTTAAGACTATATAACTGTAAAATATATATACAATATATAAGATATTATACTTTTAACAAATTTTGCAACAAATAGTATTTTAAGTTTAATAGATATACAAAAAAGATATTAATTTGTTAATTAACAAAAAAATATAATTGAAAAAAACAGTTTTAAAAGAACGCGCAAAAAAAAAAAAATTTAAAAATAGCAACTGCAAGCTTAAAAAAATAAAAAAATAAAAATATATATATATATTCTTTATATCTATTTTAATATTCTTAAATTGTGTTATACAATATTAATAAATTATTTATTCGATTGCAATTTTTTAGATTTTTATATATTTTGTGCGCTTTATAATTTTTTTAAAATCTTAAGTAAATTAAACAACAATTTTGTATATTTTAATAAAATCAAATTTATTTGTTGTTTATATTTTTGTTTTGTTTAATAAATAAATTAAAAACAAATTTGCTATTATCTTTTTGTTTTTTATTAGATAATAAAGATTTGTCTATTAATAATAACACTATTTTTTATTAGCTTTATTATAAATAATATTCTCGAAAATATTTATATTTTTAATTTAAATTTATATTTTAATTGTATATTTTAACAAATATCTTATTGCTTTAATTATTTTAACAATATTAAATTTTATTAATTAAATTTTTATTTAATTTGTTATTGCTAAAAAATTTCAAATTTAGAATATAATTAATAATATAATTATTAAGACAAACTCTTTTAATTAAAAATTTATATATATTAACAATATTAATAGTATTGTCGAACAGATAATACTTTTTATAATTGCAATATTTTGCAAAAATATTTTCAATTTGTATTTTCTTTAGTTTAACTTAAATAATCTAAGAAATCTATTTTCGATATTTAATTAATATTTATTTGACAAATTTGTTTATTAATATACAATTTAATTTTTCTTCGATATTAATTAGTATTGCTTTTCGAAATATAATAGCAATTATAACAATCTTTTTTTTAATTATCTTTTATTTTATTTTATAGTAATCTCTTTTTTGGAGCATATAGCTTATCCTGGGTGCAGATTTCCCACCCGGGACAAGCTTATCCCGGATAGGAATTTCCACTCGAGATAAACTCTATTTATGCTTAGTCTATATTTAACATAAAGCGTGCTAAATAAAACAAAGATTATAAGTTTGAAAAGATATTTCTATTGCAAGTTGTATATATTAAATATATACTAGATCTATAATCTCGTTATCGCAAAACTTATTCTAAGTAGAAAATCTATATCTAAAATAAGCTTTTCTTTATATCAAGTCTATACTTTATATATATTGTACTAAATTAAGCAAAGAAATTAAAAGTTTAAAAATGTATTAAAGAGAAGATATATATATCTAATATTGTTACGCTGCTATCTAGGCGACTAAAGTATTAGGATAGATTAATATTGTGGAAGAGATTTGTAGACGTCTTTAGGCAATGCAAGCAATCTCTTGGTAACAAGGGTTTGCAACTTTGTATCTATAATAGAGGATAACTTAATAAATAAGTTGAACACGATTCATAAGGAAATCGCGTTTAGGAGTTTATATACATGATAAATTAGTTAAATCGATAAATTAGTGCTCTTGATCTCAATGATTCATTAATCTCTTAAATCAATGATCTTAGTGAATTAATGTCATTGATTTCATTGATTTATTGATTTAATCACATAATACTTTCTTGACAAATTGTGTCTTTGCATACTATGAAGAGCTTTGCGTCGTAATTAGTAGAACTAAGTACGCGACTCGTAACACTATTTTTCTCTTCAAGATTTTCGTTTTAATAAACATCATGATTCATTCTTTCTATTATTATGTTTAATGATTCAAAAAAGTCTTAACAACGTCACGAGCTTTATCGAAGACTACTTCGAATAAATGTTATTATATTTTAATGTTTTCGTTGTGTTCGTCGTAGCTTTCTTTGTAAAATAGAGAAGAAATTTAGTCGTTATGTTGAATGCGTAAGATTTTTGATCAAATACGATTGTCGTAATTTTTTCGATATTAAATGACGATTCTTGAAGTAATAAAAGAATGTTTTAGAAGAAAGAAGGCGATTAATAATTGTTTGTGCGAATAAACTTCATCAAGAGCTTTGTGAGCAATATGCGCGTATAAAGAGACTACGCAAACAAAAGAAATTCTTAAAAAAGCGTAATAATAAAATACTTCGTCGCGAAATTTAAAGTTTAAATGAATTAAATGCTTTAAAGAACTTGATTGATTCTCATTTAAATTAAGAGATAATCGTTGCTTTCTTTAGTGATGATTTGTTTCAAAAGTTGTTTTTTAACTTCTAGAAGAGCGTTTTTTTTCTCGAAATTTCTTTAGCAATCTTTGGCATCGTCGAAGGTTCTTAAAAGATTCTTACGTGTTTTCGAAAATAAAATATTCTTTTTACTTAATAAGATACTCTTGATTTTCTTATTTTAGAATTTTCTCGATCTCGAATTGCTTCTTTTTTTGTGAATAGAAATAAAAGATGTTCTATAAAGACATAGTTAAATTTGTTGACTTCAACAATAAAATATAAAATATTAAAAATATTTTAACGTTTTGAAGTAAGTTAAGTTCGTAATTGATTAATTTCTTAGCTTTTTTAACAAGAAACAATTCGACTTTAACATGATTTAATTTCTTGTTTAACTTTCTTGTTCTAAGATTTTTTGTAAAAAGATATATTTTATTTCTCTCTTTTAGCTAAGATGTCGTTTTTCGTTTTTTGTTTTAATATTTGATTAATCTTTCTTGCATTTTTAAGATGTTGTCGTGTATCTTTTTTAATGTCGTTATTCTTTCGATAACTAATTGCGCAAACAAATGCGTACGCTTTTTCTTAAAGAGATTTAATTTCTTGCTATAATTGGCGAAAAATAAAGTTATTTTAGTAATATTTAAAATCTTTGCATTGAGTGTTAATTGTGTCATAGATAAAAGTGATACTCAATTACTATAAGTATTGTTAATATAATGTCTTAAATATTGCTTAAGACTCTAGTTCGTTCTTTTTGTTTAATTATTTGTGATCGAATAATAGATAGTAGACATTTAAAGTTTTGTATCTAATATTGAGAGAAACGTCTTTTAATAGTTAGACGTGAAGAGTTTGTCTTTGTCACTAGTTAGTCTCTTAAATATATCGTGATATCTTATAAGTCGATTTAGTATAATGTATTTTAGTTGTTTTGCGATGAACTTCTCTTTACATGCGATAATATGTAAGTACTTAATAAGCTTATTAATTATTATTAGTATCGAATTATATTTGTCTCTAATTGCTAAATTCGTCGACTTTAACAACTTAATAATAAAGTTTATCGTAACTTCATTTTATAACAATTTAGATAATTTCTAATATTGAATTTCGTTATAATTCGCATGCGTATCATGTTTGTTTTGCTAATAATTAAGACATCGTTTAATATATGTTTCGACAACTTGTTTTATTTGTAAAAACTAACAATGCTAACGTAAAAATTAAAGAATTTTTATTACTTTTAAATGTCTTTGTAGTGATTCGTCATAATACTCTTTTATATATTTGTTAATTTTATCGATAAATATCTAGAGTTTTTCTTTTTTTATTAAAAACTCTTTTGTATTATCTTGAAATATTTGTAGTATTACATTTAGCTTATATTTGTTTGCTAATAATGATTTGTTTTCGTTGATCTTAAGTATGTTGTAATTAAACGATTTCTTCGTTTTTATATGATCATTTTTTTTATTAAGTGCGTTTGCTTTGCCATTATCTTTGTCTAAAATATACTATATTTTAAACTTATATTGTTTAAGTTTTTTTAATTATTATATTTGTCTTTTGTTAAGTTGCTTTATAGTAATGAAGTGCACAAAATTTTTGTGATTTATAAGAATCGTAAATTTTGACGATTTTTTTATATATACTTTTTATAATTTTAAGAAGACTACTATAACGAGTAGTTTTTTATTGTGAACATTATAATTTTGTTCGATTAACAAAAGTTTTTTCAAGAGATATGTTATTAAGTGTTATATGTTTTCATGTTTCTAATTAAAGCATACATCGATAATTAGATTTAATGCGTTAATTTCAATTTTGTTTAACAATTGCGAATTGTACATCTTTAATATTAGCTTCTTTAAGCATTTTAATTTAAAATTCTAAAATAATTTCTCTTTTGCGAGTTCTTATATTTATGACGTATTTTTTTTCGTAAAATTCGTTAATAATATCGCGTTTATTAAGTAGTTTTTAATGAATTTCTTGTTGTAGTTTATGAAATCTAGAAAGAATTGTATTTTTTTGACATTTATTAATAATTTTTATTCTTTAATTGTTCGTAGCTTCTTAAGATTTATGCGTACTTCGTATCGTTTAACGACAAATTCGAGAAAATTAATTTTCTTTTAATGAAATTCGCATTTCTTTAATTTAAGATGTAAGTTTTTTATGTTTAAACATTCTAATATTTTAAAAACATAACTAACATACTTTTTTAAGATTTTCGAATAAATTATGATGTCGTTCAAGTATGCTATGACAAATCGATTCAAATATTGTCGTAGTATATCATTAATTATTTTTTAACATGTTGTTAAGACGTTCGTGAATTCAAACGACATTATTATGTATTTATATAATTTATATCGTATGCAAAAAGCTGTCTTTCACTCTTCTTTTGTTTTTATCTTAATTTGATTGTACGCTTTTCGTAACTCTAGTTTAATAAAGTACTTCGCTTCGAATAACTAATCTTGAAGCTCGTTAATATTAAGTAGTAGATATTGATTCTTAATCGTAATATTATTTAGCTTTTGATAATCGACACATAGACGAAGAATTTCATTCTTCTTTAATATAAAGAGAATTGAATATTCTACTTGTAATTAGAATTTTTTAATAAATTTTTTCTTTTCGTTTTTTGCCAAGTATTCGCAAAGTACTTCGAGCTTTTTCTTGAATAAAACATATATAAGTTCAAACGTGAGTTGCTTGCTTAATTCAAGTTTAATTTCGTAATTTTACAATTAATGTTTAGAAAGAATCTTTATTGTTTTCTTTTCTTAAAATAGATGCTCTTAATTGTTATATATTTGTGATACGTACTTTAGCGATTTCTTCGTTGTATCAAATAGTTCAAGATTTCTAGAAAATTCGTGATTTTCTTCATTTACTTTGACTTTATAACTTGATTAATCTTTATTAATGTCTATTAAGTCGAACTTTATTAAATCGTTTTTTTTCGAAAATGCAAGTTCGTTGCTTGCGATCGATTTTTAATTTGTTCTTTTATCTATTATCGAACGTTATTAATGCGTAAATTAGATATAAATTACGTGATCACATTGTGCGAATCTAAATACTCGTGTATTTTAATCAACTTCTAGATTGTGTTGCTTCAATCAAAGCATTTCTAAAACAATATTATAAATGATTATTTTCACTATATTAAAAATTAGTTTCTCGTGATGTTATTAAATAGCTATCGATAATAATTTCGTTTCTTTATTCACTTTTTTATTCTCGTTAAATAATAAGTTTCTATCTACAATTATTAGATTGTATGCGTTAAACTTTTTTTAAGTAAAATACTCTTTTCTCTTAACAAAAGCTTTGATCATAAAATTATTTATTGCACTAAAATCGACCATTGCGATGAGTTAACAATCATTGATTTTAATTAATGTAATAAAACATTGTACGTATGCTATTAAGTTTAGTTGTTGTTGTTGAGCTAATATATTACATTTCTCTAGTATACTCTTTACTAAAAAATTTGAACTTTTTTTTGTTTTTGTGTTGCGATTTCTGCTTCGAACGCTTGTTTGCGCTAAGCTTTCTTTTTATGTTAAATTAATAATTTTAACTTTCTAGGAAATTAGTTGATTTCTTCTTTGTTTTCTAAATAAGTTTAGCATAAGTTGTTATAGCATTTTGTTCAATTAAGTGTCGCGTATTTCTTTGCTTTTTTTATCTTTTTTTAAGATAAACTTACATTGCTTAGTTGTTGTTCGATTTTATTAAAAATTTCTCTTTTTATAGTGGCGTCGCTTTTTAGCGTTTTCTCGCATTTATTTACGATTTAATTTATTTGTCGTTTCTTCGATGAACTAGTTAAAGTTTCAAGATGTTTCGTAATGTTATCTAGGCATTCGTAAAAGTTCTTTTAGTTGTATTCGTCGTTTAAGTTTGTTATTAAGTAAAAATATGACGTTTTTAATCGTTTCGCTCTCATAATCTTATTAAGTATTTGATTAACTTTTTGCGTAAATGTGAATGTCTTATTTAATGATATTTTATCTAGAACTTTTTGTAATTAATTTAGGATTTTTATCAAATAGTAGTCGTCGTTTAATCTAGTTTTAAGAGTGTTCGTCTTTGTGTCAATTTGCTTTCTAATGTCGTTTTAACTATTAAGTATCTCTTTTAACATAACATTGATTTGTTAACGATTCATTAAGTTTCGTAATTAATAATCTCTTGCGAAGTGACTTAATTTGTCACATAAATAGCACGTTTTTTGAAATTTGTTATTTTGCTTTTTTCTAAAGTTTTTCTCTTTACGTTGTTAAGTAAAATTTAGTTTCATAGATGCAAGCTTACGATAATTAAAATTATTGTACTTTTGATTAAAACAAAATTCTCTTTATTAATATTTGATCGTTGATTCAAAGAAGATTTTTGCTCTTTCTTAAGATTGATCGTATTTTTTTTCCATAATTCTTTCATATAGCTTGTCGTTAAAATCGATAACTACTTTAATAAGATTAAATATATCGTTAAAAGTTTTTCTATTATGTATAATTTTGTTCTTTAAGTTGTTTTTAAAATCTTGTTGAAACATTGTTATAAGTGCGACATCGTTTCACTTAATTAAATTGATATACTTTTGAAATCTAGTTACGTAGTCTATTACAAAAATTCGTTAAATTAAATGTTAAATTACTCTTTTTACGATTTGTTTTTCGTTAAATGTTTTAAAGATTCTTTTAAGTTCTTTTTTGAAGTTATTAAAGTTTGTGAACATTGTACGAGAGTTTTCGCTATTGTTCTTTAAGTACTTTCGTAAATTTAGTTTGAGTCAATGTTGAGCTCTCTCTTTAAAAAATGTTGATGCGAAAATCGTCTTTTAGTTCGCTAAAATAAAATAGAAGATAAAATAGATATTTATTTGCATAAGTTAGTTCTTCAAGTCAATACGATCTTCATAATAGATATTAAGTTTATTAATTTTGATCTTATCGTTTTTCATGATTAATGATCGACGTGATGCTAATGAGCTAGTGCTTAAAATAGAGACGCGTTGATTTAATATAGACATTCTTAAAGTGTTCAAAGTGTTACGCTACTATCTAGGCGACTAAAGTATTAGGATAGATTAATATTGTAAGAGAGATTTGTAGACGTCTTCAAGCAATGCAAGCAATCTCTTGGTAACAAGGATTTGCAGCTTTGTATCTATAATAGGGAATAACTTGATAAATAAGTTGAATACGATTCATAAGAGAATCGCGTTCAAGAGTTTATATATATGATAAATTAATTAGATTAGTAAATTAGTGCTCTTGATCTCAATGATTTATTAATTTCTTAAATTAGTGATCTTAATGAATCGATGTTATTGATTTCATTGATTTATTGATCTAGTCACATGATACTTTTTTGATAGATTGTGTCCCTACATATTGTGAAGAGCTTTGCGTCGTAGTTAGTAGAACTAAGTACGCGACTCGTAACATTATGCTCGATATATACTAAGTTAAGATTAAAATCAAATTATATTATTATTAAAAAATATATTATACTAAAACAAGTAAACAAATATTTTAATTAATTATTAAATAATAGTCTAAAAATATTTTAATACAATTATATTTATTTTTCTAAAAATAGCAATATTTTTCTCGAGAATTAAGTTTTTAACAATTTATATTTTATAAACTTAAAAAACTTTATTGAGTCTATATTTAAAAAATTAAATTTAAATAAGTATTTATTAAAATTTTTTGCAAAAAAGATTTAAAATATAATGAAAAATTTGATACAAAAATCTCTTGTATAACTTTATACAAATTAAAATTGTTTCTTTTTTAATTTTGTATTTAATCTATATAATAAGAATTTTGCAATATTAAATAAGAATATATTTAAATACAACAAAAAGTAAATTGTAAATATAATAACAATTAGCTTTGTACAGAACAAAATTAATAATATTTTGCTATCTTCTATTTTAAATATTAATAAGCTTAATATAATATAGATATTAAATAGTTTTATTTTGTTTGCAAAAATAACAAATAATTAATCAAATATATTTGTCGACTAATAAATATAAATAATATATAATAAATTAAACAAAGAAGATTTAGTTTTGGTAAATAGTTATTTTTAAGATTTAATATATTAAAGCAAGAGTATTAGTATATTCTGCAATATTGTAAAAGTATATATATTATAGTTTATACAATAACAAATATCGAAAAATAAGTATATATTTCAAAAATAATTATATAATATTATAAATTTTAGTTTCGAAGTTATTATAATAAAATAAATTGTATTACGCAATTTTATACAACAACTATTTGAAAAACTATTTTAATATTTTTCTCTTTGCTTAAAAGTGCGTTCTTGATAGTACAAATAATATAACAATTATATTTGAGAGTATCTTTTTTAATTTTTAATATTTCTTGTTTTTTGCTATTTTATTTTGCTTAATATCGACTTTAAATATCTTAACTTAATCTAACAATTAAATTATCTTAATCTAACTAAATAATTTTTAATATTTATTTAACAATACTATTACTCTAGTCTTGTTTGCTATCTCTAATATATAAATATTAATTGCAGTTGCGCTCTTTTAAATCTAAACAATATTACTAGAAATAATAATAAATTTATTAATAGTTGCGTTTGTTAATATAATCTGCAACAATAAAAATATACTTTCGACAACTATATAAATATTAAGTATTATAATACTTAAACTAAAATTAGTTAAGCAATATATAACAACAACAGTAATATTTTTGTTTATATTAAAATTAAGCTGCAAGATCTAATAAAACTGCAATATTATATATTGTTAAATAATTAAATACTACAAGTATCTTAATAGTACTGTAGTATATTCTAAGTAATATAAATTTTTTTAAAATTCTTAGACAGTTTTTAGTTTCTGTTAAGTTTTCTAACTGTTTTAAATTAACTATTTTTTAGTTTTCGAAACAACTGTTTTTTTCTTTATAATTCTTTTTATTTTAGACTTTAATACTTTGTAAATTTTATTATATTTTTCTATTTATTTTTTTTGCTATATATTAAAAATTTGGCAATCTGAATTTACAACTGATATCTTAACTCGATTGCTAATAATATTTTAACAACAATTTTAGATTTTAAATATCTTGTCTTTATTATTGTTTATATTTTAATTTTTTTTATAATAGATATAATCTTATTGCAAAATCTATATATTTTAATCTATTTTATATCGACAAATTATTGTAGTAAAATCTTGTTTTTAGTATAATTTTCAAATTTAACTAAGTTTTCGAATATATTATTCAATATAATTACTAAAGAAAAGTAACAAATATACAATTTAAAAAATAGTTTGTATAATTTGTTCTATTTTTATTGCAATAGCTTTTTTTAAAATTAATAAGTTTTAAACTTATTTCTCTTTATATTCTTGTTTAATACTATATATAATTCTGTTTCTATACTATAATCGAAATTATATACAATATAGCAATAAACAAACTTTTGATAATTTAATATCTTATAATTTTTATTATCGAAAAATTTCAGCAAATACTTGCAAAGATATTTGTCTAAATTAAGATTTATTAAATCTTATATATTGCAATTAAGATTTTAATATTTCTCTAAGTCTATTTGTCTTTTGTTTAATATTTAAGAATTGTTTATTGTATTGTTCTATATTATATATTTTTTAGTTTTAAATAAAATCTTTATTTCTTTATATTAATTAAAATAAAGAAAAATAAAATAGACTTGCAGAAATTTATATTGTATAGCATATTTTAGATATTGTACTTATTATTTAAAACAACAAATCTAAAAATAGTTACTAAAAAACTTTTCTAATATTAGAGTTGTTTATCTTAAGTTTGTAAATATCTGCTGTTATTAATATTAAAAAATCAGTACAATTATTGTTTAAAATCTTGATTTAATTAAACATTTTTATTTTGTTGCTTTTTGTTATAAGTAAAAAAAAAAGTACTACTTATAATACAGATTTCGACAAATAATCTAGTATAACTATTTAGAGTCTAATTAATTTTATAATTTGCAAAATCTTTACAATAGTATTTATAAAAATAACAATTCTAAAAATATTGTAAAAGTTGCTGATACTATATAATAAAATATGTTAAAGATTTTTTTTTTTTTTTTTGCAGTCTAAAATCTGACAATTTAAATATAAATTTCTGATTAATTTAATAAGATTTTTACAATATATATATTCTTCGAAAAATAATATTAATCTATAATATTTGCAAATATTATTAAATTTAAAGTAATTAAATCTGTATTAAAAAACAGTTTAATTAACAGTCTTATATATAGTACTTTAAAATTATAATATTTAAATTTAAATTTTTGCTATTTACTATATAGATACAGTTTGTCAATATTTATTATATATAATCAATTAGAATAACTAAGTTTACTTAGTATATTATTTTTAAAATTCTTAAATATAGATTGACCGTCGGGTCGGGTTTTGGTTCCAACTTTAGAAATCGATTCGATTTGACAGTTTTAACTCTAGAAATCGATCCAAAACTCCAGTCGATTTCTATTATTTTGAAATCGATTCGATTCGATCCGAGTCGATATTCGGTTCCAATATTAGGAATCGAATCGAATTGTCAAGGAATCGAAAATAACGTTATTATGCCAAGATATACTAAAAATAGTATAAAATAAGTTTAAATTTAGATTTTCCAATTAATTTCTATAAATGTTGTTTAATTATTAATTTATTATAAAAAACAATAATGCATTACTATAATACATTATCTATATCTATAAGCGTGCTAGATACTATTAAAAATATTAAATAATTAATATTAAGACATAATTTGCATCTATAAGCGTGCTAGATGCTATTAAAAACATTAAATAATTAATATTAAGATATAATTTGCACCTATAGGTCCTATAGATCTTATAGATGCAATTTATTAATAAAACGCATTATTTGCACCTATAGGCTCTATAGAATCTATAGGTGCAATTTCATTTTTTTCTTTTTAAAAAGTAGTAATATATTACTATAATGCATTATCTTATTATAATTTAAATTATTAAATATTATTAAATATATATTAACTATATATGAACTATATATTGACTATATATTGACTATATATTGACTATATATTGACTTTGAATAAATTATATAATTATTTAAATAGTCTTGGCGATTCGGGTCGGTTTTTTCGGGTCGAGTTTCGATTTCAACTCTAGCAATTAATTCGATCCAACTCGATTTTCGATTTCAACTTTAGAAATCGATTTGTCAAGACTTTCGAGTCAGATTGATTTAAATTGTCAAGATTCGAGTCGATTAATCGATCCGAACTCGATTAATCAACCCGACGCGGTCAGTCTATTCTTACTAGCTCTTTATGTCTGGTCTAGATAATTTTCCCAACTTAAATAGAGTATAATTCTTCCTGTATTATAGTTAACGCTCTTTTACGATTAATGCAGTTGAGTTATTCGACTACTTCAACTTAATAATGTATATAGAAAATTGTAGACTCGATATTAATCTTATGCTTGCGAAACTAGTTGCTTAGTTCGGTAAGCATGCTGAACTCGTTATCGAAACAATAGCGTCGAATAGTTGTATTCTAAGTTTGTTCGATAAGTTTGTAGAGATCTTGTAGTTTGCTTAGCACCTCGGATTTCCGTTCCATTTGTGCGCTCTATATAAAATATATAGCGTTGTCGATAAGCATCAAGAAGCGAAGTATTTTATTATAATAATAATAAGAAATTTAAAATATATTATTTGTTTTAAAGATTACAAAGTTTGTAAAATTATTAATTTTATTTAATTTATATTTTTAATATATATACAATTACTTTTTGTTAACAATAAAAAAATTAAAAATTTTAAGAAAAATTATTTTATATTTTGTTAATATATTTATATAATTTGTAATATAAATTTTTTATATTAATTATTACTAATTTGCGTTTTTTTACATAAAGTATTTGCTTAAAAAAATACTTTTAAAAAAAGTTAAAATTAAATATATTTGCAAAAACTAAATTAATATATTAAAATCTAAGTTTTAATAGTTAATTAATTAATATTTGTGTTTTTTTATAAAATAAAAGCTTTATATTAACAATTCTCGAACAATTTATATTAATAATTTCAAGTATTTTTAAATACTATTTCGAAAATATATTATTTTATTAATCTATGTTTTGGTTACAATTATGTCTAACATATATTTTTTCCAAATAGATAGTTTTCTCTATAGGAAAATTCCAATAGAAAATAGTTCTATAGAGAGAAAACGAAAGTTTTCTCTTTAGATAGGCAAGCAATACAATTATTTTCTATTATTAGTGTTTTTCTTTTCGTGCGTTTTTGTATTATTTAATAGCTTTAAAGTTTAATAGTCAATTTTCGTATTAATTGCAATTAGAAAAGTTTTCTTATTTAGAAAAAAATCTCTTATCAAAGAATTTTTCTTATCTAAAGAAAATCTCTTATTAGAAAAAAGTACAAATATCTTGTCAATATTTCGAATAAAATTTGTCTTATATCTTCTATTATTTAGTCTTTTCTCTACAAAAGATATTTTCTATACAATAAAAATCTTTTATTAAATAACAATTCTAATATTATTATTGAAACTTACAAATAAAATTATCGAATTTGTTTAAAAGTTTAAAAGTTTTCTAATAAAAATTAATAAATTATTGTCGAAATAACTTAAGAAGTTCTTATTTATTTTTAGACTAATTGTTTTGGATTGAGTTAATTTTAAATGTTGGAATCAAAATCTAAGCTATTAATAAACGTTACTATATATAGTTATTTTTCTCGAGTTAATTTTAATAGTTGGAACCGAAATCTAAATCTTGGCACAATTACATAATAAATTTAATTTCTCGCGATTAGTCTATTTATTTTGCAAAATATATTAAACAACACTTTTAGATTAATAACTATCTATATAACAATTAAAACTAGTAAGCGTTTAAGATCTATTAAATTAAGTTGTAAATCGATTAACTTTTATAAAAACAATAAAGATCTTTATAACAAATACAAAAGTCTATTGACAAATATTAATTTAGTTTAGCTTTTTCTTCTTTTTGCAAACAAAAAAATTAAAGAATTTAACTAAAAAAGAAAGTATTTTGCAAAGCTCGAAGTCTTCAACTTTACGCATTGCTAGATAATTTCAAAAAATCAATAATACTTCTATATTAGAAAGAAATCAATATTTGTTCGATTTTCCTATATTTATATTATCGATATTTTTTATTTTATTGATTCAAAATACTTTTCTTAACTTTCGAAACAAGTTTATATTTTCTATTACTTAAATCTTTTTTGAATTAAGTTTTTTCGAAGCTTGCATTATTGACGCTCCAAAAAAAATAAGAAACAAACAAAATATTTAAGAACTAAAAAAAAGATATCTTGTTTATTCGAATAAATATATTACAAACAATAACGTCAATTATAGTAGAAAACAAAGATTTATTCAATAATTTCGCAATATAAAAGCTCATTAATTAGACAATAATTAGAATCTTAGCAAATTGTAATACTTAATTGAGCAAATTATCTTTATTTGTCGATCTTTCGAATTTAATCAATTCTACTAATTAGCAAAATTCTTTAAAACAATAAAATTTTCCAAAATTAATCAAATTAATCGATAATTATATTTCAAAAAATAATATTATATTTTAGATCTTTAATTTAGACTATTTTTATTCGAATCTTAAAAAGTTCTATAACAAAAGCAATATTATTACTATCGAAAAGAAAATTATTTATCAAAAGATATATATTTTTTGTCGCAAAATAAATAACTATATTACTATTATTAAGAAAGAGAAGATTAAAAATTATATATCTATATATTTTCGAGATAGTATATTGTACTAATAATTAAATTATTTTACTTAAGATAAGAAAGATACAATAATTGTTTTGTTTAATAAACTAAACTATATTCTTTGTTATCTAAAAAAAACTCAAAATCTCTATATTAACAATTTAAAATAAGCTAAATTAAGAAATCTTTTTTGTAAAGAATTCTTAGAATAAAAAGAAATTGTATATATATATACGAAATATAGAGTTATATATTACTTAAACAAATTTAAGTAAAAATCTAGTTAAAACAACTTAAGTTTAAATTTATTTGTTGTTAGAGTTTTAAATAATTATATTGTTGTTAATTACAAATATTTTAATTTAAAAATTCGACAAACTAATAGCAAATCGAAAAAATATATAACAATATATTGCTTTATTTCTAGAGAAAAATAAAAAACAAAATAAGAAAAAAAGTTAATTTTTAAATAGATTAAAGAATAGATTAAAAATTGAAAAAAAAAACTTATTGTAATTGTTTGCAAATATAAACAAATAAAAGAATTTTTACAAATTATTCTTTTTTCAATTGCTATTTTAAACAAGAACAAGAGAAATTTTGTTCAAATTATTAGAAATCTTACTTTTCTTTGTATTAGCAAATTCTTTTATTTTGTTAATTAAACTTTTCTTTTTTGCAACAGAGTTCTTTCTACTAAAAAAAAGATTAAATTTTTTTCTATATTAATAGCAAAATAGAAACTTATAAATTATTAAAACACAAATCTATTTAAATCGAATTTAACTTAAACTTACTTAACTTAATTAAATACTTAAAAATTTAAAAATTTTAAAATTATTTTACTATTAATAAAACAATTGCTAATAATTATTGCCAATAATATTAATTTCTATCGAAATAGATTATCTAATTTAAATAGAGTTTCTATTGTAAAAAGAAAACGCAATATATTTTTATATTATTATAAAACAAATAGCACAAATTTTTCTTTCTAAATCTTAAATTCGTAGATAGTATATTAGCAAATTCAATTATACTTTAATAATTAGAACAAAGATTAAGATAGAAAAATTAAAAACAAGTATATTATAATTATAAATTAGCAAATATAGAGACAATATATACTTAAGATTGTAAAACTAATTCTTATAACAAAATTTTCAATAGATAGAAAAAAAATAACAAAAATATTAACAAAAATCTTAATACTTTTTTTGTTAATATAATATATTAATACTTTTTATAAAAGAATATTGTCGAAAAATTAATTTGTTAACAATATTAAGATACTTTCGATTTTAGAAATAAACTTTATATTTATATATAATTGTATAAAAAAAAGAATTAACAAAAGTATCTAGAATTTATCTTTAAGAATTTCCGATAATATTAGTTTTCGAAATTAGTTTTTTGAAATATAATTGCACGAAAAATAATAGTTTTCTCGACAATTAATGTTTAGAGCGTAATACTATGTTACAATAATAGTTAAATATAGTATTAACAATTTATTAAGTCTCTTTTGCATAAATTCTAATTATAGTATATCTATAATAAATTATGCTTTTATTAAAGTGAAGATATCTAATATAAAGATTAGAAAAAAAAATTCAATTTTGTTAAAAAATATCGACGCAACAAAACATATTTCGAACAAGTAATTTTTTGTAAATTGTTATTTAAAAAACAAAAACAAAATTAGTAATAAAATAATTGTTTATATTTATTACAAAGTTTATTTAATAAATAATTTTAAAACAAAATTTCTTATAAATATAGATATTCTAAAATCAAAACAAATAATTATAGATATATTGAGTCGAAAATTAAGATTTAAATCTTGTAAAAAAGTTGCAATATTCTATAAAATAAAAATAAAAAACAACATTTAAATTTGTTGAACAATCTATACAATAAAAAAGAAAATAATATTTGCAAAATTAAAAACAAAAATTGCTATAATTCTAAAAAAAATAAGCAAGCTTTTTAAATATAATTTCCTTTTCGAACTTATAATATTAAGAGCGTATATTTATTTTCTAAATACAAACTTTGAATTTATTAATTTTTGCAATAATAAAGAATTTCTATTAAAACTAAATAAATATTGCTACATTAAATATAGTATAGAATACAAAGATAAAATATATTATATTGTAAAAAAAAGAAATTATTTTTTTGTAACAATTATTTTTTTAAAGACTATTTAATTTTGTCGAAATTAAATTTTGCTAAAATATATTTCTTTCGAAAAATTATTTAAAAAAAAATAAAGATTTAGTTAAAAAACAATATTATTATTTATAGTTTATTTAACAAAGTTGCAAAACATGTTAAGATAATTAATTGTTATTTAAGAATTGAAAAAAATATTAACAATACAATAAATATTTCTCTTAAAAAAAATATAGAAATCTTTATAGTAACTAATTGACAAATTACTATTAACGCAAGATTAACGCACAAGATTTATTTATTAAATTAGAAATCAAAAATCTTAATTAATAAGAAATTCGACAAAATATATATACAAAGTAGACAAAAATAGTTTAAGAATTCTATACTATTTAAATTTTCTATCTTTATAGTATAAAAAATTGTATATATTAATTCGAACAAAAAGTCTACTTAAAATAATAAAATAATAATAGATATTTAAAATCTAAATACTATTAATATTACAAATTTGTATTCTTTGCTATTATAAAAATCTATAATATTTAAATTATAAGATTGCTCTTATATTATTGTTGTAAATAATAATAATTAGTTTTATTAACTTCTAGTTAAAAAAGTATTAAGATTGTTTTATAATTATCTCTTACAAAAAAAAAGAGCAATCGAATATTGTTTTTATAAACTTCAAAAAATTAATACTATATATTCAAAATAAAATAGACAAATTCCTTAGATTTTATTGCAATTTTTGCAAGTATTATATTAACAATATTGTAATTTTTTTACGGAATATTATTTAGTATTTAACGTATTTTAAGATTATTTTTGTTTTGTTTTCTTAAATAAGAATCTTTTTAAAATTTAAAAAATTGTATATTAAATATTTATTTATAATATTACTAGAACAATATATCGACAATTTAGATATTTAAACTTTCGAAAAAAAGTTTGTTGTACTAAAAAAATTAGTTTTTCTAAAATATTAAAAGACTTAAAAATTTATTTAAAAATAACAAATTAATTTAAATTAGAGATTGTTGTTACAAGCTTATTTAAGCTATATTAGTAATTTAGGTTCTATATCTTTAAAGTTAATCTACTATTATATTTAATATGCTTAAGAAACAAGTATTCTAAGTATAATATTTAATATATTCGACAAGCAAGTATTGCAAGCAATTATACTTGCTATATTTAATAAACAAACAAGACAAACAATTAGTATTTCTTTAATATATAAAAAATCGAATACAACTTTTTTATAGATTATATTTAATTGATTTTAAATTTTAACTTACTATTACAACTATTTAAGCTGCAAACTCTTATTATCAAATAGTTGTTAATATTGTCTAAAGATATCTATAAATCTCTTTAATAATATAATTATTTCTAATATTTTTATAAAAAGTATTAGTATAATACTTTGAATATTCTAAGAATATTTGTATCAAATTGATATATCTCTATTTTGGATACTAGTTTATTAATATTATATCAACTATTAATTATAAGAGACAATAAAATCAGAATTAACAAGTTTAATATTTACTATAAAAATTATATTAATCTAAAAAACATATATATATCGATAGATATCTATTTTATTTTCTATTTTGTTTTAGCAAATCAAAAGATAATTTTTGTATTAATATTTTTTAGAAAAAAAGTTTAGTATTAATTTAAATTAAACTTACAAAAATATCTAAAAAATAATAGCAAAATTTTTTGTACAATATTTACAGACTTTAATAATTTTAAGAAAAAGATTTAAATTTTTTTTAAAATATTTAATAAAAAACAAATTACAAAAAAAATAGTTTAATATATAATTTAATAAATTTCTGCAACAGACTACGCAATTAGATTTTAGAAATATATTAATCTAATTAAATAAAACAATATTGTATTTATAATAATATTTCGACAAAATCTAAAAAACAATCTAAAAAACAAATTATATATAATAGAAAAATTCTCAGCAATATATTTAATTTTATTAAAATAATTATCGATTTTAACAACAAACTATATAAAAAAAATTATAAACGAAAAATTCAATTAATTTAAAAAAAAAACAGAAATCTTCTTTAAATTAACAATTAAATATTAGCAAAAAAAAATTTGTTCTAATTAGAAGTACAGTAACTCAGATTATTAAAAATCTGTATTTATAGAACTAAATTTTATTTAGCAATATAAAAGAAGTTTTTTTTAGAGAAAAGCAAAATAATAAATTTTAAAAAATATATTATTTATATAACAAATTAAGCTACTTTGCAAAAAATTGTTAATTATAAAACTTAATAAATTGTTAACAAATTAATACTATATTAAAAAAAAAATTTAATAGTTAGAATAATATTAGAAAGCAAATTAATATAAAAACAAATATTCTTAAAATTAAATTAAATAACAACTACTATTTGATAGAAAATTTAAATTAATTATAGAAAGTTTTAGATAAAATATTATTAGACAAAATACTTATATCTATATAGAAAATTAATTAAATATTTAAAAAGACTATAAGAATAAAACAATTAAAAATATTATATTTTTATTTAATAACAAACTTAGACAACAAATATAATTAAAAGAATTTTTATAAATATCTAGACAATATTATAGATTATCTTAATACTTTAGCTAGTTTATTAAAAAAAAGAAAAATAAATTAAATTGTAAATAAATACAAGAAAACGCTAGAAAATAATATTACTAAAGAAAAGAATATTTTTGACAAAATTAAATAACAATTAGGTAGTATAAATTTATTCAGATAAGCAATAGAAAAAGTAAAGAAATATTTAATATTTAATTTAATTGTTTGTTATAACAACTTATACTAAACTTATCTAGAAGACAAAAAAGAAATTAAATAATTTTCTAGAAAATTAAAGTTATTAATTTAGTATAGAAAGAAAACTTAGTATAGATAGATATCTACAGCAGAAATTCTAATACAAAAACAAAATATTTTTTTTTTTTTAATAAAAAATATATTAAAGAAATATAATATATTAGTTTAATAGTAGTAACTAAACTTAATAGTATATATACAATATTTTACTATGTTAATTAAAATTAACAATTGTTAATTTACTACAATAGTCGATTTTAATATAATAGATAATTTTATAATTAGAACTCTTATTAAAAGAAAAAAATATTCTATTTAAAAAAAATCTAATATATAAAATCTAGTAATTATAAATAGAAATTTATTATCTAATAAAAATAAAAAAATAAATAAAGAAACAAAACTACTATTAATAATTATTTAGCAATATTATAAAAAACCAATTTTTAATATAGTAGAAATAACTACTTATAATATTGTTTTAAAATTATATTAATTAAAGCAATACAATTTAGAACTTATTTAAAATATATAAGTATTTAGATTTATACAATATATTTATATAATTTATGTTTAATTTATATATTAATAGTGTTCGATAATAAATAAAAAATTAAATTGAAAATTAATTGCAAATAACAATTTTATATTTTTATAAAAAAACAATTTAACAAAGTTTAACTCGATAGATATTAACAAAAATTAGTTAAACTATAAAATTAAAATAAATAAAAAAAATTACAAATTTTCTAAAAGTTTTAAAATATCTAATATAGCAAAGAAATTGCTAAAGTATATATTACAAATATATAACAATTAAGAGTATCTATTTTAAGAAAAAAAATTAACAAAAATTCTTTCTAAATATTAATTATAAAATTACAAAATTAGATTTAAATTAAACAAACAATTTATATTTAAATTTATATATATTTTATTTAAAATAAAATTCGAGATATTTTACAAATATCTAATAGAAAATAAAAAGAAAAAATTTATTAAAAAATCTTAATTACAAATAGAATATTTAATTTTTTTTATATTAAAAAAAAATAGAATTTTTTGTCTATATATTAATTATCGAAAGCTAAATAATATTATAATTAAGAATTAATATTTATTATTTAATATTAGTAAACTTTAAAATTAATTATTTAAAACAAAATATTTTATTAATTTAAATCTATAAAAAATATACAATCAAATTAGAATAAAAACAAAAATAAAATAAAAAATAGTTTTTTGTATATAATATAAATTATATAAATATACAATAATATTATTCGAATTTACAAATATTTTAGCAATATATTAGAAAATAATTAATAATATATTATAACAATATTTAAATTAATTTGTTATAATATATTTAAATAATATTATAATTTATTTAAAAATCTTAAAAAAATATACTAGCTATATTTTTAAAATTTTAAAATATTTTAATATAAAAAATTTATATTTTAAATTAGAAAAATACAAATTCTATTAAAAGAAAATTAATTTTTTAGAATTTATTATTAAACAATATAGAATATATATAAATTTTAAAAAATTACAAACAATTAGAAAATAAAAATTATTAATAAATATAAAAAAAATACAATTCTTTTTAAATTTTATAAACTATAATAAAAAGTTTATTAAAAATTACTTAATAAATACAATATTACTAACAAATCTTACAAAGCAAAATATATTATAAAAATAAAAATATGTAGAAAAAAAAATATTTTAGAATTTTAAATTAAAATATTTAAAAAAATTAGTATTAAAAATATACAATTTGCAATTATTAAATAGAATTAAAATTAATATATTTAAAAAAATTAGTATTAAAAATATACAATTTGCAATTATTAAATAGAATTAAAATTAATATATTAGATCTAATTATTAATATATATTTTAGTTAAAAGTATAAAAATATTTAATATTTAATAATATATTTTTCGATTTTTTTTTGTTAATTAAACAAAACTATAATATTTATAATAAAAAACTATTTATTATAATAGCTTTCTTAAAATTATAGAAAATATATACAAAAAAATTATTAGAACTTACAATTTTTATAGATTATAAAAATCTTATATACTTTATTATTATTAAACAGCTAAACAGAAAATAAATCTAATAATTAGAAAAATTTAAATAATATAAATTTAGAATATAGTATATTTTAGACAAAAATAATAGCAGAGTAAATATACTTAACAGAAAAAATAATAATATAAATTTTTTTTTTTTAATTATAGTATATTTAAAATTAACAAAAACAAATTATTATTAGTAAACAAATATAAACTAAATATTATACTACAAATACTTTAAGATAATATAGAAAAATTTCTTATAAAAAAATATTATAACAAATTACTGCAAAAATACTTAAAAATAACAAAAATTCTTTAATTTTTATATTAGTATTATTAGTTTTTATAGATAAAATAAGTTGTTAAAATATATATTAAACAATATTTTAGCTATTAGCAGAATAAATATAGTATATATATAAATTATAATAAAATTTAATAATAAAAGTTATTTAAATTGTTATAAAACAAAATTATGATAAACATTATTATTAAGTTGTTTAAGTTAATAAATTTAGTAACTGAAAATAGATACAATTTAATACTAATAATAATTAATAAACTTATTAAGTATTTATATATTATTATATATAAAGAGAAATTTAATATAGAACAACTAAAATATATTATATTAAATTAATTTATACAATATTATAGTATACTTAAGAAACTAATTAGTAACAGAGACAAACTCTTTATATCTAATTATTAAAAAATACTTTTTCTAATATTAGATATAAAACTTCGAATATTTACTATCTATTATTTAATTATAAACAGATAGACAGAATATACAAATTAGAGTTTTAAACAATATCTAAAATACTATATTAATAAGATTTACAATAATTAAATATTACTTTTATCTATAATATAACTAATACTTAATACAAAGATTTTAAATATTATTAAAATAACTTTATTTTTGTTAATTATAACAAGAAATTTAATTTCTTTAAAAAAATATATATATATCTGTTAGTATAATTAGTTACTAAAAAAAATAATAGTACTAAAAAAGATATACAACAATATAGAAAAAATATAGAAAAAATTAAATAAGTATTAAAAAAAAGTTTATATATATATATATATTTTTTTACAAAAAATATTAGAATAAAAAAGCTAAACAGAAAATTAAATTATATTAAAATTAAATTGTTTTTTATTAAAAAAATTAAAAAATTAATTAATTACAAACTCGACTTATTTAAAAATATTAAAATATTTTTAATATTTTATATTTTATTGTTAAAATCAGCAGATTTAATTATATTTTTATTTGTAGAAAAAAAAACAGTTCAAAATCGAGAAAATTCTAAAATAGAAAAATCAAAAATATTTTATTAAATAAAAGAAATATTCTATCTTAATTCTTAAAAAATATGTGAAAATTAGAATTTTTTTTAAATCATTGTTAGAATTTTCTGAGAAAATTCTATTAAAATAAGATATAAAAACAGTATCTTAATTTTAGTTAGTCGAAAATTAAAATTATTTAAATAATATATTAAATAGCAATTTAGAAATCTTTACAATTAATTTAATAAAATATACTTTATTTATTTTTAAATTGTTAATATTTTTCTATTTTATTACAATTATTTTTTATTTTTTATTTTTCAGAAAGTTAAATTGTTTTTTTAGTCGATTTAATTTAATATATATTTTCCGTATTTCTTTTTTTAAATATATTTGTTTTTTGTAAATTTGTTTAATTAAAATTGAAAAAATTGTTAAATTACAATTATAATTAGATTGTATATATTTTAAATATTTCTTAGAATTATTAATTATATAATAGATCTTATTAGATATTATATAGTTACAACAAAAATATATTGCTAGAAATATCAAACTTAGAATATTAAAAAAATCTTTTTTTTAATAGAAGAAATTTCTAATATTAATTTTTTTAGAAAATATAATAAGAAAATATTAAATTTCGAAAAAAAAATTAAAAAAAAAATAGTATTACAAACTTATTTAAGTTATATTAGTAATTTAGATTCTATATTTTTAAAACAAATCTATTATTATATTTAATATATTTAAGAAGCAAGTATTCTAAGTATAATATTTAATATATTTAACAAATAAATATTGCAAATAACTATATTTGCTATACTTAATAAATAAACAAAACAAACAATTAGTATTTTCTTAATATATATAAAATCGAATACAACTCTTTTATAAATTGTATTTAATTTATTTTAAGTTTTAATTTATTGTTATAATTATTTAAGTTGCAAATTCTTATTATTAAGTAATTGCTAGTATTGTTTAAAGATATCTACAAATTTCTTTAATAGTATAATTATCTCTAATATCTTTATAAGAAGTATTAGCGTAATAATTGTTTACTATATATCGATCACAAAAGTTCTACAAAATCTTAAAACAATATTGCTAAAGAAATCTTTAACTAAGAATAAAAAAATTCGAATATAATATTATAAAAATACTACTATTAAGTTTATTAATACAAAACTTTGAAGCTTTGCTATATTTTAGCAACAACTTATTAAGAAAAGTATACTATATTATTATAATTTTGAACAACAAATATTTATAGATATTAACAAATTTAAAAAATACAAATACAAATTCGAAATCTATATCTATTATATAAAAGACAATTTTATTATATACTTCTTTTAGACAACTAATATTTAGACAATTTTATATCTTTCTAAAATACTAAATAGTATTGAAAAAATTAATTAATTAATAGAGCTAAAAGACGTTGCTCTTGTATAGATACTATAAGAAGATAGAAATAGGATCTCAATTAGTAGACAACTATAACAACAAAGTTTTATCGCAATATATATATAAATTATACTATACAATCTAATAGTATATTAAGTAGCTAAGATTCTAAGATTTAAGTAAAAGAGATTGTATATATATTGCAAATAGATTGCTAGTATTAATAATAAATATCTCTAAGTTTAGAGTTTAATATTATTTAATTACTTAACTATACACAACTTTATTTCTTTTAGTAATTGTCTCTTAATTACTTAATAAAGAAACTTTTGTTCTTGCTTATACAAAAGTTGTAGTAAGAAAATAAAAAACTGCTTTTATCTTTTTTAAATTGTTAAGCTAGATCCTTTGTTTCTTTTGTTACTTAAGTTAACTATATAAAAAACGTAATAAATTAGTTTGCATAAAGCTTTCTAAAAAGTCGAAAAAATTATTGAATCGAAATTAAGTATTTAGAAAAGCTAGTTATTGTAAATCTTGCTTACTCTCTAAAAACAATAACAATTATAATAAATTTCTTTAATATAAATCTAGAAAATTAATTTAAAATACAAGTAACAATAATAGAGCAGATTGTTGCTATTATATTTGTGTTAAACTCTTTGAATCAAAAAATAAATATGTAATTTTAAAAATTATTTCTAGTTTTAAGATACTCGATCTAGATTGTCAATTTAATTTCAATTTATAATTTTTTTTTTTTAGTTTCGAATTAAGATAATAAAATCTTCTCTTTTTTGCTAAAACAAATAGTTAAAGACTCAAATCTTATTACTTTTTTATAGTTAATTAAATAAAAATCTAACTTGTTTTTAATATTAAATTAATATATATTAAGTATTTTAAAACTTCTAAGCTTTATAAATTGCATTTACAAATACAATTAAAAAAAAAAATTGAACTTTTTTTTAAGTTTTTTATATATAATATATTGCACATTTTTAAGTTTTTTTTACTAAACAGTTGAATTTTTTTGTATCATTAAACAATTTTTTTAATTCTTCTTATTATTTTTGTTTAATTCTAGAACGCATATTTTAAAATCGCATTTTTAATATTAAAAAAAAAAGTTAATAGCTACTCTAAAACAATAAAATATATTAGTTAAAAATAAATTTAACAAAGTTAAGTCTTAATAAATTATAACAATATTGTTTCTAGTATTTATTCAAAAATTCTTAAAGATTTCTTTATTGTTTAACAAAGTTATATAAACAAAAAAATTTCGATTTTTATATTAATTTTTGTTTCTAGTTTGCAATAAAAGATTTAAAATTGTATAATTTGCAATTTTTTTAATTAACAAAATATATTTGTATAACGCAATTCTTATTTTATTAAATTCTTTTTTGTTAACTTAATATTTAATATTTCTTCTTCTAATTATTCTTTTCTTATTGCTTTTTACAATTATACTTCGATCTATATATAAAATTTGTCTATTAAATATTTCTTGCAAAACAAATTATTTTGTGCAATAAAAAAACAATCGATTGAAATTACTAAAAATTTTAATAAAAAATTTAATTTATATTGAGATTGAAGTAATATTTCGATATCTAAATTTTTATATTTTTTAAAGATTAACAAATACAATATTATTAATAATTTATGCTTGTAATTGTTTTGTAGAAATATATACGCTATATAAAAATCTAAATCTATTTGTATTATTATTTGTAATATAGAAAATAAACAATTAAGAAACTATTCTTCTTATTAATTAATATTTTTTTGTTAATAATATAATATTATTTGTAGTTTGTCTTAAAATTATAATTATATTTAATACTTTAAATTTGCAATTAAATAATTAAGTTAATTCTTGTTAACAATAATTCTATATTAATTTTATTTAGTTAAACTAGTATTGTTTATTACTTAAAGTTAAATATTAGTTTATTAAAAGTTGTTAAATAAGAAAATTAATTTTTCTCTTTTAAAAATATATTGTTTTAAGAAATTCCTAAAGACGAGCAAACAAATACTAGATTTAAAATTTATCTTATATTAACTTATAAATACTAGAAAATTGTTTCGATTCTTGTAATATTAAATTTTTTATTTCTTAATTTAATTATTAGAGACTTATTTTATTTTGAAAAGAAATTCTAGCTTTCTTTAATAGATTATATAGATAATTAATTTTAATATAACTGTAATTAGATCTTTTTTTTGCTTTTTTATCGATATAACTGATTCGATTAATTGAAAGACTTTAATTAATATTGTTAAACAATAGTTAATTTAATATTGTAAATTTATATTTACTTTTATATATAAATAATTTTTTGTATTGTTCTCTTTGTTTGTCGAAATAAAGATAGCTATTATTTCTAAAAGGAATTTTGCAATTTTAATAGTTAAAGTATATAGTCTTTAGACTAATTGTCGGGTCGGATTTCGATTCCAATTTTAGAAATCAATTTTATTCGACAATTTTAACTCTAGAAATCGATTCAAAATTCGAGTCGATTTGTTAAGAAATCGAATATAACGTTATTATGCTAAGAATTACTAATTTTAAAATAATTTTTTTTATTAACAAAATGCATTATTTGCATTTATAGATTCTATAGATCTTATAGATGCAATTTATTAATTAAATATATTATTTGCAACTATAGATTCTATAGAATCTATAGATGTAATTTAATTATTTTCTTTTTAAAAACTAGTAATGCGTTACTATAATACATTATTTTATTATAATTTAAATAACTAAATATTGTTAAAGATATATTAACTATATAGTATATATTAACTATTAATAATTATAATATTATTATTTAAATACTTTTGACAATTCGAATTTCTTTTTTCGCATTAAGTTTCGATTTTAACTTTAGAAATCGATTCGAATTGAGTTCGAGTTTCGATTTTAATTCTAGAAATCGATTCGACTTTTCGATTTCAACTTTAGAAATTATCTTAATTTAATTCGATTCGATTAATTGATTCGAACTCGATTAATCGATCTAACGCAATCAGTCTAACAATCTTATTATATTAACAACTTTAAATAATCTAAAATCTAATAAAAACAATCTTAATATTAGATTTTGCAATTATAATAATAAAGAAGAAGTTTCTCTAAAAGACTTTAAATTTTTTTTTTGTTTTATCTTTTGTAAATTTTGTTATCTTTAAATTAGATCTTTAATTTTAATTAAAAAGTTAACAATTTAAGTTTTTTCTATTTGTTTTTTTTTAAATTTGCGCTCTTCTTATATCTTCTGCAAAAAAAGACAAAATTGTTTAAATTCTTGTTTAACAAATCTTTTTCAACTTTGTTTCTAAAATTCTAATTAAATTAAACTCTTAAAAATAAATTTTTATTCTAACTTTTAAAAGCTTTTGCTTAATAGATACTTGTAAGATACAAATATATCTGCTTCTTGCTAACGCACTAAGATATAAAAGACATAAAATATAATAGACTTGTATTACTATATCTTAACTATATAGAATAGATAGTAGTAGAATTAATTGTTGAAAAACAACAAGAACCAAACTTTCTTTCTATCTGATACTTATTATAATATACAAATCTATTTCTTGCTATTTAATTAAAAAGAGATATTTTGTTATTCGAAACTTTTAAAGATATTTAATATTATATGTTCTGCTATACTATAAGATACTAGAACGTTGAAAGTATTGCAATATTACAATTATCTCTTCTTTTAAAATACTAATTCTTAGTAATATAAGAAATTGTATTAGTTTTATTAAAGAGAAAAGCATTTATTAAACGCTAGTATTACAAAAGCTTGTTAAAAATTTCTTCAAATCTCTTTAAGAATTAAGAGAGAAAAAGTTTTATATTTAATAGAAATAAATTTATGTTTTAACTTAATACAGCTTGTAAAACAATATAATAGCAGTAATAATAATTTATAATATATTATTGTTTTGTTGTTTGTTATTGTTAGAGTTCTAAATAAGATTTAAAGTAGAATTAGTATTACGCAAATATTAAACAAACTATAAATATAAATATTGTTATTTCTCTTATAATTTTTCTCTCTTTATATTTCTCTTTATTGTAATTGCTTTGTTGTTATAAGTATATTGTTGCAAAAACAACAATATATAAAGCTTATATATATAATACAAATCTTAAATTAATATATCTTTTGTTTCTTCTTTTTTTTCAAAAAAATTAAGAAATTAAAAAAATAAGTAATTTCGATACTTTATTGTTTGCAAAGCTAATATATTACAATTTATAATAATTTTCTATATATAACTTGCGTAAACAAGTATATATATATTTGCAAAAAAAAAAGTTTTTGTACTTATTGCAAAAAAATTTTATTGTAAAATTTATTGTTATATTGTAATAAGTTTTGTCTATATTTACAATACAATAATTGTTAATATTTATTAATTTGTTAAATATTTTCGAGATTATATAGAAAATTTTGTTATTAATTATTGTCAAAAACTCGAAATAAAAAATACAATTTCTAGAACAATAGAATGCGTGCAAAAGAGTATAGTTTGCAAAATAAAAAACTAACAATATAATAGAAAAATTATTTTATTAATAATAGATTTAATAACATATTTGTTAATTTAAACAAAATTTAATTTTTGTTTAAAAATATTAAATCGAATTTAAACAAAAGTTTGCAAAAACAAAAATAATTTAAAATAAAATTCTTATTAAGATATAATAATTAATTAATCTACTTTTTAAGAAAGTATTAAAGATAAATATTTTTGTTTGTTTTTCGATATTTTATTAATATATATTTAAAGTTTAAAATAAAATAGAGACAAAAGTAAGAACAAATTATTAATAAAAATAAAAAAAACAAAGTTAAAACAAATTGTCTTTAAGTTTATTGTTAATCTAAATTAATTAAATTCGAAATATTCTTTTGCAAAATTTTACAATTTTGCAATTAAACTTTTTTTAACTTCGAGTTGTTAATAAGATTGTTAAATAAAAATATAGTAAATTTTTATTTCAATTTTGTTTGCATTTTGTTTGCTTATATAATTTTGAAAAATAAAGAAAACAAAAATATATATAAACAACAAAAACAAATCTATAATAAATAAAAATTGTATAAAATAGATCTTTTACAATCTATCCTTTTTAAAAGAATATAAGTATTTTAAATAATTTTAAAAATTTGTTTATAATTAATTTTAAAAAATTCAACAATTTATTTTCGAATAAATTCGAAAGCTTTTTCCAATTATTTTAAAATAAATTTAATAAAATACTGAAAATTCGCTAAGTTGTTGTAATATATTATTGACTAATAAAAGTAATAAAATAACTATATTTTCGAACTCAATTTTAAGTATTTATAGTAAGAGAGATAATTTTATTATTTTTAGTATCTTATATAACAAAACAAAGAGATTTTTTTTTGTAATTAAATTGTACAACAACAATTTAATAACAATTGTGCAACATTTTATTAAACAAATTATTCTTAATATAATTGTTGTTATTCCAATATATTTTATGCTATCTTTTTTATTTTTCCTTGCTACATATTTGTTTCTTAAAGTTCTTTTGCAACTTATTAATATTATTTAGAATTCTTTTTCTTAGTGATTAATAATATTTTTTGTCTTAATTTATCTATTTAATCTTATATTATATTTATTTTTTTAACTTAATTTTGTTCAGAATTTTTTTAATCTTTTATTAAATTTTGTTATTAATAAGTTTCGAAACTTGCAATATTTGTTTTGTTTGTTTATTGTTAGCGCAATACAAGTATAACTTTAGCAATAAAATATAAAAAGTATTATAGATTCGATAGATATTAAATAGAATAAAATAGTAAGTTTATATTTTATTTTTATTTTTAATTCTAAATAATTTAATATACTTGTAGAATATCTTTTTGCTAAATCTCTTTTGTTTTAAATTTTTAATTAAAAGTATAATTAATTTTTCTATAGCAAAGCTCTTTAACTTATATTTTTTGTTATAGAATTTTATTTGCTGCGCAATAGCGTTTTTAAAATACTTTGCTAAAACTTTTCTTAAATTATAAAGTTGTTTTATATATTTCTATATCAATAATATTTTTTTTTAATAAAATTGTTTTTAACTTTATAGTAGATCTCTAAATAATAATTGTATATTAAATAAAATAACAAAATTTTAACTAAAATATAATAGCTATTATTGTAGACAAATTCTACTATTAGCAATAGATTTGTCTATTTTATTTGTTTAGCGTTAATATAAGTACAAAAATAGTATCTAAAAATTTAATTTTGTTGTTCGATTAAATTATTTGTCTAAGAATAGAAAGCAATACTTAATTGTTTTTTAATTTATATATAAAAATATTCAATAAAACAGAAGATACTTATTAAGATAAATTTTCTACTGCTTACTATATTAGCTAATATTTTAAAATATAAGACAATTTTATTAAAAAAGATTTTTGCTAATTTTGCAATATCGATTCTAATAATTATAAATATATATTGAATTATTTTTGTATAATAATCGACTATTATAAAAATCAAATTATATACAATTTTATAATATTTGTTTGACAACAAACTTATTACAAAATTTATAATAATTTTTTTTATAATTCTTTTGCAATAGATAATAATCGAAGCTTATTATACAACTTATAATAAAAAACTTTAATATATTAACAAATATTATATATTTTAATATATATTCTTATTTGTTTTGCGCAAACAAGTTAGAAATATTTTTGCTAAAATAATTTTAGAATTTTCTTAATCTCAAAATATCTTGTTAAAGAATTGTTATAATTTTTGCATTTTTTTTTAACAACTATATTTTCTAAAATATAGAGTAATTTGTTCTATTTAACAACATTTTTTTAATCTAGAGTTTATATCTTTTGTTTGCAATAAAATAGTTTTTTAATTTTAATACAAATCTTTTCAATTTAAATTTTTTGAATTCAATTTTTTATTATTAAGAATCTTATTAATTTCTAAGATTTTTTGTACAATTTTTTTATTATATTTTCAACTACTTTTTTTAAAATAATAATCTAAATATTAGTTAATTAAAAATAGAAATACTAGTTTTTATAAAACTTTCTTTTTATTTTATAATTGCAAAATCTTTACGTTACTAGTAGATGCTTTTGCTAATTATAATATAAAAGTTAGATTATCTAATATCTTTTGTTTGCTTTGTATTAGCAACTTTTTGTCAAATAATAGTATTAGTTTATTTTAAAATACAAAAGTTAAATTATTTAATATCTTTTGTTTGCTTTGTATTAATAGATTTTTGTTAAACAACAATATTAATTTGTTTTATAATATCAATAGCAATTTAATATTTAACAACAAGATTTCTTTATAATTAAAATGTTTTAACAATCTATTTATTAAATTTTTCTTATTTAAACAATAGAAAATTTTAAAGTTATAAATAATTAATTTAAATAATTAATTAATCTATTTTAAGTTTAGTTTTCTTTAATCTATAAGTCTTCTAAAATTAATTCAATTTAATAATATTTCGATAGAGTAAATACTATTTTTTAGATAATATTTTTATTGCTTAAAAGCAATTATAATAGTTAGCAATTTCTAATTATATATTTTATAATTTTATTTTGCTAAAACTATCTATTGCAATTAAAATATTATTAAATATTAATTTTTGTTATTATTTTATTAACTTAGAATGCTTGCAATTGCAAAGTTAGATATATTAGTTTTTATTCTAATCTTTTTGCTCGAATTATAGTAACAAAGTAGTAAAGTCAATATAAAGATATTGCAAAATTAACAAAATATCTACTCTATTTTATTTAATTAAACAAAAGAATTATATTTCTTATTATTCTTACTTTCTTTTAATAAATTAGTAAAAAAGATAGCTTTTTTTGAATAATAATATATAAAGTATTTATAAAAGTTTATAAAGTTCAAAAATATTTAGAGCTTGCAATAAGTTTTTAATTTAAATCATTTTTTAATTGTTTTAATTTTTTTTAAGTTTATCTATATATTTTCTAGAAATACAATAAAATTTAGAAATTTAATTTCTATAATATTAAATTCATACTTTTTTAGATTAATATATAACAAATATTTGCAAAGATATTTTAGTATTTATCTAATATAATATTAATATTTTGTTAAATTATTGCTATATATAAGTATATTATTTATATAAACTATACAAATTATATTAATTAACTTTTGCAATATTTAATTAATATAAATCTAGAAGATTGCAAGTATATTTGCTAGTTCAAATAGTATAATTTAACACTTGAAATATTTGTAATATATATAAAATGCTATTTTCTATTTATTATTGCGTTTAATACAAATGCAATAATAGATATTCTTTAGATTTAACACAATAAAGTACTTTGCTTTATATAGACAATCTAGTATTTTTATAATTAGAAACAATAGATAACAATTCTTAATAGTAATTGTATTTAAATTCTTATAGTTAATGTATAAATATAATTTATTATTTAATTTTAATACAAATAGAATAGAAGTATTTGCAAACAAAACTAAATGCTTAATTTAATCTTTAACTAACATATTATCGAGATATTGTCAAAGTATTGTTAGCTTGTTTTGTAAAAAATTATAAAGAAATATAAACAATAGCTTTTTATTGTTCTAAAACTTAATAATATAATTTTCTCTTTCTAATTTTAATAGAATTTTAGTCAATTTATTATTATAAATATCTTCTAGATCTTTTAATTCTTTAGAAATTTTAAATAATACTTATTTTTTATCTAATAATTTTGTAAGATTAGCGCAAACAATTCTATAAACTATACTATACTTAATAAGATTTAAAACAAATTACTTAAAATTAATTATTTTTAATTTTTAATTTGCAATCTTAAATTGTTAACTTTTTGTTTTCGAATTAACTAATATGTCTTGCTTAAACAGTATTAATATATCTAATATAAAATTAGAATCTATATATTTTACTAAATAGAATAAGATAGTATATTCTCGATACTAACTTTATAAAGCTATATAATAATAAATTAACTTATAGATATTATAATAGAAACAACTATTGCTATTGAGAAAACTCGATATTAATAAGATAGTATATATAAATTGCAATTCTTATTGTACTATATAAATATAACTAATAAGATTTATCTTAGCTTCTAGATCAATTAAGTTTGTAATTTAATATTAAGAAGTTAAGAAGTTAAATTTAATCTTTTATTAAAATAAAATTTACTATTTTTATTTGTTTTTTTTGCTTTGTTTGTAAGATATCGACAAAATTAAATCTTTTTTTGTATTTATTATAATAATAGTAGTAGCAATAGATTTGTTTTATTTATATTTATTAAAATAGTTTGTTTTGTAATATTTCTTTTTATAGTATTTAAAATATTTAATATTATTTAAATAGTTTGTATTACTAAGCTTGTAAATTTGTTTATATAATATTAATAAATTCTTAAAAATATAGAACTTTTTATTTTTAGTAAACTTGTTAATATTGTTTAAACAACAATCTTAATAAAATTTGTTTAAAAAAATATTAGAACTTTTCGTAATTTATTAATTTTTAGACCTACTTATATTTATTTTATAAATACAATTTAGTATTTGTTTTTATACAATAATTATAGTTAAAAGCTTATTGCGAGTATTTAATATACTATTAATATTTAGAATTTTTATTTCTAAATTCGACTTAAACTTATTAAGAAATATATAGATTCTATATTTTTTTAAAAATAATAATAGATAGATTTTTAGTTTATCTAAATAGTTCTTAAAAAAAGTTATTTTTTAATTTAATTTTTGTCTAGCAATCTTTTATCTTTTGTAGACAAGAAGACAACAATTAGCAAAATTAGCTATTAAATTTAATAGAAACTTTCTGGATTCTTTAAAGATTTTGTTTTTTAATTTAATATTATTGTTTGTTTTTAAATACTATTAAGTAGCAATATTATTTTTTAAAAATAATATATAATAGAGAGTTTTATTCTTATTTGTAATAAAGTATATCAAAAATTGTATTATATTAATATTGATGTTTCGAAATTCAAATAATATATATTCATTTATGCTTTAGTTTTTGTACAATTTTAGTTTTTTAAGTTTTAGAGATTTAAATATTATTAATAACAATACAATAGCAAGTTGAGAAACTTAAAATATTTTTTTTTCGACTATTATAGTTTGAATTTGTTAAGTATTTTGCAAATCTTAAATTTTTGCTATTAAGATCTCTATCTACTAATATAAAGTTAAAGTTTTAATTATAGTTAAACTATTTTCTTTATTATTATTATACTAATAATAGTTATTTTTGTTAATATTTTGTAAGCAATTGTTGTTTTTAAAAATTTCCAATTTTTTAAACTCTAATTTAGTAGTTAAATAACTATTGTAGCTTAAGCTACTATAGTTCGATATATTACTATTATATTTCGAGTTTTTTCTTCAAAAATAAAACAATTAGAATATTAAAATATAACTACGTTTACTTTTTGTTAATATACTAAGATATAAAAGACGTAAAATATAATAGACTTATATTACTATATTTTAACTATATAGAGTAGATAGCAGTAGAACTAATTGTTAAAGAATAACAAAAATTAAGCTTTCTTTCTATTTAATACTTGTTATAATATGCGAGTTTATTTCTTGCTATCTAATTAGAAAGAGATATTGTGTTATTCGAGACTTCTATAGATACTTGAAATTACGTACACTACTATATTCTAAGACGCTAGCGCGTCGAGAACGCTGTAATATTACAATACTATTATATTTTTAAATATTGTAGCATTTATTTTGTTATAATTATTGATTATATAGTTAGCAACGCATTTCAATCTTATAGTACAAGATTTAAGTCGATTTTATATAGTATAATTTAATTTTTTTCATTTTTTTTTTAAATCTTTATATTTCTTTGCTATCTGCAATATTGTTTTAATAATTAATTAATTTATATTTTTAGACAACAAATTTGCAATCTTTAATAAATATAGTTTGCAAAGTTAAACTTAATTATTTTAAATTTGTAGTTTTTTGTTTTAATCAATTTCTTGTATTGCGTTCTTTAATTCTTGTTATAATAAATTATTTATTTGTATTTAAGTATTCTTATTAACTATTTATTATAGATTTTGCATTTAATTTTTAATTATTTTCAAAATATTTAAGACTATATTTCGAAGACTTTTTAAATCTTTTTTTCTTTTATTGCTAATAATTTTATTATATTAAAGCAAAATATTAATTACTTAAATATAGACGCAATTCTTAATAATTGAATTGTTTTTTATAGATTAAATAATTGTTTTTTTGCAATTTAATTTAAGTTTAAGTTTAAAATATTTAATACTACAATATTTGTAATTGTTGCAATAGTATTTGTTGATCTTGCGCTTAAGATAATTTAATAAAAAGAATTAATTTTTAACTATAAAGAAAATATATAGATATTATTAAAGATTAACTTGTATCTTGTTTAGCAAATATAAGTTCTTGCTCTCTGTAAAATCTTTTAATTAATATAACTAATAATTCTTGTTTTTAGTCTTAATTGTTTAGTAAAGATTAAGAATTATCTCTTGCAAACAATTGTTTATATTTAATATTTTATAATTGTTGCTCTAAATCGATTATAATATATACTTAATAAAAGAAGATTTATACAAAAATAATAAATTAAAAAAAAAGAATTCTATTAACAAAAAATTAAATTATTAAGTTGCTATATCTTAATAAATAAAGCAATAACTTATTCTAAATATCTAACAAATATAAAGTTTTTAATATAAAAAACTATTACTTATAGATTTGAGTATTGCTTGCAATATTTATATTGTTAATTATACAAAAGAATTGCGCTAATATTTATCTATATATTAATTTGCAAACAAATATAAAACTAATATAATTGGTATATAATATTGTTGTATTAATTGTTAAGAAATACTTTGTAAAAAATAATCAAATCTTGTTCTTTATAATTTGAAGATATTTTTACATTTTTTAGAATATTAAGTTAAAGCTTTTTATTAATATTTTTAAATTGTTTTTTAATTATTAGTTCTAGTTAATTAGAGTAAACAAACAAATACTAGTATTATTTGTTTACTTCTAATTAATCGAAATTGTTAATATCTTAGTCTTTTAATATTTTTGTCTTTTATTTGTTCTCTTTAAATGCTTGAAATTATAATATTTTATAGATTACTTTGCTCAATTGCGCGTAAATTCTTCTTAATACTTGTAAATTAAAAAATTTTATATTGAAACTTTTGCAAATAAAACAAGTATAAAGATTGTAACTTTTTTTCTTCCAAAAAAGATCTTATACTTCTATATAATTTAAAGAATAATAATAAGATAGAAATAATATAATAATTGCAAATAATCTTTTGTTGCTTTAGTTAAATTAATTCTTTGTTTCTTTTATAAAATTAAAATTAATTTTATTGTTTTTGTCTTTTAATTTTGCAAAGATCTAAAGATTCTAATTTCTTTTTATATATTTTTTGAATTAATTTCTTAAATAAGTATTTTTAAATCTTGTATTATTAATTTTTTTCAAAATATAAAAGTTTTTAATTTTGTTCTTTTTTTTTTATCTTAAAGAGATTTAATTATTAAAAGAATAACTTTATATTATATTTGTTATTGAGCTTAATATTATACAATAAAATTAAATCTTTAATTTAAAATAATTGCGTTTACAATCAATAATTATTATTAAAAAGATTTTTGTTTCTTTTTTCAAAAATAACAAAAACGCAAAATTGCTTTTTAAATATTTTTTTCTTTTTTTTTCAATTATTTTGCTTCCAATGTTAGTAAATTTATTATTAAACAAACTTTCTCTTAATTTATAATATACTAAATTAGATATTTTATCTTAATTAATAATATAGTTTTGTATTTAAACTTAAGTCGAAACAATATTTTTTTAATAAATTTTTGAATTGTTGTTCTATTAACTTACAAGATTATATACAAATATTGTAATTAATTTGTAAAAACTTTCTTTATTAGTTTAGATAAAATATCAATAATAAGTTTATATTTTTTTATTATTATTTTATTTGCTTGTAAATAATAAGTCGATATTATTACTTTTTAAATACTATATTTTTTTAGAAGTATAGTTGTTATTTTAATATTATTTTTAAATTTGTTTTTTATAATTATTTTCTTAATATACTTATGTTAACAAAAATATTCTTTTATAAAAACTTTACTACAACAAGTACTTTAAGATTCGAAATTACTTTATTTTTTACTTGTTTTATTAAATTATTCCGAACAACTATTAGATTTATTTTAGCAAATATTTTTGTAATTAATATACAAATACAACTTACAATATTCTTTTTTTACAAATTAAAACTTTAAATCGAATATATAATCTTTTTTGTTTGTTAGAAACTTTTTGCTAATATTTATTATAGCTTGCAACATATTTTTTGCAAAAGTTAAATAAGTTTAGCTATTAATATTGATCTACAATATAACGATAAATACTCTCTTTATTTTTATAATTACTCTTATTATACAAGTTTTTTATAATTTGATTTTTGTTTATTTTTTAAAACAAATATTCTTCTTTTATCAAAAAATAAAAAGTATAATTCTTAAACTTGCGAAAATTTTTCTAACTTATATTTAAACTTTGTAGCGAAATTAAATATCGAACAATTTGTTTAAATTTATTGAAATATTTGTTTTTAAGAATATTTTTATTCTTTTTGATATTGTTATTTGTGCAAAATAAATACAAATACAATTTAATTAATTATCGATAAAATTATTAATATTTTTCTTATTAATTTTATTAATATTGTCGAATAATTCTTTTAATCTTTTTAAAAGTTCATTAATTGTTATATATATTTGAATAAATATATATTGTATATTAAAGTTAAAGAGACAAATTTAAATTAATTAATTAATTAATAAAATATTAAAATATTAAATAGATTTGTTGCAAAACAATTAAGTTAAGTTATTAATTATAAATTAGATTCTATACAATTAGAATTGTACTTTCTTTAAGATTTTTATAAGTTTTTAACATTCTTGCTTTTTAATATTGTATCGAAATTCTTACTTTATTTAAAGTTTACTCTTATATTATAATTTTTTTTGTTATTGTATTAATTTGTGTTACGATTCTAGACTAGATAAACTTTGTTCTCCAATTACTCTTTAGATTTTCGCTCTCTAGTCTCGAGTATACTACAAGTAACGTCTAGCGTTTTGGCACTTATAGTACTTATACTTATTTTCTATATATAGTTAGTTTTGCATACCTAGTATTTTTGTTAATTAACTATATATTAGTTATTAAAGCTCTAACTTTAATATAATACTAACTATCCCTTTAAAAACAATCTTGCAAATTGTACTCTAAAAATATTTATATTTGCTAACTTTTTTTTCTTCGAAATGTATTTTAAATATAGAGCTACTAAAGTAGCTTTAGATACGAAATTACTAAAGCAATTCTAGATATAAAGTTACTAAAATAGATACTTTGCAAAGCGTAACTAAGATGCGACAATAAATATCTTTAAAAAAAACGTGCAATTTAACAATAATAAATTTTGTTAAGTCTCTAAATAAATATTCTCTAATTTTTATTGCGCTAAGTTGAAAGAAATCTTACAAAAAAGATAGTAAACTTATTAGAATAAATAAACAATAAACTATTCTAACTACAATTTAATAATTTTGTTAGAATAGACAAACAAGCTTGCTAGAATTAATATCTATATTGCAATGTTGCTATTTTGCAACAATATTTTTTTATTTTATGCAAAGTCTACTACGCAATACAATACTTAAGCAATACTTGTTTTCGATATTGATAATTTTGCTTTAATACTTACTAACTTAATTAAACAAAGTAAATTGTACAATATATAATTAGAGCAAACGTATTTAAACTGCTAAGTTTATATCTTTACTTACTACTTTAATATTGTTTATAACTATCAAAATTTACAAAATTTGTACAAATTTATTACGACAACACGTCGCAATTTTGCTATAAAAAATTAAGTATCTTACTTTAATTTCAAGTCTTATAAAAGTATTGTATCTTGAAATCGATCTTAATATTAATTGAATACTAAGATTTTGTTATTTTTGTTAAAGTTACAATTGCGAACTTTATTTAAACTTGTTTTCGAAAATTTTAAATTAATTAAATTTAATAATAACTCTTTTAAGAATATTAATATATTATCTCTATTTATTAAGAAGTTCAAACGTAAAACTAAAGTTAAAATTAATTAATTTTTATTTTATTAGTCTTTCTTTAACTATAATTGTTATTAACAAGAGATTCAAAAAAAATTTGCAAAGCTCTTATATAGCAACAACTTTGTTAAAGATATAACTAAAAATCTCGCGTATTAATTTAAATATATTAATAATATCTATTTTTGCGTATAATATCTAGTGCAATATAGAAAAAATCGAAAGAAAAAAATTGTATAATTAGAGACAAATTTGAACAAAACTCAAATTACTTGCAAGAGTCTACAAAAAAAGCAAAATATAAAACAAACTAAAGACAAAATATAGAAAAAAACAATTAATATACTAATCGAAGAACAAAATAAATTAATTAAAAAACTTAATTATTGTAAGCAATTTAAGTCTATTTATTATTTATTGTCTTATTAAAATCTTAACAATAATAACAATAACTACAATATATTTTTTTACAAATTAAATTAACAAAATTGCGAATATCTTAACAAAGTCTATAGAAATAGCTTGCTCAAAATTAAAAAATCAATATATAACAATATTAAATTTTTCGATTTAATTGTTTTTTTAAATAATTAAAAGAAATTCAATTAATAGCAAACAATACTTTTTATTAAATTTAAAGTTTATTTTTGTATATTTAACAACAAACTAGTTAAGCTAATATATATTACAATTAAATATATAGAAAACGTCTTTAAAGATATTAGATATTATCTATTAAATCAAAACAACAATCTCGCTTAGCTTTATAATATATTAGCTAAACTAATAGCAAATTTCTATATTTAATTTGATAAATTTAATTGACAATATAGAAATTTTATTAAGTTTATATTATCCAATTTTGCTATAAAATCTTCAAAAATCTTTAACAAATATATAACTTAATTTATATTAATTGTAGCAAGTATTAAACTACTTAAAAATCAAAAAATATATTAATTCGATTTAAGACTAAGCAACAAATTATATAATCGATTTGTTAATATAGTTAATATTATTAATATTAATAACTTAATCTTTTAATTACGCAATATAAATCTTAGAATAAAACAAAAAAAAGATTATTAATTGTTACAAACTAGCGCGCGTAATAGATTTATTATTACGCAAATAAATAAAAATCGAAATATTATATATAAACTTATAAGTAGATTCGAAGCTTACAATAACAAATTAATTAATTGTATAATTAAACAAAAGATTTCTTTTAAAACAAAGTTAAATTTTAATTTCAAATACTTAAAGATAAGATTAAAAAGAAAAATTTTTATTAAAAATATTTGCGTTCAAAATATTGTTTTAATTACTTTAATATTCTTTGCAAAAACAAATTAACTATAATTAAAAAAAAGCTATTATTAAGTTTAAAACTTATAATATTAGCAATCTTAAACTAGCAATATTTAAAGAAGAGAGTAGCTCTAATATCTTAAATAACAACTTAAATAACTCTAGCAAATCGAAAAACTAATTTTTTTTAACAAGAGTTGCAATTTAAAACAAAAGCTAATATTTATACAAAAAACAATAAAAGAGCTTAAAATTATATTTAATTTATAAAATAAAGTTTTGCTTATTAAAGTTGAACTTAATTCTAATATTATTAATAACAAATTATTTAACAATTAACAACTAGATTTTTACGTTAAAATTTGTTCAAATTAAATTTATTTATTCTTTAATAAATATTATATTAAAGCAATACTATTTATTAATATTAAAGTTTTTAATAGAGTCTTTATTAATAGAAAGTTTGTTAAGCTTTATAAACTTTCTATTATATTACTTTAAAATTCTATTAAATTGTATCTAGTTAATAACAAATTCGCTTCTAATATTATTTATATTGCTTAAATTATTGTTAATCTTAGTAAACATATTAATATCTTATAATATTTAATAATTAAACTAAAATAATTTGCAATTATTTTTAATATACTTTAGATTAAAAAGTATAATATAAAAATTAAAGATAATATATAATTTCTTAAGTTTAACTTTAATTATTGCATAAAGTACTACTTGTTAAATTAATAATTATTAGAGATCTTTAACAATTAACGCAAGCAATTAGAATATTTGTTTTCGAAATCTTCTAATAAAATTAATATTTATTAAATAAGCATTTTTGCATTCTTAAAACTTGCTATTAAAAAAAATACAAAATAATTGTAATATTGTTTAAGTACTTTATTATACTAAATTAATTAAAAAAAATAACAAATATTTAGCTTGCATTGTAAACAACAATATTACTATAGATATTGCAACTATTACTTTTAATAATTACAACAAATTCTATATTAAATTTAAGCGAAATTCTCTAAGCATAGAGTAATTTAAAAAGCAAATATACTTAAAATTTAAATAGTAAGTTAAGCTCTTTAATTTGCAAGAAATTAACAAGTTGTTACTTAATAAAAGTATTAATTATATTATTAATTTTATTCTAGAAACAACTTCTTTAACTAAGAAAGTCTACAATATATTTTGTTAAAAAAAAAGATTATTAGAGTCTATCTAAATAATATAAAGAGCAAAAATCAAATTTGCAACAATACTTTATAATATATTATTTCTATTTTTATAGTTAAGAAGTTTAATAAAAATTTGTATATTTGCATAAACTATAAAAATTTTAATACTTTAACAATTAAGAATTACAATATTTTATTATTAATTAAAAAAATCTTGCAACAATTATGCAAAATTAAATACTATAACAAATTTAATATTATTGTTGTTTTTAACAAAATTCGAATATAGTTTAATAATAAATACAAAATAATCTTTATTATTTATTACAATTTATTTAAGTATATTGTAATATCTTTTAAGTTGTATAATATCTTAATTATATTTTAATTTTTTATTAATAAGACTCTTAGTTTCTATCTAGACAATTTTTGTATTGTTTATATAAATAATATCTTAATCTATAGTAATACTAAGAAAAAATATAAAAATTATATAAACAAAGTTTTTGCTAAGCTTTATAATGCAAGTCTTTATTTAAATATTAACAAATATATTTTCTTTGTTAAACAAATTAAATATCTAAATCTAATTATTATTATTAAAGAGATCTAAATAAATTTAAAAAAAATCAAATATATTTTTAAGTAAAAAACTTTTATTTGCGTACGCAATATATAGATCTTTCTAAATTTTATTAAATTTTATTAACAATTTATCTATAATTATTCGAATTTAATTAAATCTTTGTTAGCGCTTAGTAAATTTAAAAACAAAAGTCTTAATTTTTTATAACAATTTAACAATTCTGAAGATCTTGTATTTAAAATTCTTAAAAAAAAATTTATTAATTAATTTATTCTATATTATTTTGATTTTAACTTAAAGATTTAAATTGAAAGCAATATTTTTAACTTTATAATTATTGTTGTACTTTTATAAATAAGTTCGAATAAATTGCTCTATTTAGTAGTTTATATATTTAAAACTATATTGTTTGCAAAGTACAATTATAAAATCTACAATAAAAAACTATTAATTATTGTTTGCACTTTTAAAAACTAGTATTGAAAGTATTTTGTTAAACAATTTATTAAAATTATTATTAATTATTGCAATCTAAAGTATTTTATAACTATTAAATAACTTAATTGTTGTTAAGTTTATTAAGTTAAGTTTTTGTTTAAATTTAACTTTAAGATTATCTATTAATCAAATATACTAAATACAAAGTTAAATAATCTAATTAGATAATTGCAAAATTTGCTTTTTAACAAAAACAACTCTTATAATTAGTTTTAACAACAAACAATTTTTAAACAATACAATTTAAGATTAGATATAATTAAAATTGTTATATTAATTTTACTATTATTAAGTATTATTTACAATTTAATAACAAAGTTAGTTTGTTTGCTTTAAAACTTTATCGAATTTAAACTAATTATTAACAAAAAAATCGCAAAAACTTGTAAAAAGTTTACTTAAATTTTGTTAATAACTAACAAAGATATAAAATTATTTATATTTTTATTGTCTATAATATTTGTACTATTTTAGCAAAATAAACTTTGTTTTGTTAAATCTTTTTTTTTAGTTTCTTTGTTTGCTATTGTTATATTTACAATTTCTTAGTTTATAGTTTTTTTATGTTTAATTGTCGATCTTGTTTTTTTTCTAGATATATCTTTTTTATCTATAACTTAACTATTTATATTTGCAATTTTTTTTACAATCTAGTTTTTGCTTGTTGTTGCAATCAATTTAATAAAAAAGAAGAAACTTAAGACAAAACTTAATTTTGAAGTTTTTGTTTAATAAATATTAAAGATATACTTATATAACAAAAAGATAAAACAAATTATCTAGATAAAAAAAACTAATAAACAAAAGATTCTAATTATTTTTGATATAATAATTAAACTAGAAGTTAAGAATTGCACAATAATTAAATACTTAACAATTAAAATTAAGTATTTATTTGTTTAAAACAAAATATATATTTTTTAAAGCAAAAATAATACTCTTTAAATTGAAGTAATTAAGTTCTAGTATAGATTGTTAAACACTAAATACTTAAATCGAACAACTATATTTAAGAAAATACAATATTACTATTATTAATCTATATTGTATTTAAATATCAAAAAATATATTAAAAGCTATTCGATTTGCAAGTACGTTAAATTATATTGCAAATATAAATATAATCTATTAAAGTTTCTATCTATTTTAGATTGTTATTAGCAAAATATATTTTGCAATTTTATTATCTTTTTGCTATTATATTGTTATAAAGAAAAGATCTTTTAATATATCTTAATAATAGTCGATAAATTATTTAAAAATAAAAGATTTATATTTATAAACTCTTTAAAAATTAAGATTATTGTTTAAATCTTTATCAACTTTGTTTAGCGTATAGAGAACTTTCTAATTACTATTGTTTTTAATAGAAACACTCAATTTATTGTTTATTTCTAATAATATCTTTGCAAAAGATTAAGAACTAAATCTAAATTATTAATTGCGTTTTACTTAAAAATTAATAATTAAATTGAAAATATTAATATTGCTTTTAAGCAATTCTTCGAATATATATACAATACAATTAAGATAATTAAGATAATTATTTTGCTATTATTAAATTTGTTGCAAACAATTATATTAATAAGTCTATTAATTTATTATTTTTCTTTGTTACTAAAAATTATCTATTATAATTAAGTCTAAAATTACTTGAAGTTTTTTATAACAACAATACACTTAAAGTTTGTTGCAATATAAAAAATATTAACAAGATTATCAAAAAGATTAAAATTTTATAAAACTTTTTTTAACAAAAGTTTGTTTAAATCTAAATTAAACAAATTAAATTTATTAATTGCAAACGTGTTGCAATCTTAAAGTTCAAAATTAATAATTAAATTGTATTCGATATTCGAAATATTAAAACAACTTAACTATACAAGTTCTTAAAGTATAAAAATACAAATCTTTATAAAATTATCTGAACAATTAACAATTATATTTACAAACTAGAATTGCTCAAATTAATAAAAATTTATTTGGTATTCTATTTATAATTTTTGTATCTTGACAAAAGCAAGTTCTTATTAAGTTAGCAAATTAAATCTTTGTTGTCTATTAATACTATTAACAATATTAACAATAATAATTTCGAATACTATGTTAAAGATATCGAGATATTACAATATAATATGCGTAAAAATAACAATAATATAGATTTAAGTCTAATTGCTACTAATTACAAACGCAAAATACTACAATATTAAATTCTCTTTATAGACTACACAAACTACAACAATAGATCTAAATAACTAAACTATTTTATAATTAACAATTGCTCTAATTTTGTTGTTAACTTTTATTACAAATATCTAGACGCAACAAAATCTTATTAAATATTTAAAATATTTTCTAATTAAAAAACTAATAAGTAGAATAATTTGTATCTATATATCTTTTGCGCTCTTCTATTATTGTTGCCAAAATATTGCTCAATATATATCTATAGTTTTTGTTGTTGTTGCTTAATATATATCTACAACTCTTGTTATTGTATTTAGAATTAATCTTAAAAATATATTGCTAATATATTACTATTATTAAAAGTTACTTGCTATATATTTGCAATCAAAATTAAATATTTTTTCAAAATTAAACTTATTTAATATATTACTTTGTCTTTTGCGTTAATTATCAAGAATCTTAGAAATATATTATTAATATATTATTATTGTTAAAAGTTAATCGATATATATTTGCAATTCTTGTTGTTGTCTCTATAGTATTTTTACTAGATATTCTATAATTGTCTCTTCTAAAGATTCTTCGAATTAGAATTAACTTAATATTTCTAAATATACGCACAAATGCGTATAAATTATTGTTAAAATACTTTTATATTATTTTCTTTCTTTGTATTGTAAATTTAGACAAATATATTTAAATATAGTTAAAATTTAACAAATTTCGACTTTTTGATATTGCTATTCTTTATTGTTGTTGTTAGTTTTTGCTTAAATTATATAATTAATTAATCTTTTAAATTTTCTCAAATATAATTAACTTTTTAAATTTTCTTAAACGCAATCAATTTCTATTTTGCTATCGATTTTCCAATTTTTGCGTTACGTAATCTAGACTTCTCTCTTAGAATTAAAATTAGTAATCTTTTGTACTCTCTTTAATTTTTTTACATTTAATATTTTTTTTAAATTTATTTACTTTTTCTTTCTTTTCTCGATCTTGTTATTGTTCGACAAATTGCTCGAAACTCGATATTTATTGTTTAACAATTGCTCAAAACTCGATTTTTGTTGCTTAACAATTACTCGATATTTAATTTCAAATATCAAATTATATTTAATAGACATGTTCAATACTAATCGAGAGTAATTAGAAATTAACTAAAATATTATTTGCAATATACACGCTTATATTATTGTTTTTCGCATATTTTGTTTCAAAAATTTTCGATTATTCTCTTTTACTTAACAAATTTATTTTCTTATTTAATATATATCGAAAACTTCAATTCTAATTGTCGAACAATATTCGATATATATTCGATATTAATCGAAGCTTGTACTTAACAAACACTTAAAATTAACTAAAGTTAACTAAAAATATTAACTAGAAAACTTGATATTGCTTTGTCGAAACTCGCAAAAAAAAAAAAAAAAGTAATATTACAATTTTAGACTAGATAGACTTTGTTTTTCAATTATTTTTCAAATTTTTGTCTTTTAGTCTCGAATATACTACAAGTAATATCTAGCGTCTTAATACTTATAGTACTTATATCTATTTCCTATACATAGTTAGTTCTGTATAGCTAGTATTCTTGTCAATTAACTATATACTAGCTATTAAAGCTCTAATTCTAACAAGTTGTATTAATACAATATCTTTACTCTTTAAGGTTAAGTTTACAATTAAAATAATATTGTTAATTAAAATAAAATAGTTTAATATATATATTGTTAATATATTTATTAAAGGAATTTTTAATTTGTTTATATTATTTTGTTGTTTAAAGTTCTAAACAAAAATATATTTAATTTTGAACAAATAATAGATTGATTTTGCAACAATTATAAATTTTAATACTTAAATTTAATAGTAGATATATACTTCTATAAAGACTCTAGCTTTAAGAATATTTTTATACAATAATTATTTAACAATCTTAATAATCTTAATACTATTAGAGAAGCGTTTATTAAAATTATATATAAAATCGACAATCTTGATATCTAACTTGTAGAATTAAGATCTTTTGCTAGATATTGTATATTTAAACAATTTTACGTTTATTAATATTGCGTTTAATTACTAAATATACTTTAGAGTAAATAATCTAATTTCTAGAACTATCTTCTTGTTGCTATAATTCGACTTAAATTCTTCTATATTTATATTATTAACAAATAAATAATATTTGTTAAAAAGATTTTTAAGAATATATATTATAATTTTTACAAATTAAGTAACTAAATTAATAGCATTCTATAATAGACAAGTTATTCTAAATAGTTTAAGAGAAATTATAAAGATAATAAGATTGCGACTCTTTAAGACAAAGTTTATTTAATTATATTCTAAAAAGAAATTAATCAATAATATAATTATTATTTAAATAAACTCTTTTGCAAACTCTTTAATATTAGAGAATATATTAATATTCTAAATAATTATTTTGTTTATCTTTATAGTTGTATTAATTATACAATACTTGTTCTTCTTTTTTTTACTTATCAAAAATTAAAAATTTCGATAAAATTCATAACAATATTTTAGCAAACTTATTTAAAGTCGCTTCTCTAATATTTTAATTATAATAAAATAAAATATTTAAGAAATTAAAAATTCTAGAACTTGTTATACTTTATATTCTATAGTATAGATTTCTTAATTAAATATAATTTTTAGCTTAATTTTGTTTATCTTAGCAAAGTTTTATATTAAGACAATTTTACAATTAAAAGATATTATAATTAAGAACTTTTGTTTTTGCAAAGAGAGTTCTAACTTGTTATATCAATACTTCTTATAAAGATATTACAGATAGTTATACTATTAAAGAAATCTGTAGATATCTTTAGACAATACTAGCAATTATTTAATAACAAAAAGTTGCACGTTATATAATTGTAACAATAAATTAAAACTTAAAATAAATTAAATACAATCTATAAAAGAGTTATATTTAATTTTTTATATATTAAAAAAATACTAATTGTTTATTTTGTTTATTTATTAGGTATAGCAAATATAGTTATTTGCAATATTTATTTATTAAATATATTAAATATTATATATAGAATATTTGCTTCTAAAATATATTAAATATAATAATAGATTTATTTTAAAAATATAGAATCTAAATTACTAATATAATTTAAATAAGTTTGTAATACTTTCTTTTTTTTTTAAATTATAATTTCGAAATTTAATATTTTCTTATTATATTTTTTAGAAAAATTAATATTAGAAATTTCTTCTATTAAAAAAGAGATTTTTTTAATATTTTAAATTTAATATTTTTAGCAATATATTTTTGTTATAATTGTACAATATTTGATAAAATCTATTGTATAAATAATAATTTTAAAAAATACATAAAATACATACAATCTAATTGTAATTGTAATTTAATAATTTCTCTAATTTTAATTAAATAAATTTAAAAAAAACAAATATATTTAAAAAAAGAAATATACAAAATATATATTAAGTTAAGTTAAGTAAAAAAATAATTTAATTTTCTAAAAAATAAAAAAATAAAAATAAATAATAATAAAATATAAATAAATAAAATATATTTTATTAAATTAATTATAAAAATTTCTAAATTATTATTTAATATATTATTTAAACAACTTTAACTTTTAATTAATTAAAATTAAAATACTATTTTTATATTTTATTTTAATAGAATTTTTTTGAAAAATTCTAATAGTAATTAAAATTCTTTTCTAATTTTTATATATTTTTTAAAATAGAATATTTTTTTTATTTAATAAAAATTTTTGATTTTTTTGTTTTAGAATTTTTTTAATTTTTAATTATTTCTTTTTTTGCAAATAAAAATAAAAAATATTGTATAAAAATATAATTAAATTTGTTAATTTTAACAATAAAATATAAAATACTAAAAATATTTTAATATTTTTAGATAAATTAAATTTGTAATTAATTAATCTTTTAATTTTGTAACAAAAAACAATTTAATTTTAATATAATTTAATTTTCTATTTAACTTTTTTGTTCTAAATTTTTTTATAAGAAAATATATATATATATATTTTTTTACTTAAAATATTGTTTTTTGTTTTTTATTTTAATATTTAATTAACTTTTTCTATATTTTTAAGATATTATTGTATATCTTTTTTAGTATTACTATTTTTTTTAATAACTAATTATACTAAGAGATATATATACTTTTTTTTAAAAAGATTAAAGTTTTTGTTATAATTAACAAAAAATAAAGTTATTTTAATAATATTCGAAAACTTTGTATTAAATGTTAGTTATACTATAAATAGAAATAATATTTAATTATTATAAATATTATTAATATAATATCTTAAATACTATTTAAAATTCTAATTTATTTATTTTGTTTATTTGTTTATAATTAAATAGTAAATAATAAATATTCGAAGTTTTGTATTTAATATTAAAAAAAGTATTTTTTAATAATTAGACATAAAGAGTTTATTTCTATTACTAATTAATTTTTTAAATATATTATAATATTATATAAGTTAATTTAATATAATATATTTTAGTTGTTTTATATTAAACTTTTTTCTATATATAATAATATATAAATATTTGATAAACTTATTAATTATTATTAATATTAAACTGTATTTATTTTTAGTTGCTAAGTTTATTAATTTAAACAATTTAATAATAAACTTTATTGCAATTTTATTCTATAACAATTTAGATAATTTCTAATATTAAATTTTGTTATAGCTTGTATATATATTATATTTGTTTTGCTAATAACTAAGATATTATTTAATATATATTGTAACAATTTATTTTATTTGTAAAAATTAATAATACTAATATAAAAATTAAAGAATTTTTATTACTTTTAAATATTTTTGCAATAATTTATTATAGTATTTTTTTATATATTTGTTAATTTTATTAATAGATATTTAAAAAATTTCTTTTTTTATAGAAAATTTTTCTATATTATTTTAGAATATTTATAATATATTATTTAGTTTATATTTGTTTATCAATAGTAATTTATTTTTGTTAACTTTAAATATATTATAATTAAACAATTTCTTTATTTTTATATAATTATTTTTTCTACTAAATATATTTGCTCTATTATTATTTTTATCTAAAATCTATTGTATTTTAAATTTGTATTATTTAAATTTTTCTAATTATTATATTTGTTTTCTATTTAGTTGTTTAATAATAGTAAAATATATAAATTTTTTATAATTTGTAAAAATTATAAATTCTAATAAATTTTTTATATAAATTTTTTATGATTTTAAAAAAACTATTATAGTAAGTAGTTTCTTATTATAAATATTATAGTTCTACGTAACTAATAAAAAAAAATTTAAAAAATATATTAATAATTAGATCTAATATATTAATTTTAATTCTATTTAATAATTGCAAATTATATATTTTTAATATTAATTTTTTTAATTTTTTTAATTTAAAATTCTAAAATAATTTTTTTCTATAAATTTTTATTTTTATAATATATTTATTTTTGTAAAATTTGTTAGTAATATTATGTTTATTAAATAATTTTTAATAAACTTTTTATTATAGTTTATAAAATTTAAAAAAAATTATATTTTTTTAATATTTATTAATAATATTTATTTTCTAATGGTTTATAATTTTTTGAAATTTATATATACTTTATATTGTTTAAATATATTATAACAAATTAATTTAAATATTATTATAATATATTATTAATTATTTTCTAATATATTATTAAAATATTTATAAGTTTAAATAATATTATTGTATATTTATATAATTTATATTGCATATAAAAAGCTATTTTTTATTTTTATTTTAATTTTATTCTAATTTAATTTAATTATATATTTTTTGTAGATTTAATTTAATAAAATATTTTGTTTTAGATAATTAATTTTAAAGTTTGTTAATATTAAATAATAGATATTAATTTTTAATTATAATATTATTTAATTTTTGATAATTAATATATAAATAAAAAAAAAAAACTTTTTAATATAAAAAGAATTAAATAATTTGTCTATAATTAAGATTTTTTAATAATTTTTTTTTTATATTTTTTATTAGATATTTGCAAAGTATTTTAATTCTTTTCTTAAATAAAATATATATAAATTTAAATATAAATTGTTTGTTTAATTTAAATTTAAATTTGTAATTTTATAATTAATATTTAGAAAAAATCTCTATTGTTTTTTTTTCTTAAAATAAATATTCTTAACTATTATATATTTATAATATATACTTTAACAATTTTTTTGCTATATTAGATAGTTTAAAATTTTCAGAAAATTTGTAATTTTTTTTATTTATTCTAATTTTATAGTTTAACTAATTTTTGTTAGTATTTGTTGGGTTAAACTCTATTAGATTGTTTTTTTTTACAAAAATATAAACTTATTATTTGCAATTAATCTTTAACTTAATCTTTTATTTATTATTAAATACTACTAATATATAGATTAAATATAAATTATATAATTATATTGTACAAATCTAAATACTTATATATTTTAATTAACTTCTAAATTATATTGTTTTAATTAAAATATTTTTAGAACAATATTATAAATAACTATTTCTATTATATTAAAAATTAGTTTCTTATAATATTGCTAAATAGTTATTAATAGTAATTTTATTTTTTTGTTTATTTTTCTATTTCTATTAAATAATAAATTTTTATTTATAATTACTAGATTATATTTATTAAATTTCTTTGAAATAATTTTTTTTTCTCTTAACAAAAGTTCTAATTATAAAATTATCTATTATATTAGAATTAATTATTGCAATAAGTTAACAATTATTAATTTCAACTAATATAGTAAAATATTATATATATACTATTAAATTTAGTTGCTGCTATTAAGCTAATATATTGTATTTCTTTAATATATTTTAAATTAAATATTAAATTATTTTTTTTACAATTTGTTTTTTATTAAATATTTTAAAAGAATTTTGAATTTTTTTTTTTAAAATTATTAAAGTCTATAAATATTATATAAAATTTTTTGCTATTATTTTTTAAATATTTCTATAAATTTAATTTAAATTAATATTAAATTTTTTAAAAAATTTTAATATAAAAATTGTCTTCTAATTTGCTAAAATAGAATAAAAAATAAAATAGATATTTATTTGTATAAATTAGTTCTTTAAATTAATATAGTTTTTATAATAGATATTAATTTTATTGTTTTCTATAATTAATAATTAATATAATATTAATAAACTAATATTTAAAATAGAAATATATTAATTTAATACAAATATTTTTAGAGTATTTAAAATATTATATTAATACTTTTTACAAAAATATTAGAAATAGTTATATTATTAAAAAGATCTATAGATATTTTTAGACAATATTAATAATTATTTAATAACAAAAATTTGCAATTTAAGTAATTGTAATAATAAGTTAAAACTTAAAATAAATTAAATATAATTTATAAAAAAGTTACATTTAATTTTCTATATATTAAAAAAATATTAATTGTTTGTTTTGCTTATTTATTAAATATAGCAAATATAATTACTTGCAATACTTGTTTATTAAGTATATTAAATATTATACTTAGAATACTTGCTTTTTAAGTATATTAAATATAATAGCAAATTTGTTTTAAAAATATAGAATCTAAATTACTAATATAGTTTAAATAAGCTTATAATATAACTTTATAATTAGTTTCTAATTTTTTTTTTAATAAAATAAGAATTGTATTTAATATTTAAGAACTTAAGTATTAAAAAAGAATTATATCTTTTATTAATTTTCTTTTAAGAATTATTAATAATTAATAACTTTAGTATCTTTTTTTAATTTAGATATTTGTCTAAAGTAGAACTATTTAAATTGCTTGTATTTATAGAATTTATTTTCTAGATTTTTCGTTAATATAGTATTTATTCAAATAAAAGAGCGCAATACAACAAAAGATTAATAAAAAATATCGAGTTTTCTAAATAATTAAATAATAAAAGTTTCTTTTATAATATATAATTAAGAAGTTCAAATTATTAATAATTTTAAAAATACTCCAAATAAAATATTAATCTAAATATTTATTCGATTCTAATTAATTAATTTAATAGATAAATAAATACTAATATTGTTTGTTTGTTCTAATTAAATTTTTGTTTTATTTTTTATTTTTTTTTATTTCGCAATATTGTTACTCTAATAATTTCAAATTTTATTTTTAAAGATTTTTTGCAATTATATTTGCGAAGTTAAGCAATTATATTAACTAAACAATTATCTAAAGATTTATAGATTTCTTTAAAAATACAATATTTTTATTTTTGCTACTAGAGTAATAGAGTATAGACTAATTGTGTCGGGTCGAATTATCGAGTTCAAATTAAATACTCGACTTAAATCGAATTAAATCGATTTCAAAAGTTAAAATCGACAATTTAGATCGATTTCTAGAGTTAAAATCGAAATTTAATTTGAAAAAATCGATTCAAATTGTTAAGACTACTATGTTTAGTAAATTTTATTATTTTTAGTAACAATTAATTAATAATTTAATAGAAATAATTAATCTATTTAATTTAATTAATAAATATAGTAGATTGTTTTTATATTATATATTACTATTGTATATTATCTCAAAAATAATTAAAAATCTAAATCTAAATCTATTTTATACTATTTTTAGTATTTTTAATATTCTTAACAATTCGATTCGATTTTTAATATTAAAATCGAAAATTAAGTTAAGTCGAATTAATTCGATTTTAAAATAATAGAAATTAAATCGAATTTTAAATCGATTTCTAATATTGAAATTAACAAATCGAATTAATTTCAAAAGTTGAAATCGAAATCTAATCTAACAATCAATCTACTAGAGTAATTAACAAATATTTGTAAAATACTAATATATTTTGCTTTGTCTTTAGAGTAAATTGTTAATTTTAAAATATTATTGTTTATATTTACAAATAGACTGACCGTTCGGATCGGTTTTTCCCCGAAATCTATAACTCGACCCGAAAGTTATATCTAATTAGACCAAGTTTTAATCTAACATAGTTAGTATTTTCATAATTTATGCAATTCGGTTCCAACTGTTGGAACCGAACAGTTAGTCTATTTACAAAACTTATACAAATACTTTGTTCAAAAGATCAATTTAATAAAATTTTGTAATTAAGTTAAAAAACAACAAAAATTAAAATTAAAATTTTTTTAATTAAAATTTTTGTATTTTCTACTATTTTATTGAAACAAATTTGTACTCTTGTAACTTCTATTAATAAAATAGAAATATTTTATTAAATATTTAAATTAGTTTAATTTGCAAAATTCTTGCTAATAGAATTAATTTTCGCATTACTATTGTATATTGCTTCAATTTTTATATTTTTTAATTGTATTTATACAATAAAGTAAGTAACAAAATATAAAGTTTTAAGAGATTTTACTCTTATAATAATATTTTTAAAATAAACTATTTTAATAGATTTAATATTAATTAATTTTATAATAATAATTTTTTTTCTTTCTTTCTTATAAGTTTCTGAGATTTTCTTTTAATTACTATAATATTAAACTTCTTATTACAAAGAGAGAAAAGAAAAAATCTTAAGTTAAAACAGAGATTTAAGAGATTTGTTATTTTTATTTTTATTTTTAAAATAAGAATACTTTAAATTAAAGTTTTTAAATCGATTTAATTTTTTATAATTTATAATATTCTTTTCGAATATTTTGTTTGCTATAAATAATTTACAAAAGTTTTTTGCTTCTTTTTAGATTAATTTTTCTAATATTTAATAATCCTCGAATTAAAGTTAATTATTGCGAGTATTCAAAGATATAGCAAACAACATAGTAGATTATTAGTACTCTAGAAGATAATTATATACAAAGAGCAAAGATTGCAGAATATATTGTAGTCTCTAAGCTAGTTTTAATTGAATCTAGTTTATCTAAATTATATTAATTTAAATCTAGATTAACTTGCTAAGCAAATTAATCAAAATTAGATAAATAGCTCTTTAAATTGTTTATTTAATACTATCTTAATCTGCAAACTTCAAATATATTGCTATTATATTGTGCAATATTTCTACTTAATAATAATATATTTGTTAGCTTTTACTAATTTTCTAATCTATTAATTTAAGTTATTTAATAAAGATCTTAAATTTATTTTTAGACAATAACTTTGTTAGTTTGTTTGCTATTATATTTGTGTTTCGAACAAAATTAATGCAAATGCAATTACTTTTGCAAAGATCTCTAATATAATAAAGTATTATATTAATATACTTTAATCTATTATTAATATAACTTTTTTTAATAAGTACTAGAGTTACTTAATTGTTATCTATTAATTATATAGAAGATACAAATTTATATATTTTGTTCTCAACAATATCTATACAATTCAATAAATTTTTGAGATATTTTGCATAATTAGTATTTCTTAGAATCTATATAATTTATAGACTCTTTCTAATATATATAAATAGAGTTATATACTTAACATTAATAGTAGATATTATTATTAACTTCTACTTGCATAACATTTATACAATCGATTTTTTGCTTATTATAAATATATATTTAAGAATTAACTTTCGATTTAATCTATTAGATACGTAATTTAAGTTAAAGTATATTACTAAAAATAAACTTCTATTGCTATTATATATTAATTTTTTGTTAACAATAGAGCAAAGATATCGAAGCAATATTTTTAAAATCTAACTATAATATTTTGTCGAATCGACAAGATATTCATTTAGATATTTTACTACAAAAACAATATTTAGACAAGTATAAATAACTGTATATATAATACTTTCGATTGTATATTAATAATTCTTTTAATTAATTTGTTTGTTTTTTAATTTAATAAATCGAAGAGAATTATATTTATTTATAGACAATTTAGTTAAACTATTTTTATCGACAAATATTTGTAGTTTATTAAGTATTTTGTTAATATAATAAGATTAATTTATACGTAAAGTTTTAACTTTTTAATTGCAAATAATTCTAATATCAAGAATTCTTTTTATTTCTTTTAGATTCTTTATCTTAAATATCTTTTGAAATTTGTATTTAAATTAATTAACGTTATCTATTAATTGTATAACAATAGCAATATTAACAATATAAAGCAAAAATATAATATATTGTTTAACATACAACAAAAGATAAAAGTTAATATTGTATTGCTTGAAATCTAGCTTAGCAAGCTCTTTAATACAATATTTATATTAGTTGCAAACAACTTGTTTTAGATTATAAAAATTTCGAAAAATATATAAATATTGTTTTAAAGATATATTTATTTTAAATAAAAATACTATATAGATTTTCTTCTTAAGAAAAAACTTAATAAAAATATTGTTAATATCTATCTAATAATATTCTAAATTTTCTAGTATAATAATAATAAAAAATATTTGTAAAATATTGAATTTAACAATTTTAATTTAACAATTGAAGCAAAAATGTCTTTATAGTTAATTTCGAAAACTTGTATAAAGTTTTTTGCAATTAATCTTGTTTTAAGTTTTTCTAGTATTCTACCTCTATATATCTTTGCTTTAAATATTTATTTGTTTGTTACAATATTAATATTTTAAAAAGAAGTAACAATTTCCTATATATTATTAGCAGCAAAAGCAAATAATTTCTCTTATATAGTATCTTTTTATAGCTTTTTTGTACAGAATTGTTTACAAACTTGTTTTATATCTTTAATACAAATATAATAAGCTTGCTAGTATTATTGTTTTTCTCATTAATAGTTGCAAAGTTGTATTTCGAATTTATAGTCTTACTAATTATATTTTAAACTATAAAGACTACTATAATGCAAACAATTTTGTTTCGATATTTTTCTAAATTCTTTGCACTATTATTAACTTGTTTTCTCTTTAAGATAGCAATGTGCAAAAATATCTATATATAACGTTTAGATAGAACAAAATTATTCAAAATTATCTAGAGAAGATTTAAAACAATCTAGATAAAATCTAAACTAATATAGACAAGATTTAGATTAGTATAAACAAAATCTAAACTAATATAAATAAAACTTTAAACTAGTATAAGTAAGATTTAAACTAAATTTATTTCTAATTGTATTTTTGCAAAATCTATCTACTAATTGTTTTTTCGACAAAATATTAATAGTCTTAATATGTATCTTAAAATTAATATATTCTTTCTTTTTGCTTTCGATATATTTAACAATACTTTATTCAATAATTTTACTTGAGTTTAATATCTATATTTTGATAAATATATTTGTCTTGTTAATATATTTGAGAAACACTTCTATTTATTTTTTATCTATAAGCTTATCTCTTCTATTTTGGGTAGACTGATTGTTCGAGTTGGGTCAATTCCAAAAGTCGGAACCGAAAACCGAGCTATTAATAAACGTTACTATATATAGTAGTTTTTCTCGAATCGATTTTAATAATTGGAACCAAAATCCAAATCTTGGCACAATCACGTAATAAATTCGGTTCCCGGCAATTAGTCTAATTGTGGGCAAAAAGAGACTTGAAATCTATATAGAAATAGCATTTGCAATCTTATATACACAAATAATTAATAAATAATTTAATATAAATAAATATCTTTATAGATATAATAAATTTATTGTAAATAAACAATTTAATTGCTATACAATTTTGCAAATATATATTTGTTTGTACAACTTTTAATGAAAATTTAATAGAAAGCTTTATCTCTTTAATTATAGCTTTTATAAAGATTTTAATAATTTGTATATTTTGTTTAACAATACTATTTTAAAGAGAATTATACAACAAAATATAGTTAAATACAATACTAAAGAATAAATATTATTTATTAAGTGCTAACTTAAGCTTTATATTGTTGTTGGTACAAATTGCGAGTATTTTGATTTTACTTTAAAATTTTGTTTGTATTTGTTATTAACAAAAAATATCTACAATTTGTTCTTGTTTAATTATTGTTAATATCTATATTTTACAAAAATAATTGTTAACAATTTTAAGAAAATACTTATATTTAAGTTTTAAGACTAATAATAATTTGCAAATATTAATTGAAATAAGAGCTAAAATAATTGTTTTACACTTATTAATATAAGCATTTCTCTTATTGCAAAACTTAATTAATATATATATTTTACAAGAATTTCTTATATCTTTAATAATAGAAACAAGCTTTAAGAGTATAGTAATTTTATATAGTTTTCGCAACTTAATTGCGTCTAAATAAGTAAATCAACAATATTAAAAACTATACAATTTTGTTTTAAAATTGTTAATAATTGCTTTGTTAATATTAACTTATATTTAATTTTTTTAATTAAATATACTATTAATTGCTAAAAATGCTACAAGAGACTTTTGTTATATAACAACAATAAGAGCAAACTTGTTTAAGTTCGACGCTATTTTAATTATTATATATATATTTTTTTGCTAATTTGCAATAAGATTTTTTATTTTTTTTGTCTTATATTTATATATTGTGTTTGTTAAAGTCTCTATATATATATATTTATTGAACAAAAAATTAACTTCAAAATCTAAAACAAAAAAATTATTTTATTTTTGTTCTTTATATATATTGTTGCTGTTCTATATTAATTTGAAAACAATTTCTTTTCTTTAATCTTAACAATGCATCTAGAAATAACAATAAAAGAATTTCTAAAATATTAAAGTTAATTAATTATATATAAGAAAATATTAATATTAACAATCAATTTGTTGTTAAAATTTTTATTAAATTTTTTTTTAAACAATATTGCAAGTTCTTTATTAATATTTTTCTTAATATCGAAATTATTGTTATTAAGTAGAAATCTTTTCGACAAGCTATTATTTTTAGTATTATAGACACAATATTTTTTGTAAAATTTTCGCTTATTATTTTTAATAATATATATATATTTTTTTTAAATATATTTGCAAATATCAATACAAAAGAAGCACTCTTTAACAAAATATTTAAAATTTTGACAAAAATAGCAACAACGTGCGTTTCTATTAATTTTTCGATTAAAAAAATTAAGTTTTCGATAAAAATTAAAATTCGATTCTAAAAAGAAGTTTCGATACTAATATTAAAATCTCGAACAATTAATTTTGCGTTTAATTTATATAGCAATCTTATTAACTTTAAGTAATATCTTTTTTTTTGCAACTTTTAAAAAATTATATCAATATTAAAAAAAAATTAAATATTAAGAATATCTTAAATTGCAATATATTTCGAGAGCAAAAAAACTAGCAATATTTAAATTAGTTTATTGTTGCAATATAGTCTTTTTATATTAGATTAAGTCTCGACAATCTTTTGTTCTAACTTCTTAAAATATATCTATATTTTATTAATATTTTAATTGACAAACTTTTTGTAGTTTATATAGTTTGTTAAATGCTATCTTTTAATAATTTAAAACTTCTCTTTGTACTTATATAATAAGAATCTTTATATCTTATATATAATAGTTATAGCAATTATATTTTTTTTGTTGTTCTTATCTAGACAAAGTTAAATATAAAAAATGGTCTTAATATTTGCTTTTATATCTCTAGATTAAGAAATTATTAATAGTATTAAATTAGTTTTGCTTGTAAAGATAGAAAATACAATAGAGTCTAGAAATTAAATTATAAATTAAATTATATTTTAAAGATTTTCTGCTATAAAATAGTTTTTGTTTAACAAAACTATTGCTTGCTTGTAATTCGATTAAATATATTAATTGTTTTGCGTATATTATTTCTTATATTGTATAGAAGTAAACAAAGTAAAATTAACAAAAAAATAAAAGAGTAAATAAAATAAAGTTTATTAAATAGCAATAAAAAGATTTAATATACTAATCTTTTATTAATCTAGTACAAAAATTGTAATTATATTATTGTTTTAACAATATCTTTTAATATTGTATTTGCTTTTTTAAAAGCAATTTAGTTTACTTTCTTTAAAGTATTAATTAGTTCTCTTTCAAACAATATAATTTGCTTTTTTTAAAATATTAATTAGCTCTCTTTTAAGTATATAAATTAGTCTTTCTTACTATTGTTTGTTTTCTATAGAATTTGTAATCGAACAAAATCAATTTGTCTATACAAAAATCTCTTGCGCAACTCGAAAATATATATCGATTTTTGTCTATTAATAGTAGTATCTTTTGTTCTTTATAGAACGCAACCGAGATTGTTGTAATAATAGTATTAAAGATTGTCGAATTAAAAGTCTTCGCAAATTCGAGCTTATAATCTATTCAAAAATATAAAAAACAATATAGTAGATTATTAGTACTCTAGAAGATAATTATATACAAAAACCAAAAATTGCAAAATATATTGTAGTTTCTAAACTAGTTTTAATTAAGTCTAGTTTATCTAAATTAGATTAATCTAGATTTAGATTAGCTTACTAAATATTTTAATCAAAATTAGACAAACAGCTCTCTAAATTGTCTATCTAATACTATCTCGATTTGCAGACTTCAGATATATTGTTGTTGTATTGCGCAATAGCGAGAATATTTTTTTTTTATTTTTATTTTCTTTATATATGTTTTTTTGTCTAAAAATTTTGCTATCTTTAAATAATTTCTAGATTTAATCTTTTTAATCTTCGAGATTCTTTTTTTTTTTTTTTTTTTTAATTATTTTTATAAATTGTTCTATTAAAAGCTTCTAGAATATCTATTGTTTAAAAAAATTTATTCTAATCGAATTTCTTAAATTTTTATTATTGCATAATTTAATTTACTATTTTTTTTATTATTTAATTTTATTGCTACTATTATAATTACAAGATTTCGAATACAATTTTGCGTTCTTTATTAAAGACAAATTCTTACAAATTTTTTCTTAGTTTTTATATTATTAAGAGACAACTTTATTTCTTTGTTTTTAAAACTATTAGATTTATAGCAAATTCTATTGCTTTTATTTATATAAATCTTTTTATTTGCTATTAAAACTAATTAATCTTAGACAAACTTATTGTCTATACAAACTATAATAAAATAAATATTTATTTAATTTTAATTTTAATTGATTGTATTTAGAAACAAGAGCAAATTCTTAATAATAATATGTTTTTTTAAAAATAAACTCTAAATTTTTATCTAGATTTAAGAAGATACAATACGCAAAACTTCTTATAATTGTACTGTTATTATCTATTAAATTATTTAATAAATCTTGTTCTTTTTATTTTGCTAATATTATTAATCTTAAGATCTTTGAAAGCTTGTATTAAAGTATTTAGTATTTTGTTAATTTGTATATTTTTTATTGCAATTGCTAGTAATACTAAAGAAGCAAAAGCTATTTTTAATATATTTTGCTTCTTTATTAGATCTTGTTTTTTGCTTATTATATTTATATTAATTTACTTATTAATTGCTATTAATATTTATTTCTTCTATAATTGTTTTATTTTAAATTAATTTTATAATTGTTTTGTATAACAAATTAAATATTATAATAATTGTATTATTTAAATTAACTTTATGCTTTTATATTATTTTAGTACAAATATTGTAAAAAAGATTCTTTAAATATTATAAGAATCTAGTATATTTATTAACTTAATTAAGTCTAATAAGCTTCGAGAAAATAACTCTAAACTATTAACTATATTTACGAATATTATTCGACTTCGCTCTTAATATATTTTTTAATTTTTTTAGAAAAGCACAAAAGTTAATTTTCTAATATAAATTTTTATCTTTGTACTTCTTTTTTAACTTATTTATTATTTTAAATTATTTTTTATTTGTTTAGACAACAATAAACTTAATAAAATTCTCTATAAGTTTGTTTTAATATCGAGACAACTTAATAATCTTATACTAAGAGATAATTTTATATTTATTACAAAAATTTAAGAATTAATTTAAAAAATTAATAATATTAAGTTTATTAAAGTACAATACTTTTAGCGTTTTTAAGAAAAATATATAAATTACGTAGTAAAAAAGTTTTAAGAATTTTATAAAATTATTAAGTAAACTAATTATTAATATAAATATATTTAGAGAGAGTTTTACAATTTTTTTGTTATTTTAAGATATTGTTTCTAAAAGAATAGTTTAATAACAAGTAGTAAAAATAACAAGTACTAAATTAAAAAAACTAATAATAATAGTTAATTTAAATAATTATACTTTTAATTTGCAAGTCTCTTTTCTATTTTTGCAAAAATATTAAAAAGAGATTTTTTTTCTTTTTAATTTTATATTATTTTCTTGTTTATTGCTCTTTTGTCTTTTTAATTATTTATAAACAAATATTTTTAATCTATTGTTTCTCTTAATTACTTGTCGATTTACTATTAACAAGTATTTTTGTATTAAAGATTTGCTTTAGTGCTTATTAAGCAAATAGTTTAAATAGAGTTTTTGTTTTTAAGCAAATAGATTAATTATATTGTTACAAAGTTTCTTTTAATAATATTATAATAATTAGTAGATAATTTATTGTTTTAATAATAAATATTAGTTGCAATTCTAATAAGATATCTTAAATCTTTAAATTTATAATATTTATTGTTATTCTTAAGTTCTTAATTTTGTTTCTTTTTTTCTTTCTTTTTAACTTAATAATATTTTGATTTCTAAATTGTTAATTATATATTTCTAATTTTTAAAGTTCTTAAATTTCGATAATTTGTTAAAATTGATTTCTTTTTTATACTCTTTTTTTGTATTTTTGAGTTTTTAAATTTTTGTATTTCGAAGTTTCTAAGATTGTTTCTAGAGATATATTAATAAATTGTTATTCTAATATTTGTTATTATAACTAAAGTTTTATCTTTAACTTTAATATAAGAAAATAAAAATAGAATTTCAATTAATAGACAACTATAATATTAAAGACTTATTGCAATATATATATAAATTATATTATACAATTTAATAATATATTAAGTAAAATAAGATTCTAAGATCTAAGTAAAAGAGATTGTATATATATTGTAAATAGATTGCTAATTATTAGAATTAGAGCTTTAATAACTAGTATATAGTTAATTAACAAGAATATTAGCTATACAGAATTAACTATATATAGAAAATAGATAAAATTACTATAGATATTATCTACAGTATATTGTTACAAGCTTATTTAAGCTATATTAGTAGTTTAGATTCTATATCTTTAAAAAAAATCTACTACTATACTTAATATACTTAAAAAATAAGTATTCTAAATATAATATTTAATATATTTAAGAAACAAATATTACAAATAATTATATTTACTATATTTAATAAATAAACAAAACAAATAATCAATATTCTTTTAATATATAAAAAAGTAAATACAATTTTTTTATAAATTGTATTTAACTTATTTTAAGTTTTAACTTACTATTATAATTATTTAAATTACAACTTCTTATTATTAAGTAATTACTAATATTGTCTAAAAATATCTACAAATCTCTTTAATAATATAACTATCTTTAATATTTTTGTAAAAAATATTAGTATAATATTTTAAATATTCTAAAAATATTTGTATTAAAGTAATATATTTTTATTTTAAATATTAGTTTATTAATATTATATTAATTATTAATTATAAAAAATAATAAAATTAAAATTAATAAAATTAATATCTATTATAGAAATTGTATTAATTTAAAGAACTAACTTATATAAATAAATATTTATTTTATTTTTTATTTCATTTTAGCAAATTAGAAGACAATTTTTATATTTATATTTTTTGAAAAAAGAATTTAATATTAATTTAAATTAAATTTACAAAAATTTTTAAAAAATAATAATAAAATTTTTTGTATAATATTTACAAAATTTAATAACTTAAAAAAAAATTTAATTTTTTTTTAAATATTTAATAAAAAATAAATTGCAAAAATAATAATATAATATCTAATTTAACAAATTTTTGCAACAGACTATATAATTAGATTTTAGAAATATATTATTCCAATTAAATAAAATAATATTGTATCTATAATAATATTTTATCAAAATTTAAAAAAATAATTTAAAAAACAAAATTATATATAATAAAAGAATTTTTAACAATATATTTAATTTTACTAAAATAGTTATCAATTTTAAACAACAAACTATATAAAAAAATAATAAAAAAAATACAATTAATTTAAAAAAAAAAGAAATCTTCTTTAAATCAACAATTAAATATTAGCAAAAAAAAATTTGTTCTAATTAGAAATATAATAATTTAAATTAACAAAAATCTATATTTATAAAACTAAATTCTATTTAGCAATATAAAAGAAAACTAGAAAAAAATAAAATAACAAATTTTAAAAAATATACTATTTATATAATAAATTAAATTGTTTTGCAAAAAATTGTTAATTATAGAACTTAATAGATTGTCGACAAATTAATATTATATTAAAAAAGATATTTAATAGTTAAAATAATATTAAAAAACAAATTAATATAAAAACAAATATTCTTTAAATTAAATTAAATAACAACTATTATTTAATAGAAAATTTAAATTAGTTATAGAAAGTTCTAAATAAAATATTATTAGATAAGATATCTATATTTATACAGAAAATTAATTAAATATTTAAAAAAACTATAAAAATAAAATAATTAAAAATATTATATTTTTATTTAGCAACAAACTTAGACAACAAATATAATTAAAAAAACTTTTACAAATATAATAATATTATAGATTACTTAAATACTTTAGCTAGCTTATTAAGAAAGAGAGAAATAAATTAAATTGTAGATAAATATAAAAAAGTACTAAGAAGTAATATTACTAAAACAAAGAATATTTTTAATAAAATTAAATAATAAGTAAGCAATATAAGTTTATTTAGATAAGTAATAGAGAAAGTAAAGAAATATATAATACTTATTTAAATTGTTTGCTATAACAATTTATACTAAATAGATAAGAAAGAAGTTAATTAATTCTCTAGAAAGTTAAAGTTATTAATTTAGTATAGGGAGAAAACTTAGTATAGATAGATATTTGCAGCAGAAATTTTAGTATAGAAGCAAAAAAAAATTAATTTCTTAGTAAAAAATATATTAGAAAAATACAATATATTAGCTTAATAGCAATAACTAAATTTAATAATATATATATAATATTTTATTATATTAATTAAAATTAATAGTTGTTAATTTACTATAATAGTTAATTCTAATATAATAGATAATTTTATAATTGGAACTTTTATTAAAAGAAAAGAATATTTTACTTAAAAAAAATCTAATATATAAAATTTAGTAGTTATAGATAAGAATTTATTATTTAACAAAAATAAAAAAACAAAAAAACAAATAGAATTACTATTAATAGTTATTTAGCAATATTATAAGAAACTAATCTTTAATATAGTAAGAATAGTTATTTATAATATTATTTTAAAAATATTTTAATTAAAATAATATAATTTAGAAATTAACTAAAATATATAAGTACTTAGATTTGCACAATATAATTATATAATTTCTATTTAATCTATATATTAATAGTATTTAATAATAGATTAAAAATTAAATTAAAAATTAATTGCAAATAACAAATTTATATTTTTGTAAAAAAAACAATCTAATAGAATTTAACTTAACAAATATTAACAAAAATTAGTTAAACTATAAAATTAGAATAAATAAATAAAATTAGAAATTTTCTAAAAATCTTAAACTATCTAATATAGCAAAGAAATTGCTAAAGTATATATTACAAATATATAACAGTTAAAAATATCTATTTTTAAAAAAAAAATCTCTTTAAATATTAATTGTAAAATTACAAAATTAGATTTAAATTAGACAAAGAGTTTATATTTAAATTTATATATATTTTATTTAAAAAAAAACTTAAAATACTTTGCAAATATCTAATAAAAAATAAAAATAAATAAATTATTAAAATTTTTTAATTATAGACAAAATACTTAATTCTTTTTGTATTAAAAAACATTAAATTTTCTATTTATATAATAATTATTAAAAACTAAATAATATTATAATTAAGAATTAAGAATTATTATTTAATATTAATAAACTTTAGAATTAACTATTCCAAGCAAAGTATTTTATTAAATTAAATTTATAAAAAATATACAATTAAATTAGAATAAAAACGGAAAAAGAGTAAAAAATAATTTTTTGTATATAATACAAATTATACAAATATATAGTAATATTGTTTTAATTTACAAATATCTTAGCAATATATTTAAACAATATTATAATTTACTCAAAAATCTTAAAAAAATATATTAGCTATATTTTTAAAATTTTAAAATATTTTAATATAAAAAATTTATATTTTAAGTTAAAGAAATACAAATTTTATTAAAAAAAAAATTCTAAAATTTGTTATTAAATAATACAAAATATATATAGATTTTAAAAAGCTATAAACAATTAGAAAATAAATATTATTAATAAATATTAAAAAAATATAATTTTTTTTAAATTTTATAAATTATAATAAAAACTTTATTACAAATTACTTAGCAAATATAATATTACTAACAAATTTTACAAAAAAAATTATATTATAAAAATAAAAATTTATAAAAGAAAAATTATTTTAAAATCTTAAACTAGAATATTTAAAAAAATTAATATTAAAAATATACAATTTGCAATTATTAAATAGAATTAAAATTAATATATTAAATCTAACTATTAATATATATTTTAGTTAAAAATATAAAAATATATAGTATTAAATAATATATTTTTCAAGAAAATTTTTATTAGTTAAACAAAATTATAATATTTATAATATAAAATTATTTGTTATAGTAACCTTTTTAAAATTATTAGAATTTACAATTCTTATAAATTATAAAAAATTTGTATACTTTATTATTACTAAATAACTAAATAGAAAATAAATATAATAATTAGAGAAATTTAAATAATATAAATTTAGAATACAATATATTTTTAACAAAAATAATAATAGAATAAATATATTTAGCAAAAAAAGTAATTATATAAAAATAAAAAAAATGTTTAATTACAATATATTTAAAATTAATAAAAATAGATTATTATTAGTAAATAAATATAAACTAAATACTATATTATAAATATTTTAAGATAATATAGAAAAGTTTTTTATAAAAAAAGAAAAACTTCAAATATTTATTAATAAAATTAACAAATATATAAAAAAATATTATAATAAATTATTGTAAAAATACTTAAAAATAACAAATTTTTTTTAACTTTTATATTAATATTGTTAGTTTTTATAGATAAGATAAACTATTAAAATATATATTAAACAATATTTTAACTATTAGTAGAACAAATATAGTATATATATAAATTATAATAAAATATAATATTAGAAACTATCTAAATTATTATAGAATAAAATTACAATAAACTTTATTATTAAATTACTTAAATTAATAAATTTAGCAATTAAAAATAGATACAATTTAATACTAATAATAGTTAATAAATTTATTAAATACTTATATATTATTGTATATAAAGAGAAGTTTAATATAGAACAACTAAAATATATTATATTAAATTAACTTATATAGTATTATAATATATTTCAAAAATTAATTAGTAATAGAAACAAGCTTTTTATATCTAATTATTAAAAGATACTTTTTTTAATATTAAATATAAAATTTCGAATATTTATTATCTATTACTTAATTATAAATAAATAGACAAAACAAATAAATTAGAATTTTAAACAATATTTAAAATACTATATTAATAATATTTATAATAATTAAATATTACTTCTATCTATAGTATAACTAATACTTAATACAAAATTTTTAAATATTACTAAAATAATTCTATTTTTTATTAGTTATAACAAAAAACTTAATTTCTTTAAAAAAGAATATATATATCTATTAATTTAATTACCTATTAAAAAAGTAACAATATTAAAAAAGATATATAATAATATTTTAAAAATACAAAAATTGTCGATTAAGTATTAAAATAAAAAACAAAAAACAATATCTTAATTAAAAAAGAAAAATAAAATATATTTTCTTATAAAAAATCTTAGAATAAGAAAGTTAAACAAAAAATTTAATTATATTAAAATTAAATTATTTTTTATTAAAAAAACTAAAAAGTTAGTTAATTATAAACTTAATTTATTTAAAAATATTAAAATATTTTTAATATTTTATATTTTATTATTAAAATTAGCAAATTTAATTATATTTTTATAGAATATTTTTTATTTTTATCTATAAAAAAAAGTTTAAAATTAAGAAAATTCTAAAACAAAAAAATTAAAAATATTTTATTAAATAAAAAAAAATTATTTTAAAAAATATATAAAAATTAGAAAAAAAATTTAATTATTGTTAGAATTTTTTAAAAAAGTTTTATTAAAATAAAATATAAAAAATAGTATTTTAATTTTAGTTAATTAAAAGTTAAAACTATTTAAATAATATATTAAACAACAATTTAGAAATTTTTACAATTAATTTAATAAAATATATTTTGTCTATTTTTAAATTATTAATATTTTTCTATTTTGTTACAATTATTTTTTTATTTTTATTTTTTAGAAAATTAAATTATTTTTTTATTTAACTTAGCTTAATATATATTTTATATACTTTTTTTTTTTAACTATATTTGTTTTTTATAAATTTGTTTAATTAAAGTTAAAAAAATTGTTAAATTATAATTATAGTTAGATTGTATATACTTTATATACTTTTTAAAACTATTATTTATACAATAGATCTTATTAGATATTGTACAATTACAATAAAAATATATTACTAAAAATATTAAATTTAAAATATTAAAAAAATCTTTTTTTTAATAGAAGAAATTTCTAATATTAATTTTTCTAGAAAATATAATAGAAAAATATTAAATTTCGAAACAAAAATTTTGAAGAAAAAAATAGTATTACAAGTTTATTTAAACTATATTAGTAATTTAAATTCTATATTTTTAAAATAAATCTACTATTATATTTAATATATTTAAGAAGCAAGTATTCTAAATATAATATTTAATATATTTGATAAACAAATATTGCAAACAATTATATTTATTATATTTAACAAGTAAGCAAAATAATTAATCAATATTTTTTTAATATATAGAAAATTGAATACAACTTTTTTATAAATTGTATTTAATTTATTTTAATTTTTAATTTATTGTTATAATTACTTAAATTGCAAACTCTTGTTATTAAATAATTGCTAGTATTGTTTAAAGATATCTACAAATCTTTTTAATAGCATAATTATTTCTAATATCTTTGTAAGAAGTATTAGCGTAATATATACTCGAGATTAGAGAACAAAAATTCGAAAAATAACTAAAAAACAAAGTCTGTCTAATCTAAAATTATAATACTATTTTTTTCTTCTACTTGCAAGCTTCGATAAAATAATATTAAATCTCTTAATTAGTATTTCTAGTTAATTTTAATTAATTTTAGATACTTGTTAAATACAAGCTTCGATTAATATCAAATGTTGTTCGAATATTGTTCGATAATAAAAACTAAAGTTTTTAATATGTATCGAACAAGAGAATAAATTTGTTAAGTAGAAAAGAATAATTCGAAAATTTTAAAATAAAATATAAAAGAAACAATAATATGCAAAACAAAAAATATATATATTGCAAATAGTATTCTAGTTAATTTTTAATTATTCTTAATTATTATCGAATACGTTTGTTAGATATAATCTAATATTCGAAATTAAACATCGAACAATTGTCGAACAATAAAAATCAAATTTTAAGCAATTTGTTAAACAACAACAAAATTAAGAAAGAGAAAAAAATAAATAAATTTTAAACAAATTTCAAATATAAAAAAATTAAAGAAAATACAAAAAATTATTAATTCTAATTCTAGAAAAAAAGATTCGAGTTATATAACACAGAAATTAAAATATTAATAGCAAGATAGAAGTTAATTGCGTTTAAAAAAATTTAAAGAATTAACTATATATATAAAATTTTAGAAAGTCGATTAATTATTTAATCTAAAAGAAAATTAACAACAACAAAAGAGAGTAACAATATTAAAAAATCGAAATTTGTCAAATTTTAACTATATTCGAACATGTTTATCTAAATTTGCAATACAAAGAAAAAGATAAAGATAAAATTGTCTTAACAGCAATTTATATACAATTATATATATATTTAGAAATATTAAGTTAACTCTTATTCAAAAGATATTTAAAAGTAATATTTATAAAATATTTGACAAAAATACTATAGAGATAACAGCAAGAATTGCAAGTATATATCGACTAATTTTTGACAATAATAATATATCGATAATATATTTTCGAGATTCTTGTTAACTAACGCAGAAAACAAAATAGTATATTGAGAAAGTTTAATTTAAAAAAATCTTTAATTTTAACTGCAAATATATAGCAAGTAACTTTTAACAATAGTAATATATTAATAATATATTTTTGAAATCGATTCTAGATACAATAACAAGAACTATAAATATATATCAAACAATATTTAATAACAATAATAGAAAAGCGCAAAAAATATTAAATACAAACTATTCTACTTATTAAATTCTTAATTAGAAGATATCTTAAATATTTAATAAAATTTTGTTGTATCTAAATACTTGCAATAAAAGTCGACAACAAAGTTAAAATAATTGTTAGTTATAAAGTAGTTTAATTATTTAGATCTATTGTTGTAGTTTATATAGTTTGTAAAGAGAATTCAATACTATAGTATTTTGTATCTATAATTAGTAATAGTTAAATTTATATTTATATTATTGTTATTTTTGTATATATTATATTGTAATATTTTGATATCTTTAATATAGTATTCGAAATTATTGTTGTTAATATTGTTAACAATATTAAAAAATAACAAAAATTTAATTTACTAATCTGACAAAAACTTGTTTTTGTTAAAATATAAAAATTATAAATAGAATATTAAATAATTTTTTATTAATTTAAGCAATTCTAGTTTGTAGATATAATTGTTAATTGCTTAAATAATTTTATAGAAATCTATATTTTTATATTTTAAAAACTTGTATAATCGAGTTGTTTTAATATTTCAAATATCAAGTATAACTTAATTATCAATTTTGAACTTCGAAATTGCAATATATCTATAATTAGCAAATTTTATTTGCTTAACTTAAATTTAAACAAACTCTTAATAAAGAAAATTTTACAAAATATTAATCTTTTTAATAATTTTATTAATATTTCTTATATTGCGACAAGTTTTAAGTATATTATTATTAAAAAAGACTCTAAGTAATTTTAAATCTAATTGTAATAAATAATTTTTAGTAACAAAGAAAAATAATTAGTAAATAGACTTACTAATATAATTGTTTGCAACAAATTTAATAATAACAAAATAATTAATTTAATTATTCTAATTGTATTGTATATATATTTAAAGATATTATTTAAAAACAATATTAATATTTTCGATTTAATTGTTAATTTCTAAATAAAATACAATTAACAATTTAGTTTTAGTTTTTAATTTTTTGCAAAAATATTGTTAAAATTAAGCAATAAATTAAGTATTTCTGTTAAAAATAATAGTAATTAAAAAGTCTTTAATATATTAAACAAATTTAATAAAGATTTAAATAATATTTTTAATTTTTAAAAAATTTATAAATATAAACTTTTTATTCTTAAATAGTTTATTAACTATTATTAAAATATATTAAAAAATCTTTTCTCTATAATAATATAATAATAAAAAGATAATAAAGTTACAAAATATATTCTATTAATAACAATCTAAAATAGACAAAAACTTTAGTAGATTATACTTATATTTACAATATAATTTAATATATTTGCAAATTGAACAATTTTTAATATATTTTTTGATATCTGAATACAATATAAATTAATAGTAATAATATTGTATCTTTTTAAGTATTGTTGTTTAATTCGAGTATTTAATACTTAACAATTTATACTAAAATTTAATTGTTTTAATTTAAAAAATTTAATTGTTTTAATTTAAAAAATATTATTTTTGTTTTAAAAAATATATATTTTATTTTAAATAAATAAATATTTAACTTTAATTGTTAAATATTCGATTATTATATAGTTCTCGAGTTTTAACTTAATTGTTTTGCAAAAAATAATTGAAATATTTTGTTTACTAGTTTTTTTAATTTAAATAATTTGTTTTATCTTTTTGTTATACAAATATATTTGTAATATCTGTTCAACAAAAACTTCGAAATTAATTTCTATCTTAGATTTTTTTTTCTATTAAATTGATTATAACAGCAAGAAAAAACTAAATTGTAGAAAAAATTGCAAATAAAAATAAATAAGTTGTAAACAAAACAAATATAATTAGAAAAATAAAGAAATTATAGATTAAAAATTGTAAATACAACAATAGTAAGCAAAAAAACTAAAAAAAAACAATTAATAAATTAAAGTTTGTTTTATTAAAGTAATACAAATACTGCAAACAATAAAAATATAAATAATTCTATATTTTTGTTAATTGTTAGCAAAATTTAAGTAAGTTTTTTGCAAACTTTTGCAATTCTTTTATTAACAATTAGTTTAAACTTAATAAAGTTTCGAAATAAATAAACTAACTTTGCTACTAAATTGTAGATAATATTTAATAGTAGCAAAATTAATACAACAACTTTAACTATATTTAATTTTAAATTATATTATTTAAAAATTGTTTGTTATTAAAACTAATTGCAAGAGTTATTTCTATTAAAAAACTAATTTTGCAATTGTTTAATTAAATTGTTTAATTTTGTATTGAGTATATTTGATTAATAAATAATTTTAAAGTTAAATTTAAACAAAAACTTAATTTAGCAAATTTAATAACAATTAAGTTGCTTAATAATTATAAAATACTTTAGATTGCAATAGTTAATAATAATCTTAATAAATTATTTAACAAATATATTGATATACTCTAAATACTACTTTTTAAAAGCGCAAACAATAATTAATAGTTTTTTGTTATAGATTTTGTAATTGTACTTTGCAAGCAATATAGTTTTAAATATATAGACTATTAAATAAAACAATTTATTTAAGTTTATTTGCAAAAATATAATAACAATTACAAAATTAAAAATATTATTTTCGATTTAAATCTTTAGATTAAGATTAAAATAATATAAAATAAATTAATTAATAGAAACTTTTTTAAAAGCTTTGAATACAAGATTTTTGAAATTGTTAAATTGTTATAAAAAACTAAAACTCTTGTTCTTAAGCTTATTAAATGCTAACAAAGATTTAACTAGATTTAAATAGTTATAAATAAATTGTTAATAAAAGTTAACAAAATCTAGAAAAATCTATATATTGTATACGCAAATAGAAGCTTTTTACTTAAAAATATATTTAATTTTCTTAAAATATATTTAAATTTCCTTAATAATAATAATTAAATCTAAATATTTAATTTGTTTAATAAAAAAAATATACTTATTAATATTTAGATAAAGATTTGCGTTATAGAGTTTAGCAAAAAATTTGTTTATATAGTTTTTATATTTCTTTTTGATATTATTGTAGACTAAGATATTATTTATATAGATTATACAAAAATTGTTTAGATAGAAATTAAAAGTTTTATTAATAAAAGACTAAAATATAATTAAAATATTATATAACTTAAAAGATATTACAATATACTTAAATAGATTATAACAAATAATAAAGACTATTTTGTATTTATTATCGAAATATATTTAAATTTTATTAAAGATAACAATAATATTAAATTTGTTATAGTACTTAATTTTGTATAATTGTTGTAAAATTTCTTAAATTAACAATAAAGTATTGCAATTCTTAATTGTTAAAATATTAAAATCTTTATAATTTATATAAATATGCAAATTCTTATTAGACTTTTTAACTATAAAAGTAAAAACAATATATTATAAAATATTATTAGAAATTTAATTTTTGTTTTTTATATTATTTAGATAGACTCTAATAATTTCTTTTTTTTAACAAAATATTTTATAAACTTTTTTAGTTAAAAAGGTTGCTTCTAAAATAAAATTAATAATAAAATTAATACTTCTATTAAATAGCAATTTGTTAATTTCTTGCAAATTAAAGAGTTTAATTTATTGTCTAAATTTTAAATATATTTGCTTTTTAAGTTGCTCTATATTTAAAAAATTTGTTTAAATTTAATATAGAATTTGTTATAGTTATTAAGAGTAATAAACTACAATATCTATAATTATATTGTTGTTTACAATACAAATTAGATATCTGTTGTTTTTCTTTAATTAATTTAGTATAATAAATAGACTAATCGTCGGATCGGGTTTCGGTTCCAACTATTAAAATCGAGCCGATCCGACAATTTCAAGATTAGGAATCGATTCGAAATTCGATCGAGTTGACGCTATTTTAAAACCGACTCAATTCGATTCGACTCAATTTTCGATTTCAATATTAGAAATCGAATCAAATTGCTAAGGAATCGAAAATAACATTATTATGCCAAGAATTACTAAAAATAGTATAAAAAAGTTCAAATTTAGATTTATTATTATTATAGATAATACATTATAGTAATGTATTATAGTAATACTATTATAGATAGATATTTCTAACATAATTATTAATTAAATTCAATAAATTAACTATTTCTATCAAATTATTACTAAAAATAATAATTCGAGTCGATTTTTCGAATTGGATTTCGATTTTATCTCTAAATCTTAACCCAATTTAAGTCGATTTTCGATTCTAACTTTACAAATCGACTCGACTTTTTGATTTCAACTTTTGGAATCGACTTGATTCGATTTGGTTCGATTAATCGATTCGAACTCGATTAATCGACCCGACGCGATCAGTCTAATAATAAAGTACTTAAACAATATTACAACTATTTTATAGTCTTCTTTAATAGCAAGTTTTAAAAATGCAAAAATATTTATTTAATAGATATCGACTTTGTCAAAAGATTTTAAAAACAAATATTCTAATTGTTTGTATTAATTGTTAAAGATTTTTAACAATTAATAATTAAACAAGCAATACTTTATATAATAATCGAAGTTAAATTTAAGAAATTGTATATTATTTTTAATTTGTATATTATACTTCTTTATTCAAAATATATTAAAAATAATTGCAAATCAATTTAGTTCAATTATTAAATATTATAAGATATTAATATATTTGCTAAAATTAATAATAATTTTAACAATATAAATAATATTAGAAACGAATTTGTTATTAACTAGATAGAATTTGATAGAATTTTAAAATAGTATAGTAGAAAGTTTATAAAATTTAACAAGCTTTTTATTAATAAAGACTCTATTAAAGACTTCGATATTAATAAATAATATTATCTTAATATAATATTTATTAAAAAACAGATAGATTTAATTTAAGCAAATCTTAATATAAAAATTTAGTTGTCAATTGTTAAACAACTTATTATTAATAGTACTAGAATTAAATTTAACTTTAATAAGCAAAACTTTATTATATAAATTAAATATAATTTTAAGTTTTTCAATTGTTTTTTTTTAAAATATTGGTTCTGGTTTTAAACTGCAATTTTTATTAAAAATATCTAATTTTTTAATTTGCTAAAATTATCTAAATTGTTATTTAAAGTATTAAAGAAATTTTCTTTTCTAAATATTGTTAACTCGAAATTGCTAATATTATAAGTTTTAAATTTAATAAAAACTTTATTTTTAATTTTAGTTAATTTATTTTTGCAAAAAATATTTTATAATATATTTTATATTTTAATTTAAGATATTTTTAACAAAGACTTAGAAACTTAATTTTGTTTTTAAAAACTTAAAACTATACTTTAATATTTTATTTTTAATTGTAAGTAGAAATACGTATACTAAAGCTATTGTTGTTGCAAGTACTTGTATTAATATATTTAAAAAAAATCGAGATACTAATATAATTATTGTATTTGCTAAAATTATTAATAACTTGTATATAAATAATATTTTAAATAATTGTTAAATAAGAGTTCTCTATCTGTTAAAGTTTTAGATTAATTTTACAAATTAGTCTAATAAATTAATTTAAAGTAATATAGTCTATTAAAATAATATAGCAACTTTAAAATCTATAGTTTAAATTTTGTTAAATTAATATATTCTATTAACTTTTAATATAGAAATTTTAACTATTATAGATATAAAGCAATTAATATATTAATTAAAGATTTCAATATTTTTTATAACAAATTCGAGCAATATAATTTTAACAAAATTATATTGTTTTTTGTCTAAATTGTCTTATTAAGTATTTAGATTTTTAAGCAAATTATTTATTGTTAGATAAAAATTAATAAATCTATCGAACAAACAATTTTTTTTTTTTTTAAATATTGTTAATAATTTTAATAATAGCAAAATTGAGTTTAATTTTTTTTAAAAACAAAATGTTAAAAAGTACTACTAAACTTAGAAATTAGTACAATAATTTATTGTTTAAACTTTTTGAGATTTTTAATAAAAATTAAAGAATCTAGAAAGTATCTATTGTTTTCTATATTTTGTAGCTCTAATTTAAGATTATAAGCAAGATAGATATTGTTAAATTGATTTTTTGCTTATAAACTAGATCTATAAGAGTAATTATATTTGCTATTGTTATTAAAATTGTAAGTTATATAAATAGACTTAATAGATACAATTTTTTTAACTTAAAAAAAAAGTTTTTGTTTTTATTAATATATAATAGCTTTAAACAAATTGTATTAAGCTAATATATTATTGTACTTATATTAAAAATAATATATTATTTTATTTTAAATAGTTACTCGTAATTCTGTTTAATTTAAATATATTTTTAAGAAATTAGTTTAAATTTTTAGACTGCAAATATAGTTAAGATTAATTTTTTTATTAACTCGAAACTTAACAATTGTAGTACTATTTTTATAAAGCAATTAAAACTATTTTTTCAAGTTATTCTTAATTTTTTTTTAAAGAAGTTAAGATATTTTTTGTTAACTTTTGTTAAAATTGTTAAACTAATTAACTAGAATGTAATATTAATTTAAATTATTTTTATTTTCTTTCTTAATATATTTGTTACAAAATTAAATAAAACTGCTATCTAGCAACTAATATATTAAAGATCGAATTAATATATTTAACAAACTTATATTGTTAAACAAACTTAGTTCGATTAGTCTATCAATTATAGTTTTGTAAAAATTAAATTAAGCAAGCAACAAGAATTCGAATATATTGTTTTTAAATAAATTAAAGTACTCTTTAAGCTTTAAGTTTTTTTCGAAATTGATTTTATTTTATAGAAAACTTACAGAATAGTAATTGTAATAAAAAACAATATTAATATTTAATTAATCTTTATTTATTAAGAATTTCTTAAATAACTTGCAATTCTTGCTAGAGCTAAGCTTAATTTTACTTTTTAAAACTGTTTTTTTATTAATTATATTGCAGATACAAGTAAGATACAAATAATACAAATATTTGTAAACAAGAATAGAAGCTCGAGATTAAATGTATTTGATATTTTATAGATATTAAAGAACTTATATTACTTGCAAAACAAAATTTTCGATATCGAAAATAGATATTGTTTAAAAGATTGTTTTATTGCGTAGCAAATCTTCTAGTATACATAGATAAAAGTATTGTTTAAAAATAACAACAAAACTGTATTGTAATTGTTGTTCTAGCAAATTTGCTAATTTTATTTTAGCAAATTTACTGATTCTATTCTAGCAAATTTATTAATTTTGTTCTAGCAAACTTACTAATATTATTCTAGCAAATTTATTAAATTAAAATTAAAATGATTTGTTATTTCTCTATTCTAGCAAATTTGCTAATTTTATTCTAGCAAATTTACTAAGTTATAGTTAGAACAATCTATTATCTATCTATTCTAGCAAACTTACTAGAGAATTAACAAAATTAAATATTGTTAAGTTATATATTAATTAAGAGATATCTATTGTTGCAATTTAGTTACGTTTTGCAAAGTATCTATTCTAGTAATTCTATATCTAGAATTTGTTTTGCAAAGCAAAAAAAGTAGCAAATATAAGTATTTTCAAAATACAATTTGCAAAATTGTGTCTGAAAAAATAGCTAGTATTGTATTATATTAAAATTAGAGCTTTAATAGCTAGTATATAATTAATTGACAAAAATACTAGCTATACAGAACTAATTATATACAAAAAAAATAGATATAAATACTATAGATATTAAGACGCTAGATGTTACTTGTAGTATATCCGAGACTAGAAAGTAAAAATTCGAAAAATAATCGAAGAACAAAGTCTGTCTAGTCTGAAATCGTAATACTAATACTAGTAACAAGTATTCCTAAATCTATAGTCTAACATTATCTAATTATTTAACTACAATACTAAAAAAGATCTATTATATATTTAATTATATATCGAAAAAATCGATTGTAATTTTTATCAATTATTTTGCAATAATAAATATAGCAAAATAGAAAAAATTATTCTTTTCTTCTTTAGATTGTATAAATTTGCGGTTTATTTGTATTTTACAATATTTTTGTTAGTTTTTGCTTAATATATACTAAAGGATAGAAAAATTTAATATTGTTTTAAATACTTTTTTCAAACTACTTAAAAAAAAAATTCAAAAAAAAATTTAAGAGCAAAGAAATTCTTAACAAAATTGTCGCTTATAATATAATCTTAGTAAAGATAACTTTAGCGTTTCGAAAAAAAGCTAATAAAAATCTATAAAAAGAATCGAAAATAAATAAAATAAATAGTTTTTTTTAAAATACTCTAGAATAAATATTAAAACAGCTATTAAGTATAGTAGAAGACTTAAAAGATTTTGAAAATTTTTACAATTAATATTGTTTTAAATAGACAAAAGTTTACAATAATAATTTTAACAAAATCTTAATTCTTAAATTAATTAATACAATCTTAAAAATCTGCAATAATTATTTTAGCAAAATCTTAATCGGAAATTTTAATAACAAATATGTTTATTTTAATAGAGCAAAATAGTTCTATAGCAATAATTATTTTAACAAAGTTTCAATCGAAAATTCTAGTAGCAAATATATTTATTTTAGTAAAGCAAAATAGTTTAGTAACAATAATTATTTTAGCAAAGTCTTAGTTAGAAATTTTAACAATAAATATATTTATTTTAGTAGAGCAAAATAATTTAATAGCAATACAATTTAGTTTTTTAAAGATAATAAAATTAAAAAATATATAATTTGTGCTAAACAAAAAAGTTTCTATTTTTAAAATAAAGTTAATAGACAATTAAAACTCTATATTTTAAAAGCACTAAAACAAATCTTTTTTAAGTTAACTTATAATAAGGAAACTTATATAGAATTTACTCAAATTTATAAATCTATTATTAATATCTACTATATGCGAAATCTTATATATTAACTAAAACAATATTTTTAATATTATTTTTTATATTAGTTAAATACAATAATAAAATATTGTTCTTATAGATAACTAAAGTTCATTGTCTATAAATCTACGCTTTTCTATAAAATTACTATTAATTTTATTTTGTATTGTCGAAATTGCTTAATTGATACAATACTATAATATTAATAATTGATAAATTCTCGAAAAGAATTACAATAATTTCAAAAAACTTATCTTTTATACAAAAGAATAAACTATAAATTTAATTAAAATACTAATTAACTAAAAACTATTAATAAGTATTATTTCTAATAGAGACAATAAATTTCTGTCTAGTCTATAGAAAGCAATGCTTTTATCTTTGAAGATTAATTTAATTTATTCTATTATCTATTGTTTATAATCTAACAATTAATCGAAACAATTAAATCAAATTATAAAGATAACTCTTCGATATTATTTTATCTTAAATGTCGAAGTAAATTAAAAGAGTTTCGCAATTAAGTTTCAAGATATTCTTAACAATTTTAAAAATATCCTAACAAGAAAATTCTTAAACAAACTTATCTACAAGAAAGTTCTTTGTAAAGAATTATTTACATTCGATTTTTACCAACAAATTACTAACTATGTTACAAAGCAAAAAAGAAATCAAAACAAAGTTGCAATATTAATAACTTTCGCAAACGCAAAAATAAAGCTATACTTAGACTAATTGTTATATTGGATTTTAATTTCAACTTCTAAAATCGAAATTTGACTCGAATTTTTAGCGTAAAACTAAATTATTAAAAATAACAAATAGAATTACTTGATTAACTTGCTTAAAACAAATTCTTTGACTTAATTGTTAAGAATTCAAACTTAATATTAAGAAATTAAATTACGTAATAAATTTACATTTTCACGATTAATCTAGCTACGCTATAATAGTTATTATTAATTACTTGTTTTAAAAAAGAGAAATAAATTTTTTTCAAAATTATATTTAGAATACAAAATCTCGAAACTAAAAAATTCTAAACTCTTTGATTAAAAAGTAAAATTCTTTAAGATTCTAGAAATATATAATTATCTTGCTTTTAAATCAAAGTTATTCTTAAACTAAAAGATATATTTAATTGTTTTTATTATTATATTAAAAGCTATTTTTAAAAAAGCAATTTGTATATAAGAAAAATCGATACAAATATATTTTCAATAAAAAAAGACAAAATAATAAATAATAACTATAAGATTTAACAACTATTAAATAGATATATAATATTATAGGAACGCAATTTTTATAGAAATAAAATAGTTTAATATCTTATTAAATAAAAAGACTAAAACTCTACTTATAATATATAATATAATAAGATAAATTTAATCGGAATACAAAATCTTATTAACAATTATCTTGATATCTATAAAGCAAAATTTGTCAAAAAATATTAAGTTAAAAGAATTAAAAAAAATCTATATTTGAGCTAAGACAATAAGTAAACTAGAGTAAATATATATTGTTTGTTTATAAAACTAATGTTAAATATATTCGATTTATTTTTCTAATTATTATATTCTATTTTTACTATAATATTTCTTTTAATAAAATTATTAAGAAAATATCTTTCGCAATATTTAATATAGTATTATAGTATTTATTAAAAAAAAATGCGAGTTCGACAACTTATAAAGCAAATTACAACAATAAAAAAGAAAAAGAAAATAAACAAACTTAAAAGATATTTTTATAACTTAATATTATATAACAAATATACTCTAATCTATATTAAGACAATCTACGCAATAAAGTTTCGAAATTGCACAACTTTAGATTTAGAATTAAAAAACAAATTGCAAAATTTAAGAACTATTATAACTACTATATTTACTATAAGACTAAAAATAGTATTAAAAGTTTTTTAAAAACAAAATACTATATTAATAAAAGTTACAATAATATATTAATTGTAAACTACAATAATTAATTAGTAAAGAAAGAATTGCTATTAATAGCTTATAAGCAATTTAATAATATTAAAGAAGTTTTTGCTAATACAAAAAAGATTTGCTTTAAAAATACTTTGTCATGATGTTAGATTAGTAGTTCGCCAACTACGTTCGTCGATTGAACAATTCTTCGTCCCAATTTCGCTTAATCTTCTAAGCTCAATCTTGATCAAATTTGGATTAAATTAGGTCAAATTTGGGTCAACCCTTGCTAGACATGAAGTCTGCAATCTTATATAATTAACGTTGTCTCATTTTTCTTTTTTCTCTTTTGTCTTTCGTTTTGTACATTAATTTTAGTATAGATCTAAGTTTTATTTAGTTATCAATTTAGATATCTCTTTAATAAAAATTTTGAATCTAGTTCTTAATATTACGAAAGATCTACACTTTTTGCAACGCTTTCACGCGTTGAAATTTAGTCTTCTTAAATATATTAATATTTATTTAATCATTAATTCGATGAAGCATCTTAAACTCTTACTAGAGGTCGAACTTATTATAGAGAAGTTCGTTCGACAAGTTATTTAAAATTTAGTCGAAGCTCTACGTCAATTTCGAGAGCTTTAAAATCAAATACGATTCAACATTAATGTTATCTTTATTTCGTTTGCTTTAAGCTCTTTTTTTGCAAAATTAGATTCGATGTCTATGATTGCAATTGCGCAAATCGTCGCTCAAGCTATAAGCAATTAATCTATTTTAATTATATAACTTTTATCGCTCTCTACGAACATTATTGCTTTCGTCATTTTTAAATTCGAGAAACTTCTTAATATATTACAATATAAGAGAGACAAAAATTAATTAAATGCATGAAAACAAAATCTTATACAACGTATAAATGTAAATTATAATCAATATTTTATCAATTAAGTCAAAATCGTCTATGCGAAGTTACGACTTATTATAGATAAGAAGACTTGTAATCTTATGAGTCAATATCGAATTAATAATCTTTATATCATTGTTTTTTTCGACGAATGACGTCGAAATTTGCGTCATTGTTGTAACAATTTCTTCGAATTAGAAAATATACGTTTATATTTTCGCAAAATTCTAAAGCAAAACTTCATTAACTTTGTCAAATATTATAATTTCTTCTATTAGAAAAAAGAACGTTCTTAAATGAAGAACGCTTCATTAATTGATTGCATAAAACGCAACGTCAATTATTTCATTTAAGTCGTTGTTATGTCTTGGCGAACTCTTAATGACAAATGATCATTCATCTTTTAGCAATAAGTTTAAGCTTTTATCGAAATTGACGAGAAGCTTTAGTAGCTTAAACATCGTCAATCTCGTTTTATTATAATTGTCGTTGCTTTTATTAAATCAAAAGACAATTTTATTTTAATTAGCAATTCATTAGAATCTCGCGTCATCTTCTTCGTTTTTGTCGTTTTATTTGTGTCGACGATCTTTGTAACATTTGATGAGTTAATAAATTTAAGCTTCGTTATTGTTATTGTTCAAGACAAATCTTTAACTATTTTAGAAATTAAAGAAATTTACAATAAGTGAAAGTTGTGCTATTATTATAAGTTGCAACATTTAAGCAAAATTGCAAAAAAATGTCTTAATAAGAAATCTTTCTTTTTTTGCTTTGTCGATCTAGATAATACTTTTAGTGTCGACGAAAATGTTTCGTTGTTAGCGAGAAAAGTCTAGTTCTTGAGCAAAATTGCGTTCGAAAATCAATCTATATATTTTTTTGTCTTCTAATTTCTTTGTTTTTATTTTCTTTTTAATTTTATAAGAGATTTTTAATTAAAATGACTTTGAAACTCTTTAAGTTTAATTCTACATTTAAAGATAGTCACATAATAGTTTTCTTCGTTTTACGTCAAACTTAATTTCGAATTCTTATTATAATTTTGATCAATAATGAAGTCTTAACTTATGCCTTTATTAATAAATCTTTCGCGCAACAACATAATTTTTTTCTTTATTAATTAATTTATTTTTGTAGACTTCAAGATTTTAATAATTAAGTAATCTTAATGAGCGACATTATTTATGTCGTCGAAATCATCATGACTTTTGACGATCACATCGAAAGATTATTTTTTTATGTTATTGAACTTAATTAATATTTTATCGTTATAAGTTTATTGTGACTTCGTCGTTATTTCATTAACGCAAACTTTGATTATAATACTCTTATTATGTTTTTTTTCTTTTCTCTTAAACATTGTTGTCAATTGTTCGTCAAAATCTATAATATTATTTAAGAAAAAAAAGAATTCTTGTCTTTTAAAAAGTTCCAAAGCATATAAAAGCTTCAAGATCAAAATGTTCTCGTCATTACTCTTAATAATCAAATCTTTTCGTCTAATTTAAGTTTATTTTGTTAAAAGACATTTAGTATTTTAATCTTTTATAAGAAGCAATTCGTTTGCAAAAAGCAATCTAGTCTTACTTTTTAAAAGCAATTTAATTTCGCTCTTAAGAAGCAATTCACTTGTAAAAAGCAATTTAGTCTTGCTCTTTAAGAGCAATCTAATTTCGTTCATAAGAAACAATCTATTTATCTCGATTTTAAATCTTGTCTCGCTTCGTTTAGCTTAAAGCAAGAAGTTTTTAGTCGTATTTTTCAAGCTATTTAAAAGAGATGTTTCTCAAAAATCAAATATCGAAGTCTCTCGTTCTTTAGAATTTTTATCGAACGACGTGCGAAACAAGTTGAGCGATCTTCTATACAACTTAACGTAGTTGAGTTAAGAATTCGTGAGTTTAATTGCGTCGTTCGCGCAAAAAATGTTAAAATTTTTAATATTATTCTTTAGAAAATAGATATTTTTTTAGATCTAATTAAGAACTTGCTTAGATCTAAATCAAATCTCGCTTAAATCTCTAATTCATTAAATCTTTTAAAATTATCGTTGTTTTATAAGAACACTAAAATTAACACTTATGATCGAGATTATCGTCTAGCACTTTATCAAATAAAAAAGAAACTTCACTTGATAACTTTCATTACTTAAGAAGACTTAAAACATTATTAGCAAAGCAAAAACGTGAATCTAATCACAATTTTGTCTTTTAAATATTTCAAGTTTCTTGATGTTTTCTTTAAGAAAGAGATAAACATCTTGTTTTCTTATTGTTCTTACGATTACGTCATTCATTTTAAAGAAAATGTCTAACTTTTAATCTTTGCTTTGTACAATATAAGTCGTAATGAAACTCTAGAACTTCGTCGCTATCTAAATAAGAATCTTAGTAAAAAATTCATTCGAGTTAGTCGCTTCTAAACGATAGTCTTTGTTCTTTTCGTTAAAAAACTTAAAAATAAACTTAGATTTTGCGTGAACTATAAAGGTCTAAACGTTATCACAATTAAGAACAAACATTCTTTGTCTTTAATCTTTAAGACGCTAAATCGTTTTAATCGAGTTAAAATTTTTATTAAGCTAAATATTATTTTAGCGTTTAATCGACTACGTATTTGGGAAAAAGATAAAGCTCTTATTGTCTTTCGCATTCGTTTTGAACTCTTTAAGTATCTTATTATGCTTTTCGATTTGTGTAATGAACTTGTTTCGTTTTAAAAATACATTAACAAGATTCTTTAAGAGTTTCTAAATAAGTTTTGTATCGCTTATTTAAATAATATTCTAATTTATAATAATAATGAATTAAAATACGAAGTTTATGTTAAACTTATTTTTCGAAAGTTGCGCAAAGTAAACTTATAAGCAAACATAATTAAATGCGAGTTTCACGTCACTCAAGTCTCGTATCTAGAATTAATAATTATTATTAAAGAAATTAAGATAAATTTAGCGAAAATAGATGTTATCGTCAATTGATTTACTTTGATTAACGTCAAAGATATTTAAAGCTTTCTAAAATTCGCAAATTTCTATAGAAAATTCATCTACAACTATAGTAAAATAGTTGTCTCATTAATTTATCTAACTAGAAAGAATTAATTCTTTGTTTAATTTAAGAAATGTCAATTAGCATTTATTATTTTGAAGAAAGTTTTTATCTTCGATGTAGTGCTTCGTTACTACAATTTAGATCACAAAATTGTGATAAAAATTAATGCTTTAAATTATGTGTTTAAAGGCATTCTTTCTTAATACGATAAAAAAGAAGTTCTTCATTTAATTGCTTACTTTTTTAAGAAGCACAATTTAGTCAAATATAACTATGAGATTTACAATAAGAAACTCATAACTATTGTTCGCGCATTCGAAGAATGACGCCTCGAGCTTAAAAGCTTAATCTATCTAGTTAAAATAATTATAAATTATAAAATTTGTAAGTATTTTATGTTAATTAAGCAACTAAGTTGTCGTTAAGTTCGATGTGTTACAACTCTAGCTCGTTATAGCTAATATATATTCTACAAAGTAGTTTGTAGCATATAGTACAATTATTTGCATGTTCGACAACTTAACAAGCGAGCATTGTTCGACACGCTAGTGGGCGAGTTCAACATGTTTGACAACGAACAAAGCAAACAAAGTTCAACATGTTCGACAACGAACAAAGCGAACAAAGTTCGACATGTTCGACAACGAGCAAAGCGAACAAAGTTCGACATGCTTAACAACGAACATAACGAACAAAAAGAATCTTCTTTAGTATATAGATTCCCTAAGACACGACTTTCTTATAAATTGTGTTCAACTTATTTATTAAATTACTTCTTATTATAGATATAAGTTGCAAACTCTTGTTGTTAAGTGATTGCTTATATTACTTGAAGACGTCTACAAATCTCTTTAACAATATTAATTTATTCTAATACTTTAGTCGCTTAGATAGCAACGTAACACTTTAAACATTCTAAGAATGTTTGTATCAAGTCAACGCGCCCCTATCTTAAGCACTAGCTTATCAACACTACGTTGATCATCGATCATAAGAGATAATAAGATTAGAATCAACAAACCCAATATCTACTATAAAGATCGTATTGACCTAGAGAACTAACTTATGCAAATAAATATCTATTTTACCTTCTATTTTGTTCTAACCAATCAAAAGACGATTTTCGCATCGATATTTCTCAAAGAAAGAGTCCAACATTAGCTCAAGCCAAACTTACGAAAATATTTAAAGAATTATAACGAAAATCCTCGTACAATGTTCATAAACTTCAATAACTTTAAAAGAGAACTTCGAAAAATCTTTGAAACATTTAACGAGAAACAAATCGCAAAAAGAGTAATTTAACATTTAATTTAACGAATCTTTGCAATGAACTACGCAATTAGATTTCAAAAGTATATTAATTTAATCGAATAAGACGATGTCGCACTTATAACAATGTTTCGACGAGATCTTAAGAACAATTTAAAGAACGAAATTATGCGTGATGAAAAAAATTTTAACGACATGTTTGATCTTATCGAAGTAGTTATCGATTTCGACGACAAACTATATAAAAGAGCTATGAAAAAAAGATACGATCAATCTTAAGAAAAGGCAAAAATCTTCTTTGAACTAACGATCGAATATTAGTAGAGAGAATTTTGTTTTAATTAAAAGTACAATAATCTTAATTATTGTGAGTTTGCATCTATGAAACTAGATTTTACTCAACAACGTAAAGAGAAGAATTCTAGGAAAAAGCAAGATAACAAATCCCAAAAAACGTGCTATTTATGTGACAAATTGGGCCACTTCGCAAGAGATTGCTAATCACGAAACTTAATAAATCGCTAACAAATCAATGCTATATTAAGAGAGATATCTAATAGCTAGGACGACATTAAGGAGCAAATCGACACAAAGGCGAACACCCTTAAGATTAGATCGAACGACGACTACTATCTAGTAGAAAACCTAAATCAATTATAGAAAGTTCTAGATAAAACATCATCAAGTAAGGCACTCGCATCTACGCAAGAAGTTAACAAACGACAAAGGTTCTTCCTAAACATTAATCGTGAAATTACGAAATTAGATTTGAACTAGGCAAGTAGCTTACGTTTGAACTTATATATGTTCTATTCAAGAAGAAGCTCGAAGTACTTCGCGAATATCTAGCAAAAAACGAAAAGAAAAAATTTATTAGAAAATCCCAATTATAGACAAGATACTCGATCCTCTTTGTATTAAAGAAGGATAAAACTCTTCGTTTATGTGTCGATTATCAAAAGCTAAACAATATTACGATTAAGAACCAATATCTATTACCCAATATTAATGAGCTTCAAGATCGACTATTCAAAGCAAAGTACTTCACCAAACTAGACTTACGAAAAGCGTACAACTAGATTAGAATGAAAATAAGAGAAGAGTAAAAGATAGCTTTTCGTATACGATATGAATTATATAAATATACGATAATGTCGTTCGAACTCACGAACGTCTCAACAACATGTTAAGAAATGATCAATGATGTATTACGACAATATTTAAATCGATTTGTCATAGTATACTTGAACAACATCATAATTTATTTATAAATCTTGAAAGAGCATGTTAGTTATGTTTTCAAAGTATTGGAATGTTTAAACATAAAAAACTTACATCTTAAATCAAAGAAATGCGAATTCCATCAAGAGAAAGTTGATTTTCTCGAATTTGTCGTTGAACGACATGAAGTACGCATGAATCTCAAAAAACTACAAGCAATTAAAGAATAAAAATCATCAACAAATGTCAAAAAAGTACAATTCTTTCTAGATTTCATAAACTACAACAAAAAGTTTATTAAAAACTACTTAATAAACGCGATATTATTGACGAATCTCACGAAAAAAAATACGTCATAATTATAAGAACTCGTAAAAAAGAAATCATTCTAAAATCTTAAACTAGAATGCTTGAAAAAATCAATACTAAAGATGTACGATTCGCGATTATTAAGCAAGATTAAAATCGACGCATTAGATTTAGTTATCGATGCATGCTTTAATTAAAGACATAAAGACATGTAACATCTAATAATATATTTCTCGAGAAAACTCTCGCCAATTAAACAAAATTATGATGTTCATAATAAGAAACTACTCACTATAGTAGTCTCCTTAAAATCATGAAGAGTATACATAGAAGAATTATTAAAACTTACGATTCTCATAGATCACAAAAATCTTGTGCACTTCATTACTACGAAACAACTAAACAAAAGACAAGTACGATGATTAGAAAAACTAAAATAGTACAAGTTCAAGATACAATATATTTTAGACAAAAAGAATAATAAAGTAGACGCACTTAATAAAAGAAATGATTATATAAAAACGAAGAAATTGTTTAATTACAACATACTAAAAATTAACTAGAATGAATCACTATTAGCAAACAAATACGAGCTAAATGCTACATTACAAATACTTCGAAATGATACAAAAGAGTTTTTAATAAAGAAAGGAAAACTCCAAATATCTATCAACAAAATTGACGAATGTATAAAAGAGCACTATAACGAATCATTGCAAAGACACCTAGAAGTGACAAAAATCTTTCAACTTTTACGTTAACATTGTTAGTTTTCATAAATGAGACAAGTTGTCGAAACGTATATTAAACGATGCCTTAGCTATTAGTAGAACAAATATGATACGCACGCGAGCTATGACGAAATCCAATATTAGAAATTATCTAAATCGTCATAGAATGAAGTCACAATAAACTTTATTATTAAGTTGTTTAAGTCGACGAACCCAACAATTGAAGATAGATATAATTCGATACTAGTAATGATTGATAAGCTTATCAAGTACTCACATATTATCGCATGCAAAGAGAAGTTCATCGCAAAACAATTAAAATACATTATATTAAATCGACTTATACGATATCACGATATATCTAAGAGACTAATCAATGATAGAGACAAGCTCTTCACGTCTAACTATTGAAAGACGCTTCTCCCAATGTTAGATACGAGGCTTCAAATGTCTACTACTTATCATTTGATCACAAATGATTAAATAAAGAGGACAAACTAGAGTCTTAAGCAGTATCTAAGGCACTACATCAACAATACTTATAGCAATTAAGTATCACTTCTATTTATGACACAACTAGCACTCAATGCTAAGGTTTCGAATATCACTAAGATAACTTCATTCTTCGTCAACTATAGCAAGAAATCAAATCTCTTCGAGGAAAAACGCACACATTTGTTTGCGCAATTAATCATCGAAAGAATAGCGACATTAAGAAAGATACACGACAACATCTTAAGAATGCAAGAAAAGTTGATCAAATACTAAAACAAGAAACGAAAAACGACATCTCAACTAAAAGAAGAGAATGAAGTAATATCTTCTTACGAAAAATCTTAGGACAAGGAAACTAAGCAAGAAATTAAATCATGTCAAAGTCGAATCATTTCTCGTTAAGAAGACTAAGGAATTAGTTAATTACGAACTCGATTTATCTAAGGACGCCAAAGTATTTCTAGTATTTCATATATCATTGTTAGAATTAATCGACTCAAGTACGTCTATATAAGAAACATTTTATTACAAATTACAAAAAGAAAATCAATTTAAGATTAAGAGAATTCTAGAATAGCAAGGTCAACAATATCTTGTAAAGTGAAAAGAATACTCTACGACGAAAAATACGTAGAAATCAACTAGCAATCTTGATGATTGCCACGCCCTTATCTAGAAATTCCATCAACGTTCGAAAGATCATCTAGCATAGCAAGAGAAAATCAAATGATAAAAGATGCCTTAATCAAAGCATTTGCGACAAGACAATTCGACAACTTTGTGACATTCGACTTCTTTATATTAAACAATAAACATTGTATCTTTCGCTTCGTCTTTGCATCGACTTTCTTTAACATCTTTTTATTACGAAGTAATCGCATAATTATAATTGTTAACGTGATTTTATTCTTTGTCACTTTAGAGAATAGATCTTTCCTAATATGATTCAAAAAAGCTTACGACATATTTACACACGATTTGTTCGCGCAAACACATTTTGAACACTTTAGATAAAATGACGAATCTTTCATAACAATGCAAGGCTTGCTAGTACAACAACAACGTTCACAAGTAAAATCAACAAATGTTTCGTAACAATCTATTTCGAAGACAAGACGAATACGATTTTGATAAAAAAACATGACATGTAAAAATTTGTTTTTCGAGACGAAAAAGTTTGAAGAAAGAAAATAGTGTTACGATCCTAGTTCGTTACAACTAGTATATATTCTACAAAGTAATCTATAGCATATAGTACAATTACTTGCATGTTTAACAACTTGACAAACGAACATTGTTCGACACGCTAATGAACGAATTCGACATGTTTGACAACGAACAAAGCGAACAAAGTTCGACATGTTTAATAGTGAGCAAAGCGAGCAAAGCTCAACATGTTCGACAACGAACAAAGCGAACAAAGCTCGACATATTCGACAACGAACATAACGAACAAGAAGAATCTTCTTTAGTATATAGATTTTCTAAGACACGACTTCTTTATGAATCGTGTTCAACTTATTTATTAAGTTATTCTCTATCATAGATACAAGTTGCAAATCCTTGTTATCAAGTGATTGCTTGCATTATCTAAAGACGTCTACAAATCTCTTTAACAATACTAATCTATCCTAATATTCTAGTCGTCTAGATAGTAGCGTAACACGATGAAGCGAGTTTTTGTCTCAATTCGACTATTGAATTACGTATCGCCTTGGCAAAATTAACGAAAAACTAGACGCTTTTACACGTCGCTTAGAAGATCTTTTTAAAAAGAGAAATACTTTCGATTTTTAACATTTGTATTAACATTAAACAATCTTAAAAACTTACGTTCTAAATTTTAAGATCATTAAAAATCTTTAATGTTAAATTATTACTTTAGATCTTGTTTAGTTACATCTTTTTTTAGTTTTTTTAACTTTTTTCGTTACGTTAGTTTCGATGAAGCTAGACGTAAAAGAATTTAACGTTAATGATGTCAAATTTTAATTAAATTAAGAAATTCCAAATTCTAACGAAGATCTAAAAGACACTCCCTCTTAAATTCTATAAAATTAAGTCGAAACTAGCGATTAATTCGCATCTTAAGTACTCGAAGCGCTTCGTAATGAAGCACGTCATTATAATAGAATTTCTTTAATCGAATGTGAAAAACGTTTCAACTCTTTGTACTTTCGAAAAAGAAAATATGTCTTTAACTTGAATCGTCTTCGCCTTCGCGTAATCTAGCTTGCTTATAATAGTGTCGTCGATAATCATCTAAGAAGAACGAAATGCTACGAATTGATTAATCGAACTTATTGATAACCTAACATCTATAAGTATATCTAGCGCTTTGTACAAAATTGTTATATGTGTATTCGTTTCAAGCCTTTTAAACAAAAGACGCAAAAATGATTGCGTTCTTTTTTCGTTTCTAAACGTCGTTGACGTGATGTCTTCATAAATTACGTAGATTCTTTATCGTCTAGTATCTTTATAAATATCACGTATAGATACGTTTTTGTTTTCGTTAATCGTCTTATCAAAATAAGACATTTAGTTTTGATCATTTCTATAAAAGTAGAAAAAGCAATCAATTGCTTTTACGCTCACGTCTAGAAACATCACAAGTTACCTAAGTTCTTCGTATTTAATTAAGACACACAATTTATCTTCGATGTTTAAGAACATCTTTGTTAAATGCTAAAGATTGACGTCAAGTTATCTATCGCATATCACTTTAAGACTAACGACTAAATCGAACAAGTTAACGCTATTATGAAACATTATTTTCGTGTTTTCGTCAACTACATGTAGAACGATTAGACTAAATGACTTTTAGGCGTTAAGTTCGTCGTCAATAACGTCTCTTCGTTCACAACTCTTGTTTCGTTTTTCTTGATCAATTTGAATTAAAACTCACGTTTAGACTTTAAGTTTCTAAAACTTTTATCGTTCGATTTTACGATTTAGACTCGAATTTAATTGATTAATGTTGAAAGTTTCACTTAAAAGATGAAGAAATTTATTTAGCATCTACGTAATAAAATGTTTGTCGCTCAAACTATTTATGAGTTTAATGTTAATTGTTTTCGTCGTTCTTATTTTAAATACTTCGTAAGTGACGAAGTTTAACTCAATGTTAAAAATCTTAATATCGTTCGTTTTGCAATTAAATTAAACGAATGTCACATTAATCTCTTTAAGATAAAGCGTATCTTTAAAAGAAATTCTTTAATTGTCGAATTTAAATTACTTATATTTATGAAAGTTCATTTCGTCTTTTATGCTATTTTTGTTAGTCACATTGTTATCGATCTCTTACTTAGATAGCGTCAAGAATCTCGTGAATTTATTGTTGTCAAAAATAACGAAAGATTTTAATATGTTAATAGCATTCTAAACTTTAAATGTAATAAACATTTTAACTTTGCCTTGCTTAAGTACTACGTCGATTAAAAAAATCATTTCTTTATTTAAGAATCTTTTAATTTTTTGAACGATTATTAACAAGCTTTTGATAAGTATTATTTAGTTAATTTTATTGTCGAAAAATCACATATAATATTTTGCGTCGTTTCTAATTGTTAATGTCAAAAAGAATAGATAGTGTCTCTAATCTCGTTCAAATCTCGCCTCGATCTTGTTTAGATAACAAAGATTTTCTTGTTTTGTCTTAATAGTGTTTCGTCACTTCAAACGCGTCAAATCCTAACTAAGTTAGCCAAATCTCGCCCAAATTTCGCTCAAATCTTGCCTAGATAACAAAGATTTTCTTCTTTCGTCTTAATAGTGTCTCGTCACTTCAAACGCGCTCAATCTTGGCTAAGATAATCTAATCTCGCCCAAATCTTATCTAGATAACAAAGATTTTTTCGCTTCATTTTACTTGATTTAATGAATTTAGATATCAAGTCTCGTTTAGATTTTGCTTAGATAACAAAGATTTTCTTGTTTCGTTTCGATAGTGTTTTGTCATTTTAAACGCGTCTAATCTTAGCTCAATTAATTTAATCTCGTCTTGTTTCGCTCAAATCTTGTTCAAATAATGAAGATTTTCTTTTTTCATTTTGTTTGATTCATTGAATCTAGATATTTTGTCTCGCCTTCGTCGTTTTTCGTTTTAACTTAATTCAATGAACTCAAATATCTCGTTTCGCTTTTGCTTTGTTTCGTCTTCATTTAATTTAATGAATCTAGTTATCTCGTCTTATTTCATTTTGCTTCTCGAAATTTTCTCGACTCTTAATTCTTCGATTTTTCGACAATTCGTTATGTTGTTTTGATCGTTTTGCAAAAGCTCTATTTTGTAGAAAAAAGCTATTGTCATGATGTTAAATTAGCAATTCGTCAATTACGTTCGTCAATTAAACAAATTTTCGTTTCAATTTCGCTTAATTTTTTAAGCTTAATCTTGATTAAATTTGGGCCAAACTAAGTCAAATTTGGGTCAATTCTTGCTAGGCATGAAGCCTGCAATCTTATATAATTAACGTTGTCTCATTTCTTTCTTTTCTCTTTTGTCTTTCGTTTTGTACATTAATTCTAGTATAAACTTGAGTTTCATCTAGTTACTAATCTAGATACCTCTTTGATAGAGATTCCAAGCCTAGTTCCTGACATACTTCTTTTACGCAATTTGCTAATACACTTTAAAAAGAGATATTTTAGTATTTTGTTGCTCTTTAACAAATACAATTTAAAGTTGTTTGCTTTAACAAAAAAGAAATTTATTTGCAAATATTAATTAACTATTTAGAAATATTATTGTATTGCATTTTACGCAAATCGAGAACAAAGTTTCGATTTTATAAAACAAAATAAATATATAAAAGAATATTTCAAATTAATAAGAAAATTGCTTCAAAGATATAGCAAAAGTATTAGAAAGATAACTTGTATATTGCTAATACTAACAAAATAAAATATAATAATACTAGTCGAAGTTTTACTCTTAATAAAAATTTATTTACAATTTAGCTTTTTAGACTTAGCTATTATTAATTATTGCAACAAAATCGCAAATCTTATTGTTTTTATATTAAAAGCTTTGCGAGAGATAAAAAACTAACTAAATTTAAACTATAGATTGTTTTGCTCTTTACAAAAAAAGTACAATAAAGATAATAATCTAGAGAATTTTAAAAAATTGTTATATTAAATATATTAATTAGAAATAATAGTAAAGTCTCTAATTAAATTTTTTTTTACAATTCTTAAAAAAATTTTGATCGAAATATTTTAGAAATACAAGTCTGATCTAATTGTTGTTGTTGAACAAATAACTAAAACCAAGTTTTTTAGATAACAAGTTCTTTATTTTTACAATTTAAAATTAAAAGATTATATATTTTTTTAAATAAATTGCGACTTTTATCTACAAGTTTGCGAAAAACTTGTTTAAAATATTATTAATAAATTTAAAACAAATAAGAATATTTATTTAACAACAATACTTCTGTTTTTAGATCGAAATAATATTATAATTACAAGAAATTGTTTGCTAGAATTATCAATATATAATTTATTAATACTTTGCACTCTTTTTAGTCTAACAAACGTGTTCTTAATAGTTATATCAAATATTCTATTACTTATTTTTACTACTATTAATTCTTCTTTTTTGCAAGAAAATATTAACAACAACAACTATAAGTTTTTATTGCATATATTTTACTCTAATTCTATTTTAGAAATTGTCAATAATTAAAATAATTTAATCGAAATAACTATTAATTTCAATATAAAAATCCAAGTTTCTTTCTATAATGTCAAAATTCTCAAGAATTTAAATTTCAAAGATATAAAAAAAATTGATTTCAAATATTTTTTAAAAAACTACTCGATTTTCTCTAACAAATAAATCTAAATTGTAAAATATATAAAGATCAAAATTTGTAAAAAGTGTTAACAAAATATATTAAAAGCAAAAATACAATAAAAGTTAGTATAATAATTAACAAGAAATTATTAATATTAAAAAATCTTATAATTAAAAAAAATTGCTATATTGTAATATTCGAAATTACACAACTTATAAATAATAAAAAATATATACAAAAAGTTTACAAAACTACAATCTATTCTATTAATAAAATAATTGCTTAAAAATCGACAATATCTTAACATACTTTTTAAGACAAAATCTTAAAAATAGAAAATGTCGAAAAGAAAAATATAAATTAGAAAAGAAAAAGTAGATTAATTGCGAAAATCCGAATTTATTATATAATTTAATTTCTTAATATTAAATTTAAGTTCTTAATAATTAAGTAAAAGAATTTGTTCTAAGCAAACTAATTAAGTAACTCTGTTTGCTATTTTTAATAATTCGATTTTACGCTAAAAATTTAGATTAAATTTCGATTTTTAAAGTAAAAATTAAAACTCGATCCAACAATTAGTCTAAGAAAAAGAACTTCAAAAAACAAATAAAGTTCTTAATAGAAGAAATTAAGAAGAAAATTTTCAAAAAGAGATTGGGAAAAAATATTAAACAAATTGTCAAACAAAAAACAAAATTCGACTCTAATATAAAAAAGAAAAAAAAAGAAAAAAAATTAAACAAGTATTGCGTTAAAGAAAGAAAAATAAAGATTAAGTTTATAATATTTTAAACAAAATTAAATATTAAGATATTATCGAAAAAGAAAGAAAAATTAAAAACTCTAATTAATACTAGCAAAATAATTGTACTATTAATTATTAGTTGTATTGTTAATAGAAAGAAGTTTCTTCAAATACAATTACTAACAAAAATATTATTAACAACAAAAATAACTAAAAAAGAAAAAAAAGATAACAAAAAAACTCTTAATATTATAAAAACTTTTATTAACAATATTATATTTAAATTAATCTTTTATAACTCGAGACTTACTTTTATTAATTCGACAAAAATAAAAAGTTTTAATATATCAAAAATTACAAATTTTCTTTCGCATATAAATACTTATAAACACAAAAAAGACTTCGAATTTTTCTTAAGAAAAAGTCTTATATTTTCGAGAAAAATATCGACAAAACAAAAATATCAATTTAGCTTTTTTTTATTGTTTATTAAATATTTATCGATTTCGATAACTTTTTAAAATTTATTTGTATTTCTTTTATAATATATTATTTTTGCTCTAATTATCTTCAAATGCTTTTCGATTCTTTAATAATTCTTCTCATTGTTTTTATTCTAACAACATTCTCTATTTCTTTTTAGTGTAACTTTTAGATCGACTCGAATACTTTTTTTTTAATCCGATTTATTCTTCTAAGTCTTGTAGGATTGAGCTAGAATTAAGTTGCGAATCTAGTTCTAGAATTAGAATTTTGTTAAATTAATATCAAGAGTCTCTACTAATCTTGTCGCGTTAGCTTTCGCTTATCTTATCTTATCTTATTTGACGCTAGTTCTTATTAGATTAGAGCAGAGTTTAAATTATATAACGCGCTAACTATATTAAACTAGTCTAGAGTTTATATTAATCTAATATAGTTAGCGTATTACATAACATTATACAATTAAATAAGTCGAGTCGAATATTTAATATATATTCTCCGCTTGTTTTACTCTATTAAGCTAGAAAATCTATCTAACTCTAGAATTAAGATTAAACAAATTAATTTGTTCGAATTGAAATCTAAATCGACAATTATACTATTTCTTTTATAACGTACTACTTTGCTCTAATTGTCAAATTCTGTTTCGAACGTATTACAAGTATCTAGAGCAATATTTTCGATCAATATATAGAAATATAATATATTACTTTTGTTCTAATTGTTAACTTTCGATATAATAATTCTCGCATTACTATCGAGAACAATAGTTTAAGAAGAAACAAGAAAAGCTGTTACAATTATGTCTAATATATATTTCTTTCGAATAGACACTTTTCTCTATAAGAAAATTCCAATAGAGAATAGTACTATAGAGAGAAAATAGGAGTTTTTTTTTTAGATAGTTAAGCAATACAATTATTTCCTATTATTAATATTCTTCTTTTCTTGCGTTTTCGTATCAGTATTTGAGGAAATTTTGATTATATATATATATTTTTTTTTGCAAAATAAATGTTTAAAAAAATTATTTGTATTTGCGCAAATATTGCAACAAAAATTACAAATAAAAAGAAAGTAAAAAATAAAAACAAAAAATTTAAAAAAAAATTAAATTTAAATTTTTTGTAAATTTTTGGAAAGTTTGGAAATTTTTTGTCTATTTTCTATATATAAAATTTAACAAAGATTTAATTAAATTTTTATAATATAAATAGTAATAGAAAAGTTTTTTTTAAACTTTTAATTAAAATATAGATTTAAAAATATCTTTGTAATTTTTGTAATATTGTTAAAAGAATACTTAATAAAACTAAGATTTTAATTTTAATTAAATATAATACAATCTAAAAAATATATAAAAATATTGTATTATTTTATTAAATTTGTTTTCTTTTTATATATCTTATATCTTATATTATATTTAATCGAGATTTTAATTTTATTTTTATCAAATATTCTCTTAATAGTATTACAAAAATTATAAAAATATATTTTAATTTATATTTTAATTAAGTAATCGAAAAATTTCTTATAGAAGCAACTTTTTTTTAAGAATATTAATATATCCTATTGTAATAGTTATATTTTCTTTGCTTTTTGCAAGTAAATTTATAAAATTCTCTCTCTTATATATTAAATTATTATTTTAACTTATAAAATATTTTATAATTGTAAAATTATCGGAATTTGTATTTTAACTACTTTAGTTATATAATTTTCGAAAAGATTAATATTTTTTTTTCAAAAAAAAAATATTATAGAAAAAAGATTTTATCTTTATATTAATTAAGTTGTTTTGAAATTATCAAAAAAATACTAATATTTTTAAATATATATATTAAAAGCGTAATTTTAATAATTTGTATATAAAAGAATAACTTATTTATTAAAGATTTATTTATAAAATATAATTAGTTATATATATTAAATAATTAAAATATATAATTTTTTAGTTCTTGTAATTTGTAGATCTATTAAAGCAATAAATATAAAATATCTAAGTAAAAATTAATACAATTATAATAATATATAAACAATTTAATCTTTAGAACAAAATTTAATTAAAATATTAATTTTAAGAACAAAATATCTAAAATAAAACTTTGTTTATTTTTTAATTAATATATTTTTCAAAAATTAAAATTAAAATTAATTCTGCTTTTCTTAATATTTAAAACTCTTATATAATAATATTATATATATAAAAAAGTTTCGAATTGTAACAAGCAAAAAAAACAATATTATATATAATTTATATTATTAATCTTTAATTGCAATCTTTTTATAAATATATTTTGTAAAGTTTTTGTAAAGTTTTTGTAAAGTTTCTTGTAAAGTTTCTTTTAATTTTTTTAAGTTATTAAATACTTATAATTTTTGAAAAAGTTGAGAAATAATAAATTATATATTTTAATAATTTTCTAAATTTATATTTAGTATTATAAGCAAAATATTTCTGTAATTATATTATTATTGTTAATATTTTTATTTTTATATTAAAAAAGAACAAAAATTAATTAATTAATTTTTTTATATTGCAAGCTTCTTATATATTTAAATATTATATATAAGAGAGATAAATTTTTATTATAAAAAAAATTTTAAACAAAAAATATTTAAATTGCAATTTTGTTTTTTGTTATTTAAATAAAAATAATTAAATATTGCTCTTATTTTTGCAAATTTACTAATATATATTTTTATTAAATACATTAAAAATTAAAAATATATAATATATTTATATAACAATATATTTAAAAACTTTTTAATTAAGTTTGTTAATAATGTTTTTTAATATTTTTTACTTTATAACAAATTTTTCAAAATTTTTCATTACTTGTTTTGTTATTAGTATATATCTTTTTAAATTAATATTTAAAATATAGTATATTTTTTATATTTAATACAAATCTTAACGAAATATAAGTTAGCAAAGATTTCTATAATTGTTTGCTTAATTGTTTTGAAATCTATATTAATATTTTAACAATTTTTATCTAAATTTTTATTATTAAATCTATTTTTTTAATATTAAGATAGTATTATTTAAAAAAAAAATCTTTTATAATATTTCTGTTTACATTCTATTTCTAAATATTATTTTTTAATATTATTAAAATAAATTTAATATTAGTAATTTTGTTTTATATTTAAAAAACAAGTTCTTCTACTATAATATCTAGAAAACAAAAAGCAAATATTTGTTAATTTACTATACTAAAATCGAATATAAAGCAATATTTTAAATAAAAACAAAATATTACAAAAAACAAATATTTATTAATTAAGACATAAACTTTCTTTTGTTAAATTAACAAATATATATATATTAAAAGATAAATAGCAACAAAGTTTGCATAAAATATAAAAAGTTTGATTAAAATTATTATATTAAATATATATATTTATTTAATCTTTTTCTTGTTAATAATACTAATTATTAGTGTAATTATTAATCTAGATTTTAAATCGAACAAGTTAATCTACTTAATTCTAATTCTAGAGTTAGATAGATTTAGATTAACTATGTCGAATCGAATTATCGAGTTCGAATCGAGTATTCGATTTAAATCGAATCGAATCGATTTTAAAAGTTAAAATCGAAAAGTCGATTCGATTTCTATTATTAAAATCGACAATTTGAATCAATTTCTTAAATTAGAATCGAAATTAGATTCGAAAAAATCGATTCGAATTGTTAAGACTACTATTTTTAGTAAATTTTATTATTTTTAGTAATAATTAATTGATAATTTAATAGAAATAATTAATCTATTTAATTTAATTAATAAATATAGTAGATTGTTTTTATATTATATATTACTATTGTATATTATCTAAAAAATAATTAAAAATCTAAATCTAAATTTGTTTTATACTATTTTTAGTATTTTTGGCGTTCTTAAGAATTCGATTCGATTTCTAACATTAAAATCGAAAATCGAGTCAAATTAAGTTGATTCGATTTTAAAATAATAGAAATCGAATCGAATTTCGAATTGATTTCTAATATTGAAACTAACAAGTTGAATTAATTCTAAAAGTTGGAACCGAAACCTAACTCGACAATCAGTCTAGATAGATTTTCTAGCTTAATAGAATAGAATAGACAAAGAATACGCGTCGAATATTCGATTTAATCTATCTAATTACGTAATATTATATAATACTACGTAATTGCGCTAACTATATTAGATTAGTGTAAATTCTAAGCTAATCTAATATAGTTAGCGCAATTACGTAGTTAAATTCTAAGCTAATTCGATCTAGTCTAGCGCTAGATTCGATAAGATTAGATAAGCGAAAGCTAATACAATGAAGTTAGTATAAATTCTTAATATTAACTCGAAATATTCTAATTCTAGAATCGAGTTTGCAACTTAATTCTAGCTTAATCCTATAAGATTTGAAAGAGTAGATCGAATTAAGAAAAAAGTATTTAACTTAATTTAACAATTATACTACTAATTTTATATATAGATTTTAAAATATTATTTTAATTGCTATTATTTTCTTATTTAATATTAATAATATATTAAAATCTATAATATTTATTAAAAATACTAATTTGTTAAATAATAATTTTATCTTTTGTTTTGTTTTGTTTTTTTGTTTTGTTTTTTTTTATAGTATTTTTTTAAATTATATTAGTTGTTTTATATTTTTGCAAATATTAAATTCGAATTTTTTTTTATAGGAAGATATTAAAAATACAATTAAGAAAACAAATTATAAAAGAATTAAAAAATTAAATTATAAATAATTAACAAAAAAAGTATAAATTTTTAAAAATATTTTGCAAATAATAAAGATTCTATTTATAAACAAAATTAATATATTATATAATTTAGAAGATATTTTCCTTTTTCGAATACTATTTATAAATAATAATTAATATAATTGTTTATTAATTAAAAATAATCTAATTTATTTTATTTATATAATATTTCTATATTTTTATACTATTAAAAAAAACTTTATTGTAACAAGCTTTTAATACCAAAAATTCTAAAAAAGAATCTTATAGAATAAAAGATTTGTTTTAAATACAACTTTTTATTTTTATATACTAAAAATATAATATTAATAAATTGTTAATTGTTAATTTAGAAATTTTATTATTTTGTTAATAAAAATATATTTTAAATAAAACAAACAATAATTAATAATAAAAAATCTTTATATTGTGCAAGTTATACAAAGATTTTTAGAACTATTTATTAAAAACAAAAAAATTTAATTAAAAATTATAGTTAAAAAACAAAACAAATATATTTTTTTTTACTTTTTTTTTTACTTATATTAAAAATTGTAATTAACAATTTTATATTAATACAAAATATATTATTTGTATTTATTAAAAATTTATAGATTAATATATAATTAATTTTTTTAAAAATAACAATAAAATATATAAAAACAATATTAATTCTATAAATAATTAAAAGTTTCAATTAATTTTTAGTATACTAAAGATTTCTTTTTAAAAATATAAATTTTTCAAAAATTTGCAATTTTAAATTTATTTGTTTTTTTAAAAAAATTGTTGTTTTTTTTAAATTTCGAAATTATTAAAACAAAGCTTAAAATATTTTTGTATATTAAGAATATATGTTTTTTTTATATATTTAAAGTTTGTTAAATTTTAAAAATTAACAATTCTTTTAAGATTTCGATAATTTTAATATTTTGCAATTTTTTTAAATTTGTTTTATTATACTATTATTAATTTTATTAATTTTTAAGAATTAACAATCTTTATATATATTTATTATAATTTATTAAATAGTTTGTAATATCTTTATTTTTTATTTTTTTTGCTCTATTATATTTACAGATCTATATTCTTTTTATAATATAGTATAGATCTTAATTTTTTATTAAATATTTTTTATACTTTTAAGTTTTTATTTAATATTTTTAGTATATGTAATGTGTTGCGCGAGTCTTCTTTTTGTGTTTTGTCTTAATTTATTTTGCGCAAAACAAAATTAGCACATGTCTCTCTTGTGATTGTCGCGCCAGCTCTCAAGGGGCCAGGATCGTCGAAAAGTGCAGGATGAGCCCCCATTCCTCGTGGGGACCCTAGGATGCCTTACCTGATCAGTGAAATGCTATAACGTCACCAAGATCAATCGGACGCCGACACTGCATGGTCTTCGGAAGTTCACAGAATGCGAAGGGATACTCTAGCATGAGGCATGCCCGTACGTCCTGTGTCTTCCTCAACCATTAGATTGTGCCGGTTGCTGCTGCCAATACAGCGGCACTTCCACAATAGCACAGCATGGAGGGCCGAGGTGGTGGATCACTACCGTGCATTGGGTCTTGAACCAAGTGCCTCCCAAATCGCTATCAAGAAGTTTGACACCATCAAGTTCTACTTACCCGTCTGTATCGGCTGACGTGACCTAGGCAATTCTACACTCTCTCCAAAAGCCATCATCCCGATCGCAATCCCAATGACCCTTCCGCCTCCGAGCGTTTTGTGAAGATCTCCGAGGCCTACGCCGTGCTGGGCAATTTTGAAAAACGTCAGAAATATGATCGGACC
>JAABUL010000262.1_pt1 | contig 113636 bp, 134 predicted proteins | sample 5559151 | NCBI WGS metagenome assembly JAABUL01 (sample SAMN10711876, study PRJNA513368) | rock metagenome | isolation source: Antarctica rocks | place: Antarctica: Victoria Land, Pudding Butte sud | reverse complement strand
TGGGAGGGGTGGTAGGGGCGGGGGGAGGGGTGGTGCGCAGAGTAATGCCGGTGGGGCAGCTGCGGCTACGAGTGCTCCAGCGGCGTAGTGGGAGGGGTGGTGGTTGAGAGTGACTACGTGGCTACACTGTGAGTAAGACTTTTACTTGACAGGTCAGAAAGCTCTGTGTTCCACAACATATGAGATTGCATATCCAAACTGCGCTAGGCCACAAACAGCATTAGCTCTGTTTCACCTGCGACTGAATAGGCGCGGGCACATGTACCTTGGGTCCCCTCGATCGAATTCTCCGTGTCTTCCTAACACCTCGTGCTTACTGTCACGATTCTTGATCGGGGCGCTCACAGAGGATCCTGCTTCGACATCTTTGATCTTGGTTGCCGCAACAGCAGGTTCGTCGGCCCCACCGCATTCTGGTTACGCAAATTAGCTAACCGCCTAAACCATAAGCATGGCAGACGATGACCTCGCCGCACGAGTCCAGGGGCTGCCACAAGAAATCTTCGATGCCATCTACGACCTCGCGTTCGCAGTCGAAGGTGGCGAGACACTCATCCGCCCAACATCCCGTCGGTATCCCGCCGGCAGCCTCCGTGCAGCGTACAACGATTGCGCCGCCTACCGCTTCCCCGTCCAACTCCATCTCGATAGAGGAACGAGGAACGCGTTCGCGAGAGAGTACTACAGCACTACATACCCCAAGTTCATCGACCACGAACACATGAGCTCCTGGCTCCAGGTCATTGGCCCGGGCATGCGTGAGATGCTAACATGCATCATTTACCTCACCTGCCTCGAGTGCTTGCCGACTCCTACAGGAGGGTGCGGGGCGGACGAATCGCTTAAGGTTGCTCTCAAGGATGTTTACCGGAAGCCTGGGGTCCGAGAGCTAGCCGCCAGGGTGGTCCTGGTCGAGTGTCGGGAGGGTCATTGGATATGTAATTCCGGCCTGACGTGATGGCGAAGGAGGCACCGCAGGAGTGCGCAGGCGGGGTGGAGACATGGATGGATGGGTCGTTCGGCAAGCAATTGGTGGAATTTATCTTTGGGAGAACGGGTGGCAGAGGTGGAGCCTCGTATGTGGTGATTTGCATGTGCGTACGCTAGGCACGGAAGGCAAGGGTCTGGTTCCATCTCTGGCTTCCAGCTCTTACGTAGGTACACAAATTTTCGATTAAGTCATTGTTTACCAGTTCACGCGCCTCTCTTACTCACAGCGAAGCTCGACCGTGATGCCCCGAAATCAGACTCACTGCTCCACAAGCATCATGCCGCGCTGGGAAAATCTAAAGGCCTGGCTCTCTGCCCGATGGAAGCATATCCGCGTGAAGACACGCAGGCGCGTCGGCTTGCCACCACATTCTTACTCGCGATCTAACCACGAACGCAGGGTTTTCAAAAGGAACGAACTCCACAAGCAACTACAACTCTTCGACAGAATACTCGATCTTACCTTCACCTCCAACAGCGGCACGATTGTCACCGACCAGGACTACAAACCGCCCGCCTTGCTACAACTCAACAAAGCCACGAGACGAACGTTCGCCACCTGCTACTACGGCGAAAATGTCTTTCGGCTCCGTCTGGCGGGACCGATAGTCGACTGGCTTGAAGCTCTCGAAGAGGATACCCGTTACATGATACAACATGTCATGCTCGAGGCCGAGACTCCGGTACAGAGACGGACGGTATGGAAGTCTGGGGCGCGTCGATGGATAATCACCTCAAGAGCTGTGGCGTGGGACTACGCTATGGCGTGATGGCTGCGATGTGCGAGCGTGGTCACGCTAGCAGCTAGGTTATGAAGACAACGGTGGAGTACTGAAGACATTAGGTGGCGGAGACTAGAGTCGGCTTGTGGCACACTCGTCATACTCAGTCGATTGGCCCCATTGGTACACGAGTAAGGGGGAGGCAAAGTGCGCAGATCAGTAAGCGGATGGCGAAGGAGTACAGAGGTAGGTGATAAGCATGTGATCACATCAGGTCCAGCAATCAACTTTGACCCTTCACTTCTCTATCATTGCAAAAGCTCCCTGCTTTCACCACAGAGTCATCTGCTTTTGAAGACAGACTTTTACATACACCGCGGTTCCTCGCTTCGAGTACAACGTTGCCTTTAGACATCCCAAGTCACTTCCTCTTATTCACTGCAGTAATCAAACAAGCAACACCTCACAGCGACCGAGACAGATATACCATGGATGGCACTCAAGCCACTCGCCTCACTGAGCACACGGGTATGAACGACATGGGCAACAAACGAGGCTCTGCACCCATTCATGCCGAAGACCATTCCAGCACAACACCGACAACGCACTCTGTCACTGTGTGCCATCAGGTCGACGCTCACACAATGGAGGGCGAGTTTGTCGAACATGTGCACGGCCTACCGCCGGAGTTATTCGCCATGATCTACGACATCGTCTTCACCTTCGCCGGCGGCGAAGTCGAGGTTGACGTTGAAACTGAGCCTCCGATCCAGTTGCACATCAACGAAGCATCGCGACAGCAGTTCAGCGCCTTGTACTATGAAAATACAACGTTCAACTTTTACTGGAACGACGATGTGGTGGGATGGATGTGGCATCATGTGCCAGCTACCCACGACCTGCTCCGCTCAGTCCGCTACCACGAAACATTGGCTGGTTGGCCATCGAACGACGACACAGATATAGTTTTGTGCGAGGAACAATGCTTGGCTGACTGTGAGGGTTTTCGAGAAGATCTCCGCAAGCTCGATATTACTTTGCGGCGGGGAGTACTTCGTACGAGGTGCCCGCAAGGTCATGAGTTTGTGGAAGAGTTGTGAGAAGGACCAATCCCAAAGACCGAAGACGGTGGCACATTTCCGATTGCATCGTATCTTGGGGTGTATGTAAAACAAGGGGGAAAGTGGTGAGGGCGGCTACGGCACAGACTACGGTTGGCGTGAGCCTACAGCTAGGGACAGATGGTATCTCTCCTCGGAGGACAATATCAAGACAGATGAGAACTCACAAGCGGCTGTGGACCTTGTCTATGAAGTAAAGCAGAATACAATAGCGCAAGCTGTGATGTTCTCGAAGAGCACGACTGTAACAAGAGTGTGTCGAAGGTGAGCATGTGATAAGAGTCTGCCAAGAACAGTGCTTGATGGGAATCATAATCGACTTGAAACTTCATTTCACCTACATAGCCGAAACCTTTTCGCTTGACAACCACAAACACGAAACCGGCATGGCGGAAGCAGAAGACGAAGATGCCTTCGACAAGCCAGTACAGGTCTTACCACCGCAGGCTGCCTTCGAAGAACTAGTACAAGCTCTCCCATCAACGACGAGGAACACAACCGACGCCTTCAACGAGTGAATGATCTTTGACAATATTTACGACCTCACCTTCAATTCGGAGATCGGCGAGATAGAGATCGAGATCACAAAAGCCTACAACAAGATACTGTCGTCGCCGAAGAGTGGAGGAAGTCATGCAGTCGGCTGAGTGGTCGGCGACAGCACGGGCTCGAGGTGCGGAGATGAAAGGGTGGGTTCGGAAGAGTCGAGCTATCAGATCGTGCAGACGGTGGTGATCTGAGTTTGACCTGCTAGAACGTGAGTCTCTTTGGCCAGTCGATAAAACACAGTGTGAGTACTAAGTCTTGACCACTTCAACCGCTCGCAGCGAGTCACGCACCTTTGTCCACCAAGACCCTTCAGCTCACAGTGGGAAGCGGAAGTGCAGCTCGACAAAGAAGTGGTCACCATCCAGAGAGCGACGCCGTATGGCAAACAGAAGAAGTAGACATCGGCAACTTCATTCGACACGTTCTGCAGGAGTGGAACCCGGATGTCCCAGCGGGCATGAGCTGTATTCCCTTCCAGTGTAACGACCCGGGCCAAGTGGTGAGATGTGTTTTGCCAGCTTGATGCTGGATGGATGAATGGGTAACATCATGTTGTTGCGGCCCGGCAGATGAAGGTGAAGTCGTTTTATTAGTCATCCCATCTTTACCTCACATGCACCGCTGCAGATCTTCAGACTTCACTCCTCGCTCTATCATCTCCCGGTTTGTCAACCTTGAACTCGCCCCCAGTCGAAGCCTGTCCGCGTCGTCGGCTCCAGTATTCCAAGAAATCTGGAAGGCTGCAGCTTTGATACGTGGACGGCGACCATAGAACTACAGCCTGACAGTAACTAGAGTACTCCCGCAGTCGGCTCCACACTGCATCACGCTCCGCTCCGTGTGGAGTACATAGACTATACGACGTACAGTATAGTATGCGACCTGGGGGGACACTCGCCAGGCCGGCAACAAGGACCCCTGTTAGGACTACGGGTAAAGTCGATGGTGTCCAACAACACCCCATGGCATGCACATCTATCGTCGAAGCAGCAATCCTCTGGATCCTTCGTTCGGTGAGACCTTCATGTCACGAATCGCAGACTTCAATACTGCTCGGTCTATAACCGACCTCCCCAATCCCTTCCGTTCGAGAGATTGAAACCTCTTCGAGCCGACAGTATTAGCGCTAACATACTCATAGCATGCATTCTCAGAATCCTCCCTTTGGCGGACTTCTTCGTTCCACAAATCGCAGAGTTGTATGCAGCGGGGTAAATCGATCTGCAACACAATGTTTCCAACTGATCATGCAATGAAACGACCAGTCCGCGTGTATCAGGTCCCCCACTTATCCGTGACGACTCCTCAGGTCGCAACAGCGGCACCATACGACGACGCAGAGTCTATAAGAGACTGATGTCGCACCGTTCAAAGCATCTGTCCAGGCTTTAACCAACATTCGCATCCACATCGTTCCGAGAAGCAGTCATACAGACCATCAAGCCAGGTGAGTCTCATTTTCAGCCATCGTTATGGTACCGCGTGCTGATCGCTCTTACCTGGATCAACCAAGCAACCTCCAGTCATCTCGACCATCAGCAGATATGAAGTGGACCGCCATCATTGCCGCCCTGTTCGTCGCCGCCGTCGCGGCCGGACCGCTGCCGGAGGCTCTGCCAGAGGCTGAAGCTCAGTCATACTGGTGTGGCGACTGCAAGAATGGGTAAGGATTGCAAAAGCCTACCTTGTCTAAGACATGCGTTAACGCTCGCTCTTCTGTCTGTAGGAAGCAAATCTGCTGCAGCACGTCCGGTTGCTACGCACCGACCACCTGCTAAGTGCGGCGGGCAACACGAAGCTGGGAGCCGCGGGTAGGAAGTCGGTGAATTCGGCGAATTAGACGGTTGACTGGGGTGGAGGACGCAACGGCATCGAGACCTCGTAACGATACCTGACGGTATGAATGTGTTGAGCACAATGAGGTCCAGATACCACTTCGGTTCTAAGTCAGCTTTCTTTTATCTTGCATCCCTATCAAGTGCTTCCACAACTCAAACCTTACCTGGACGCTGGTATCACAAATACCAGCCATCTCCATCGTCATTTGAAGAACCATGCGATCGGCCTAGTTGTACCCTCGAACCATTCGCCGGGTCTTCGTCTTGTCATTCTTCGGCGGAAGGAGACACAATAGGGAGGAAGTTGTCCATACTCATGAACTTAGCTGATGGCATTGCGGTCATGTTGCCGTTCCCCTCCGCAAGAGGCTGACAGGCCGGCGATACCTCGTCATCGTCTTCATCGGAGGAGTCTTTGGTTGTCCTAATATGCCTCTTGCAAGCAGGATCGGCGAGCCGACGGGGCTGCGGAACGGAAGACTTCTTGCTTCGGACGAAGTAAGACGCAACCGCTAGGCTATCTTCGTCGGTATACTCGGCTTGTAGCATCATGCTCTCGCGCGGTATGCGCTATAAAGCTTTAGCTTCCGTGAGTACACCGTTATACTGTTCCGCGTTCGTCCAGCTGTTGCTTGCTGTCGGCGTCTGTGTGGCGTCCTGGCCGTACGTAGTTGGGGTGTCGAAAGATATCAAGCCGCCCAATGACGCCAGCGTATCGTAAGAGGTCGGCGCATCGAAGGAGCTTGCTATATTGAAGGAGGTCAGAGAACCAAAGCAGCTTGCAGCACCGAAGAAGACGAAGGGTGTCGAGGTGCCGAAGGAGGTGGGCGAGCAGGAGCAATCGGCAGTACTGAAGGAGGTTGGCACGCCGAACAAGTTGGCAACACCGGACGGAGTGGAGGCATCGAAGGCGGTAGGGGCGAGGAGTGCTACGGACGATGATACTACTGCAGCCGGAGCCACCGCAGTCTACAATGACGAGCAGCCGCTGTAGTCGACGAGGTTTTGCGAGAGCGCTCTTGTTCCTGGAGACGAGCTTCGAAATCAGGAGTGCCAATGGAGAACCTCTTGACGCTGGCGGAAACGGCACAGCGGGCGAGATTGTCGACCGTGATCTGACGTGGGATCAACGGAGGGCTCCAGCGTGATATATGTGAGCATAAGTAGACATCTTATGATCCACTCACCTCCCCATTGACCGAATCCATGATTCTCGATCCAATGGTCCTCCTATGGCGCTGAGCCGGAGAGGCACACGAACGAAGCTCGAGCCTTCGTGCTGCGAGAAAGCCCAGCCCATGCCATATGAGCGAGAATCCGGCTTTGCAAAGGTGGCCTGCGAACATTGGCATGTGATCGCGCTCAGCCAATAGAACTGCTGCCTTGATCAGCTTTGACGCGTACAATTTTGCTTCGCTGACTTCACGACACCACTTCTCTCGCCATCTATCATCGAGAACTGCACCGCGATAAGAAGCCGCCTAAACAGCATGGCGGAGCACGCAACCGACGACTCCTTCAATGCTCGAGAGGGGAGATCTTCGAGCTCACGTTCTCGTTCCACGACAGATATTGCTTGCCGCCCCTTCTCACCGCCGACAAGCACTACAAGCCTCCTGTGCAGCTCCAAGTCAGCAAGGCTACTCGGGAAGCGTTTGCCATCAAGTACTATCGGGACACGCACTTCGTCATCCCTGACGATAGGCGTCTGAGGCGCTTCCTGTCGAGCTTTCGATCATAGACCCTCGAGATGTTCCACTCGATCTGCTATTCACCTCCCAAATACACCGAAAAGTATTCACCCACTAGATCGCAACATCTCGCGCTCATCATCGATCACGAGCTTCGGGGACAGGGACTTCACCTGCGTGAGGGCGTGCTGAGCGCTTGGTCGGATTGAACTTCGCAGAGCCGCACGATCAGCCAGGATATCACCGTGAGCTCCTTAACGCGTGCGCATGGCTTGATGCTGATATATGCGCGCAGAACGGAGATACAAGATATGGCAGAGTGTGTGTCCCGAGGGTGGTACTGGAATTCATGGCCACTGACCGGACAGAGATCCAGGGATGAACAGTCGCTGCGGTGTTCGAAGACTGGGGACAGGAGACATCATACTTTGTACGTGCGGTCTGGACAACAGCAAGAGCTGATCCTGAACCAAAAATAAAGTGATTGTATAAGCATGCTTAGCGTTGGCTAGGCTTTTCTTAGCACGAGTTCGGGCCTTTCTGTCCCCACAATTCCTCCAGGATCGTCGATACAGCCTCTCCAACAGCTCCTCCTTCCATCAAACACCACAAGACTTGGCCGTCAAGTTGGGCCCCCATGAATCAACAATTGAGTCCCGAATCATGTACATCTCAGAGCAGATGCTTCCAGCGTGACATTTTTGACCACCGGGGCCGAGATTAAGGTTCCACGTGGGACAATGAACAACCCAAATCTGACTATCTGACTGCATAAGGTCCTTGCACCCCTGCGGCGGCGAATGCTAAGCATATCAGGCCTGGGGATTCAAGCTCGCTAAGAAGAGTCTTACCTGCGCGAAGATGTGACATGCTGGGCAAAGCCTGCAGTTGGGTCGTTGGCAAGCCAGATCAAGCCTTTGCTTACAGACATATTTACCCCGTTCGACGGAAACGGCTACATGTAGGCTTGTGTGCCCTATGGTTCCTTCACGGGCGAGCACGTCTTGTTTGGAATCGTATGACAGCCGTCTGAGAATGGCATCGATGCTCGCATCTGCGAGTCACTCCGCTCACGCGCAATCTCAAAAGGAATGCAGGTGCCCACTTTGCTGTCAGCTTTCCTCGCGGCTGAACGTATATAGCTTTGAGGAAGGACCTACCGTACTCGAGCTATAACACCAAGCCTTCCGGTAACACTCGTTCTCTTCCTCCTCTATCACCACGATAATACTTAATCTCGACCCATCATCCACCACTCTCTTTACAACGTCACAATGCTGAACACCATCGCTTCCATGGCGCTGCTGAGCGTATCTGCTGTCGTTGCATCCCCATGGGGTGCTCCCAACGGCTCTCAGCACGGTGGACCACCTGGCGGATATAACCACGGCCACGGCACACCTCCATCTGGGTCCGGTCAGGTGCCCTTTAAGTTCCCACTCTCGAACGGGTTCCCGAACATCAAGAACCCGAGCGCTGCACTTACCACAATCGTACGTTGGCTGCTAAAACGCCTCGCCACCCGCGGGCATAAAGTTCGACAACATTGGATTGATCACTGACCTCTCACAGGAACAACAAGCGCACGGTACCCTGCCCAACGGCGCGCTATCGCCCACTCTCCAGGACGGCGACGTTACCATATTCGAACTCATCGCCTTCAACGAGCTCTTCGAGGTGGCCTTCTTCTCGAGTCTGCTCAACAACATCACCAGCGGTGTCCCAGGCTTCGAAGTCGGTAGCTCTGCTGTGAAGACCATCGTCGTCAATGCGCTCACTGCCGTCCTGGCGCAGGAGGAGCTGCACGCACTCGGCGCCAATGGCATCCTTAGTGCTGCCGGCCAGACTCCGATCGAACCGTGCGAGTACATCTTCCCGTCGGCCGACTTCGACTCTGCGATCGGCTTCGCTCGCACGTTCACCGACGTAGTTCTCGGCACACTCCAGGATGCTCTTGCTGGTCTCGCTGCCAACGGCGATACGGAGTACATCCCTCTCATCGGATCCGTCATCGGACAAGAAGGAGAACAAAATGGGTATGTCTGCAGGAGTCTACACTTCCTAGCATATTCACTGACCTTTTTGCGTCAGCTACTACCGAACGCTCCTCGACCTCATCCCATCCGAGCTGCCATTCCTGACCCGGTCCAAGGCGCCATTCGCCTTCTCCGTTCTGAATCAAGCCGTCGTGGTCAACGGATCATGCCCGAACGCCAACATCATCAACCTTCCGATCTTCGGCGCCCTGACAGTCGACACGCAGAACATCCAGCCCAAGAACCAGCAGCTCGAGTTCTCGTTCACGAACAACGGCACTGATGTCAACTCGATCAGCCTGGTCTACATTAACCAGCAGAACCTGCCAGTAGTCGAGAAGCCAATGATTGTCTCGAACAAGGACAATGCGGTTACTTTCAAGGCACATTTTCCCTTCGAGAAGTTCATAAGTAAGCCATAGAAGCTTGTCACAGCTTTAAGCAGATACTAACAATGTCTTCAGTGAACGGTTTGACTATCGCTGTCATCACCAACTCAGCCGGTCCATTCAGCTCCGCCGATGAGGTTGCTGCCGCCACTCTGTTCGGCCCAGGTCTCGTTGAGATCAACTAGAGCATCTTGTGCGATTCACGTGCTGAAGATGGGCTTGCATTTGGCGCTCAACATGGGGATTGATTATTGAACGATGTTATGGTCTAAGCTTGTGTACATATCAGCGGTTTTTGTTTCACTTCGACAACATAATTTCAACCAGAATTTTCCAACTACCTCAATGTTTACCACAACTTTGCTCAGCGATGCCGTCCTCCTTCACGATCTGGATTAATTATTTGATCTATGTCCCTACCTCGGATCCCATATCAATTTCTTGCAACCGTCGCTCTGTGGTGAGGCTGGTAGCTATACCTTGTATTCCTGACCACATGACAAAGAACGTTGGATGCTCATACGCACTTTTTGATTTGACATCCATACGGATCGATAAAGACTCATCATAGAGATCCTGCAGATCATGATCATGATCATGAACGCACCACGATACCTGACCTACTCGAACCGTCTTGCTCCATGCAGCGAGTTCCATGCATCAGAACCTGCAAATCGGCGAAGGTTGTGCACAAGCACAATACTCCTGTTCGCCCGTGATGCTCTTTGTTGCTACAAGATTACGGTCGAGCTGTGCTTTGTTAGCCGTGTGATGATGGGCTTCGCACAATGCCATCTCTCAACGACAAACAAAGACTCGAGATTACCTGTCTTCGAGGCAATAGTATGGCGACAGCAGGCATGTTCGAATCTTGCCTCTTCATCTACACAACATTCTTTAGATTTCCCTTCGTGTACAGCACATTACCACCCGTTTATACCAGAGGCAGGACCTGATTACTATCATTGAAGCAGCATCAATGTCTTCCCTGTCAGGCCTAACGAACGAAGGGTTAGAGGACCGTCCTCTCACCGAACAGAACGGAGATGAGACCGAGCGGGCAGACTCTGGCTACTACCTCGAAGACGAAGAAGAATACATGCCGACTGTACAACCTAGCGAAGCAGTCAGCGAAGACGCACAGGCAAGTCCACCTCCAGTGGATGAAGGCAGCCTACACAACTCAATAGATACACAATCAGCATTCTCGGATTCCTCCTCATCAGGCGAAGAGGCATCGCCTGATGCTACCACGACAGATGACCCATTCGCAGATTTCGACAGCACAGTTGAGCATCCCGAGCAGGGGGATGAAGCCACCCAGCCTCTGACTGCCGAAGAAGAGCTGACCCAAGAAGCAGAACAGAAACTGTCTCCGACCGCGATACAAGATGGCGCCCTCATGCCTTTCTCCGGTCGCGATGAAGATACCATCAAAACCAGAAATGTCACATACATGCGGTATCCGAGGGAAAAACCGCCGGCGAAAAAGGGGCCCATAGCCCGCGGTCTTCCAACTCGGTTCAAAGCCGAGAGCAACGATAAGGCTGATAATGAACGCCTGCGCTTCTCTCTGGATGGAGCCAAGGGCGAGCTCAATCGGCTCCAACATGAGCAGAGCGAGATGGCCGACGAGCTTAGGTGGACGCGAGAGGAGTTGGAGCGAATTGCTAATAAGTCCCGTGATGCGAAACTGAAGTTCGTTGACGTTGACACCGCGCTGAAGACCAAGATCGTCGAAGTCGACTCGTGGAAGGCGGCATTTGAGAGGCAGAGGCCGCTTGCTCAGGCCGAGCGACAGAGGGTGAGGCGCAGAGAGCTTGGGTTGGATACGCAGGAGATTGGTACTCAGACTGAGTCTCAGGATCTCGAACCCTCTATGGGACAGCTGATCGATGCTGGTATAATCGCTGACTTGACGCCAGATCTGCTGCTTGCTATACCCCTGGGGGTGCGATTCGATGTCGCGGAACACATTGCCAGATGGCTCGATATGGGAGGATCGGGCGTTGACTGCGACTTCATGGAGCAAGTCGAACAAGTCGAAGGCATGCTCGCAGCCGAAGGCACCACTTTCGCCAGCCTAGTTGCGTCCTTGACGCAAGCTGGTTTCAGTTTCAGCGCCCGACACCTTGCTCAGCAGATTGGGACAGTTATGCGACCGCTTGGTGAGGTGCCAGTGGGTATATCATATGCCGCTGGTTCCATGCAAGAAGTCCTTCAAGCATTTGCGAGACTCAGTGAAGACCACCAAAGGATCCAGCGCGAGTACATCGAGCTTGCGGAGGCAGACGACGACTTGACTAGTCGAGTCCATACCCTGGTGCACAAGTGCAATGAGCTCGAGATCCAGTATTCCGATCTGCAGTTGGCTAAGGGCGAAAAGACTGAACGTCTCGCGCAAGGCAATCGGAACACCAACGACAGGCCGGAATCGTATGACCGCCTCAAGGCGGAGATTGATGAGCTGACGCACGAGAGACAGGAGCTGCAGTTCAACAACAACCTCCTACGGCTTGAGGCTGCGAGGCCACCGCGACAACATGCGATGGCAGAAAACGATCGCTTCATGGAGCACATCCGTGCGCTCAAGGTCGAGCGTGACCGACAGCTACTTGTCAACAGCGCAGAGACCGAGCAAGCTGACGCGGACGAGGCCTGGGAGCAGAAGCTGATTGCTGAACTCCGTGAAGCTCAGTCGACATCGATCGTGAGTGACAGAAGTACGCATGGGCCAGCACAAATAAATGTGCCGGTGGAGCTGAGAATTGTGTTGCCTGGAAATGAGAGCAATGTAGCTTGCCTTTGGAAGAGCCTGGTGGTGATTTTGTTATTCTTCATACTTGCCTCGTTCGCTGGCTCGATCAGGAGGAACTCCCAGGGGCAATGGCAATTTTAGCGTCCCTGTATAGTTTTTCATCGAGCTGTAATTACAGCTCGCTCCTATCGACATCTTGCTTCTCATCTTCTTTGACATCTTTCTGCTTCTGCTTGACCCCGAATGTCTCGGCTGTTTGTAGATACGCTTCTTCCTCGGGAGTACATTTCCGCCCGAGTGCTTCGTTCCGATGTGGATATCGGCCAAACAGCTTCAACGGCTCGATGTGCTTCTCTTCGAACTCGATGTTGCGGTCCATATACTCTACTGCTGCCGTGTCTTGCTTCTCGAGGAACGTGAGTCTACAATTCTGGGCGTACTCCAGGAAGATGTCATGGGATGGTAGATGCTCGCAATGCATCAAAGGGATCAGATACCACTAGAATTTGATAAGCAAGACCTTCTGAATAAACAACGTTTCGAGTGAGTACTTACCGTGAGGTACAAAGGCCGGCCCTTCACATTCTCATGCTCGAGCGGATTAGGTGACAACTTCATACTACTCCTTAGCAGCGACCACGCGAGGCGATCATAGTGCGTGAACACAAGCCGCAGCCCATCCCCATCCCGATAAATGTTCCTCGGCATCTGATCCAGCAGCAGCGAAAGCGAGAGCAACGTCTGCACGCCACCTTCGACATTTTGACCAAGAGCATTCTTGACTTCTGCCAGTAGCGGAGCCGAGATGGCTTCCACATTCTCGAGATCCTTCTCGTATCCCTCCCAGGCCGGTAAAGCAAGTTTCGACGGGCCTATGGCTTCCAGTGCTTCGCCGAACTCGCTGTAGCATTCGCCGTCGAAGGCGGCTTTCTCCTCCGGAGACCTGCCGACGCCGAACCATTTCTGCAGTGCTTCAAACGGAGGCGAGGTCGCGTTATGCGGTACACCTGCGAGCCAGAATTCCCGTAGACGCGAGTAGAGCGTTTCGTTGAAGATGCTGCGGTCGAGCACGAAGGACTGCGGAGGTGTAGCCATTGCGGTGGCGAATGAGGATCTGGTTGAAAAACTGCGGAGGCCAGGGTTTGTGAATTGAAAGGCGAGGGCTCCGCGGAAGAGGCGAGTGCATAGCATGGAGACGAGGCGGCTACGGCTATAGGTGGTTGGAGAAGGTTTGTGTAGGCCCTGGAATTTGGTGTGGCCTCTCAGCCTAGGGCAACATGACGCTCGACCGCCTTCGTATGATCAGCACTTCCTGAATTAGGGCTATGCTGCGAACTTTCCAAGCCGCCTACTGTGTTGGAAGGTTGTTGATTGGATGTACGAGTTGTAGGCATTGACGACGCGCACTACGGAGACGAAGTGCGGTTGAGTTCTTTGCAACCTCAGGCATCACATCAAAAGGTTGGCAGCATCGCTGGGCTCCAGACAAAGAGGCACGCATGAATGGAGCAGTGTGAAGGATTGTACAGGAGTAAGAGAAAACAGAACGAGGGCAAGAGGTCATTTCATTTTGTCCATGTAGGTCGAAACGTTGTGAGCCGTCACCATCTCATCGAGAAGCTCCAGCCAGCAATCTATCCTGCGCCTCGCTTATGCAAGAGACTATCTTGCGCGCTGTGAACATCCACATTCGAGATCTCGAAGCGTCGGGCGCTTTTCATCAGCAGACTCGTGGTTGCAAAGCATGATCACTCCACCTCCTCGATCTTCTTGCCTCCAGCCGCCGCGCCTGCACCCTCCTTGGTATCATCGTCCTCAAGCTCCGGCATGTCTTCGTCGTCATCACCCTCATCATCATCGCCTTCTTCCTCGTCGCCCATGCCACCCATGCCACCCATGCCACCCATGCCACCCATGCCACCCATGCCTCCCATACCGCCCATACCGCCCATACCTCCGCCAGCACCTCCGAGCTTGCTGAAGTCGATGCCGCCGAAGCCTCCGTCACCACCCATGCCGCCGGCGCCGCCCATGCCACCCATGCGAGACATGTAGTCGTCATCCTCTCCTGCCGCGTCCTGCTCATCCTCGTCGACCCACTGAATCTCACATTAGCACGTGCACAAGCAAGACTCTGTCCGGTATAGCTCACCTTATCGAAGTTCGTCTTCAAGAAATGCACCTTCGCCTTGTCCTTCAACAGTCTCGGCCAGAACTCCTCGTTGAGCTCCTTCTTCTGCAGCACGAGCTCAATGTCTCTGGGCGTGTGATTGATCTTGGCTTCGGTGGGCTCGATCTCGGCGTAGAACTCCAGCTTCACCGCGTACGTCGCCTTCTTGGACTCCGAGAAGCCTTGGAAGCTGAGGCTGCCGGGCTGGATGTCGAGCTGGATCTTCTCCTTGTCGACATCTGGGACGGCGATGGTGAGGTACACATGGTTCTTTTCGGCGTCGCTCGAGCTTGAGCGTTGCGCCCATGTGACTGTAGGGAATGGTCAATATTCAGAGCTCGCGTGGGTGTCATTGGTGAAACGGAGGCGGGCATACCTTCCGGAGTGATGAGCTTGCCGTGAAGCGCCTCCATCTCCTTCATGTCCTGTTTCTGTTAGTTTGTCTTCGTGGCCGGGCTGCCGCAGAGACTTACGGTGGTATCGGTCGGTTGGACAGACATCTTGATGACTGCTCAATGGTATTCTTGGGTGAGTGTTAGTCTGCTGAGAAGTGACGGTGTATAGGTGACGCAGGTACCGTGTGTGCAAGAAGTTTGTTTGTTCTAGCAGAAAGAAGTGGCTCGAAGCTGGTCGAACAAATGTGATGAGGCTGAGGCCGATTTCGATTTCCGCTAAGGTAGCTGTTCGGCTTCAGGTCGGCTCGCTGAGACTTCTTTCAGTCAAATAGAGAATGGGGAGACAGCTGATATCACTCTGTACCCTCGAGGATCGTGCTAAAACTTTACTCAAGGTGTACCGATCAATGTTCGATAATGTTTCGCCGTTTGAGCTTCAGGCTCTGCACAAACTAAAATCGTAGAACTACCCCATGCGCTGCACGGACTCACACATGTTACATCACCTTACCTGATGCATGCGACACCCTGCAGTCTCACATGCGCATTCACAGCACACCTCACAAGTACCGAATTATCCCAAGGTCATGATCTGTATTGCTGTTGAGCGGCGGTGAAATTCGCCTGGCCAACAACGCCATGGATGCGACACGGCGATTCTTCTACGGCCCTTCGCCGGAGGAGCAGGTAAGGCTGTCATATTCGCTCTTATTCTTCATCTGCGCCAGATCTTGTCGCTAAGAAGGTAGTAGCAACGAAAATGCAAACAACTAGTACGCCAAAACGAACGCAAGCTCGACCGCGACCTACAAAACCTCAAAGTCCTCGAATCCAGAACCCGAAACTACATCATCCATGCCAACAAGCGGGCGCAAAAGAACCCATCACAAGCGAAGCAGGCAGCGTCAGAAACACGGATGTTCGCGAGAGAATTATTACGAGTACGGAAACATGAACAGCGAGTAGCGACAAGCAAAGCCACACTCGCGAGCGTAGGTATGCAGGTCAATGAGGCATTTGCGGTACGGAAGATCGAGGGCAGTATCAAGAACAGCGTGGGGATCATGAAGGATGTGAATACGCTGGTCAAGCTGCCTGAGATATCGGGGACGATGCGGGAGCTGAGCCAGGAGCTGGTCAAGTCGGGCATTATCGAGGAGATGGTTGGAGATTCGCTGCCGGATAATGAACTACTGGAGGGCGAGGATGAGGAGGCGGAGGCGGAGGTTGATAAGGTGCTTGGAGAGATCTTGAAGGATAAGGTCGGGACGCCTGCTGCACAGGTACCGAGTGAGCCGGTTGCGCCGGTGGAGGCGCAGCCTACGGAGGAAGAGGAGCTGGGCTCGGAGGAGATGCTGGCACAGATGCGAGGGAGGCTGGAGGCGTTGAAGAGTTGATCGATTTCTGTATCTGTGGATCGACATTACGGGTGGGGCTCATGAGGTGATGTGGAACTGGCGTTCATGCTGTACCTAGAGGACCAGGTGGTGCTATGCAGTATCCGCCTGGTCAACTTAGCAGCGCGGCTGTAGTATATTGATTCGGACACCAAGCGATTGACGTGTTGATTCATTCAATCACGAACCCAGCAAGTGAATCTAGACGAATGCGGTTAGAGCTAAGGCGTTGCCAAGGCCCGCGTGGCTCAGCTGTCGCGATCGCCCTCGCCAGTTTGCTTGCGGCCTCCAGCTTTCACGAACGTCTTCATCATCCTCCTCACAACCACCACTGCAAACTTATCAATCTTGCCCGGAACAAGGCTCATCTCATCAGCCTGACTTCAGAGGAGTGATAGAGCACTCAAATATCGACGACTTCGGCCATCGACGACGCGACGAGTCACATCTGCCACCTTTCCTGACGCTTTCACCCCGCGACAAGACAGTATCCTCTTCACCTCTACAAAAGGACTGCTTACCACTGCCACTACTCAGCTTTGAGTTTGCCTACGCTCACCTGAAACCGACCTCTCATCAACATCACAACTCACATCACCTTCTCACCACCACCACAAACTTTCACCCAACAACCACAATGTCTTCCGGAAAGCTCGACCAATCCCTCGACCAGATCATGCAAGACACCAAGCCTGCCGGTGGCCGCGCTGGTCGCCGCGAGCGCAAGCCTCGCAACGCCAAATCCAAGGCCAAGGCCGCCATCGCCGCACCAACCGGAGGCGTCCAGAAGAGCAGGCCCGCTGCCAGGACCGCTATCAGGAGCGCACCCACCGCACCATCCAATCTCGCTAAGTCGACATTTGGAGAGAGCAAGATCATCGTCAGCAACCTGCCCGAGGATGTGACCGAGACGCAGATTAAGGTACGTTGACTGGAGTGGAGTTTCGACACGATTTTCCGCAATCCCTTTCGAATCGAGTACGAGGATTTCTTGGTATAGCAGGCGCATGCCTAGCAAAGGATGAGCTCATGAGCTCTACATCCACAGCCCAAGCACGCCAAGAGTTCACTTTCGAGTGACTGGCAGTACGGAGCAAGCTTTTACGACCCTGTCTCGCACATAACTCGCATGTCTCAAAGCCTGCCTGGCAAGCAGCGCGTGACGCGAGGTGCAGACAGCGCTCAAAGCAGAAGTGACCATGTCCAGTGAGCAGAGCATTGAGGAGCAAGGCACAAGACATCGGTGGCAGCCCAGCAGCAAGCTTGCATCAGTCAGGAAAGCGCTTTGGTCGGCACAGGTGCGGAAGTGGTGGCCTCGCACCGCCCTAGTCTGATGCATGGCAGCTGAGTATGAGCGCACGTCCGCATGGTCCCGTTGGCAGAACTGGTTCTGTTCTTGGATAGGTCCATCGAATACTGGTCCCAGCTGCCTTTAGCTGTCGCTCCTTGCTAGTGTCGTTGATGTTGCCGCTCTTGCTCACTGGCTGCTCACTGGACCTGCCACTGCGCTAGGTTTTCAGGTTGGACGAAGTGTGGTACATGGGCATACGGCTTGGGTTGTAAAGGGCGCCAGATGGATCTTACGAAGCGCGAATGACTACGATAAACCAGAAGTCGACTAACATGCGAATGATTCAGGATTACTTCGGTCAGACCATCGGAAATGTCAAGCGCGTCCTACTCACCTACGGGCCAAACGGACGCAGCCGCGGCAATGCGACGATCATCTTCCGCACTGGCGACGCTGGACAGAAGGCGGTCAAGCAGCTCGACGGAGTCAAGGTGGACAGCAAGCCGATGAAGGTATGCATGAGTCTCCGAAGCCGCTGATGCCGAACGCTAATCGATCGCAGGTTGAGTTGATTGTGGGCGCGACACAGGTGCCAGCTCCCAAAGGACTCGCTGATCGCATGTCGTGCGTACCCTCCGATTCTTCCATTGCCCAACTGTTCAGCTTACTGACTGAACTCCAGGCAGCCCAAGAACGCGGCCAAGGACAAGGCGAGGCCAAAGACTAACGGCGCAGCGGTTGTGAAGGGTGCCACCACTACTAAGGCGAAGAAGCCGGCGCGCAACGCCAGGCCGAAGAAGAAGACCGCAGACGAGCTTGACGCCGAGATGGTCGACTACTTCGGTGCGGGAGGAGAGGCTGCGGCACCAGGCACTGCTCAGCCAGCTGCTGCGACCAACGGTGCCGACGCCATGGTGGACGAGGTGTTGTAAGAGGCGGATGCGAAGAAGGATGGTTAGACCATCACAAACTGGCTGCCGATATCACATCGACACAACATCGAGGTGCACGGCAAGATCGACCTTTCTTTCAGACAGAATGTATCAGTATGGGCGATTGTCGAATGGACAGACTGCGGCAGACATTTTCGACGATCGAGGAGGTCGGTTAAGAGAGTGCATCAGTAACAAATTGCAACAACGGAGGAACAGATAAGATTCTCAATGCGATCGTGCCTTGATTCGAGCTTCGACACTTTTTCCATATCACTGCACCGAAGTACCTGCAGCTTACGGCTGATCGACGTGCAATAATATCCTCAATCCACAGCCTACCAAGAGCGGTCTCTGGGTCGAGCTTACCAATGGTCGCAGTAACCGTGGATCCGGATCATCTGCAAAATCATTCTTGGTTCCGAGAACTATTCGATGGACGTCCGGTGGCCCTTTGTCCACCACAGTCCCTCTCAGGAGGATCATTGTTCTAGTGCATGCCTCAACGCGCTTACTTTTCAGCCACGGCAGGTCACCCGAAGGTAAGGTCCCTTGGTCCAGCGCTCCCAAAGACGAGCAAAAGATATCAGCACGCGTTGTCATCCAACCCGACGCCCAAATCTCTCGGCCGGAGCAACTCTGCCATCCGCAGCCGTGCTACGAGATGGTGTTGCTCTAGCAACATCTGAACTCGGAGAGTCTCGCATGCCAACAGACACTGCTAGCTTTGGATCTAGATCTGGGTGTTGTGGGCTCGCCACCACAAACCCGCACCACACGTAAAACCAAAAAATACCCCGCCATATGCCCCACTTCTCAAAAGCCCTCGAGGCGGACCAAGAGGACCTCACCTTCCTGGTCCGTAGCACCGAAGAGCCACTCACGGCTTTTTCTCGCCTTCTCCAGGGCCACTTGCAGCGGTCCATGTGTGCGAACCCATGGACGAGTGGAGCAATGCGGTTATTCGCGCGGAGATCGAGGCGTCTCGCTGGCCCATCACGAAATTCAATCCCTCAGAGCTAGCCTAAGATGGCTTCGTGTCCCGCAATTGTAGAGCTGACGTTGGCTAATATGTTGATCGCGTCCCTGCACCAACTACTCGGGCGTAAAGAGAGTCCTGACTTCATACATAAACTCCGCACCTCTGCTCTGCAAGCTTTCCCTTCTTTCTCTCCATACCCATCGCTGTGCGATACGAATCAAAGTTTGCTTTAGAGATACCCAAAACTTGAATACAACCACCCATCATGTCTGGAGATCATCCCCTCAGCATCACGCTTGAGACCCCGACTGCCGGCAAGTACGAGCAGCCGACCGGCCTGTAAGTGATCACAAAACAGAAGTGGCAAACCCGAGCAGAGCTGACAATGGCCCTGCAGCTTCATCAACAATGAGTTCGTGAAGGCCCAGGACGGCAAGACCTTCGAGGTCATCAACCCCACAGATGAGAGCGTCACCTGCTCCGTCTACGAGGCCACCGAGAAGGATGTCGACATCGCCGTAGCCGCCGCCCGCAAGGCCTTCGAGGGCCCGTGGAGAAAAGAGACCCCAGAGAACCGAGGCAGGCTCCTCGTCAAGCTCGCCGATCTCTTCGAGAAGAACCTTGACCTCCTCGCATCCGTCGAGGCGCTCGATAACGGCAAGGCCGCCAACATGGCCAAGGTCGATATCAGCATGGCCGCCGGCTGCCTGAGATACTACGGCGGCTGGGCCGACAAGATTGAGGGCAAGGTCACCGACACTGGCCCAGATACCTTCAACTACGTCAAGAAGGAGCCCATTGGTGTCTGCGGGCAGATCATCCCATGGAAGTAAGCTTGATCTTTTCACTTCGAATGCATCTGAATAGCAGGCTAATTTCCCCAGCTTCCCTCTTCTCATGTGGGCATGGAAGATTGGCCCGGCTATTGCCTGCGGCAACACCGTCCTCATCAAGACTGCCGAGCAGACCCCACTCGGCGGTCTCGTCGCTGCCAGTCTCGTCAAGGAGGCCGGCTTCCCACCAGGTGTCATCAACGTTCTCTCCGGCTTCGGCAAGACCGCCGGTGCCGCCATCGCCTCGCACATGGATGTTGACAAGGTCGCCTTCACTGGCTCCACCGTCACCGGCCGCACCATCCTCAAGGCCTCCGCTGGCTCCAACTTGAAGAAGGTCACCCTCGAGCTCGGCGGCAAGTCGCCAAACATTGTCTTCAACGATGCTGACATCGACAACGCCATCTCGTGGGTCAACTTCGGTATCTTCTTCAACCACGGCCAGTGCTGCTGTGCTGGTTCCCGTATCTACGTGCAGGATGGTATCTACGACGAGTTCGTGAAGCGCTTCAAGGAGCGCGCGCAGAAGAACGTCGTTGGCGACCCATTCGCCAAGGACACCTTCCAGGGCCCACAGGTCTCACAGCTCCAGTTTGACCGCATTATGGGGTGAGCACTGAATCTCACTCACTCATAAGAATCCTGTACTAACACTTCACTTAGCTACATCAAGGCCGGCAAGGAAGCCGGCGCCACCGTCGAGATCGGCGGCAACCGCAAGGGCGACAAGGGCTACTTCATCGAGCCCACCATCTTCTCCAACGTCACCGAGGACATGAAGATCATGCAAGAGGAGATCTTCGGCCCCGTCTGCTCCATCTCCAAGTTCTCCACCAAGGAGGAGGTCATCGCCACCGGCAACAAGAGCACCTACGGCCTTGCCGCCGCCGTGCACACCACCAACCTCAACACCGCCATCGAGGTCAGCAATGCGCTCAAGGCCGGCACCGTGTGGGTCAACACCTACAACACTCTGCATCACCAGATGCCATTCGGTGGGTACAAGGAGAGCGGCCTTGGACGGGAGTTGGGTGAGGCGGCGCTCGAGAACTACACGCAGACTAAGTCGGTGTCGATCAGACTTGGGGATGCGCTCTTCGGTTAGGTGTAGTGTGTAGGAAGGAGGAACGACTTCATGTAACTACATTTGTAGCATGTCGGAATGAATACTGTACGATCAATATTCATCTCTTCATTTCGTTCGCCTCATTCTGCACGTGATCCGGCATCCACGGACCAATGAGCTTGGCCTTGGATTTAGTTCTACGACTCTTCAACTTCGTACTATCTATCGAGGATATCTAGACATTGCTTTCATCCACGTCTCACGTCAGGCCATGGCTCCATCTACGGAGCGCAGCAGAAACATCGTGTTCGTTCATCCGGACCTTGGGATCGGCGGAGCAGAACGCCTCGTTATAGATGCAGCCGTCGGCTTACAATCAAGAGGCCACAAAGTCACAATTGTGACTTCACATTGCGATCCCACGCATTGTTTCGAAGAGGCTCGAGATGGTAAGCACTATTGTCTAAAGCTTCACACGTATGAAGGTAAATAGCTAAGTGATTGAAGGCTGAGCAACCACACCAGGAACACTCGACGTACGCGTTCGCGGCAATGCATTTCTCCCAGCTTCAATCGCAGGACTTTTCAGTATTCTGCTCGCCATCCTGCGCCAAATAGCCTTGGTGTTCAGCACAGCTATCTTCAGCTCAGAGCTGAAGACTCTCGACCCCGATGTGTTTTTCGTGGATCAGCTGAGCGCCTGCGTGCCACTGCTCAGACTGCTATTTCCAAAGGCGAAAGTGCTGTTCTACGGTCACTTTCCGGACCGACTTCTGGCGCAGCAAGGAAGTGGTCTGATCAAACATGTCAAGGCGCTGTACAGAATACCATTTGATGCCTTCGAGAGTTGGAGCACCGGGTGTGCTGATGACATTGTCGTCAACAGCAAGTTCACGAGATCAGTCTTCAAACAGACGTTTGCTGGGATGAGGACGAGGGATCTAAAGGTCATCTATCCGTGCGTGGACACCAGTACCCAAATCTCATACGACGCAGCCACGCAATTATGGTCAGGCAAAGCTTTGTTGTTGAGCATCAACCGGTTCGAGCGAAAGAAGAACCTTGATCTCGCGATACGGGCATATGCTGGTCTGTCATCCGAGGAGAGAGCCAAGTCTAAGCTTGTGGTTGCTGGTGGCTTTGACCATCGTGTTTTGGAAAATGCGCAAACAATGGACCAGCTGGAGCGACTGGCTAGGGAGTTGAAGCTCAAGCATGACACATATCGAGGCAGCGACACGAAGCTAGAGAAGGATGAGAACGAGGTCATTTTTTTGCTCTCGATCCCGAACGATCTCAAACGACGTCTACTACACCAAGCCAGTATCTTGATCTACACTCCTCAGAACGAGCATTTTGGCATCGTCCCTCTCGAAGCCATGCTCGCGGGCGTACCAGTTGTGGCTACCAATAGTGGCGGACCTCTTGAGACCATATACGATGGTCGCACCGGCTGGCTACGAAGTCCGGACAAGGCCGAGCAATGGACGGATGTGATGCGCAAGCCTCTGATACCTTCAAGTGCCAACAGTCTCAAGTCTATGGGAGAGAAGGGTCGAGAGCGTGTGCTGGCCGAGTTCAGCCATACTAGGATGACTGATTCTCTGGATCATGAAATACAGAAGCTGTGCGGCAGTACTGCTGCGAGACCGAAGATCAGGCCGGACTGGATGTGGGCACTGGTGCTTTGTGCGGTTGTTGCTGTGGTTGGCGGTGTTGGCATGGTGTACTTCATCGTGTATGTTGCCAGGAGCGCGAACGAGTCGGCAGCAATGGTCGGGCACGATGAAGTTTGATGATCAAGACCGTGGCATCCTCGAGACCTCGACTTCCATGTCACGAACCGCCGCTACCAGGTCTACTCCGCAGTACGGTATCTACGGCAGCTTTGTTGGCACGGTGTTAAACGAGAATACCACGAAGCACTTGCAAAGCTTCAGACTTGCCGATCATCTACCCCATCTGTGCTCTTATTGTGTCGGAGATACAGCACTGAACGAGCGATTTTATGCTGCCCCGCATGCGCCGGCAGAAAACGCAACAAAGCGCTAGAAGCTGTTTTGCCAGGCTTCCACACACCTTGCGACATGGCAATGCAGGAGGTTCTCCCATTCGTTGCGAAGCCGCACAGGAATGCATGGTTACGCATGCACTACTTTATCTCTCGCACCTTCCCGTTCAAGGTAAGATGGCGCTGTACTTTCGTTTGAACGAATGCTAAATCGTGATGCGGTCATTCGGGTCTATTCATTTATTACTGCGAAGAAATAAGACATAAGAAAGCTCTTCGCCAAGTGAGCTTGTTTCGTGCTCTGTTTGCCTTGCTTCGTTCTGTTTGCGTTAGTATCCGGTGGCCACATACCTGCAACCGTACAGAAACAATTCTCGATAATCTACATTCAGACGACAACGAAGATTTCGCAGCTACATTGATCAAAGGAGCGTCTTGAAAGATGTTCTGGTCAACAACGACGAGCTTGTTCTCGGCGTTGGTGCTGCAGAGTGCCCAAGCCGCTCCAGCGCCACTGTCGACGAAGCAGTTGAAGACTTCTGACAAAGTTCTTACCTTGAAACGAACCGGAGTGAAGGCGGGCAGCTCGAAAGGTGGGCCTACGCGTTCGCACGTTCGCGGTCTATATGCTGATTCGTTGTACAGCACTGTTGAGCAACCACGCCGTAACAGCAACGACTCCCTTAGTTGCTGTTGAGAACGGCGGTGGATATGCTGTCGATGTCGACCTAGGAAGCGATACCTTTACCCTCATCTTCGACACGGGCTCAAGTGATCTGTGGGTTGCTTCGGAAGGTGTTCAATGTGTGAACCCGAAGGGCCGCCATGTTGCAACAGCGAAGTGTGGGTTTGGTCCTCTGTGGTCTGGCAATTTCGAGGAAGGAAAAGTTGCTGGCGAGAACTTCAACGTAAGCCTCTAGCATCTCCAACGGCAGGGCCACGCTAAGCCGAATGGATAGATCTCGTACGGTGATGGGGAGTTCTTGGTAGGCACGCTAGGCTATGAGGACGTCTCGGTTGCTGGCATCACGGTGAGTGCTTCCAATGTCGTTCCCAAAAGAACTGAGATTCGTGGGGTGGACGCTGACGGGTAGTGTTTCCGTGGCCGTAGGTCAAGCATCAGGAGATCGCCTCTGTGACAGAAGGCTACTGGGCGGGCGACGGGGTGGTCAGTGGTATTCTCGGATTCGCATACTCGTCCTTAACGGCTGCATACACCGGCAACAACCCGGCCAACGACAACCCAGAGACAAACAACATCCACTACGAGAACTGGATCGATAACGCCGTAGACGAAAACAAGATCGATCCACTGTTCAGCGTAGCGATCGAACGCGGGGCCAACGGCGGCGGTGGCCAGGTTGCTCTAGGCGGATTACCGACCATCAACTTCGACCACCACGACTTCGCTTCGACTCCATTGGAGATCCATAGCTTCACTCCTCGCCACCCACTCGAGGCGAGCAACTTCACGTGCGTATCACGCCCATGAGCATTGAGCTGGGCCATCTAAGACACCAGCTGACTAGGCCTTTTGATGTAAACAGCTACTACACGATCCAGCCAGACGGATGGGTGATTGGAGGAGAGTCGATTTCGACCAACTTCCGAGTACGCTTGAAGCAGATCCACTCCTAAGACCTCTGGGACGTTTGCTGACAAGTTCCGCCCACCTGTGAAAGGCCATAGTAGATACTGGTACTACCCTTGCCTATCTTCCGCCCAAATACGCAGTAGCAATCAACGCGGCGTTCGACCCACCCGCGGTATTCAATCAAGACGCAGGAATTTTCGAGGCAAAATGTGGTGCCACTCCGCCGGACGTTGCAATCACCATCGGCGGCAAAGCTTTCCAAATCAGCGCTGCCGAACTACTGCTTCCAAAAGCACAGGGGCTAGATCCTAGTACCCACCTCTGCGTTCGTGCCCTGATCTCAAGCTTCTTGTGCAACTCACCTGCTGATGTCATGTTCGAACAGGTCACTGGCATACAAGCTGCGGCTGGTCCGCCCGCGATCCTCGGCGATACCTTCCTGAAGAATGTGGTCGCTGTCTTCGACGTTGGAGCGTCAGAGATGCGTTTCGCTCCCCATGTGAACTATTGATGCTGCCAAGTGTAGAGTCTGCGGTCTGAATTGAGCTCTAGACTGTCACTTTAGAACCAAGCTGGTCCTGTTCCACTGTGACGAGAGTTTTCGTATCATTGGAGGCCAGAAGTTAAGTTCCCCCGTACCCCGATTACCTTGCAACGTTTCCGGGTGTTGCAGGTCGGTTGCAGCTCACTTCACTGAACGTAGTAGCGGTAGAGTCGACGTTTCGGCGGAGATGTTGCGGGACCGCTGAGTGGTCATCCAAGCTGGGACACCGCTTCTCTGGTCTGCAACCGGCGGCCCTCGTGGCTATACCGGACTCTCAAACCTTTCGTTGTGGTCTCGGAGAATGATGCTGCTTCGCATGCCAGGCCCCACTTGGAGGCATGATCGTAGTGTAGTCGGAGGCGGGTAGCACCCCAACAGACGATGTTTGTTCTCCGAGACCAACATATGGGAATATATGAGGCTTAGTGGGCTTGAAGCGAATGGTCGGCTTCTCGAGATCGACAATGGCAATTTTGATTGTGTCATCATTCTTTTCGTACAGTCAAATGTCCACCTGCTGCATTGTATCTTGCTCTCGGTGATCATACGGTAGATGGAAGGATCTTGAAGTCTGTTGTGAGTGCGTATACGCCTTCGAGCTTTGGGTCTGCTAATTGTTTTATGACCTTCTAGATGGCTCTTCCGATACGGCACCAACTGCCGCATTGCCCAGCTCATTTGTAATACTCATGGATATGGTTCTTTGACTTCCAGCGCATAAAGTAGCACGCAAACTGTGCGGTTGTCAGTATAGGACTCGAAGAACAGCATGCACAACGTGCAGCGATTTCAACAGCTGTGGCTGAGTATATTGACTTATCGGGAAAACCAGTGTATTAACGACACCCTGCAATCCAGTCAGCGATATATCTCGGACGAGAATGCGTTTTTCGTACCCATGCTGCGAGTATACCGAAGTCGATACCGATTCGCGAGTGCAAATCGAACAGTATCTGCCTGCTTCGCTCAACAACGGAGTGCAATGGCCAGGCGTAGCCCCACTGGTAGAAGCCCGGCTCGATTCCAATGTCGTAGAACGACGTTGACACGTTCGTGATTACCCTGTGGGGGGATCGAAATATTAGCAGTGTTTCTAGCAATATATGTCTGGGGGGGCACATACCAGAAGATCAACCACAGTGCGCTCCACGGCTGTCCCACGATCATGGCAACGTTCTCGCAGGCGAGACCAAGTGCGATCATCCCCTGAAGGACCGGAGAGTAAGATGTCAGCGTTGTCTTTGAGTTGGGAACAGGCTCACCTACGAAGAAGTTGACCATCCAGTAAACCGGGAATGTGCCGTATCCATAAGCGTTTGGATTGCCGTATGATACTATAGTTGGTAAAGTCTCGGACGTGATAGGATTCTTTGAATTGAAGTTGATGAACCACGCGAGGCTGACGAACGAGTAGGCCAAAGAAAGGAACAGGTACGCTACGATCGTGGAACACCATCGCCACAGGATGAGCTGCCAGAACTTGAGCGGTGGGTGCCCTTCGGGTTTGAGGTACTGTAGTGGTTTAGCATGCTTTCAAGGAGCAAGACGCACCGTGGCGTACCTTGAAGTGGATCGGCAGGTAGAAGGAGAACGAGAAGAAGCTGATAATAATCAAGTAGATTAGTCCGATGGAGACGGCCGGAATTGCTGTTTAGGGATAGAACGGGCGAAGATTGTACTCGCTGAATCCGATGGCAGGGCTAAGAGCCTGCGGGGCTTGAAGAGCACTCCTGGTCAGAGCAGGATTCGTACTGGCGTTTTGCAGAACCTGCTGGGCCCATTGGGTGCCGACCATAGCGGTGGCTTCGGTCATAAACGGCCGAATCAGAGGCGAGATGAAGTCGTACCAATTAGTGTCGTCCCTGCTGTCGATGTAGATGAGCTGGCAAGCGCCCATCGGATCGTAAGAGGCGTTCCCGTTGTGAACGGCAGATCGGAGGAGGGCAGTTGCATTCGCGTTGATGATGATTGCTGCCCAGGCATCCCAGTCGTACACCGCTTGTCGGACCTGGACCGGATCGAAGTTGAATTTCGTGGGGGGATGTACTTGGTAGCCCAGATGAACACGCTCTTGGAGGGCTGTCTCGGCCATTCTCGTAATTGTCGGTCCGAAAACGGGCTGGACGCGGTCGTACGGAGCGACCTGACCATCGAAGTCAACAACATAGATGGCCAGAGTCCCAACGTTCTGATCAACTTTGGTAAATACACCCCAGTACAATGAGAGCACAGCAATAATGAAGGCCATGAGGACCGCAGTGGTGATACACCACTTGGTGACTGCCTCATCGCGTACGTGACGAAGCCGTTTATCAAAAAATCCGACACTGCTGCTAGTCAGCGATCTGGAATTCGTGATTCGCTGTCACATCCTGGGACCTACGGTTGTGGTGTCTCCGTTTGTTGCTCCTGATCACCATTCTGCTCTTCACCTTTGACCTCGCCTTGACGGCTGTCTCTTTGATTCGCACCCGCCTGGGGATCCCTGTCTTTCATCTCCTCGCTCGTTTTGTGTTCGTCGCCATTGGAGTCCTCATCACTGGCGGCAGGGCGTGGATTTGGGGGAGGCATGGCTGTCTGGCATTGGAGAGGGAATAGAGGAAAGAAGGAGAGGAGGAGAAGAACAGAAAGGCAGGCGATACGGGTGGAAACTCGTAGACAAGCAGTGACAAGAGTATGCTAGTAATAGAGAACCGTGTGGTCCACCATGGGACGCGACCTCGCGACCATTGAGACCTCACCTTTGGCGATGACATCTACGTTCCCTAGTGTGGCTGGCCTTGCAGAACTCTACGTCGCCTCGGACATTTCCAATGACGATCTCAACGGGCGGGCCCGATCTTGATAGACCATCATATAAAAATGTGGCAACGGAAAGAAGACGGAAGCATGAAACGGTTATGTGGTCGAGTCGTGACGCAAAACAACCAGCGCACAGACCAACCGTCCGGTCTTTGGATCCACCCATTTCCACAGCGTATCTATTTGCATCAAAGCATATTCGCGGTATAGTAGCTTCTCAAACTCGTCAACTCCTTCAAGGGAAGGCATATTGCTGTCGCGGTCAATCCTGCACGACGGTTTGCAAGTCTATGTTTTATCTTCTATACTTTCTCAAGGGTCCCATCGACGTACTCAACTCTATTACCTTCACGGTCGAATCTTCTAGGTGTATGGAAGAACTTCCCAGGCTCTGCCCTTGCACCTTTCTTCCAGAACTCGTACTGCATCCAGCCGTCATCCGGCATCTGCTCCTCCGTAGCAGCAATGTACTCTCCAAGCGCTGGATTGAGAGGTACCACGCCTGTCTCGACGACATACTGATCCCACAGTTTCAGCAGCTCCTTCATGATATCCGGATGCTCCTCGGACAGGTCGTATATCTCACCGGGATCCTTGTCCAAATCGAAGAGCTCCCACTTGTCTCGTCCAGCTCTGGATGGACCATACTTGCGAGACGGTAGATACACGGCCTTCCAGCTGCCTTTCCGGACTGCGGCACGACCGCTCATCTCCCAGCCAGTAACTGCATCGGCCACATGGATGGCGTTGGCCTGTCCCTTGAGCCAAGGCACCATACTCTTCCCTCGCATCTCCACGATCTCCCTTCCCTTGTACGAAGGTGCCGGATGTGTGGCGCCAGCCATCTCCAAGCAGGTTGGCATGATGTCCATAATGGTAGAGAACTTGTGAGTGATACCGCCTTTGGGAACTGGACATTCGTATCCGACGGGAAATTTGGCTATGCATGGAACACGGATACCTCCCTCGGTCGTATAGGACTTGTACATTCTCGAAGGTGCCGTTGATGCTTGCGCCCAACGAGGACCGTACCAGCAAAAGCTGTCCTTGTTGCCTAAGTTGTCCAGAGAGTTGTTGTAATACCTCTGAAGATGAGCCATGGGACCGCCGTGGAAAGCCGGATTCGCCTCGTGAGCGCCCCCTTCCGCGCCGTTGTCCGACATGAACATAACGAACGTGTTGTCAAGCTCGCCGATCTCTTCGAGATAGTTCACAACTTTTCCTACGTTGTGATCGATACATTCGACCATACCGGCATACACTTCCATAGCCCGAGCCGACTTTGCTCGATGTTCAGCAGACAGCTCAGCCCACTCGGGCACTTCGTCCGCCACCACAGGATGAGGTTCCACGTCCCTGCCCACAAGGCCAAGCTCCTTCAGTCGTTCGAGCCTTCGAAGTCGCAACGCATCGGGTCCATCGTCGTAAAGTCCTCGGTAATGATCAGTATACTCCTGAGGTACTTGCAAAGGCCAATGTGGTGCCGTAAATGGCAGATATGCCAAGAAGGGGCGATCTGAGTCCTCCGAAGTTGAGTTACTTCGTTGCCAATCCTTAAGGTAATTCATCAGGATGTCGCCGTAGCTATCGGAAGAGTACCAATCGTCTGGTAGCTTGTGAACATATTCCCCGTCCTCCATGTGCAGTGGGTTGTTCATGCTGAACATCTTCGGAGCATCGGGTGCATTGTCTTCCAGTTGTGGCTCCCAGCCCATGTGGTTTGAAGCACCTAAACAGAGCGAAAAACTTAGCAAGGTCCGAACGAGAGGAATGGTAATTTGATTCGTGCTCACCGGTCAGCAAAGCGAAGGATCTTTCGAAGCCTCGAGCACATGGCGACTTGTCTTTTCGCAGACCAAGGTGCCATTTGCCGGACATGAGGGTGAGGTAGCCGGCATCTTGAAGAACTTCGGCCACAGTCACGACTCGCTCGTTGAGGTAGCCTTCGTATCCAAGCTTCCCTCTGGCAGGAGCTTGTGACTCCTTGACACCCTAGAAAGCCGAAAGATAGAAGGGTCAGCAACGGCACAGTCGAGTTGAACGAACGTTCTACATCCATCGGTACTTACCTTCGGGTTTGCACCGGTCGGCGTTGCGAGCCATTCCACCAAACAGCCAAGGCCCTAAACACAGGGCGTAAGAGGGACATCATTGCTTCAGCCAAGAGAACATTCCATACAGCTATGTGGTTATCAGTCCCAGTCATGATCTAGAGCTGTCAGCAACAAAATGATGGACCAGCTGAGAGTCTGGCTCATTTGTCACCATACCATTGATCTTGAGGGCGAGCAAAGGGCAGTGGCGTGGAAGTCCGTGAATCGGCATCCATCGCGAGACAATTTGTCAATGTTTGGAGTCCTGATCTCGCCTCCATAGCAGCCCACATCGGAAAAGCCCTGAGGGAACAGAAACAGATGATCAGCTTATGAATCGGGAGGAGAGGACGTAGTGATTAGGAGATGTATTGAGCTCTCCTACCAAGTCGTCCGCAAGGATGATGAGGAAGTTGGGTCGCTTTCCTGCCATGTCGATATTCTGAACGATGCCGAAGTCGAGATGACCACACCTCTGAACGTGCCAGTATGCGCACTTCGAGTCCAGCTATGTAGCTCGAGCTATACAGAATTGCGATCACTAGCAGTAGCACTACTGCTCGGCCGACTGAATACCGAGCGCGGCAAGCATCGCTAATGATGGTCCGGAAGTGGAAGGTCCGGTCGACTGTGCCTCTATTTGAATGATGTGATGAGGATCATGTAGACGAACATGGATCGTTGAGCGTGATCAAGTGCTGGCGCTTCTCCTAGCCTAGCGTGTGCCATGAACTATGGCGAAGTCCCATGGGTGTATCGCGTAGTGGAGAAGAAGGGTTAGTCCATTAGTAGGACAGGTCCGGATGGCTGTGCCGCACTACTCGGAGCCATACTTTCTGGTGGTTTATGTGGCGTGCGGAGTACAGATTGTTCGCTAGGTAGCAGATAAACTGTAGACTCCCTAGTGGTCTCTTCTACTAGCTTTCCAATCAACCACCCTCCCATACCCAGCAATGTGGTAAGAAGTAACACCATCGATCACGCCAACTCGAAGTCCTGGCTCGCCATCACGCAAGTGATCACAAGCTTTTGGCTATGTCTTGTCCCTTAAGCCAAGATGGTATTCGGACTTCATCCCGTCGAACGCAGTACTGCCTCTGTTTGTCGTCAAGATGCCGCTCATCGAGAAGGACACGTTCAATCCGAAATTCTTCACCAAGTACTTCACTAAACACCTGGCGTTAGCATGCGGCGTGGTTGCGATCTCGGTACATGATACTGGCAAAGACTTGAGACAATCGCTAATCTGTTTCGAAGACCTTCAATTATGCTTTCGACCAGCAAGCTTTCAACTCGACCCAGGCCATGACGCCGTTCGACAAGCAGTTCGGCGAATGGAACGAGAAACAAGAGGCTTATGTTCTGCCAACGTACTATCTCAGTCTTCTTAACAGCCTAGTCTACATCGGTTTTGCAGCAGGTATGTCGCCCAGTCTTAAAATCTGCTCCCCACTGATTAAAGTTGTCATACAAGGTGCCTGGATTGGCAGTATCATCAGTTCCCACTACGGACGCCGGATGACAATCTTCACCATGTCGCTGTGGGCGTTGGTGACGGCAACGATTCTGGTGACTAGCGGCGTCTCACTCAACAAATGGCAACTCCTCGTCGGCCGTGTCTTGAACTACATATATATTGGCATGGAGCTCTCGACGGTGCCTGTATACATGTCTGAAGTCGTCCCAGCACCGATCCGTGGCTTGATGGTCGGCTCGTATCAGCTGTCTCTCGGTATTGGTGGTCTTATCATCAATGGCATTTGTCGTCGCACTTCGACCATTCCGAACAACAACTCCTGGATGATTCCTTATGGACTCTTCTACATCATTCCGACGTTTGTGGCTTCTGCAGTATGGTTCATTCCGGAGGTACGTTGGTCGTCGTGGATAATTTAGGAGATCGTACTGACGTTACGCAAAGTCTCCGCGATGGTTGCTGATGCATGATCGCAATGAAGAGGCTCTCCGTAACCTCACTTTGCTCCGTGGGAAAGGCAATGAGATGGCTGCAGAGGCCGAGCTTGAACTGATCCGTGTCTCGCTTCAAGAGGAGACCGACCAAGGTTCATGGGCAGATCTGTTCAAGGGCCACAATCGTCGCCGGACTGGAGTCGTCATCGGGGTTGCATTCTTCTTCCAAGCAACAGGCCAGGTGTTCAGCGGGCACTACGGAGCAGTGTTTGTCAAATCACTCGGCACTGTGAATCCATGGGACATCACTGTCTCTCAGAGCGGGATCAACACATTCACCTCCTTCATTGGCATCATGCTGCTCGATCGAGTCGGGCGCAGACCCATGTGGATGATCGGTTCCGCCTTCTGCGGCATTGCCCTTATGATCATGGGTGGTCTAGGTGTTCCACAGCCTACATCGTACTCCGTCAGCCAAGGCATTGTCGCAATGATGCTTTGCTTCCAGTTTATGTACGTCGCCACGATTGGGCCACTGTACTACACCATTCAAGCCGAAACGCCAGCATCACGTCTTCGAGACAAGACCGTTCGTCTGGGAGCGACTGTCAACATCGTGACCATGTAAGTCGTTCCTCTTCGCTTAATATTGGTCGGTCAGCTAATCAGTGAGAATAGCTTTGTTGTCTCGTTCACGTTGCCGTACCTACTCGACGAGCCTGGCGCGAATCTCCAATCAAAAGTCGGCTTCATCTACGGCTCCATCTGCTTCCTTGCGCTCATCTGGGGCTTCTTCTTCTTGCCCGAGCTTAAAGGTCGTAGTTTGGAAGAAGTTGAAGAGATGTTCGTCGCCAGAGTGCCACCACGCAAATTCAGGCACTATCAGATCAGCGAGAATGGAATTGGTTCTGCTATCAGCAAGTTGGAGAGGCTGCAAGACGACCCTGCCATCACGAAACTTCATGTGCGCCCTGGAGATGTCAAGAACGCAAGGGAAGAAGAGGTTTGACGAGCTTGCACAACGGTCCAAAAGGAAAGGCCAGACCGGGTTTCAAGCGTTTGGCAGATGCCTTCTTGTCATTTCTGCGTCAATCGAAGACGAGTCGCGAGTTTAGTATGACGCTTGGCATCATCCAGCCGATCCAACAGTCCTCCAGCTGCCCGAGCGAAGACTTCCACGTTCCGGTGCAGTAATTGCTTCTCGCCGTAACTGCTTCTTGTACTCAATACCCATGACCCTGAGCACAGACGAGAGTCAGTCGCTCCGGAAGCATATCCACATGATTCAGCTTCAAATGATCCAGCATACGAAGTCGTGAACGGCGTTGCAAGTCTCCGCAGACACCATCAGTATATTTCTTTTCCAGAAATGCCCGCTTGACGAAATCAAGCTCTCCGTAACAAGTTACCACTTGGTAGACTAGCGAGCCGAGACTTTTGCACTGATGCTCTTCGGCCGACCATAGCCAATCAATCATGACCTCTTTGTCGTTGCAGTGAAACGTGGTCTTGCCGTAATAAGCTGTGGCGAACCTTTGCCTCGAAGCGCGATCGACCTGGAGTTGGACGGGTGGGGTGTAGTCTGAATTGGTGTCGCGCTTGTCGCCTGTGGCAACGTGGAAGGTCAAGTTGTAGATCGCCACGAAGATCTCGGGCGGCAGAGCATGAACGGGCTTGTTGAAATCGTGGTTGACTTCATCGAAGTCGGTTGTAGGGTGTGGAACTGGTGGTGTGGAAGAGTCGTCCGCGTTAAGTTCCTCAATCCGTGGCATGGCGAAGTGACTCTTGCCTGGTGCACCCAGCTGGGCCTTGTCGAATTCTGTGCTGTCGTGGTGAGGCTCGTGTCGAGCCGCAGAGTCGTGAGTCAAAGTCCGAGGGATTTGCAATCATGAGCAGAGACGATGTGGCACGGAAGAAGCAATGTCAAGCAGCTTTGCGGTGAGTCGACCTAATGCAGATAGCTATTGAACCTGCAGTGAGTTCGAACCTGCAGTGAATGGCACGAGGCCGGATTTCAACTGTGAGAGTGCTATTCTTGGCAAAAAGCTTGTTGATACGAGGTTCGGAGTGGAGTGGGAAGTGGTCAGCTAGAGACGATTTACCTGCTCTCTCCGACTGTTGCATTGCATCAGCCTCTGCATTGTCGTTCGACCCCGCGCCATAACTCACACATTTATCCCGTAATCAGTATACGGGAAGTCCTCCAACGACCTCAACTGCCTAGCCCATCCATCTCCTACCTCGCCAGGCGCTCCTTTCCTCCTCTCTGACCCATCTCCCGCAACCACACCAATCTCTTCATCCTTCTCCTTGTGCTCTCCAGTAAGACCCGCGAGCACTTCAGCCTCTCGACCTTTATACTCGCCTGCTAGGCCTTCATGCGGACACCAGATAACCTGCATACCAGCTCTCCTACCCGACTCCACACCAGGAACACTGTCCTCGAACACCAGGCACTCCTGCGGCTGCACTTCCTTCCCACCCTCCTTCCGCAGTCGTGCATTGACCGTCTCAAGCGCTAGCAGATATATATCCGGCGCCGGCTTGCCTCTGCCTGTAGGAATCCGAGGATCATCGCCTAGTACTCGGTGGTCGGGTGCAAAGACCGAGAACAGCTCGTCCTCGAGGTGTGATGTCTTGAGCTTGAAGTTGGCTGCCATACTGCTGGTTGCGAGTGCTAGTTCAATGTTCGAAGATTTCGCGAGGGTACGCAGAAGTTCCGGCACGCCAGCGAGCGGTTTAGTCGAAGGGAAGTGCTTTTCCTGTAAAGCACGGGTTTTGGCGTAGAACTCCTCCCTCGCTATCGGAAGGTCTGCCCAGTCTTGGAAGATCCGGCCCGCCTATACCACATCATCAATACCACGATCCATATCGTCTAAATGCCGTATAACCTACCTCAGGTCCAGGTCGTCCTTGTAATTGCGCTTTGATATGCCAAGGTAAATCGGGCTTGCCATACTCTCGAAGGACGGCATTGGTACAGATGGTATAAAGGTCCTCGCTGTCGATCAGAAGACCGTCCATATCGAAGAGGCAGGCCCGAATGGGAGGCAGCCCGGCTGCGATGCCGGTGGGAGGGCTTTTCTGGAAGATCAGCTGGTGTTAGAAACAAGAGACTCGGTATAGTCTGGCGGTAACTATGACTTACGATTGTGCCATTATCGGCGAATGAGCTCGGAGAATTAGGATAGGAAGCGTGCAGTCAAGACGAGGATGTCGGTCGTGACATTGGACCTGTGTCTTGGCCGAGTGGAGTGTACTCACATTAGGGTTGGGGTTAGAAGCTAATTGTAATAATCACCTCAAGTTTAGACGTGACTTGCCTTCGTTCACTCCGTACTCTCTCTCAACCATCGTTCGTCGTCGAAGGATGGGAGGAATTGGTCTCGACCACTCGAATATCATGTACCTGAAACATCCGTCAGTCCTTTCTTGGTCCCAGATCGGAGCCTGGGTTCGCAAAGGAACGCTGTCGCCTTCCTCTGCAGGCATCAAGGTTCCCTAAAACATCGCCGTGACCTTTACGTAGCGACTGCTTGCAGCATTTATGGATCGCATCACCATGTCCTGGCCCGACGTATACAGCGAGGCCGACAGATTCTGGGAAGAGATTCGGGATCCCGCGCCATGGATCCGAGGTCTTCTATGTCTGGCCATCTCCCTCCCCGTTGGCTATGTTGTCCATCTCATCACGAAGTGCATGCCCGAGACGCCGGATTTGCCTCGTGTCTACGAGATCATGGAAGCCTGGAAGGAGTACAAGCCCATCATCTTCGATCCCATCTTCGCGTCCTCGCCGGTCCGAGCAATGAGAGCTATGCGTATCCGATCTCGCAACATAGCCATCAGTAAGAACAGTGCACCCTTACTGCAACTCCCGAACGAGCTACTACTGGAGATCTGTGACTGGGTGGTGTTTACGTGCCCCTATTGCGAAGGCTCCCGATGCTCGAATCACTGGAAGGCGAGAGCAGCACGCGTCAACCTCATCAGCCTCTCAATGACTAGCCGGCGCATGCGCGAGGTCGCCGCGTCCCTGCTTTTCGATGCCGTTAGTATCAACCACGGGTCTTGGTGGAGAATCGAACGTGCATTCATAGCCATGGAGAGATCTGCTCATCCAGACCGTCTCGCAAAGACATTTACACTGTACTTACGTGATTTGCGACTCACAAACCGGACATGGTTGCCAAGATCCACACCCAAACGCTTAGCCATGAGGCTCACTGCGATTGAGAAGCTCGAGAAGCTCGAGCTTTCCTTTGTATCAACGAGCCGCCAGCGTGACACTTTCCGAGCTGTCTTCACAAACAGGAAAGTGGTTCTTCCGGCCGTCCGTACGCTCGTCATTGGCCATACTTCAGAGTGGCTGGTACCGTTCTGCCCCAACGTCAAGACAGTTGTCTTGGATCGGTTGTTCATGCGGGACCGACCGCATGACGACTTCGAGTCCGTGGTCCGCCTCATATACGCGGCCAGGTCAGCAAACCATCTGGTCCATTTCGAGATCAAAGACCGCCATCTCACGCTCCCTCTCCTTGTTGCTATCCACAAGCACATCCCACACCTCACGAGCCTGGGCACGGTGCATGGCGACTACGGGAGCGGTATTGATGACTGGCTTTCCTGTTTGGCCAGCTTCCCGACCCTTCGTACGGTGGTCATGGACGGTCTCGCGGACCTGAACATGGGGTACAATCCGCCGAGGTGCGGCACCTCCCTGGTTCGGATGGGCAAAGAAGCTCGAGCCGCTTGTTACAAAGATCTGGAAAAGCAGAAGCAGCAGGCTCTTGAGAGACTCGGGCGTATTATGTTTGTACGGGTCAGCGCTCTGCATGAACTTTGGGTAGGCGACTATGACCGGGCGATCGTTACGAGAGATCAAGCTGGCAGGGTAAGCGACATCACCTGGTCAAAGGAATGGCGGCATGGTAGCGTCCACGGACATCGATTTGGCTGAGGTCGTCCAGTGCCACAAAGGAAGCCAACTCGTGCTGAGTTTGACAAACACATGTGCTTCGCCAAGACTTCAATACGCTGAGGTTACCACATTCTGCTTTCGCCTTCTCTCGAAAGCGCATCTGTCACGACATCCGAAACCGCCTCCCAGCACCTGGTCAGCTCACACGCCATGGCTTCGCCGGGCTCGAACACAAGGGCTCAACAGCAGCCAAGGACCAGAATGAGCATAGAGAAGTATGCAGAGAACAACAAGATTGTACAAGACGGAGTTACGCTGGATTGTCAGCGCATGATGCTCGCCTTTGACCTCGCCGAAAACGCCGTGAGTACCCCCCTCCACCAAAGTCAGCATCAGCAGCCGCTGACCCTGTCACGCAGCCCTCCAGATTCCACCAGATGAACAAAGCGCAGCAGCAAGTAACAGCGGAGTGGGCCTCCGCCCTACTCGCACACGACGCAGCACTAAGGTATCGCGGTCTGATCAGGGCAGGGCTAGCCATCGCAGCGGCGCTCATTCAGGTGGCGGAGGCTGCGAGCTCACTTCCCGAGCTGAAGTACGTGGAGAAGTCGAAGGTGTCCATGGAGATGGGGAAGACCATCCAGACCAAGATGGGCCTCTGCAAAGAGCGCTTCGAAAGGGTCGAACCGATTATGGCTGGAGCCCGGACGAAGTTGCTTGCGATGGCTGTGGAAGCTGGGATACGTCTGGTCAACTACAGGTCGAGCATAGCTGGGATGTACTGAACGGCTTCAGTGTAGGCTCAGCCGATGGTCTACTCGATGCTCGGCCGGTGACGAAAGCATAGTGTTCATCGTTGGTCAGAACATATTGCAAGGCATTGCCGGATAGCTGTCATGATCGATGAGCGTTATCAATCCCAAGTGAGCCAAACTCCTTACTGCGCCGGACATGAGGATCTCACTTAGTAACCTCCGTTGCACCTAATGCTAGCTAAGTCCTTCATGCCGCATCAGCGACAGCGTCCGGCCATCTCGATGTCGCCCTCGATGTGATGGTCTTTGTACGGATCAGTCCATGTAGACTTGGAATTAGTATGAAGTCGCTGCTTACGCCCGTACTTCATTTGTTGAATAAGCATTGTCAACCCTAGTCTAACCCATTCAACACCAGCGCACGTATTCGTCGATCTAGTTATCGAAATATGCATCATACCACCTCGTGAAACAACAGAAGCATCTGACAACTCATCTCCGGTGGTGTTGGATCTCACTTACGTCTCTTGGCTTTGCCCTCATTCAGACGTCCTCGGCAAGATGGGCTGAGCAGTGAACCAAGCAAAGATCGACCTTGGGCGACTTATTAGTGACAAGGTACGAACAAGCAATAAGCTCGAGCTGTGAGCTGGCAAGAATCAGAGATGGGCGAGGGAAGCTTCATGCAATTTTGTCTCGCGCCCTCGTAATGACTGTCTCGTAATGAATGTCGTGCTATGTTCGGCTCAGTGCCCATCAGCGAATGTGTTTAACGAGTCGTGTACAACCTCCCACCATCTCTCCTCACCTCCTCCCTCCTCCCTCCTACCTGCATATCCTCATCAACATCGTCTGTTCCAACCCTACCTACAAACATTGCGAATAGTAGTCGCCATTAGCCTTGCAGCTGCTAGAAGTACAGCATGTTGGTCTGGAATGGGTCGGCAGATTAGCGTAAGTCCCAGACAGATACCACATTTCTTCCGCGCGTAGGCCGGGGCCGCGGAGGGTGGGAAAAGAGACAGGAGAAGGGAGAAGGGAGGGAAACGCACCCTGTCCAATCCCGACCACCACATTGCTGGTACTTCGCTTGGCATGATGGACTGGCGCCGCCCGTTGTAGTGGTTTTCGTTGAAGTAGTCTGCTTGGTGCTGGTAGTGGTTGGGCTAGTAGTCGTGCCCTTGGACGTTGTGGAGGTCACAGGTTTCGTGGTCGTGCCACTGCCGGGATTTCCACCATTGCCCGCGTTGCCTGCATTGAACGTGCTGCCGAGAGGTCCGGTCTTGATGTTGGAGAACACAACGGTTGATCCTGGAGAGTTCTTCTCGACATCGGCAGGTTTTCCAGAGGAGGCTAGATGGAATGAGTGATCAGCTTGTATCTCAGATACATTCCACATGGTGTCTCAGCGGTGGATATTCTTGGGGCTGGGTCTCGTACTGGAGCATGAACCCCGAGAGACTCCGGGCTTCGAGGCGTCGGCATCGGTAGGGTAATCGGAGTCGAGCCAAAGCTAGAAGGGCAATCTTGTCAACGCACGTCCTGAACGGATGGAGGGAATACTGAAGGGAGGGGAGGGGAGGGAGAGCTCACCATATTGACAGCATAATCATCCCAGATCGACATGACCAAAACCATGCCCGTCTTGAAAGACTCGCCCATTGCCTTCAATCCGCCATAGGAGGCAAAAGTGTTGCTGTCGCCAAAGACGCTCTTCTGTGCCTTGCAGAAGTTCTCGGTAATGCTGTTGCCCGAGATGCCGGCAACGTTGGACTGCGAGTTGGCGTAGGTCTCGCCGTTCTGGACGTAGAAGCGCTTGATCTCGGCGAGGTTGCCGCTGCTGGTGCCGTCGTCGGTGATGAATTGGGTGACCACGGTCATTGGCTTGGTGGTGTCGACGGTCATGCCCGGGCCGTAGAAGGACTCGTTGCCGAGGCGGTATGAGTTGAAGTCGCAGCCTAGGAGGGTCAGCAGGAAGACAGAAAGAAGAGGAAGGAGAAAGCTGGAGGCGTACCAGCCTGGTCGCAGGTCTGAACGGGCATATTAGCAAGTGTCTGAGACAGGTTATCATGGCGATCGGACTTACATAGGTACAAGCTGAGCCAGTGCAGGGGGTATATCCCTCCGGCTGGCAAGGGTGAGGAGTGTATGCCGAGGATATCGAATTTGCTTCTATAGCACAGGAGGGATCAAGTGTTAGCAGTGTCCTAAATCATGTGGAATTCGCAGCCATCTGTCCGCGGGTACCCTTTTGCCCATGGCTTCTTACCCCAGATATCCATCTGTGCGACCAAGGAGTTAGAAACGCTCTTCTCATCTGCCGGAAAGGGTGCAAAGGTCCTCAACTTACCTCGCTGCAGCAGCTTCCTGTCCCACCTGCTCCCGCTACAGTGAGTAGTGGGATTAGCATGTATTTCAGAAGGGAACCATGTGGTGTCTCGGCGGTGGGTATTCTCGGGTCTGGATCGCTTACTGTTGGCGCTATTCGAGGAGGGAGTCCAGCTCGCCGTGTTGGCCTTTCCACCTGCAGAGGGCAGAAGGTCAGCACACGTGTAAGACAAGCAAGGGACCAAGGGTTTTGTCCATTAATATCGTACCGATAAACTTGATGTCCTACAGAACAGATGGTCGGAAGCGTCAGCCACGTCTTGACCATGTAGAACATGAAGACATGTGTCTACGTTCACCCACCTTAGGGCATTGCGCGTCGCAGTAGCCTGTTCCATATTTGGCCCCGGCCTGCAAGAACCGTCAGCAGTGTTTCGAGTCGTGCAGAACATGCAGAAACTCACCTTGTTGTTTGGCTGCGTCGACACACCACCTGAAGCGATGAGTAGAAGGGTCAGCAAGTCTCAGACGTAGCAAGAAGGGTCAGAAGATCTCGGGCGTAGCACGAGGCTTGTCCTTGTCTCAGAGAACTCTTCTACCCTTTGATTTCACTCATTGTCTCCCGCCATTTCCACGAAGTATAGTGCTGACACAGAGTTAGAATCTCCCTCTTTCCCTCTCTCGATGGTTCCATGGACTTACCTCCATTCAGCCCGCAAGGCAGCTTGCTCACATCGACATCCTAGGCAAGTGGATCAATAGATCAGCATACATCTGAGTGGCGGAGATTCCGGGTCGATGGCTCACGAAGGTGAATTCCTGATTCAGAAGATTGAACTAGAGTGAAAGTTCGTCAGCTAGAGGAGGAGAGAGAAGGGGAGAAAAGAAGGGCAGAGCATTTCGATTTTGGAGTTTACCTCCTGATACTTCGAGTCTGACGAATCCATCAAGTAGACGCGCGAACCGCTGTTCGTCCCCGTGACCAGCTGCAGAGACAGACTGCTGCCGGAGGCCTTGATGCCATAGGTACCGGAGTAGTCCCCTCCATCAAGGGCGCAACTCTGGGCGCAAGTCGTCGGGTCGGGGCAGAGAGCAGTATTCCAGGTATTGCCTATTTGAAAACAAAGTTAGAACCATCCCTTGATTCTTACATTTCTAGGTTCATGGACTCACCATCGTAGCAGTTGGTCGCGCTCGAGGTCGAATGCAGCCTGAACAACATATGGATATAAGGGTTAGCAGTGTCTTAAATGATGTGGAACACGCAGAAATCTGTCCACGGGCAGCCTTTTGCCCATTGCTTCTTACCAGCGCCAGTTGGCGTCGAGGACGACAGAGTGTTGCTCAGCTGCGCAAGAAGAGCCACCCGTACCGATACATTTGGAGACAGAAAGCTTTGGATGAACCTCGGCGGTCAGTGTCCCAGCTTGCTGTGAGTAGACACCAGCGCCGAAATAGAGTGCGGCAATAGCAAGTGATTGCATCTTGTCAAAGGACTGTGCGTGTGTAGTGAAAGTTGATGGAGAACGAAGGATCCGAGAGGAGGGAAGAACCCTGTATACTTATGCCGCTCACTCACCTGCCAGAGCGACGATGCAGTTGCTGCACCGGTCCACGATCTCGCTTCGAAGGCCTCCTCGACCGTACTTCCGTCGAGATTGGTGTACGACGTCCTGCACGTGGTATGGCAGTGGACACGCAGGGCGAGATGGTATCGGATTGTCGGGTACGATCTCCTATTACCCTGTCCTTCGCGAAGCCTGTCAGAAGACCGAGATGCAGGCGTGGCTGCTGTAGTGTTCGAGGGCTAATCTGCTGATCAACGTTAGCTGGAGAGTATACTGCAAGAAACGATAAAAGTTTGATTGAGCTTGACCCACCAAGCATCATATCCCGGAACTGCATGGTTCCCCATGATTCGCACCACCACATACCCCTGCGGCTAAAGCCCTGAGCCCATATTGTGGTATGTTCCGAATCAAGCAAAGCTGCCGTGTTGCAACCCTCCTTCAAGACTTTACTGCAGCACAAGTTGCATAAGCAGTTTTCGAGGCGCGCAGTCCAATTAGGTCAGTGCCACCTGACTATCGCGCACGCCAGGGTGTTTATTATATATTGAGATGTGGGTGTCTCGAGGCAGTCCCGGCGGGCCTCGTGGAAGAGATCCCGGATATTGAAGGTAGACTCGTGCTGCCGAGCTCGGTCTGTACTCTGCGTGACGTGAGTGAGGTGTCGCTCTGTACTGAAAGAATCCGGATGATATAGCGGTAGCTGCGTCGTTGTCGATCCAGGGACATGGCCAGGTGTCTGAAGGTCACGCACAGTCGATGCGACCGGTCTCTTGCCAGTTGCGTCCACTTCACCTTGCCAGGGACTGCAGCATATAGCCGTAGTGTGCCACCGTCGGTAGAGTCCCATCGAGCGGCCAGCGGTTGGCATGCACTCTTGATGGGTGGTGGAGGTCTCATGATGTCTGCTCAACGCTGCGAGCAGCACCAAAGAGACCTTCCCATGCGTCTCACGTCGCGGGCTGTAGTGTGCATCAAGTTTTAGTCGCTTCTACTGGCGCTGACTTCGTCCCATCCATAATGGCAGCTGGCCAGGCGACGTGCGCAAGGATGCCAGAGAAGTGCGACTTCGGCGCGTGGTTGCGGTCGTCATGATACACCGTGGACCACAGCGTCTGTAGGCTCGAGTGGCGTCGAGTGGTGCTGTTCATGGCTCCAGCATACGGTGTTCAGCTCATCGTTGCTGACGAGATCTGGAGGGTGCTTCAGTCGTGCACACATGATGTATATGACCTTCGGCAGTAGCTCGCTGTCCGTAGGCAGAACATATGTCTGTCATTGCAGATCCTGATCTGCAGGCGGAGAGACCGATGAGATCTATTGTAGTTCTCAAGGACTTCGGCTTCGGCTTCGTGACGGCAGGACGGCGTGCTTGCGAGTCACTGAGACTTGTCACGTGTGCGATCAGCTCATAGGCTTGTTGACAGGTACTTGGCCATTTTCCTCCCGCCCGGAGAGGTCGTGTATTCGCATCGTAGCTCCCTTGATGTGATGGTGAGGAAACGAGATGAAGAGATAGTTCTACCACTTGCCTCTTCGAGCTTCTGCTCCAAATCTGCGACCGTGCTTCTTGCACTGAAACATGCGGCCTCATGGCCACGGTCATCTTACCAATGTTACCTTCAACAATAAATGCTTATAACTACACCTCCTTCGAATTGGCATCTGACCACCAACCCTTGGCATGGCCGACTTCAGAAGTCTCCGGCAACGTGGGCTGGCTGAGGGGCGGAGCGGCGATCGACACTGGAAGACTTTCGTACAGTTATGCGGTAGTACCATAAGTACAGTTTCTTGCCCTACCTTTCACTTTGGGCCGCTCAGCGTCGACTCCTTACCACGGCCTTGCTGAATCCATGATGAAGGTCCTCTCTCTCCTCGGCCTCTTGTCTGCCGCAGTCACAGTTCGTAGCCAGTACCACGGCACCAAAAATCCTCTGATCGTCAAGAGTGACAGCGGTACCTACCGCGGCCTCATCAACGACAGTGCACCACTTGTCAGGGAGTTTCTAGGTATCCCATTCGCCAAACCTCCAACGGATGAACGACGCTGGCTCCCACCGCAGAAACTCGGCAAACACCACTCCAGCCATGTCTACGATGCTACCCGCTACCCTCCTTCGTGCCCACAGTACGTCTCCAAGGTCCCGACGGTCTACAATACGGTAGTGCCTGAGTATATCATCTCGGGCCCGGTCTCGGAGGACTGCCTCGCGCTGAGCATATGGACACCGCTTAAGGTGGCGAAGAAGCTGCCGGTGATTATGTTTATGACTGGAGGAGCGTTCCAGACTGGTGGAGTAGAGATCAATTATCAGTTGCCGTATAACTGGGTGCAGAGGACGCAGAAGCATATTGTTGTTACTATTAAGTAAGTCTTCCTAGCTGTGTCAGTGCCGTGGCGTCTCCGACGCAGGGACGGCAGAAGAGAGCAAAGTAGAGCTGGTGCCGTGGCGGTGCCGTTTCTTGACAATAGCTAATGGTTCAAATAGCTATCGGGTCAACATCTTTGGTTTCCCAAACGCCGCCGGTCTAGAGGATCAGAATCTGGGCATCCTGGACCAGCGAATGGCACTAGAGTGGGTGCGTGACAATATAGAAGCATTCGGAGGCGATTGTGAGTGCTCCTATCACCATCATATTCGGACGAGAGCTAATCGTCACTATAGCATCTCGCATCACTCTCTGGGGCCAGTCTGCCGGCGCAGCGAGCACCGACATCAACAACTTCGCCTTCTACGAGGATCCCATCGTGACCGGCTTCTTCGCACAGTCTGGAACTGCTTCCCTGCTAAGCTCCACCGATGCTTCACATTCCAACTTTACTTTTGTAGCAAGCCAGCTTGGCTGTGACTACCCTGATGATGCTACCAAGGAGCTGAAGTGCATGCGTAAAGTTCCGGCGGAAGACATCACAGCCTTCGTCGGTGCGTTCAACGATAATGGTACTCTGCCTCTCTTTTACCCAGTACCAGACGACAAGATTGTGTTCTTGAACTACACGGATCGCTACATCCAAGGCAAGGTTTCGCCGCAGCCTGCCATCTTCTCCACCACGGAACAGGAGGGCACCGCGCTCGTTCCCTACCAGGAATCTGGCGTCAACGAGACATTCGCTCAGTTTGCGACGCTCGCCCTGCTGTGCCCCGTCGCTCAGACATCGTTATTGCGAGAGGCAGCCGGCTTGACGACGTATCGCTACCTGTACTCCGGAGACTTCCCGAATGTCTCACCGCTGCCATGGATGGATGCGTACCACGCTTCCGACCTCCCGATGCTGTTCGCCACTCACCAGGACTACACGAACGGCAAGGGCAAGTCTACGCCTCTCGAGTATAAGGTCAGCGAACGTATGGAGGATCTGCTGTACGCATTCATGATTGATCCGGAACACGGACCGGAGAAGCACAAGTGGGCTCCGTATACGAGTGGTCAGATGCTGCAATTTGGGGCGGATGGGAAGGTGATGCAGAACGTTAGTATTGCGAGTGTTGAGGCAGTCTGCGCTTCGTTCCCTGCGAGGTGAATATTGTCTATACAACTATAAATGGTGTCGAACATTTGGTACTATACTTTCGTCCTCGGGATCGCCACCTGTCAATTTTATACTTCCATCCCCACAACTTCCTCATGCGGGAACCCCTCAGATGTCACCACTTCCTGTAAGGTCCAGCTTAGCTCTGCGCCACGTGCGGCAACATCGATTTAGGCTCTTACCACTGCACGGCACAGGCTGTATTCGGTGCTTCCTCCCCCGACACCCACTCGTATTCCACCTCATATCTGTTCAGACGTACCTTATCAAGCACACCGCACCGCTTCCGGGATAGGATATACACGCGACCATCATATGCAGGCAGGACAACGATAACGAGTAGCCTTCATGGCTCGTAAGGCGAGGCAAAGGATAAGCTATGGTGAGCGCAATGCGCCAAGCTACACCTTTGAGCTTCTATCTGTAGGACATATCCAGCTAACTCGAGTCTCGCGGCATAGTCCTCCCCCTCGCGAACCAGATCAACGGACATCGGCTCGGCGTCGGCGGACTCGCAGTCGACTCGGATAACTCGATTCTCTACTCCGGCGGCCGCGATGGCATGATATGCGTCTGGGACCTGAACCTCGACCTCAAGAACCGGAGTATACCTGACTACGATGCGAAGCTCCCTCCCGCGACCGCCAGTGCCTTCCGGCAGCAAGTGCAAGCGCATACGCACTGGATCAACGATATAAAGCTCGCGCAGTCGAATCAGGCGCTTGTGTCTGCTTCGTCCGATATCACGGTCAAGGTATGGAGGCCGATGGCGCACGAAGCACTGCCTCCGCAGCCGGTAGGGCTGCATACGGATTATGTCAAGGTGGTTGCGGTGCCGTCGTTCACAAGCGATTGGGTGGCTAGTGGTGGGTTGGATCGCAAGATTAGTGTTTGGGATCTGAACGGCGCAGGGCAGAAACTGAGTATAAATGTGGGCGAGGATGAGGCGAGCGCGCTGTCTTCGAGGGAGAAGGGCAGCATATACTCGTTGGCTGCGACGAACAACATGCTTGCGAGTGGCGGACCGGAGAGCACGGTCCGAGTTTGGGATGCTAGAACTGGCAAGAGGATCACGAAGCTGGTTGGACATACGGACAATGTGCGGAGTGTGCTTATAAGTCAAGACGAGACGACGATCATGACGGCGAGCAGTGACCGGACGGTGAAGGTGTGGAGTACGATTGCGGGTCGATGCATGTACACGCTCACGATGCACGACGCGAGCGTCTGGTCGTTGTTCTCATCCGACCCAGATCTATCGATATTTTACTCCAGCGACAAAAACGGCCTGGTTGCGAAGACCGACACGCGAAACACAATCGAGCTCGACGAAGGTCTTTCAGTTGCAGTGGCGCAAGAACACGAAGCGGTGCATAGTGTGGTAGCCGCAGGCGACTGTATCTGGACCGCGACGAGTGGGTCGAGTATCAACCGGTGGCGCGACGTCAGCACTGATGACGCGGAGATTGAGGTTCCGGAGAACTACAGTATGCAACGAACAAGTATTTCTGTTCCACGGATTCGTTCTCCGAGCCAAGGACTCGATGGTCTGTCGTTACAGCCGACGAGGAGTCAGAGTGCAACGACGAAGAAGAAGATACCACTGAAACATATGCTTCGACTAAGCAATACGGCAGACTTTCCGGTACCGATTGTCCAGGAAACTGACAAGCGAGCATCTGTGATGATGGAGCGGAAGCCAAGCAAGCAAGAGAATCCCGAGTCCCCTATCGCCATGCAACCAGTTCGCAGCCAGCCGGACTTCTCCATCGAAGGCCAGAACGGGCTCATCAAGCACGTTATGCTCAACGATCGGAAGAGGGTACTCACCACGGACACCGCTGGCGAGGTGGTAATGTGGGATCTGCTGAAGTGTGTGCCCATCAAGTCCTTTGGCAAGCGGCATCTGGACGACGTTAAAGACGAGGTCACGACCACCGCGACGGTAGCGAACTGGTGTCAAGTTGATACGAGGACCGGGAACGTGGCTGTGATCTTGGAGGAGAACACCTGCTTCGATGCTGAAATGTATGCTGATGAACTTGATCTGGACGAAGACGTCGAGTACAAAGAGGACCAGCGCATCAATCTTGGCAAGTGGGTGCTGCGATATTTGTTCTCGGGTGTGATCACGGAAGAGGTCAGACGGGACCAGGCGTTTCGCAAACAGCTACTTGGCGCATCCGAAGAGAAGAGGTTGCAACGAGAGAACGCACCTGGGGGTATACAGCTTCCCGTACCTGGCCAAACCAACGGATGGCATCACAACGACGGATCTGCGGCAATCGACAACGATGTCACTCCACGGCCAACCGACGGCAACGTAAAACCGACAACACCCGGCCTTGCCATTGGCATGGCCCCCACTACTCCTCAGATGCTGAACTCGCCTACACGAAATAGTGCGATCGGTGCAACCTTGACACCTACACCAGAAGAGGGCGCACCTCTCGAGGAGCAGAAGTCTGTCACGTCCCAGCAGCGACAGTCTAGCGAACGGCCGACCAGCGACTACTTCTCAGCGCCAAGGATCCCTACCACCGGGCTCATCACCCCGGGCGGCGTGAACAAGACACCCATTACACCCGGCGAGTCCGCCATCGCAGACGACCACGCCGTGACCACACCTTCTGCCGACTCGCCCGTGCCTAAGGAGACGCCAGGGAAGGAAGCAGGTTTGTTCGGCAAGAAGTTCTCGATGAGAGGCATGAGTTTCTCGGGCATGAAGAAGATTGGCAGAACACAGACGAACGACAAGGAGACCAAGCCTGTCGTTACGGAGGAGAAGGAAGATGCATCCGAGTCTGATGCCCGGAGCAGCAAAACCAGCAACTCCCGCGTCGTTGACGACAACTTCCAAGGCACGATCCAGAAAGTACGCTTCGCATACGAAGACAGCATCCAGCAGCAACTAGCGAGCATGCAAGCCCACGAAAACGGCCTCCCAGTCCCGAAGATCAACAACCTCGACATCCCCTCCACCATCACGCCCTCCCTCGCCTCCGAAACTCCTGACCTTTACCCACCCCTCAACACCGTCATCCTCATCCAAGAAGACCGCCCCGAAGCCGGCGGCGTCGCCGACCTCTTCGAAGGCACCGTCGGCGCCTTAGCCAGCCAGACCGACACAATCGAGAAGACGGCGCCAATGTGGCTCGGAGAAGTGCTGCTGCGCAACCAGATCCCGCAGAAGGATGTTGTCAAGATCTCGTTCATCCTTGAGCCCCAGCAGGGCAGTGGATTGCCGGGTATTGCTTCGGATGGCAATAATAGGCTTAATGCTAATCGCATGTTGCGGGCGAAGAAGATTCTGGGGTATGTGGCTGAGCGCATTGAGCCGGCACAGGCGCCGGGGGAGAAAGAGGAGGAGGGGAAGTTGAGGCCGGAGGAGTATTTGGAGCTTTGGTGCCAGGGGCAGGTATGTTTGCTATCTTTTGCTCTGCTGAAGTCTGTGCCGGGACGTTGCTGATTGTTGTGTTTTAGGTTGTGCCGGCGACCATGACACTCGCTACGATCCGCTCACACCTCTGGCGCGGCGGTGGCGACGTCATATTATATTACAAGGCGAACGGGCGGAAGCAGATCCTACACGCGCCAGCTGCACCACAGGTCGCTAGCATTCCTACGGCACCGAAACCGGATGCCCTGAATAATGGTGCTGGCAGTGTGGCGCCGTGAGCTGGTTAGGGAAGATACTATGAACGATCGCTATGCTGGGGAATGAATGCGTGTGAGTGAAGTTCTTGTCGATATGATGTTGAATGAGAAGGAAGATGAACGCAAAGAAAGAAAGAAAGGGTAATGGTAATGTTCTGTGATCGTTCTTTAGCGACGAAGTGAGGCATTGGAGCATTCATTTGCGGCTAATGATACGGGCAGCCTTATTGAGAGGCATTCATTGCAGAACTGCATGGTTTTGCTGGCGTGAACTTTCATTTCGACATTTCTTGACGCCCGAGGTCTTGATATTCCACAAGCCCGAGCGCTTCTTCAGATAGGCCAGGTCTTGTTTGGCAGATTGGAGACGTCGTCCGTCTCGCATTCGCGCCATTCGTACTGTCGCCATCCGGTTGAGTAACTTTTAACTAATACTTCACGTCCAGCATATTGATTAACATCTCAGATATACCTAAACATATTATTCCTCACACTCCGCTTCATAGCCACCGGCTCCCCATTCTCATACTCCACCCCCGCCGCCCCGCCTCCATCATCATGTTCGCTCAACTTCTGCCGCAACTCCTCGTCCCGCTCCGCCACGGTCTTCGGTCTCGACGAGGGGATCTGTGGTTGCTATTGTCCACTCTTCTGCTGACTCTCAGGTTGCTGGCTTTGCTGCTGCTTCTGCTCTTGCGTTTCTTTTGACTCGGTCGCGTTGGGGTGTTTGTGGCCTTTGTTGGTGGGGTTGTGTTCGGTGGCGGGCTGGGAGTTGGCGAGGGGGCCGAGTTTCTTTGCGGCTTCGGCGTTGGCGCCTGTGGGGTGGAGGGAGGGGTCGTCTTGTTTGATGCCGGCGTATGTGCGACGGAGGGAGGGGGTTGCTGTGCGGACTGTTTGGCTGAGGGCGCGATGCATCGTAAGAACTTGAAGCAGTTGTAGTAATGGAAGAGGTGGAGAATTGATATGATGTCCTTCGATGTAGAGCTGTTGGGGGCGTGAAAACTTGGTATGAATTCAATGGATATGGGTTGGTGGTAGAGAGAAATAGGAATAGCTACAGATACTTGACCTTGTCTACTTGATTCATGTTGTTTGGATGATGATCATGATCATTCCTAGCATCACAATCACAACCTCAAAGGAGGTGAAGCCCGCTCAGTGCTCACGTGACTGTCCGCTGCACCTTCCCCATAGAGAGATCCGAACCGCGAACCTCATCTCCGATTTTGTTGCACATCTACCAAGCTGTGACCACCACCACCACCTCCACAGCTATACCACCATCAACATGCCGGTAGTGAAAGGCGGCGTCTGGACGAATATCGAGGATGAGATCCTCAAAGCTGCAGTCTCAAAGTACGGTCTCAATCAGTGGGCGCGAGTCTCCTCGCTTCTCGCGCGCAAAACCCCCAAGCAATGCAAAGCGAGATGGGCGGAATGGCTGGACCCGGGCATTCGAAAGATCGAATGGAGTCGCGAGGAGGACGAGAAGCTGCTCCATTTGGCGAAGTTGATGCCGACGCAATGGAGGACGATTGCGCCAATTGTAGGCCGGACGGCAACGCAGTGTCTGGAGCGGTATCAGAAGCTGCTTGACGAGGCCGAGGCGAGAGAGAGCGGAGAGCTGGGACTTGGTGGACCTGATGGAGGTGAGGCAGCGGCACCGAGTGCAGATGATGTGAGACGGTTGAGACCTGGCGAGGTGGACCCGGACCCGGAGAGCAAACCTGCCAGGCCGGACACGATCGATCTGGATGAGGACGAAAAGGAGATGCTGTCGGAGGCTCGAGCGCGTCTGGCCAACACACAGGGTAAGAAGGCGAAGAGGAAGGCGCGAGAAAGGCAGTTGGAGGAGAGCAGGAGGCTGGCGGTGTTGCAGAAGAGGAGAGAGTTGAAGACTGCAGGCATCAATGTCAAGGTCACGACGAGGAAGAAGGGTCAGATGGACTACAATGCCGATGTGCCGTTCGAGAAGGCGCCCGCGCCAGGTTTTTACGACACACAAGAGGAGCTGGTGCAGAATGAGCGCGAGAGAGATGCTTTTGACCCGCGGAAGCAGCAATTGGCCAATAAAAGGAAGCAGGGAGAGCAGGAGGGAGACATGCAAGACACCAAGAGGAGGAAGGGCGACAAGGATGGCAACGCATCGGCAGCAGCAGCGGCTGCGAGAGCAAATCAAATGCAGAAGATCAAGGAAGCAGAGCAGAGCAGCAAGCGAAGAGGTCTGGTTCTGCCAGCACCACAAGTCAGTGAGAGCGAGCTAGAGGACATCGTCAAGATGGGTATGTCCGGCGACAAAGCAAACATGCTGGCTGAGGCCAGCGAGAATGATGCCACCAGAGGTCTAATGGGCAACTACTCGAACGCGATTGGAGCGACGCCCATCCGCACACCACGCGCACCGCAGGAAGAAGACCGAATAGCCAATGAGCTCCGCAATGCTCGTGCCAGAACCGAGACACAATCCGTGCTCTTCGGCGGCGAGAACACTCCTCTGCACGAAGGAGGCGGGAACACGACCGGTTACGAAGGCGTCGCACCTTCCAAACAAGCTTCGTTCACTCCAAACCCTCTGGCCACTCCACTGCGTAACGGAGGCATGAACGGTGCAGGTGCTACACCAGCTCGTGGACCTGGCGCGACGCCCATGCGCACACCTCGGGACAACTTCGCGCTCAATCAAGACGGCGACCAGTCTTCATTGATCAGTCAGACACCACGTGAAATCCGCCTCCGAGAACAAGCTGCCAAGTCGTCACTCCGTGGTAGGCTCGCTGCATTGCCGAAACCAAAGGAGACTGAGTGGGAGCTAGAACTGCCTGAAGAGCAAGAAGAAGGCTCAGCAGGCGGCGCGCAACTATCGGCGGAGGATGCCGCAGTTCGCGACGCCAGAGCCGCTGCTCTTGCCGAAGCGGCAGCCATGACGGAGTTCAAGCGCCAAACGCAGGTTGTGCAGAAAGGGCTCCCTAGGCCCAAGGTAGTCGACGTGGACGCTATGCTGAAAAATGCTCGAGACATTTCCGATCCAATCGAACGCTCGATCGCCGAAGAGATGGCACTCCTGATGGCGAACGATGCAGTCAAGTTCGGTGGAGCCAAAGTCAACGGGCACGCGAAGCCTGTGCAAGTCTTCGAGGAGGAGTTGTTGCAGAACGCAAATATTGAAGTCATCCTCGAGATGGGCCAGGATGCCGATCGTGCGGCCTTCGGCGCTGCTTTCGAGCGCGAGTGGATGCGAGCGCACGAGCGTCAGAATATGCTTCCCGGACTTGCTGGGTATGCTGAGGATGAACTGGACGAAGAGCAACTCCTGGTAGAGGCTTTCGATAACGTTCAGGAGTCCATAAGCACGTCTGCGGACAAGGGTCTGGCGTTGGAGAAGAAGCTTGCCAAGGTGCAAGGTGGGTACGTTGAGAGGTCGAAGAAACTCAAGCAGAAGATTGGCGAGGCGGCGGCTTTTCTGGAGAAGTGCAAGGTTGATGTTGAGGTGGGCAGGGTTGCTGCTACTGCTGAGGGAGCAGGCATCGCGGAGCGGTTGGAGGGGTTGAGAGAGGAGGTTGCATTGGTTAGGAGGAGGGAGAGGGAGGCGCAGGAGGATTACCGCGCGTTGAAAGGGGAGCTGGAGGCGATGGAGGTCTAGTCTTAGTCGACTTCAAGTTGACATTTGGCGGTGGCTGTGCCTCACTGCCTAGTAGAAGGAGCTGTAGTATTATCCTTCCACAAGCCTACATCAGACAAGCATTCTTTCGACTTGTCCCCATCTCCGACATCCCCAGCTTCCTCTTCTTTCCGCCGACAGTGTGCCACACCTCCACCACCCACTCGTACCACACACTCCTATCGTCCGTCTGCCGCCACATACTCACAACCAACTCTCCTCCTTCCGGAACATAAACCGGCGTCTAACACACGCGTCAGCACTGCTCTTTTCTCCCACCGGACGTAACATAATAACTCACCTTCAACGGAAAGCAAATCGGAAACCAAGAAATCATATCCTTACTCTTCCCCTCCATCGTCACTGGATTCGTCGACAACTCCACTTTCTCTCCCTCCGCCTTTGCACCCGCGTACAGCACCGTCTCGAAGTACCCCGCCAGCCCGTGACAAACTCCCCGTTTCTGGCACGTGAAGCGCAGCGTACAAGAGCGGGCGTTATGCTCGTTACTTCCGTCTCCGCCGACCCAGCCTGGTGCTCCTGCGCCGCCGCCGGCGCGGAGGTGGGCGTGGGAGAGGTGGTGATGGGGGATGGGGTGGGCGAAGGACCAGGCTTGTTGGACGTTTGGGGTGCGGGTCTCGGAGGAGGAGGGGGTTGGGGGGAGGAGGCTGAGGTAGTCGAGTTGGTGGAGCAGGACTACGTAGGGGATATCCCATTTCTCCTGCCCGCCGCCGCGGCTGAGGAGGTCGCTGTGCAGGCGTGGCGAGGCGATTGGTGTGAGGTGGGCGGTATAGCTTTGCGGGATACTGACGCCGTGGTCGGAGAGATGGTTTTGGACGCCATCGAGGCATTCGGGGGAGAGTTCGTTGTCTGCGAAGGAGCCTAGGAGTTCGGAGACGAGGATGTCGACTTTACCTAGGCCGTGTTTGAGGACTGGGCCGGGCCAGTGGCGCATATCGGATTTCTCGACGTGGACGCTGTTGTTCCAGAGCGGGTCGGTGGCGTTGCGGCGTTGGAGGAGGACGTAGGCGTTTGGGTTCTTCTCGACGGCCCAGCAATCGATTGTTATGCCGGTGGATTGACTCGCTTGAAGCGCTCGTGTGACTAGAGGACCCCGGCCTGCGCCTACAACTGCCACGACGATTGGTATGGTGTCTTGGACCGTGTCCTTCAGATCGCGGAGAGCAGCGGCTATAGCTCGCTCGTACCATTCGTACTTCACTGGATCCTTCTCGAAGACCTCATATGTCACGGACTCGAGATTGTCTGTCAGTGGCTGCAGTGGGGATTGCAGATAGTCTTGGTACCCTTGTCCAAATCGTTCTATGGGCGGCCGCGATGGCTGAGTCTGCTGGAGGTGTCGTAAGTATCGGAGATGCGATACTGGGTCTTTTGGTTTTTCCTTGGGCTTGTCAGATGCTTCTGCTGGTGTTGGTTCTGGCGAGGATCGTGCTGATTCCGAGGTTGTGGTCGTGAGAGTGCCAACGTCGCTGAGCAGCATCCAAGGTGCGAAGCGCAGGCGTGCGAATTGGGACAAGAGCTGCTGGTGGGGCTTGGACAGGACGGGGTATCCTTTGGCATTACGAAGGAAGGTCGTCCTTGGGAAGACGAGTAGTCGGACTGGTTCGGAGTACCACCGAGTTTGCAGATCAAGCGAAGGTAATTGCCGTTGGACTTCAAGAGCTGGTGGATTTCGTCAGTCTGTAGCCAACAGAGCATGCCGGTAGGGAAGAGTACCTCTGAGCGGCTTGTGTCTTGGAAAAGTGACATAACGAGACGCGGAATCAGGTGGCTTGGGTTGCAGAAAATTTGTTCGTACCTATAGACAGTTTCTGACTGTAGCTACACAATGTCCTGATCGTGTTCCAAGTTTCCCACACATCATACTCGCCTTGGTCCTCGCTCTCATCTTCGAGCGTCTCTTCGGGTACCGCATCTGCGAACTCAGATAGATGCCTTCCGTCAGGGTACTCGGTCTCCAGTTCACCATGCATAGGCATCAGGACGTGCAGTTGCAGATACGGTCCTAGTCCGAGGGCCTCTTGGATCGCCCGAGCGTACTGCACCACGTCCCCGCCTTCGGCAGGGCCATGGACGATGACATTACTGACACCACAGAAGGCAGCATATGCGACTTCGAGGTTGAAGACCTGCCGGCTGACGTAGGCAACGACAGGGTCAGTCGATCCGAGATCGATCCACTCGCTGGCGATGGCTATTCTGGAAGTGTCGCTGTCTTCTGGTGTCAAGGTTGAATCCTGTGGCGTAAGAGGCGGTACCAATGGGCCTGGAGAAGGCACCTGCGTCGAACATGCTCGCTGTAGTAGATCCTGGTAGTCCTGGATCAGCGACACCACTGCAGTATGAAAGGTCGGAGTTGTAATCGACGTGGTCACGAAGTCGTAGCCTAGATCTTCTGCTTGGGAGAGCACTTCGTTGGACACATGTCTCTGGTCTGTTTCGTGGTGACCAATGTAGAATATGGTTGCTGGCTCTTCGGGTGGAAGAGAGGCGCCGATGTTCATCTTGAGCCGAGTCTAGGTGTTAGCACTTCTAATCGACACTGGTCGCTCTGAATGCTCGTGTGGTCGGTTGAAAGAAGTTATAGTCATTCTAGTGAAACAAAATCCAGACAGGTTGTGGCGTAGCTCTAGTACCGGACTGATATGTCCCATCGTCGAACCTTCCTTCCTCGCATAAGTTTTCTTGCGCCTACCCAGCTCCAACCCACCACAAGTCTTCACATCATGGCTGACACCGAGAACAAATCGCGCTTCAAGCGTCAGAAGCTATCCGACGAGACTGACCGATCCAATCCCTACCTCGCCCACATGTACGAAAACGGCGATGCGAACGGCGTCGGACTCCACAACTCCGACGGCTATGGCAACGGTCATGCCTCCAAGGCAAATGGCAATGCCAGCAGCCTGTCCGCCTTCAAGCGCCATACGTCGACCGCGAAGATGGCTGCAGTTGCAGAAGATGGACCGGAGAATCCTTTCACTCGCCAGCAGCTATCGCAGAAGTACTTCAGCATCTTGAAGACGAGGCGAGGTCTTCCGGTGCATGCCCAGCGGCAGGAGTTCCTGGACATGTACCAGAAGTCACAGATCTTGGTCTTCGTGGGTGAGACGGGTTCTGGAAAGACCACGCAGATCCCGCAGTTCGTGCTTTATGACGACCAACCACAAAACCAAGGTAAGATGGTTGCTTGCACCCAACCCCGGCGAGTGGCGGCAATGTCAGTGGCACAGCGTGTTGCGCAGGAGATGGACGTCAAGTTGGGAGAAGAAGTGGGTTACAGCATTCGTTTTGAGGACATGACCAGCCAGAGCACGATACTGAAATACATGACGGATGGTATGCTCTTGCGGGAGGCCATGAACGATCACGACCTGAAGCGCTATAGCACCATCATTCTGGACGAGGCCCACGAGAGAACACTGGCTACCGACATCTTGATGGGACTGCTGAAGGAGGTGGTGCAGCGCAGACCCGATCTGAAGATCATTATTATGTCTGCTACTCTGGACGCCCAGAAGTTTCAGAAGTACTTCATGGGTGCGCCACTGCTGGCTGTGCCAGGTCGCACGCATCCCGTCGAAGTCTTTTACACCGCTGAACCGGAGCGCGACTACGTGGAGGCTGCGATGCGGACAGTGCTGCAGATCCATAACACTGAGCCGGAAGGCGACATTCTGCTCTTCCTTACCGGTGAAGAAGAGATTGAGGATGCGTGCCGGAAGATCAATCTTGAGGCAGATGAACTCACCCGAGAAGGCGGCGCGGGACCTTTGAAGGTGTATCCGCTCTATGGCTCGCTTCCGCCCGCGCAACAGCAACGCATATTCGATCCGGCCCCGCCACCATTCAGAGAGGGTGGAAAGCCTGGTCGCAAATGCATCATCTCGACTAATATCGCTGAAACCTCGCTCACGATTGACGGCATCGTGTATGTGGTCGATCCTGGATTTTCGAAGCAAAAGGTCTACAACCCACGGATACGAGTCGAGTCGCTTCTCGTATCACCAATCAGCAAAGCATCCGCCCAACAGCGAGCCGGTCGTGCAGGTCGTACGCGTCCCGGCAAATGTTTCCGCCTCTACACGGAGGAAGCATTCAAGAATGAGCTCATCGAGCAGTCGTACCCAGAGATTCTCCGCTCCAATCTCGCTAGCACCGTACTAGAGCTGAAGAAACTCGGCGTGGACGACCTGGTGCATTTCGATCTTATGGATCCACCGGCACCAGAGACACTTATGCGCGCACTCGAAGAGCTCAACTACCTGGCCTGTCTTGACGATGAAGGAGAACTCACTCATATGGGCACACTGGCTTCATCGTTTCCTCTCGATCCGGCATTGGCGGTCATGCTCATCTCGTCACCCGAGTTCTACTGCAGCAACGAGATTCTGTCTCTCACCGCTCTGCTCTCGGTTCCACAAGTCTTCGTTCGGCCGGCTTCAGCACGGAAACGAGCGGACGAGATGAAGGACCTTTTTGCACACCAAGACGGCGATCATCTGACCATGCTGAACGTCTACCACGCCTTCAAGTCGCCTGCCGCGCAGGACAACCCAAAGCAATGGTGCCACGACCACTTCCTTTCCTTCCGTGCTCTGCAGCAGGCCGACAACGTGCGTATGCAGCTGAAGCGTATAATGGAGCGCGAAGAACTGGAACTCCTATCTACCCCGTTCGAAGACAAGAAGTACTACGAGAACATCCGTCGCGCACTCGTGGCAGGCTTCTTCATGCAGGTCGCCAAAAAGGATAACAAGACTTACACGACCGTTAAGGACAACCAGTCCGTCCTTCTGCACCCAAGCACAGTGCTGGGCCAGGACAGCGAGTGGGTGCTCTACAACGAGTTCGTGCTCACGAACAAGAACTACATCCGGACGGTGACGGCGGTGAAGCCGGAGTGGTTGCTTGATATTGGGGAGGCGTATTACGATGTGGATAGTTTTCCGAAAGGTGAGGTGAAGAACGGGCTGGTGGCGGCGCAGAGGACGATCCAGCGCGCGAAAGAGAGAGAAAACAGGCAGAAGGTTATGGCTGGGAAGGGGAGGTGAGAGTCTTGATGAAGGGATGTGCATGTGCATATGGGCGTGGTTCAATACATGGGGCACTCACCAGGACTTCTCAGATGAGTGAATACGATGGTGATTAGGCAAACCTCGTGGCCCGAATAGATGTGAGCGACACCAACGACTCAGCAGTTGTACATGTATCTTCATTCATCTTCGCTTCACTGCTCAGCACACTGTGTTCTTCACTGACACTGTGCTCTGTTGCGCAAGTGAATATCATGGTATGGTATGGTGAAGATCCCGATCAGTCACTTGCACTTGTACCTCGGCACGACATGTGTCACGTAACCTCACATGCGCGCATCACTGTTTCGATGAGTTTCCGCCACATACGATAACACCACACACCATCTCTCCTCCTCATCCCTCTCCTGTCTTCCAACCTACCACTCCACGGAGGTAGACTCATCCAACGATGGCGATCAAAGCACCCAAATCCCGCACCCTCCCCCTCGTGCCCCTCCCTCACAACGTCGTCCTCCTCCCCGGCATCACCGCTCGCATCCCCCTCCAGAACCGCGCCGACGTCGCCGCCATCCTCGCAAACATCTACTCCAAAGCCTCCACTCCGCGACCGGATCCGAGCGCGGTGACGCTCGGCTGCGTCCCGCTCAACTCGCCTTTCCTGAGTCCCGACGGCCAACGCATGATCGAAGGTGCTGAGGCGAAGGACGAGAAGAGCAGTCAAGCTGTGCAGACTGATCCAGCGCAAGCGAGGAAGCCGGATTTGTTCCGGTATGGAACGATGGCGAGGGTTACCGGGGTGCAGGGACGGACGCCTGGGGAGCTTACGTTGGTTGTTGAGGGTGTGTCGCGGTTTCGTGTTGAGAAGATATCCAAGGAGCGGCCGTACTTTGAGGCGAGGGTGGCGTTGCATGAGGACGCGGTGATCACGCCGGAAGAGGCCGAGGGCAGGGTCAACGAGCAGTTCGCGGAGCTCAAGCAGTTGAGTCGGGAGTTGATCGCTTTGATCCGGCTTTCTGCACTCCTACCGCGAGGACCGACGATGTCGCTGTCGCCTATCCTGGCGAGGCGGTTGGAGCTGTTCATCGTGAGGAAGGATGTTCAGGAGGCTGGCGTGCTGGCGGACTTTATGACGAACATCATTGACTGCTCGCATGAGGACAAGCTAAGGATACTTGCGGCGTTGGCGGTGCCGGAGAGGCTGGAGAGGATTATCGAGATATTGAGGAAGGCGATTGGAAATCTACAGGGGACTTCGAGGACGGTGGTTATCACGACGAATGCGCCGCAGAACGGACCTGTGGATCCGGATCTATTGAACCGACTACGTCAGGACCCGAGGCTGCGACGGATGGCCAACGGACAGGTGCCTCCTGGCAGCATGAACGGTATGGGTGGACTTCCAGGTGGTGGGGAGCCAGAAGAAGCGAACGAGGTGGAGGAGCTGAAGAAACGGCTGGACGAGGCGAAGCTCACACCGGAGGCTCAGAAGGTTGCTGATCGCGAGTTGAAGCGCCTGACGGGCATGAACCCAGCACAAGCGGAACACCAGGTGATTAGGAATTACCTGGAGAACTTGGCTGAGATTCCGTGGTCAAAGGTCACGGAGGATAATCTGGATGCTGCTACGTTGGCGAAAGCGAGGAAGCAGTTGGATGATGATCACTATGGTTTGGAGAAGATCAAGAAGAGGCTGCTGGAGTATCTGGCTGTTCTGAAGTTGAAGCAGGCGGTGAACATGGACCTGGAGAAGCAGATCAAGGCTATCACGCAGGCTGGCGAGGAGGAAGAGGAGAAAGAGGCGGTGGTGAAGGCGGGTGCTGTATCGGAGGTCGATCTGGATGAGGATGTTGCGCCTACGACACGGCCGGAGGCGAAGCAGGAAGAAAAGCCAAGGGAGAAGACACCGGAAGAGGTCAGGCTGCTTCAGCACAAGAAGCTGGTCGACAAATCGCCTATTCTGCTGCTTGTTGGGCCCCCCGGGACCGGCAAGACATCGCTCGCGAAGTCGGTTGCTACCTCACTGGGCAGGCAGTTCCACCGCATCTCACTTGGCGGTGTCCGGGACGAAGCAGAGATCAGAGGGCATCGTCGGACATATGTCGCCGCCATGCCTGGTCTCATTGTGAACGGCCTGAAGAAGGTCGGCGTGGCGAACCCTGTCTTCCTGCTCGACGAGATCGACAAGGTTGGCACATCCTCCAACCACGGTGATCCGTCAGCAGCTATGCTCGAAGTTCTCGATCCGGAGCAGAACCACGCGTTTGTCGACCACTATGTCAACATTCCGATCGATCTGAGCAAGGTCCTCTTCATCGCTACTGCCAACACACTCGACACTATTCCTGCACCACTCCTAGATCGAATGGAGACGATTCAGCTTTCTGGCTATACCTCGCTGGAGAAGCGCCATATCGCTACCAAGCATTTGATTCCGAAGCAGATCACCACCAACGGCCTCGGGAAGAAGGACGTCGATATTGCAGAAGATGCACTGGACAAGGTCATCACAAGCTACACCCGCGAATCCGGCGTCCGCAATCTCGAGCGCGAGATCGGCAGCGTCTGCCGCTCCAAAGCCGTCCAATTCGCCGAAGCGCGAGACACGGACAAACTTCCCACATACAGCTCGCACGTCTCGGTAGATGACCTCGAAGAGATCCTAGGCATCGAGCGTTTCGAAGAAGAAATCGCCGCCCGTAACTCCCAGCCGGGTGTTGTCACCGGTCTCGTCGCCTATAGCTCTGGCATGCAAGGCAGCATCCTCTTCATCGAGATCGCGGATATGCCTGGTTCCGGCCGCGTGCAGCTGACCGGCAAGCTGGGCGACGTGTTGAAAGAGAGCGTGGAAGTCGCGCTTTCGTGGGTCAAGAGTCACGCCTACGACCTGGCCCTCACCGCCGATCCAAGCGAGGACATCATGAAAGCCCGTACGATCCACGTGCACTGCCCATCTGGCGCGATCCCTAAGGATGGGCCAAGTGCAGGGCTCGCGCATACTATCGCGCTCATCTCGCTGTTCAGTCATAAGTCCGTCCCACCCACATTAGCCATGACCGGTGAAGTCGCGCTGCGAGGGAAGGTGATGCCGGTCGGTGGGATCAAAGAGAAATTAATCGGTGCGATGCGTGCTGGCGTCAAGAAAGTCTTGCTACCGATTGGGAATCGGAAGGACGTCAAGGATCTGCCGCAGGAGGTGAAGGATGGGCTGGAGATCGTGACGGTAGCGCATATCTGGGAGGCGCTGGCGCAGGTGTGGCCAGATGGGCAGTGGGATAAGGTGTCCGGGTGGGGGATGGAGAGTCGATTGTAAGATGTTGCGACTTGGGACGAGATGGTTTGAGATGTGGTGAATGATATATTTTAGCGTAAACGACTTCTCACGATCCTGTTTCCTCACCTTCACTCGATCTCATTGCCGGTCTCACAAGCATAAACTCCTCATACCCATTTCCCCCAGGCATCACCTCTCTCGCTACCACCCCGAACCCGCCAACCTTTTCGTAGAACGCTCTCGCACTCCCGTTGGCTTGAACAAACACCTCCAGGCCCTCCGCATCCGCTACCTCGCACGCCCGTCTCAACAACGCAGCTCCGATCCCCTTGCCTTTCCAGCTGTGATCCACGCCAAGGAGTTCGACCAAGTAGTGCACCCTCGCCCCTACCTCGTCTCCAACCCGCATAATCGCTTCGCGGTGCTTACTCATAGCCCCGACCATGGAGTCGTACTTCTCCGCATCATGCTCTCTGGTACGAGGGAAAGCCGTCCACAAACCTGAGCCAAGCTCGTGCGGCTGCATGAGTCGGAGGATTAGGACGCCGATCGCTTCTTCGTCTGTGCTTCCAGAGGGTGTAGCAGCGGGGCTGGCGACGAGGACGTGCCATCGCGTGTCAGCAAGGCAGTTTTGGAAGATCTCGCGCCACCATTCTCGAACGGCTGGGGTGTCTGGGAGGGTGGCTTTAATGTATGGGTTTGTTGGGTGGAAGGAACGGGCGAGTATAGTGGTGAGGGCGGGGATGTCGGAGTCGCGGATGGGGAGGATGTGGTGGGTGGACATGGCTGTGGCCTTCCCTGACCGCCAGGTTTGGAAGTAGTGAAGACGAGAGTCGGTGGGGTGTTATTGCGTTATTGCGCCGTACCGATACTGTGATTTAAGGCTTTTATGGTCTTTATACCTAGGATTCAATGTGTGCGGCGATGTTGTATAATGCCGAGAATCCATTTGCGGTCCTACATGAGGTGGAGAGCGGAGTTTCGCTTGCCCTTGTCAGCTTGGGGCCATGATTAGCGCCGATGACATTCTGTTTGCAATCCCGTGTCTTTCTAGAATGCCAGGTGCTTCATCTTCGCAGCTTTACTAGATGTTGACAGACTGATCCCAGGCTGACAGATTTCCGGTGGTCTTTATGGTGACGACCATAAGGAGCCGTGTGAGCGAAAAGCCATCTGCGTTCGTGCCGTGCCTACTGCATAGTCATATCAGTCATAGAATCCCACGATAGCCAGTCAAAGTTCGAATCAGCGAAGAAGCCATAGGCGTCATTGTTGGTTCTTCCACCAGCAAGTGTCCCGCCCATACCGTCTGACAGAGCATCGGACTGGAAGGCGGCATCGTTGTTGGGCAGCCAGAAGTCCATGTCCATCGAAAGGTCTTGCATGGCTGGATCGTTGAATAGGTCGAGCAATGGCTGAGAATGTTGTTGATGTGTATTGTGTGCTTGCAGTGGGTTCAGTGTCAGCAAAGCGTCCGGCGTCGTATCCGCCGTCATGACACCACTGCTCAATGAAGGTGTTGATTCTGTCCGGGCGGCATGGACCCTTTCTGGAGTAGTGGTGCTTGGCCTTGCGAAGATCTGTTGGGCATACTGCACAAATGTTACTGCAATCGTGCGCAGCTTTGCCGCTTGAGGGTGTCGAGACTCCATCTGCTGGAGGAAGGACGACATGCTCTCCATGGCTTTTAATGATTGTCGTGACGAAGAATTGCTGCCAGTCGATATGATCTGACCAAACAGTATGAAGAACGGCGTGAACGGGCAATACAGAAGAACCCATATCACGCCGTTGTATACTTCGGACGAGTCTGAGACCAAATCTTCGAGTGAGAACAGGGCCTGCTGTGCCGACGAGATGCAGGCTTCTTGTAGCGCAGGTCGTGACCGGATTAACAGCACTGTATAGTAGTAATACTGGAATTGTTGGTATTGAATACCAAGCCGCATAGATGTTTGCTCTTCTTCGTCGAGGAAAGGTTGCTCCGCGACCAAGCAGGCTTCGAGAGTCTAATTTCGTCAGCGTAAGTCGTCGACACTGAGATGGTTGCCTCACCGATATCATTTTCTGGTGCCACTCATCCAATTTCTCCCTAGCGCTGTCAAACTTGGAACTGTCTTCGAACAGACAGGACCAAATCTCAGTAAGCACTTCCGAGGAACGGTGCAGGAAGTATAGGAAATGGGCACCATACGTGCTCTGAAAAGAATTTGGCGTGCCGTCTTTGCCGACTTGATGGGGACGATATGCCATGAGTTTGTGAACCGGTAGGGTAGGGACATTGGCACCCGTTGAGTTGTGCAACGCTGGTGGCCTACCAAATATCACCGCAAGATTCTTGTCGATGGCGTTGAACGTCCAGAAAAGCATGATACGTCTCTCCCGAACTTCCGGCTCCAGGTTTCGTAGGTCGATGCCCAGGGCTTGCAACATTCTACAGATTGTGGAGAAGACCATCCAAGACAGCGAAGGAGTAGTGACCTCCTGCACGTGAAAAGCGAGGATCATGAGTGCCTGGATATTGAGATCACTTGGCTCCAGTAGTAGCCTTGCATCGTCGATCGCAAGGCGAAGGTTCCATCGCAGTTGAGTCCGCGTTGTTTGGCTGTATTTCGCGTCTAAGCAGGCCTCTGTCAATAAGGCACCATAGATGAGCACCAGGTAGGCCTTTTCGTGCACGTTGTCGGGGCTAGACAACGCATCCCGCAAAATAGCTGGAGGTGTGGGCGTAAGATATGGCCTGCCTCTACCCTGGATCAGATAAAACACTGAACAATCAGTATGGGTGTTGCCGAAACGAATGCGTCGCAATGCGAACCTTTGATCAGTGCAGCCGCTTGTTCTTTGTCGATCGCGACGAACCTTTTCTCTCTCAGCCCGAGTTCGGCCGCCATCTCGTTCAGACCTGGTCCCTGCCAAAAAGATGAATACTCTTCATCCAGCACCGCCAGCGTACCAGACGGACTCTTGTCCGAACTGTCGAACTGCTGAAGACTGTCCTTTGTCTGGGAGATATCGTTTTCCATTTGAGACCTCAGATCGCCGGGCGAAGCCGCATGTGTATCAGACTGGGGGGGTGTACTGAGGTTGGACGGCGTGGTCACAGCAGCTTGCCATGGCCGTTTGGTCTGCCTAGGGCGCCGACGTATTACACCGGAGCGAGAGTAGACACAGTGGCGAGCGTCTGCACTGCATTGTGTACAGCCTGATGCATCTCGTGAACAGCGGATCTAGCGTGAGTGTTAGGCGTACGAGTCCGTGGGCACTTCTAGCAATAAAGCATACTTTGCGAGTGCGGCACTCGTCGCACTAAGTAGGTCATAGTCAGCAAATCGTAGCCTTGTACTGTTTTCGATACTGCGAACGTACGGCATACCTGGCTTGCTCTGGCGCCATCGAAGGTCACTCAACTACTGTGCAAATGATCGAAGGAAGGCGCAGACCGTTGCCGATTGAACCTGAAGTTTGGCACGTTCTGACTGCTTGGTTCGAACTATGTAACATGGACCGCTGTTCTTCGAAGGCCAGGATTGTCGTGGTCATCAAGAAACGCGAAGGCGTGAAGACGTTTGAGACTTTGAGACTAGCCGCTGCTGCATCTGGAGTAGCGCCGCGTATGGGCGGACCGAGCGGAATCATTTTAGAGTGCACCGCAGGACATTGAGACAACGCAATTAACCCAGTGATGGCTCACGACAACAGACTTTGCGACATCTGCACCGAAACCAACTTCAGACAAGTACTCAGCGGTGCTGATGAGCGAAACGTGTATCTCGAGATCGGCTCATGGCAGAACATCCAAGCGAAAGCGGCAACGTGCGACCTCTGTAACACCATCGCCCTCGCGATACAATTCGGACCTAAGTTTTCACGTAGCAAGCTTGACGAGAGCCATAGAATCTCTGTCACTGACAAAGTCTCAGGGGGGCATCGCATTGACGAATCTGGCGATTGGAAATATGCCAGATACTTGCTACTCATATTGGAGGACAGCGAGGGCAACAATCACATCAGCGGAGCGCTGCTTGTGCACTTTGAAGACGCACAATTGATCGGCCAGTCTCCACTCTACCATGGGCGTCTGGTCGACTCCGGTGCCATTGACACAACGATGGTCAGTTCTTGACTCAGAGACTGCGAGACCATGCATGAGAAATGTACCGATTCGGCCTTGCTGCGCGCACTTGGGATATCTATGCCACAACGCTCGATGCTAATCGATACGTTTAGCTTGTGCCTTATTGATGCTCCAGCTGGCACATCGTATGCCGCACTCAGCTACAAATGGGGAGTAGCAGTACTTGACCATCTTGCTTGGAGTCGCAAATCTCAGAAAGCCTCGGGCACTGGCGCGTTTGAAACTCCCCTCCACGGTGCACGATGCCATCACTTTTACCAAGAACTTAGGCATTCAATACCTCTGGGTGGACGCATTGTGCGTCATTCAGGATAGTAACGAGCACAAAGCTACACAGATCTCACAAATGCATCACATCTATGGAGGAGCTATTATTACGATTGTCGCGGCGTCTAGTCCACACGCAAACTATGGACTGCATGGTATCAGCGGGCTTGGTCGCTCAACGATCGAGCTTGGACGTACCAAGAGTCTTATGTGTCCCAAAGGCTGCTATATATCACGCACACGGGCGTCTTCGTGTTGTGCTGCCAAGGTCTTCGAAGTGAGGAAGTTCTACAGCACGAGACCGCATGTAAGTCAGGTCAATGTCGATCTCACGAATCCTCGCTGAACTCCGGTCAACCGAACCTCTGGCGCGAGCTTCTCATGTTTGAAGAGCGCGAGCTCTCCGAGATCGAACCTTGCACATGTCAGTTCGAGAAACGCAAGCGTTACGACGAAGTACAGCCACCTTTTTCTCTTTTTCTCTCTCTATGGTGACGCTAGACGTCCAGATAGCCCGGGGGCGAAAAGGAGATATCGACTGCACAGTTTGCAAAGAATTCGATCGCGTGAACGAGGCCGAGTGGGAGGAGTACGAGGCACTTGTTGAGAGCTACGCCGCTCGCGACATTAGGTACGAATCTGATCGCATACCGGCGTTCTCTGGCACTAGCGGTCTACTAGAGCGCCAGTTCAGGACACTACTTCTGTTTGGTCTACCAGAGAATTTCCCGGACTTCGCTCTCTTGTGGCGACCGGTAGGCAACCGAGCAAAAGCTTGCCGTACATCGGGCTTCGTAAGCATTCCCTCATGGAGCTGGGGCTCGCATGAAATTTCTGTTGTGTACCACAGTGGCCTCTGGATGTCTTCGGAGGTTGACTGGTATTGTCTCGACGAGGAGAGCGGTCTACGCGCTGTGCGTAGCCTCAAGATTAAGGGCACGAGTGCTCCTATCAGATCAGACTTCAAGCAGCCCGTCGTCGCGGACCAACTCGCGGCGGTTGGCATCAACATCAGAGTAGAGCGACCTATGGCGGCTTTGAACGGGTGATGTCAGGTTACGACATCAACATATCTCAAGGGCACTCAACTGTACAACAAGGACCTGGACAGATTCAACCCACAGTGGCACACAGTCTTGTTCAGGGATACTGTTCCTGATACATCCTCGGACTTTATCCCGGTAGAACTGCTTCTTCTTTCCGCTTTCTATGACCAAGACGAGGATCCGACACCTGCAAACGTTGCTCGATTCCCACCAGCGGATGATTGGCAACAGAAGTTCAGCGTCCTATTGATAGAACGGTCTGGATGTATCACGAAGCGGCTCGCCATAGCAGCTCTTGCACATGACGCCTTATGGGATCAAGCTCATAAGGAATGGAGACTTATCAAGCTAGTATGAGAAGTCTTTCACGTCGTACTTCGCCGGCCACTGTCCGAGAGGGCAGATGTGTTGGATTGCCGTTTTTGCTTGCTTCGATTGATGTACAGAATCTGGATGCGTCAAAAGGGGCTCCCGCGGCAAACAACACTGTGCTCGGCTCAAGATGTCGGTATGTATAAGTAGACCAGCGTCTGCTGAGGCAGTAAGACAATGAAAAGCTCTTGCCGAATCTCCAAGGTGGCTTCTGCCAGCATCGTATCCTTAGTATCCTAACATCTATGGCTTTCGGCGCTAATCCGACGTCACTGGAAAATATAACCGGACCTCGTGATCTGAGATCCGATTCGCTGTTCCATCAATTTTCCACTTACTACTCATCAACCACCCGCATCATCTCCCCCGGCCACTCCAGCAGAACCCCATACGCACCCCCAACAACCTCCATCACCGTATTAATCCTCGCCGCCCCAAACCCCCTCAAATACCACATATCATGCAATAGCAACGTACAAACCAACCAATGCGCCGCAATCGCTAGCGCCAACTCATCCCTCCCCGCAAGTAACCGCGTGAACTCGGGTGAGATCTCCGTGGTCCAGGAGAAGATAGCGCGGAGGTTGTTCGTGATACCGCATTCGAAGACGTGGTCCATCATGTGCTCTAGTTCATCGATAGCGGTTAGGTAGACTTCAGCGTTGGTGCAGCCGATCGTCGGTTCGAAATCCGTTATTGTGGTTTTGAGCAGATCGATAGCGCTGTCTTTGGTCCGCTGGATCGTATAGAATAACTCGATGACTTTCTCGTTGGGCACGCTTTGCCCACTGTCTGAAACCCTTAGCTGGCGGTGCGGCAGCCCCCGTGGTGCGGGTATCAGCTCATGCCGCGCGGACGTCTCGCTCCTAAGCTCACTAGACGCATCGGCTAAGCTCCGGAACCCTCGCAGGTGGAGATGCCATTCGCTCACCGCACCGGCGGCGGTCGAAGCTAGCGCTAATCCGCACGGTATTAGCAGCATAGCGCACGCGAGTAAAGCGTCGGCGTTCTCAGGTCGTAGCGATGGGATCGAGCTCCGCAGACACTGCAAGGATTTGTAATAGTGCATCTGCGCCGTCGCGGCGCCGTCGAACGATCCGCCGTGAGCATCGTGGGAGCTCATGCACAGCGCGCTCAACGCCATAAGAGCGTGCGCGGTGCCGACGTCTGTGTGCGCGACGGCGGGGATGGAGCTCTGCCATATTTCACTATAGGTGCTATTGCTGTCTGTGGCGGCCATGTTTCCGCTGGCGTGGGCGAGGTAGTACTGCCAAAGAAGAGCGTCCGGGACCTGTTTCTCGCAGTGCAGAGCTGTCTCGACATGCCGGTCTTCCAGGCTCAGTGGTGCTGTCGGGGACTGCCATGGAAGCAACACGCTGCACTCGGGGCTCGAGTCGTGGGAGCGGACGTAGTTGCACGGAAGGCCTCGAAGCTGGCACTTCCCACAACTTGGGAGGGCTTCGTCGCACTATGATGGATGCTCCCGTTAGCACAGATTCGTAAGTTGGCGCGATGGTAGAGCGTAGGTAACTAACCTTTATTCTGCGGCGTCTGCACGCTTGGCACCCGTTACGCGATTTCTTATGTGTTCTCTTCTGGCGGCTTGGTAATTTGGTAAGGAGTCCCTGCCGTGGCTCTGAGGCCGAAACTTCGTTTGATGAGTCTTCGTCCATGGTGGAGAGTGAATGAAGACTTTCGAATAGTCGGGCTAGCCGACATACATCCGCGAGAGCGCGAGACCAGCACAAGAGTGTCGCCTGTAAGCCTCATGCGGCACGCATCGTTCGACATTACTATCGGCTATTGTGGCAGCTTGATGCCGGGCAGAGCACGACTGCGGCTTGCTATCGGAGTCAATGTGGTTAGCAGCACGGACAGAGGTGGCCTTCTGCCGCATTGCCGTGAACTTTCACCTGCAGAGCGAGCGCAGTCGTGATGCGAGATCGGGGACGGGAACTAGGGCTGAACGAGAGGTCGGTAAGGCTGAAGCACTGACCAAGCTTTTTCAAGCCTTTCCCCTAGCGAGAGGTTGCCTTTCAAAACAACCTTCGATGGACACCTTAAGGTAGGTACAACTCCAGTGGCATACTTGGGAGACATGCATCTCGGAGCGAGCATACTAAAACACACTGACCGCGCGATATTCGGTACAAAAATGATCATACCACGCAAGAAATAGTAAAAGGAAGCGCGAACGGATCATGGACACAATGACCACGAAGAGAGCGAACACAAAGATGCTCTATTAACAAGCAATGCCTGGCTGGCCATCAGCAACTCTCATACTCTCAGGTTCCGTCTATTCGCGGCCAGCGTTGAACCTTTGTACAGGTCGAAGTCTGTTCCGGAGCGACGCCATAAATTTGCTGCTAACCAGTTATCTCGCTTCCGTGTGGACGCCGACAACAACCCAGCACAACCCTCGTAGTCTCTCACGGCCGTGAAGGCGGGAGACGCAGTCATCAACTGCGACTACATTGGTTGTGGATTTCCGGAGGAGGCAGACGCATGCACCGTAGTCCAGCGTCCGCCGGCAACCTCAATCCTGCGAACCCTGACGTCGAAGGTCCGGGACTGACGCCTAGTGGCGGCGACGACCTTCCAGACGTACCTCCGGCCTGGGTCCGAGTATGTGGTTCCGTAGCATCTGAATCCCAGTGCTAGATTCGCAGTTTCGCTGAACCTCTTCGTACGGAACGGGAGGCGGAGACTTCGGGGTCCAGTACCATAACGGTTCTTACACTTAATCCATCCAAGCCCACCCCTAATTCAACACCACAATCAACAGCACCAAAACCACAATCAGTATCCCAATCGTCACCCAACTCCAATTATCTTTACTCTTCCTCGCCACCGTTCCTAACCTCTTCCGCGCCCGCTCGAGCGTTGTGGTATGCCGGTCAACTCCGCTCTCTACATCCTCGAGTAAGATATTCTGTTCTTCTAACTCGTTGCCCATTTGGATCCCGAGTACTCGTTGTCGTCCAATGCTCTGCCCTAGCGTATCCAGATGCTCATCTTGGTCCTTTAACACTTGTTTGTGGTAGCTGTGGATTTGTTGGTTGTCCAACTCCGACTGATCAGGCCCAGACGGCTCGTCACGATACCGTTCCTGATCCGAGAACAGCGCGGCGCGGTTTGCGGCATCTACGGGATCTTCTTGCGCTTCGGCAGACGGGTCATCCCGAAACCGTACATTTTTATTCCTTCGAGCCTGCGCCGGTATCCTCTGCGCCGCATCGAAATCTGCTCGTAAAGCCGGATCGTTCGGTCGTTGTGTCTCAGCCGAAGGCGGCGCGGCACCATGAAACTGAGCGTACAGGTCTTCGAACTGCCGCCGTAATCGTGAAAGGTCGGAGGTCGAGTCTTCTGCTTGTCCGAGGTCTGCTTCTTGCGATTCGAGGTGTTGGATGCCTTCTTGGAGATTTGAGAGAGAGCTGGAGATGTGGCTGTCTTGCTTGTGCGGTTCGAGGTTGAGGCTTATGGCTCGTTGGCGCTCGAGGAGGGAGAGTTTGAGGTGGTCGGCGAGGAGGAAGAGTTGGTGGGGGGTTGTGGTCGACATGGTCGTGGATGCGCCTAGGCAGCTGTACTGTCGATGAGGTCGTTCAGTCGGTGTCCAGAGTGCTCAAGTGAATGCTGATGGAGTTGTTCGTGTCAAGTCGAGCGTCAGGTGTATGTACGTGGCTCAGATGAGATTATGTCCTATCGTATAGTCGTTGCCTGCCATCTCAAGTGATGTCGGTCTCGGCGATCGTCAGGTCAGATCTCCGGCGGGGAAGCGGCAGCCGGGAATAGTCCGCCAGATCCTTCCTCCCGCACCCGCACGAGCACAACACGACAGCCGTTTCATGTCCACTCTCCCACACCACAGCACTCCTTGTCACACCTCAACTTATATTGCTCGTCCTACAACATTCATATACCGCGATATTCGAGAGCTGCAGCGAGCGCGATCCAGGCACCCGAAGACCCGCAGACGCGTGCTTTGGATCGATCATTGGTCTTGGAGGGATCGCAACAGCAAATCAGTCTTCCGGATAAGCGGAATTCAGCACGTCCATACCGGTCTGTGATGGAGCTTTGATCCCGCGGGAGGTGCATGACTTGCAGAAAGAGCCAACTGCATCTACGCACGCCTAGGGAGGTCTTGTTATATCTTGCCTTGGCCTTTTGCCTTTGGCCCTAAATCCCGAGCCTACTCTCGTTGTTGGTTAAGACCTAGAGCGTACAGCGACTCGACCTGGCATTGTATATATCAACCTACACTATCTAGCAGAGGTTATATTGCAGTGGTATCCCGGACGCACATCATCTTTCCGCGATCGCTCGGCCCGTAGATGATCAACCCTAGGATCAACTCGGTTTGTGCAACTTGATAACCTGGAACCCGCCTGCAACCTTCCACCTCTTCTCGGACCTTGCCTCCGCTCAAATGCTAGGCATGATGTCGCGCTCACACTTCTCCCGTTCACCTCGCGGCAACCAGGACCCAACCTTCACCCGCACGCATTCTCACTCTCACAGCTCCTCGAATCCCATCAACACTCTTGGTCTTCCCTCACCACCTCCGAACGGGCGTCGATCTAGTATGGGCGTGGAAGTACGCGGTATGAGGAGGCTGGAGCAGAGGAGGAACATGGAGGAGAGTCACTACCTGGCTTGTAATGCACGGGCACAGAACTATAACCCACCTGTGGATCTGAGATTACTGGACTATGTCTCGAGCTACGACAACAACCTTATGTGCGCTATATGCCGCTGCCCGTTCGTGGATCCGGTGATTCTGAACGAATGCGACCACTGTTTCTGTCGCGCCTGCATTCGACAGTGCTGGAACACCAACACCACCTACACCCCGCTCGGCCCTAGAGGCGACTGTCCGACTTGCCGAACCCCCGCCAAATTGGGCCCACGCTCCGCCACGAGCAAGATCTTGGTCAACCTCGTCGACGAACTAATAGTACAATGCCCAAGAAAGGACGACGGCTGCAAAGCCGAAGTCAGGCGCTGCGAAGTCCAAGACCACGTCAACATCTACTGCGGCTATACTCTGATAGAGTGCACGGGCAAAGACTGCACAGACCCTGTTCGTCGAAAAGACGCAGCGCAAAGCTGTCTGCACTACGGTGCTAGTTGCCTTTTGTGTCACAAGGAGCTACAGCAGTGGAAACTTGAAGCGCATTGGCGGAGCGAATGTCCTGATCGAAGAGTGCACTGCGAGATGTGCAAGAGCCCGGTCTTCCACCGCGAGCTTGAGATGCATAATAAAGAGACCTGCCCTGCAATCAGCACGCCATGTCCAGGTAAGGCTCTAGGGTGTTCGAGCAGGAATAAAAGAGGACATGCGGAGGCTCATGCTAAGAGCTGTACGTTTGCCAAGTTAGCGCCGGTGTTATTGAGGCAGCAAGAGAGGCTGGATGAGCAGGAGGCAGCGCAGAAGGAGATGAGCCGGAAGCTGGAAGTATTGGAGGGCGGCTTCACGAATATGCAAGGGATCTTATTTCCAAGTCAGGAGGTGGAGAACGCGGACAGGAGGAGTGGGGATAGCAACCACATACCTTACCTGCGGAGGAGCCTGGTGAGTCCTGAAAACGCGGATGCGGATGCGCCGACGAACGACTTCGCTGGCTTCGACTGGAACTTTTCCGCAGCCGATGTAAGACACGACGGAGCCTCGTCAGCCGAAACGTTCCAGAATGGTATGGCCTCACCTCCTACGCGCGCCGCCCCCGCTGTTCCGGGTCCGCGACCAGACGACCTACCGGAACCCTTCTCCTCTGACTTCGACCTTGCCTCCCCGCCAACCTTCCCACCCAGCGGGCCCTACGCCTCTCCCCTGCACCATCTCCTCTCCATGCACGAAAGCTTGCGCGACGAAATGACCCGCATCACCTCTGCTCTCTCCGAGCTCGACGGCCGCCACTCCATGCAGATCCTCAACGAGAACCTGCGCACCCGCGAGGAGATTTCGTACCTCGCGGCGCAGACGGCGGGACTCCAACGGCAAATGCACTGGTTTACTTCGGCGCAGCTGCAGCGGCAGCAGGGTCGTAGTCCCACGCCTGGCGCATCCGGTTCGGCTTTGGGAGGCGCGATGATGGATGCCGGAGCTGGAGCGGGCGTCGAAGCTGCGGTCGGGGCGGTGAGTACGGCGGCCACGGCCTTGCGAGGTGCGGCGAGGATGGTCAATGTGGGCGGGAGTGCGAGTGGGGTCGGGATGCGGAGGGGGACTAGTGAGGAGGGGAGGACCAAGTTGTGATGTGGGTGGACAGCGGATAGTGTGGGAGTGTTGTTCTTGTAGCGTTCTAGCGTGTTGTGGGTTGTCCATCGGACCTGAGAATCTGTTGCCGTCAGCCTCGTACACGCTCCCATGTGTAATTAGTTACTCTATGTGCCTTCTAGATGCCCTCGATGTCGGCAGCTCAGCAAGCCCGAACCGAACCGAAGATTCGCCGAGTGTTAACCTCAAAAGTTGGAGCCGCAGCCATTGACGAATTGTGACTCGACGAACTTCATTCTGCTCACCACCACCGTCGCCGATCACGATGGCCCCTCCCACGCCGTCACAACGCTACCTCAGCACCCGCGGTGGGAGCTACGACGTACGTCTCATCTCTCGACCCCACCCCCACCGTACATAGTACTTACGCTGAGACGATAGCACATTTACAGTTCTCCTTCGAGTCCGTAGTCCTCAAAGGCCTCGCATCTGATGGTGGCCTGTTCATACCCGAAGAGATCCCTACGCTCCCGCAAAATTGGCAGACAACATGGCGCGACCTGAGTTTCCAGGACCTGGCGCTGGAGGTATTCTCGCTGTATATTGCTGAAGACGAACTACCACGAGACGATCTGAAAGAGATGGTTGAGAGGAGCTATGGCACGTTCCGAGCAAAAGACATTACGCCGCTAAAACGACTGAATGGCGGAGACGGGAAAGAGTTGTGGCTGCTTGAGCTATTCCACGGCCCAACGTTCGCGTTCAAAGATGTCGCGCTGCAGTTCGTGGGCAACTTGTTCGAGTACTTCCTCGTCCGACGAAACAAGGGCAAGAAGGAGGGAGAAGAACGGGAGCATTTGACTGTGATTGGCGCCACCAGCGGAGATACAGGCAGTGCGGCGATATACGGGCTGAGGGGAAAGAAGGATGTCAGTGTGTTCATCATGCATCCGAAAGAGAAGGTCAGTCCGATACAGGAGGCACAGATGACGACGGTGTTGGATAAGAATGTGCATAATTTGGCTGTTAAGGGGACGTTTGATGATTGTCAGGTTAGTTTCAGTCCGATATGACTTGAGTGAGGCGACTGGTGCTGATGTTGGGAGCAGGACATCGTCAAAGCACTGTTCGCCGATCCTGATACCAACGCGCAGTTCAAGCTTGCAGCCGTCAACAGCATCAACTGGGCTCGAATCCTGGCGCAGATCACATATTACTTCCACTCGTATTTCGCGCTCCTACGGAAAACTGGCTCAGAACCGCAAGTACGATTCGTGGTTCCTACTGGCAATTTTGGGGATATCTTGGCCGGCTTCTTCGCGACACGAATGGGCCTGCCAACCGAGAAGCTGGTGGTGGCGACGAATGCGAACGACATCCTGCATCGATTCTGGAAGACTGGATACTACGAGAAACAGCCTGTGCACGGCCGAGAAGCTGAAGGCGGTTTGGAGAAAGATGGTGTGAAAGCGCATGAAGAAGGTGTCAAGGAGACGCTTAGTCCGGCGATGGATATCCTGGTCAGCTCGAACTTCGAACGTCTGCTCTGGTTCCTGGCTTTCGACACCAGCACGGCGCAGGATGCGAAGGACCGCAGAGAAGATGCTGGCGCGAAAGTCAAGGGCTGGCTGAATCAGCTAAAGAGTCAAGGTGGCTTCGGCGTTGGCAAGGAAGTGCTAGAGAAAGCCAAAGCGCTCTTCGAAAGCGAGCGAGTGAGCGACGAACAGACCATCGAAACCATCAAGAGCATCCACTCGCAGCAACTACCACAAGCGAACGGCACCACGAATGGCCATGCAGCTCCTGCGACCACTGGCACTGAGCATGATGGCCACTACATCCTCGATCCGCACTCTGCGATCGGTGTTGCGGCGACCCTGCGGTCGATCAAGTCAAATCCAGGCGTAGAGCATGTTGCGCTCGCGACCGCGCATCCGGCCAAGTTCTCGCATGCGGTGGAGCTGGCGCTCAAGGACGTGGAAGGTTTTAGTTTTGAGACTGTGTTGCCGGAGCAGTTCCAGGGGATGCTGGAGATGGAGAAGAGGGTTACTGGCGTGGATAATGATTGGAAGAGTGTTAGGGAGGTTATTGTGAAGGAGGTGGAAGAGGAGTTGAAGGAGAAGCGGTAGTACTGCCGGCAGGCAGTGTGATATGGAAGAGAGTTTACTGCGGTGCCTCCTGGTTGTGCGGATGGCGTCTGTTGGGATGGGATAGATGGCGCCAAAAGTCCACAGAGGTCTGCTGTTCCCTCAATGGAACCACGATGAATGAAGAATTAACGAGTCCCTGCATGGAATCAAAAGGCTGACCGCGTCTCCAGCGCTTAGCCGCCATCGCGGAGATCTCACAGGTAGGCGATTCCTGAAGTTTCCAGCCGCACATCAGGTAGTCTTGGCATCAACTTCCAGCCCTGCTCAGCACTGCACCGATGCATGATTGATCAGCTATGGTTGCTCGATTGCGCTTCAGCAATTGCTGTTAGCAGCGATTATTGCGACGATCCTGGTGGATGTGTGGCGGGCCACGGTAAGTGTCTAGCACGGTGTCGTATTTGGTCGTTTAATCCTTCATATGCTCCGCAAAGGGCTGGACTGCGGGGTTTCTCTCTTGCTTTTTCTCCTCGTCTATCTGTTCGGTTTCTCATTGCATTGATACTGGAAAGGCAATGGCGGGAACCATTCTCGCTTTCGCAGGCGGCGTAGCGGCGTGGAGTCTTTCTTGGTTCAACGGTTCTCCGCAGGTTCCGATGATGCAGCTCGATCATGTCGCAGAGCTTCGGCCATTATTGTCGCCGAACGCAAGCATCTACCTGCCTGGGTCCGAAGGCTTTGCGGCTGCGACGGACAGGTGGACGCGATGGAAAAATCCAGCGTTTGAGGTTGTGGTTGAAGTGACTACTGAGGAGGACGTCTCAAACACTGTACGCAGTTCGATGACCATCCTCTAGTGAAGGAGTGTATGTATACTGATAACAGCGCGCAATAGATCCGCTACGCGAACGAACATGGGAGGCCATTTCTGGCAGTTTCTGGTGGACACGGAGGGACTATGCACTTGGCGAACGTCGAGAATGGCGTCGGAATCTGGATGAAGAAGTTTAAGAGCGTTGAACTACCAGAGGATGGCCACAGTGCTACGATCGAAGGAGGTGTAATCTCCAAAGATTTGGTCGACGCTTTGTGGGAGCGTGGGAAGCAGACCGGTAGGTGCACTTCTATCGCCATCTTCGAGAGATGTCAGCTGACATGGTTGGATCGTCTCAGTGACTGGAGCTTGTGAGTGTACGGGAGCAATCCCGCCTGGTAAGCATTCGATCCCACCGATTGTTCTTGGATTTCGACCATAGGTAGTGGTGTTCGCTCTGCTGACTTATGACAAGCGCTCGGCGGTGGTCATGGCTGGCTACAGGGCCACCATGGTCTCCTCGCCGATCAGATCATCTTAGCTCGTCTCGTGCTAGCCAACGGCTCGGCTGTGACTGTTTCGACGACTTCGCATCCCGATTTGTTCTGGGCACTCCGAGGTGCTGGCCACAACTTTGGCATCGTCACCTCGATGGAATACCGAGTCTACGACCGTACGCCTGAGAACGAGAAATGGAGTCTCGAGTTCTTGATATTCCAAGAGACTGAATTGGAAAACGTATTGCAGAAGCTGAATGCGATGATGGAGAAGTTCAAAGATGTGGTGGAAACTTGCGCACTTGTTAGAGATACTTCGGCTCCCTGATCTTGATTCCAAGGTACGCCAGACCGACTCAGACGATATTCGGCATACTGACAACTACAACAGCCGATCATCATTTTGGTCTTCCTCTATCAAGGTCAAGTCGTGCCACCAGAATACACAACCCCGTTCGCCGACCTCTATCCAATATCCCACGACAAACTCAGCACAGATCTGCCCGGGCTCGTAGCACCACTCATGCTCCACAACGAGGGTCCAGGATGCCAGACCGGATCCTCCGTCCTCAGGTTTCCATTCGGCGGACAGAGATATAACATCGAAGGCCTGCGCAAAGCCTACGACATTTTGGCAGATCTTCCGCAGAAGTTGGCACAATCTTGGATGATCATCGAAGGCTACTCCATGAGCGGTGTCCAAAGCATCAATGCCGAGGACTCCGCGCTGCCAGACCGACATAATGACCTGCTAATGGCGGCGTTCATGGTCTTCACGCCTGAAGACGAAGCACTCGATCAGCAGGCGACGAAGTACGGGAAAAGCATGAGGGATGCTGTGGTCAACGCGAGCGGAGATGGGCTGACCGCCTACGTCAACTACGCCTACGGTGATGAGAGTCAGGAGGCCATCTACGTATCTGAGCCGTGGCGGCTTGAACGGCTGAGGAAGCTCAAGGCATTGTATGATCCCCAGGGAAGGTTTAATTTCTATAATCCGATTCTGCGGTAAACAGACAAAGAGTCCGAGGAGATGAGATTTGTTCTGCTTTAATGCAACACAAAGCGGTGGTAGATGAGTCGCTTTGTCCGTACATCTCATTGTTGACAATACCTAAATAGCTTCAACCTCCAATCTCTTCAAAATGCCAACGCACCCTCGCAGGCGTATACCTGCACACAATCAACCTGCTCCAGCTGGTCTTCAACGCTCATTACACCGCATTGACATGCACACGACACAACACGCCGACTTCTCGGACTTCGACTACGACTACCGCAGCGATATCCCACGCCATCAGCGAACTGCACTTCGTCTACCATCGTTCCTTATAGCGACTCAGAGAGTCCATATTGATTTCAACAACATCTCCCCACCGTCTTCTCCGAAACTCCGTCGACCGGAGTTCGGAACACTCGCGAAGCGGAGAGTATCCGCCGAAGACCGCCAACGAGACTTTGATATCGCACGTGCCTCTGCTTTCTGGCGAATGGAGCGTCCGCGCGTTTTAGTTATCTGGGGGGAGGTAAATTGGGACGAGCCGCAGGATGCTCATCCTGGTGATCGTGTGAGACTCGCGCTGAGGGACGGTGAGGTGAGTCCGAAGACTGTGCCTATGCCTGAACCAGTTCTGTTGGATCCTCAGATGGGACCGTGGAGACGGCTCACAAAGTTCTGCCAGCGAATGAAGAAGGGACGGAGGTTTAGGTAGGTGGTGCAACGCCTTGGTACGAGAATGCTTCTTACCTGCTCCGTATCACAATGTCTGTAAGTTCAAACTGATCTCCAAACTGCTCATCTGACCAGAATGAGCGAAGATCGACTGTGATGGCTTGTGATGGCCTGGGGTTGTTCACATCTCACGAGACTAACCCGTGGGCTGTGCTGACTGGAAAGTGACGATCTGTTGTTCTCCACATCACAGATCAGACTGAAGACCTCGAAGCTTGACTGTGGCAGCATTTTCTCGTTTCAATAGTGGGAGAAGTTCGTTAGGAATTTGTATTCAGTCAGCCACCGCCAATAACGTCTTCAACCTCGAAAAGCGCACGGGCTTCGCGAGAAAGATATCCACCCCTGATGCCATTGCGTCTTCCTGGGCCTGTGCGCTTGCTAGACCGGTCAGCGCTATCACAGATGTCCGTTTCAGTCCGTTCTCCTTCTTGCGCTCCCAAATACAGGTGGTCGACTCCATGCCGTCCATTACTGGCATACTGATGTCCATCAAGACGGCATCAAACCGTCTACCAGGTCCAACAGAGCATGGTCCAGGCAAGCAGGCATCTTTGAAGGCATCCACTGCTTCTTGACCGTTCGCGGCCTCGATGTACGAGAACTTCAGCTTTTTCATGAACACGACCAGGAGTTGTAAGTTGATTTTGTTGTCGTCAACGAGCAGGATGTGAGGCACGTTCTCCTATGCCGGTATCTCAAGGTTAGGACCCGGCGCCACCAGGGCTGGGGTTGCCGGGTCAAGCGGCGTTGGAGATGGGAAAGAGACAGCGGCGCTCAAGGACTTCGAAAGAGACTGGCGGCGTTGAGCCGTAGGCCTTCCAGCGCTGTCAATAGAAACTGCAGGTGTCTTCACCACGGCATGAGTGGACTGCTGTACCTCACCCTCGCATGGTTGTATATGCTCGTTCTCGCCCTTGGTCATGTCGTTGAAAGAAGCGGTGGACCCGTAGTGGTCAGCTGGTGATTCCTTCTTCTTCTGGAGACAGAATTCAAGCACTTTCGCCAGCTTTCTGGGCCCACAAGGCTGGCTGATGATCTCCACGTGGCAGCCGAGTTTACTAAGAGTAGGCCCTTGCTCTCGAGCTACACTCACGGCGTGCTCCGCGTTGAGGCAAACGATGATGACCGGTATGTCATGATGTGGCTTCGGGCCCTCCCCTCTATGCATGTGCTTCGAGATCAAGCGCTCAATGGGCGGCGGCTCTGCGAATAAATAGCAGTCTGCAGAATCACAATCCATGGCTGCCGACCTTGACACTTCCATTTCGAACCTATAGAATAGGAGGATGGAAAGTCAGCGATCTCTCGCAAGGTGGGGCCCTCGGAAACGAAGGCCCGTATCTATCGGTGCTTACCAGCTCGTACAAACAACACGGAGAGTCTCTTCAAACTCGTAATCCGACCAGACAGTGCGCCGTCGCTCGTAGGCGAGAAGGGGTCTAGAATAACCATATTCATTCCTTTCGTTTGACTAGCGATGTTCAACAGATCTTGGGGAGGCACCGTCAACGACTGCGCAAGAGACTCCGTTAAGCTGACTCGAATGTCGATCGCTGTACCAGTACCCTGCTGGGATTTGACGTCGATCGATCCTCCTACTGAGTCAACAATCTGTTTTACAATGCTCAGCCCAAGGCCAGTCTCAGCCTGATATGGGTCTTCTTGACTGAATGGGACGAACAGTTTCTCCCGCAAGAAGTCTTCCGACATGCCCTTGCCGGAGTCGACAACTCGGATGAGCGTGTCCATTCTTCCGTCTCGCAAACTTTCTTGTGCTCGTAAAGAGAGCGCTACGAAGCCGTTCGCTGTATACTTCAAGGAGTTGCCGAGAAGGTTCATGATGATTCGACGGAGTGCTCCGGGCTGAGTGCGCACAAGCCAGGATTGCCTTGGGCTGATGTCGAGGAGCACGGAGACTGCTAGGCTGGTATCAAGGGTAGAGATGATTTGTCCCTCCTGTTGAGGTTCCATGGCTTCAGGAGCAGGCTGGCTTGTCGCCGGGATCGACATGCTGGTCGATGGCACATCAATCACGCTTTTGTAGGAGTGGCCCGCACATATAGTCTCCGCCACTTCTTCAACCAGTACACCGAGGTCCACTTCAGCGGTTATGCTCATGCTCTCCAAGGCGGAGTCAGACGACGCTGAACTCGCAGTGTTGTTCTTGGCGAATCGCCGCATGTGGATTCGCCCGAGCTTGTTTATTTTGCTGTAGTCGAGGACATGATTCAGGGTGTCGAGTAAAGTCTTGCCACACGTAGATATGGACGTCAGCAGACCGGCCTGGAAGGAGTCCTGCGCCGAATCCTTCAAGAGCTCTGCGGCACCTAATTAAACGGCGAATAGAGTGTTAGCAGTATCTCGAACACAGTATAAATGATATCATGCGTGCCTACCCAAAATTCCATGCAGAGGGCTCCTTAATTCGCGGGACATTGACGCAGTGAAGGTGGTCTTGCTAGTCTCTTGCTTCTGAGTGTTGCTTTTCGCCACTTCACTCATGATACTGCTGGCGAACGCTCGTAAGTAGGTAAGGTCCTCGTTGAGGCCCATCGTACGTCCAGTCAATGCAGCTGTCCACAGGAAGCAGGCAGCCACCAGCTTCTCCTCGGCGTAGTCGTACAAGGGGAGGAATATCATATCCGTAGCGTTTCGCAATTTCTCGAGGAGCTCTCGATGATCAAGACCCCGTTTTTTCCGCACTCGTCGTGAGCTGTTATTCGTGTTGTTGACATCATCTCCAGATACGAAGTCTGACCCTTTTTCCTAATATATGAGATCAGATATACACTTTCGAGGTGATCAGCACCGATGTGACGACCCACCGAGAAATAGAACTTCTTCCCTCGCGGATGCAGCTGGAAGTAACGCTCTAGAGTGCCAAGTGTGATCGATGCGTCATATGACAGCTCAATTTCCTCGTTCGCCACAGAGACTGCTAAGACTTTACACGGTCTGGCCAGAGGGCTCGCCTCAGAGTCAGAAGTATCGTGCGAGAAGGAGTCAGAACCAGGCGATGGTGCCGAGGGGAGAGGAGGTGTATCCGGTGTTCCAGATTGCGTCCTGGTGTGTTCGGGAACGCGTATATCGCTTCCCGGCGCCGTTCCAATGATTACTGCGCCGTCAGCGAGAGTCGATTCGCGAATGGTGTCAGCAGCTCTCCCGTATAGCGCAGAGATGCTGTCCTTCTTGAGTTCTTAGGCTGCTTCAGGGTCTAGACTGCGCCGGTGAGCACTTATTGCTTGACGCCGGTACGAGTTGCGTGTGGCCACCTGTGGCCTTGCGGTGGGCGCTCCATTGTCTTTTGGTTGTGGAAACGCAGCTGGTGGGGTATCCGCGGCCTTTGGGTCGCTCCTCCCATCCATCGATGAGCAGCCCTCTATAAAGGACGCCATACCACGGACGACTCGTTCGCCTTTGAACCTGTCTACGCGATCCCGGGCCCACTCAAGATGTTCCATGATGGCAGCCGCAGTCTCCTCCAAGAATTTGAGCTCTTCGACGCTGAGACCGTTCCTCGGATGGTCGTCAGATATCGCATAGGCACCGATTGCGTGGCCGGAACGAGAAACAATGGCAACTCCGGCATAGAAACGCACGCCAGGCTCCTGCACAACATACGGGCGGTCTTTGAATCGGTCGTCGAAGCGGCAGTCATCAACGATAAGACCTCTGCAGGTGTATGCCTGCCCGTCATTGCTCCTCGCGGTTGCATCATTCGTAAAGCAATGTTCACACACAGCAGAGGGCCTCGTCAGAACTGTGCTGCCAAGCCACAGGTCGTTGCTGGTAGTCAATGATAAGTTGCGCGTTGCCTCTGCCAAGATCATCTGGCTGGTCGTATCGATGAGAGACACCATTGCTCGCTTGACATTCAGTCTTGACACCGCCAGTTGGGCAAATGTAAGTAAAGCTTTGTCTGGAGCGGCTTGAGGTTGATACCCCTGGGCAGAGAGCTCAAGTTGTCCGATGCTGTCCACCTGTGAGGCGACGTTGAGTGAGGAGCCTTGCGCACTGAGCCACGGCTGATAGTACCGATGGACCTCGCGCTCCTGGGCTCGAGAGACCATGCTGTGTACGTACAGCGAGTCTCGTTTCTTGCCGCAAGGCCCTCGAATGGCTAGAGACTGCTGTGCTCTAGACGACACTCATCGTGTTTAAGGATTCGAGATAAGCCCAAAACAAATGGTCCAGATCCAAAATCGACTGCGGGCAATCGCTGGAGGGCTTTGACGAGTTGTACAGAAATGACCACAAGGTGTGAAGAGAGGTGAGGTTTCGAGCAAGTGTGATGAATAGATACAGATCGCAGGGAGAAGAGGCCTAAGCCGCGAAAACAAGCAACAGAATTGAGGAATTCCAGACTCTTCGTCCTTACAGCGTCTAGAAGGATCGGAGTCGCGGAGTCGTGTCCAGCCTCGAGTAACCGCCACCATGATGCCAGCATAGTTTTGCGCAGGAAGCGGTGCGCGCGCCGTCTCCGCGAGAAAACTGCCCAGCATTGAAGGTTGGAGAGACAAACTCTATAATTCAAAATATCGAGAAGAAGAAAGAAGAGCATGAAGTTGGCAGTGGCACGTCTAATAGATATTTCTTTTTGCCTAGAACTAGTGGTGAGGAGGAGGTGAGTGACAGGGGTCAGCAGAACGCCACAAACCGACCTCATCTCCCCATTGCTACCAGCTACCTGCGACATACATACGCACACGTCTTGCTAAGAAGTCGGTGCAACTGTTGGGTATGAGTACCCGAAGCATGGGCTCCGAACATAATATGTCAGCTTCGCCGCCTCCGCATGGGGCCCCAGGTCTTGAGCAGCCATGGAGGCGGCGGATTCGTACGTCGACAGCGAGCGATAGATTGAAACATCGCGTCTTCGAGAAGGGGCGGAGGGAAGTCTTCAACAGTCGGTTGGTGGTAGGCAGCAGCTCCATTGACGTATGAGTTTCCGCTCATGGCAACAGGATCTCGCTCACTTATTACCTGCTCTACACGATACTCGAGACAGCCAGCTCTCCAAGTACGCAATCGTCGACGAAAGTGTGAAGCACCACGAAGTCCAGCGTGCGGAGATCGAGAGACTGGTAACGGGTGTTCACCGCCTCACGGCCGAACGAGACCGTCTTCAGAAGGAGCTGCATGCTTTCCGCTATGGTGTTCGTTTGCAGCCGCCCATGTCAGGTCACGATCCACCTTATGTACACATTACAATCCCAGAGACTCAATCTGTTGGACCGAAATACGACGTACCACCGGAGTGCATGATTCCAAGCGATTGGGTTGATACAGCTGACGGAACTACTACCTCACCACAATCGGACAATTCAGATATCTTCGACCAAAGTGTGGCTCTTCCTATTGATCAGGCGCGGTGTGCAGTGCCAGTTCCCATGCCGGAGTCACCAGCATCACACGACAGGAGCGATCTTGCGCCATACGTCTCCAAAGATTATCCAGACCGACGGCGGAACCGAAACTGCGCAGAAGGCGAACACGCATCATCAGATCCCGTCCCTCCAATGCATCGGCCTGGTATTCCCAGCGAAGACGCCTTCTCTATGTGGAGTTTGCCAGTGATCTGACTGTACTGCGAAATCTACTATCACGCCTAAACCCAAACTACAAAAGTCGGAGCAGAACGGGTCTTCAACAGCAGAGCGAATTTCAGATCATCGTAAGCCTCGACCGTCTTGAAAGTAAAGAGACCATACCTCGCTCAGTAATGGCTGTGGTAGGCTGGATGAGTGCTGTGCCAGGGGTTATCTCTGGTGCTCGTGAAGCGCTGAGGACGGGGTCCAGGAAGCTCGGTGCCGTAACACCGGTATTCCTGGATGTTGCTGTGCCGGCAGGTACGGCAAATGAGACAGCATACTGCGTTGCAATGACAAACCTTTCTCATCACGGCACGTACGACGGGTTCGTCATCAGTATCAGATCCCCAAGCCGCGGGCCGATCTTGTCTGCTGGTCATTATACATGATGGAACGCTGGAATGGAGCATGATGCCGTCACTCGGGCATCAGCACGTGGCAATCGCTAACATCGCTCCATGGCTGAGTCTGACTATTGTCGCTCCGCAGACGTGTTTGGCCTCTGGGCACGCCGCCAGAGCCTTCCTACTCCAAGAGATCGCTGGCAGATGCGCCGGTCAGCCACATACACTGTCTGTCTACTAGCTCTTTCGACTCTCGACTGGCTCCACGCACTACGTTGCAGCCCTTCGAACTCACGTTGCCACGGAAGAGGCGGATGCTCCTACCCGGACGATGCTTCAGCGAAGCTCTTATAAACGATAGGTTTCTCATATTCCCTACTTCGCCAACATTCCAATGACTGTCCGTGACGTCGATGTTCGATTGCGCTTATGGTACCAGCACAGCGGATGAACGACACAACGTAAGCTACAAACAGCTATACCTGCTGTTTTAAACCGGTTGAAATATGGCTCGGTACCATCGACTTCGTCCCAGGTCGGCAACATTCAAGCAGATCATGTCCGCGAACGTCAATGTTACCTAGAACTTGTTCAACGACATCGCCTTTCCAATGCACCCTAGCGGACGAAAACACAGCGCCAGACATCGAAGAAGCCAAGGTCTGGGCCGCAGCTCAATGGAGAGGATCACACATACCATCCCTGAAGCTCAGAGAGTCATTACTCGTCGATGTTCGCAGGTGGAGCAGTGGGTACCATCGTCTCCTGGGGAGCGACGACGATGAGTCTTCCATAAGCTCGGCAAAAGAGCTCATCAAGTCGGAGGCCTATCATCAACCAGACACATGCCAAAGTTCAGTCAGATTTTCGTTGCCACGGAAAGTGGCAATATCTACAAACATCGTTTTGATGACGGCTATCAGGTACATCACCCCCATACGAGCCTCGCAGGCTTCTCATATTATGTAGACTGACCACAACCAGCTTGCTCGCATACACCATGATCGCTGGCATTGGAAGTTCCATCGCCAATGATTTTGGAAGTGCCAACGACTACCTTGAGATGTACTTGTTGGGTGTTGCTGTCGGATCGATGATCGTTGCACCACTTTCCGAACGTTACGGCAGACTTCCGATATATCATACTACCAACTTCCTATTCATCGGGACACTGCTGGCCTGTTCGAAAGCCTGCAGCCTGGAGATGTTATTGATACTAAGAGTGGTCTCTGGCGTGACCAATTGCAGCTCATTAGTGCTTGGTGGACCAACAATACGAGACATCGTCTACGCGGATCATCAATGCCGCAGCAGAATGCTGTGGTCGCTATGTCGGCTCAGCCCCTTGTTCGGCTTTGTGGCTTCACAGTATGGGACTGTGATCGGAAGGTCTTTGGTCGTCTCTATGGAGTGGAGAGATGTCTTTCGCATACTGGCTGCCAGTGTAAGAGACCATCTTCGGTTGAGAAGAAGACTACGCTAACCCGAACGCAGGCCATGGTTGTGTCCGTGATATGCGTTTTGCTTCTCCGGGAAACGTACGCACCCAAACTTCAGCCGTCCACGCCCATGGTTAAACCAGCTCGGCCGGGACGCACGAGATCACACCGGCAGGAATACTCCCGCGCAGAATCTATGGCGCAACAAATGCTGAGGCCATTCAAGCTGCTGGTCTCGTCCAACTCAATCCTACTTCTCTCAGCATATACAACAATCTCGAACTCATACATATACCTTCTGTACACAACACTTCCGGCCGCTTTCGAAACCGCCTACCGATCTTCGCACTCGGAGCTAAATACTGCTTATCTCGGACTTGGAACCGGGATGGCTGTTGGCCTGCTCTATCTTCTATGTGTATATCCATGTTACTCGCTTGCAGCTCGAACAACACGACACCTGGAGCTACTCCTGACGATGACTCTCCCTGGGACCGTTCTCATGCCTGTTGGGCTGTTCATGTACGGCTGGTCGCTTCACTTTCAGCTGCACTACTCCGTACCTATTGTTGCAACCGCGATACAAGGAGCAGCTTTCTTGACGACTTTTGTACGTAATCAGACTTGGGCACGATTGTCATGATACTGATGAGGCCAGGTTCCGATTCAAATATACCTCATCATTGGCTGGAGAAGCGACGTTTGGGCTGATCGAGATCCACCGAATAGCACAGCTTCCTCTCAACTGCAAGCCTTGATTCCAACTACACTACGCCTTCCGAAACGACATTGACACAGGAACCTGCTTTTACCGCCAAATTCGTATGCTGCCGCAGTGCCGACACTGGCGATGTGACATTCTCTCGAGCTACTCTCCTCGATGAGATTCGTGGCAGACAGCTGAGCGACTTGCAGCCGAGCAGGGTATATGCCCATTATGAATTGCTGTGCACAGGAGCAGACCTGACGACTATCAGACGGCTTTCCGAAGGTCAAGTACTATACCGCATCTCTTCTTACTCTGTTCCCCGATCCCCCTCCATTCCTCTGCCGTTGGAAAACATGTACACACCTTACGGCTCTCTCGTTGCTTTCCATCTTCTATCCGCTGTCTGCGCTAGGTTGGCAGCAAGCGACGCTATCACAACATGTCGAGAAATTAGCGAAAAGATATCCAATGCGAGCGAGCTCATTTACGCAGGTATGTCCGACCTGAAATTTCGAACGCCGTACGGGAAGAACACCGGATACCAACCTGATGCGCCGAGTACAGGCGACGACCACTTCGACGACGATACGCATCACTGGTTCCAATCATCGAGCCAAACACCAGCGTGCGTGCTTGAAGTGGGGTCGGACGATGATACTGCGATCGCTGTAAGTTGGAGTTCCGCGCTGCCGCTGACGTACCGCACCACGACTGACACTTTATGCAGATCAAGGTCATCGCCGCAAGCCAGACACCATTCGCTGTGCAGTCGGGCGGCCATGTCTCCAATCCGGGCTTCTCGAGCACCACGGGCGTTCATATTTCGCTCCGGAAGATGCAGCAGGTCAAGTTGTCGACAGATAAGACTACTGTGGAGCTAGGCATGGGTCTAGTAAGTTTTCTTGTCGTAGTAAACACAGCGACTACTGACGATGAGCCTGCAGACATGGGCAGACGTTTACGAAGAGCTTGAAGATACCGGCGTGAACGTTGTGGGTGGACGCGTCCCAGGTCCTGGTCTCGGGGGAGTCACTCTTGGGGGCGGGTTCTCGTGGTAAGTTGCAAAGCTCTCCCATACTTATGTCGGGCTATGTTACTATGCTGACAGATTGCTTATTAGGAAGACAAACCAACTGGGTAGATTTGACCGTCTTCTTGTCCAAATTTCCACCATTAACACGCTTTAGGTCTGACATCTGATACTGTCGAAAGCTTCAACCTTGTCCTGCCCAACGGAACGGTCACAACGGTCGATACTTCGCAACCAGACCTCTTCTTCGCTCTGAAAGGTGGTTTGAGCCGGTTCGGCATCGTCACCGCCGCCGTGTACCGTACACACCGGCAGTCTGACCAGATATTCGTACGCACAGTCTCGTCATGATGAGCGAGTCAATACTGATCCAGATACTAGGGCGGCTTCAACATATACACGCAAGACAAGACCGAAGCGATCATTGCCGCAACGCTGTCGTTTTACGAAGACAACACCGACCCCAAAGCTCAGATCATCACAACAACAGTTGGTTCTCCCCTCGGGACCAGCACACTGGTTCTCTTCTTCTACGACGGACCTACTACACCACCAAGCTTCGAACAATTCGAGAAGATCCTGCCTTTAACGCTGTTGCCGAACGTCAGGACTCAGAGCTTCTCGTCTTTCGTTAACGGAATACCGGATCAGCTTGTCTTCAACGCAAGAGGCACGTTCGATACACTATCAACTACTAGCTTGACTGCAGGATTTCTGAGGGCGGTTAAGCAGGAGACTGATGTCAGTACCTTGGAGCTCCACCGCACTCCTGGCTAACGCGGCAACAGAGAATGGGAGCTGCGATGCTTCTGCATAGTGGCACAACGGTCAATTACGATATCGAGCCCTTCCTTCCATCTTATGGGAACAAATCAACCGATAGCGCATATCTGCATACTGGCTCACCGTTACCAGTACGTCAAGCCTTGCCCATAGCCTTCGAAGCTACTGATGATAAATAGCTGAACATCTACGTCGCTTGGCTGCTGGAAGAAGAAGACCAGTTCTGGTACAGCGCCATACGATCGTCAATCCGACGATTGAAGAATGTCGCTGCTGAGGAAGGCATATTGTATAAGGTTGCTGCCAAATATCCGAACTATGCGATCGGAAGTACGTCGGCGACGGCATTGTACGGGACTGTGAATGCAAAGCGTTTGGCAAGGATACGCGATGAGGTTGATCCTGACGGCGTTATGAGACTTTTAGTATTGAAATGTACTTCGGCTCGTTACGATGTATCGAATCCCGTTTTAGCTCGTCAGTCTGGTGCTGCTGTCCGCCGGGCGTACGTGTACCGCGTATCGGGCAAGAGAAGTGATAATACTGCAACGGCGACTCGTTTTGCCTCGAAACAAAAGATTTAAAGGTCAGGCACTAAGGCATCAGAGGCTCGGACCGACAAAGCCCGGCTTGGCAAGCCCCCACCAAAAGCTTTCTTCGTGTGTTCGCGTCGCGTCCACCAAGCTTCGTGACCGATACGAACCACTCTTTGGACTCCAACCATGCCACTCGTGGATCCGGGTCTGTTGTTCACCACATCTAACGATGCTAACTGAAGGCATTCACGGGACTCCGGGCGACAGAGGAGACTGATGAAAATCGACCTGCCGCAACCGCTTCAAGGTGGAGTGGAAACTCGACTGAGTGGAAGCTACATCCTCGTGCTGGTACTGGTGGTGGGTGGCCACAAAGGAGGTGGGAAGTCAAGCTAGCACGACGAGTTGGCAACGACACCGTCAATGCATTCGGGTTGGAGGTGCGTTGGAAACCCTCACAATCCACTCCTGTCAGTTGACACCTGCTAACGTGTGTCACTCATGTGCTCCAGACGATAACTGTGGGTCCACGAAAGTGACAGCTCATTGCATTCGACTCATACCGACCTCCCGCGGATTCGTGCCTGTTGATTCCCACATCTAACAATGGGGACTGACGCAGTCACGGAACTTCGGGCGACAGAGGAGGCTGATGAAAATCGGTCTGCCGCAAGCGCTTGGAGGTGGTGTTTCTGAGTGACCGTCAACCAGGCGTGACACGAACGAGGCTTCACTGTCTGCGTGGGAATGCCGGGTCTCCTCTTCCTGAAAGGGATAAGATGGGACGCCGAAAAGGAAGCTGGGGCGAAACTTTCGCATTCGAGGTTGATGTGAGCACGATTCCTCTCCCACCACGATATGTGACATCTGCTGACTGATTTCGCTCGTGTTACAGGAGGCTGCTGTCACCGGGTACTCGCTGCGCGATGCTACTCCTGGCCATTCGAACCACCCGAACCAGCACAATCACCACGACCCACATTCAGTCTGCAAGACCACATGACGGGGAAAACCGACATGGCATCTGGCATAACGTCAGGCGGACCTGCACTGCAGGCGAGCTTGGAGCGCGAGGAAGTACAAACACAATCAGCTCTGCGGTTCACGTCGAGTTCCTACAAAAGTTCGAGCTTGACAGGACCGGTCTCAAGACTGGCAAACAATCAAGCCGCGTTCGTCAGCAACCTGACCCGATCAGCCCGACCAGAGAGATTTGAGCACTGCCTCGAAAAACTCGAGACCTGCTGTGATGTCATGGAAGCTTTCGTCTGCGCAAAATACAAAACTCCAAAGGCCTGATGTCGAGCTTCGGCGACAGAGGAGGTTGACAGCTGTGGACCTGCCGCAATTGTCAGAGGCTCCGGCATTGGGTACTGGGCAACGGGGCTACCCTGTCTACACATAGAACTTGTTCCGTGAACAGTAAGCACAACCGCTTTCCTCTGGGAATTTCGAGACATCGGCTGACATGCTTTCATCATAGCGGAAAATGTTTTGCGGATGCAAGATACATACAACCAAAGGCCTGGTGTCGAGCTTCAGCGACAGAGGAGGCTGACAGCTGTTGACCTGCCGCAATCGTTTGAAGTTGGTGATTCGTACAAATCACTGTCGGCATCGGGTACTGGACTTTCGGGGCTACCACGATCCTGAGAAGGCAAGAAGCTGGAGGATGATACAGTGAGCACACCCGCTCCCGCCTCGATACTTGAGACACACGCTGACAGGTTCGATCTAGTCAATGTGGGCGACGTGTCTGGCGAAACCCACGCTGCAAGCATACACCCACAGGCTGGATGTCGAGCTTCGATGACAGAGGAAGTCGACGATACTCGCCTCGACCTGCCGCAATCATTTGGAGTCGATGTACTTGTGGCCATCGTTAATACAACGCACGATCCGCCCGCTTGCACTGTCGACATCTCCGCCATAGGTCTTCGGGAATTCCCGTCGACACTCTGGTGTTGAAGATGGAGCGAGCAGGCTCACGAGAAGATCAAAAGCAACCTCCGCCGGTCCTCGCCGCGGACGGTCCGACGATCGCAGCAAAGGGAAAGCAACGAGAAGAGGATGTCGGGCTTCGGCGACAGAGGAGGCCGGTTGACTCTAAGCATCAGCCTGCCGCAATCGCTCCGGAGTGGTGTTTTTGTGGTGGTTGACGTTCAACATCGTCGACACCTTGATGGACTTTCGGGGTACTACCGCGGTGAACAGAAGTTGGAAAGCAGCAAGGCAGAGCAACGCGAACCGGGTGTTGAGCTTTCACCGACAGAGGAGGAAGTGCCCGGCACCTACGCTGGCAACCTACCGCAATCGTTCGAAGATCAACATCAGCCTCCGCCGGCTCCCCGCCGCGGACGGCGTCGGAGGGCAAGCAGCCAAGGCGGAATGCAGCGAAGACGGAAAGCAATGAAGGCGGAAGGCAGCACGATGCAGCACCGCACGGGATGTCGAGGTTCGGCGACAGAGGAGGCTGCTAGATGGGACCATCGGTCCTGCTTCAGTCTGCCGCAATCGCTCGAGGTTGATTGGATGGGGGTGAGCAGGCTTATGAGATGATCGAGAGCAGCCATCAGACATTGAAGGCGTGAAGCGAAGGCGGGAAGCGAAGGCGGGAAGCGAAGGGAGGAAGAAGAAGTCGGAGCAACGAGACTCAGATGTCGAGCCTCGAGCGACAGGGGAGGCTGCATAACTTGACAGGTTCCGCCTGGCATGTAGTTTGCCGCAATCGCTCGACGTCGTGCGGTCTGATACCGACCTAATGATCCGACGCATGGGTCGGACGACAACGCAGTCGACATCTTTGGTGGCTATCGAGCTCCGCTCGGTGCTAAAAAACACCTATCGTTGCGAAAACAAAAGCTCAATGTGGGTGTTGGGCTTCGGCGACAGAGTAGGCTGCAGGAGCTTCATCGCGGGTTCCATTACCATGCAGTCTGCCGCAATCGCTCGAGGCCGGGGTACTGTGGGTGACTCCAAGCTCTGACGCTTGTTGTCGGTACCGCGTACTCCTTCAACACTTGCTACTAGACAGCGGTACCACTACGGCTGGCTGCTGTCCGGGGAGCCCCTTTCCAAGGGGCTCCCATCAGTACTCAGCCACTCTCACGATTGCGCTGGTGCTGGAGGGAGTTTCACCACACTTGATACCGCTAACCAGATTATTGCAGGGCCATGAAGCATACCGGTCCTGCACCCGTACGTCTTCAGCCTCCGGTGGTGTTTCGGATGTAAGCACACTCGAAGCAGGTGACAACATCCACAGCAGTCAAACAGGCTATACTCGAACAGCATACCACGAAGACGGCAGCTACCTACAGTGAACGAGAGTGGTGACAGCGACCTGCAAAGCTGCTTCTGGCTACGTACAACAACTGTTCCAGCACCATCGACACCGTACATGACACTCATACAGTTCAGGGCCTCGAGCCATCTCACACAATCCTTGTTCGACGAGTAGGATTTTCGCAAGAATTCTCGCTGCAAGCACCCTGCCTTTCCTTCATCACACCCACTTCATCAGCACCCCACAGGCCACTCCGCTTGGCCCGAGAACTCACGCTCTGCGCCATGCCAGCGCCGTCCCTTTTGCCACTGGTGACCGGGTACGAATGCCCAGTGCACTGCCCACCAGAGTACAACGGCGTGGTACCAACATGCACCACATCCGGGTTTTCCTCGTTGATCCCATAGTACAGAAGTCATCGTTCATATCGACGATCTTCATATCCATTCCAAGCTAGCTCCTCGCCTCCTTCAGACGTTCAGACGAACTGCATTGGTTCCAACCTGAATCTCGCTGACAGACTCGTGCTCGCCGAAGCAAAGAGAGCATCAGCAACGATTCCAGTACTATCACATCATATCACGGCTCTCTTGAAGACGATGGGCTCGCTTCTATTAGTGAATAGTGATACGACAGACTCCGCAACGCACGATTCGTTTGGTGAAGGGCACGCTGCAGCAGCATCGCTCTTCGAGTCCTACCCGTCAAGAAAGTCGGCTGACTATGGACAGCGGTCCGAAACAGCACATCGTGTGGCTTACTGGTCGCAGCGGCGATGATGGACATTTTGTAGCCCGAGGCCAGCTCAGCCTGTGATGTATCAGAGGTGTTTTCGCTGCTTTTCGATGCTGGTGAAGAAATCTAAACGAATGTGCGGAAGCGTGTCGCTAGCGTTGTATGGATATCGTACAATATACCTCTTACATATCAACAATCGACACCTCCCTCATTGCTTCTCACTTACTTCCATCCCAATGGCCTTAAAGAAACTCCCCGGCGCTCCAGCACCGAACAGTACATCCGTCATGAACTCGCCCTTCTGGATCGCCTCCTTCGCTCGAGGAAGCATAGCTTTCTCGTACTCGACTACAGCCTGCTCAATATTGTCCACCCCATGCTCAACGATCTTCTCAGCCAATTCGAGACCATCGAAAATAGCGTTGTTCACGCCGTCACCAGTCGGAACCGTGAGTTTTGCGGCATATCCAAGCAATGTCGCTCCAGGGACATGGTTCCAGGAGAGAGCGGAGAGAGGCAGGTTGTACAGTGGCCATGCGCGGAAGTCGCCGCGGCTGTGCTTTATTAGGTTGGTGAGGTCGGGTGACCAGTCCTTGAATGGTTGTTCTAGATGAGTCCCAGAGTGATGAGGCGTCTTTGAGTACGCTTTTGTCCGCCGCCTCCGCCTCCGGGAGTGCGGTGCCGACAGAGAGGAAGTACGACTTATCGCCAAGATAGTACAGGAACAACTTCTGCGTCCCGCTCATAGCCAGATAGTTCCCCTGCCCCGCCAGATCGGCCGCGGAAGCGTAGATGGGATCCGAGGGCTGGATGTAAGTGGTAAAAATTGTCACGCCCGTGTACTTCGGATGCACGTCGGTGAAGAGACTGCGGACGCGAGACCGCGCTCCATCTGCGCCGACTACAAGGCGGAAGCCGGATTCGAGGTTCTCGTTGGGGAGGTGAATTGAGACACCGCCTTCAGGAGATTTGGTAACCTGCTGGATCTTGGATCCCCATGGAATATTCTCGTTTGGCACTGAGGCCTGGAGGATCCGTTGCAGATCCTTGCGATCGATCTCAGGACGTTCTTCTTTATCCTCGTTACCACCGAGCCGGAGCAGAACAGAGGCTTGGTCGTCGACGATAGTTGTGTTGACGCCGTGGCGGGCGGAAGCGTTGAATTGGTCGAGGAGGCCGGCTTTCTTGAGAGTGAGTTGGCCGGATGATGGGTGCACGTCTAGAGTGCCGCTGCCCTGACGTGTGACAGGGGAGGCGTCTCGTTCGAAGACGGTGTATGGGATGCGGTTCAGGCTGAGGATGCGTGCGAGCATGAGGCCTGCGGGGCCGGCGCCGATGATGGCGATGGGTGGATTTGCTGGGCTGGTTGTTGAGGCCCATCGTGGTATGCCATACGATCGTGAGACCAGGGAGGAGTGAGTTAGAGACGGGAGCATCTGGCCTTGAAGGCTTCTTTTCAGTAGTGCACTCATGATATGTAGGATATGAGGAATGAGTAATGAAAGAGCGGCTCAGAAATACTGGCGTTTGGAAACCTACTTATGCATTGCTGCGATACCATCCGAGATATATTCCTGTTAACGTGTTAAACCCCGGAGCGGAGGTTATACCATACCGTAAGGATCCCGGAGGCATCGAAGGATGTAGGTAGGTTTGTGGTTCCCCTGATGTATCTCGGTGTAAACTGTGTAAACTGCCCAAATCCTCCCGATTGGTCGCGCCACACTTACGCCACTAGTTCTATATCAGAATCATAGGATTCAGGAACGATTAGACACGCAACGTTGACAAAATCTTAACTCGACTGCAGTCCTTCCCCTACCGCCGCCCAATCTGGGCCTACCCCCCCCAACATGCCAGTCCCCGTGATCACCCAACTGCTGGCGGATGGGTTCGACTCGATCCCCTACCTCTGGCCGGTGCTCAAGACGCTGCCATGGTTGATCGGGCTGTATTTGGTCAAGGCGTACTTCGAGGGAGCGAGGAATGGAAGCGAGAGAAACATGCATGGGAAAGTAGTTATGGTCACGGTCAGCACACTTTAGAAGGATACGGATGGACAAACGCTAATTGAATATACAGGGCGGAACGAGTGGTATCGGCGAAGCAGTAGTCCGCGAGCTGGCAACCCGAGGAGCACAAATAGTCCTGCTGACCCAACACGCCCTGTCCGACTTCTTCATCGTCGAGTATATCGACGAGCTTCGGAAAGAGACGCAGAACCATCTCATCACTGCCGAGCAAGTCGACCTGGCCAGCTTACACAGCGTCCGGACATTCGCAACCAAGTGGATTGACAACGCACCTCCCAGGCGGCTAGACATGGTCATCCTATGCGCCAACACCCTCACGCCAGCAGGCAACGACATCGCCAGCACACCAGGCGAAGGAGTCGAGGCCAACTGGATGGTCAACTACCTCGCCAACTTCCACCTCCTCAGCATCCTCTCGCCGGCCCTACGGGCACAGCCCCCAGATCGAGATGTACGCATCGTCTTCGGCACGTGTGCAAGCTACATGGGCGGTGACCTCCTCCACATCACCGCATCCGCTCTTTCCTTCACAAAACAGCCGAAGAAGACAGTAAACGGCAAGCCCATATCTCAGTCTACCACACATGCACCCTCGAAGTTCTCACCTTCCAACGCCCACGCCACAAGCAAACTCGCGCTCACCACCTTCGCCCTCGCCTTCCAAAAACACCTCTCCGCCTACGAACGACCGGACAAAATGCCCATGAACACTAAAGTCCTCCTCGTAGATCCTGGCCTTTCCCGCACACCAGGAACGAGACGCTGGCTTACATTCGGCTCCCTCATCGGTCTCGCGCTGTACCTACTCCTCTACCCTTTCTGGTGGTTAGTCCTCAAATCACCACTCGGAGGCGCTCAATCTTTCCTCTACGCAGCGATGGAGGAGCGGTTCACCAGAAGCGGCGGTGGGCTGTTGATCAAAGAGTGTGGCGAGCGTTCGTTCGGGAGGAAAGAGGTTGTGGAGAATGAGGAGGCGCAGAAGCAGTTGTGGGAGTATAGTGAGAAGATGGTCCAGGAGGCGGAGAAGAGGGGGAAGGAGTATAGGATTGAGATGAAGAGGAAGGGCGAGGAGGCGAAGGAGGAACAAGAGGCAGAGGAGGAGGTGAAGGGGTATAAGGAGAAGAATGGGAAGAAGGAGGGCAGTCGGCGAAGTCGGAAGGCTGGGTGAGATGAGCGGCACGGAGGACGTACAAGACCGCTTCGATGACAATGCTCTTGCCTGGATCACTGAACAGTTGCAACTGACCGTACATCTTTCTGCCGAGCACGAGAATACTTGAACCAGTACCTTGACTCACCCATCACGCCATAGTCGCGAACGCATCCCCACATTCGGACACCGCAGAACAAATCCAACATAAATACTCAAACGCAGTCACATCTGCTTAACAACGTCTCACGGCATACTTACAACTTTAAAAGCACAATGGACTCCATTAAATCTTCCTACGACGCCATGGCCGCCGACTACACCGCCTGGGTCGAAGCGAAACCCTCTCGACGCCTACATTACCTCTCCAAGCTCCTCGACTCGATACCATCGGACTCATCGATACTTGAGCTGGGCTGCGGCGCCGGCATCCCGGTCACCCTAGCCCTCGCGCAGCATCTTAAGGTCAAGAAAATCATAGCAAACGACATCTCCTCCGCCCAGATCGCTCTCGCCAAAGAACGACTGCAAGGCTACGAGCATGTCAATCTGGTGGAAGGTGACATGTGCACCCTCTCCTTCCCACCATCCAGTCTCAACGGCGTGGTAGCCTTCTTCTCCCTCTTCCACCTCCCGCGCTCCGAACAACCAACCCAACTACTCAAGATCCACTCCTGGCTCCAGGCCGGTGGCGTGCTAGTCATCAATTTTGGCACTGAAAACGTGGAGGAACACGTTAACGACTTCTTCGGCGAGCAGATGGCGTGGAGTGGGTGGGGTGTGGAGGGGAGTAAGGCTATGGTGACGGGGGCGGGATTTGATGTGCTGGAGGCGGAGGTGCTGGAGGAGGGGGGAGGGGAGGGGGAGGTTGATAGTGGGGTGAGGTTTTTGTGGGTGGTGGCTAGGAAGGCGTGAGATCGTGTTACCAGTGGCGATCACACGGGTATGGAGTGAGCAGTTGAGCGGTATGATCATGGCATGAATGGCAAGGTCGTAAATCAAACAGAGGTAGGTCAACGTCTGTTATGCCTGCGGTAAGGATGAGCCGGTTCCATATTGTCTAGCCACTTTCGCTTGTCAACACAACTCCCTCTGGAGCCGCGCTACAAGTTATCCTGCTGGCCTCCATACTGACACTGGCACTCAGCCGGCGAACGCGACTCCATCAGCAGGATTCCACCTGGACGAAATGCAGTATATCTCGCGGAGCATCTGCTAGTAGTGGCCAGAGCTGGGCCAAACGCGAGCCGCAGTTCGAGCCCCTAGGGATCAGACTGCGAACATACCATATCAGGACCTCCTCCGGTGGCTTCACATCTAGTGCAAAGGAAGAGTGGTGGTGTACCTGGTATGGACGTCTGCACGCACGAACTCAAAATACTGAGCCTCGGCACAACCATCACAGCTCTGCAAAACATAAAAGGCTGTCCAATGCTTCGTTCGAAGTGCATCTTTTCCACCTCAACCACAACGAAGTTCTTGAGCAAACATGCGTCTCACACCCATCCTCGCCATCCTGCCACTGGCGCTTGCTGCCCCGGCCCTCACCAAGCGTGACGCCAACGCAGTCTACAACGACATCACAGGCATCGACACCGCCGTGCGCAAACTCACCGCAGCGATCAATGCATATAACGGCGGAATTACTCAGTCCACACCCGTTGTCGACGCCTCAATCGCAGTCCATGCCATCAACAGGCACGGTCTGAGCGACGCCCAATCGTCCTCAAGCTTCACATCCGCCGAGTCGAAGAAAATCGTCGACCACACCAACGATAGCGTTGGCGTAAGCATCCCCGCCAGCGTAAAAGCGCTCGAATCGAAGAAGCCGCTCTTCGACCAAGCTCAATTGAGCAGTCTGATTGAGGCGACGGTTTTGCTGTTGAAGAACGACCATGAGACGTTTAGTCTTGCAGTTGGGGCGAAGTTGAGCCTCGACCAGGCGCCTGCGGGATTGGTTGCAGCGGGAAAGATCGATGCAGTCTTGCAGGAGGCGTCGTTGTATTATGCTGTGTAGCACGTGGAGTCGGTCTCGACGTCGAAGCAGCTGCCTTGAGTCGCAGAGGATGCTGCAACGAGACTGGTGGCGCACGGGAGCGATCGACACGACGACTCCTTCTCTTTTACGAACCGACGAACATACCAGCTCTACTTCATGGCGACCAGCTGTATGTCTCCAAAAGAGTCTTCGACATCATGTTACGGCTAGGCTACTGAGATGTTGCCTCGTCATGTCACACGTACACCCTTGGCCTCCTGTCACTCGGACGAAAGCTGAACGATACGGTCAAGAATCACATATAAGGTAGATGTAGCTACGATGTGCAAGCCTTGTCCCTCAGCATCAAGATCACTTTCCCCCATCATACGTACCGTCGTTACGCATCTTACACAATGCAGCCCTCTCGTCTGTACATCGTTGTCGCCTTTTCCTTGTCTTTCCTTGCGGCCACCGCTCAGGTCTCCAAGTTCCAGCCATGCCCCCTACTCGGGCCTTACCAACCGCCGCCTATGATCGATGCCTCTTCTGAGGAGAGGAAGGCTCTAGCGAAGAGTTTCAACAAGACACTCGAAGACTACATCGCCAAAGCAGACGGCGTTTATGGGCCGATCTCTACGAACACCACAAGTTTCAGCCTCGCACTTTTTGCAGGCGACAACGACAAGCCCGATTCAGACGAGCCGACTTCCTACTTCTCTGAGTACCACCACACTGCATCCAGCTTGGGACAGGAGCAGAGTTCGAAAAGTGTCTTCGCGATCGGGGATCTGATGCAGATCTTCACCACTGTTGCTCTCTTGTCGAGCGAAGGTAATGCTGTATGGTCTCGCAGCATCACAGAGTACCTTGCGGAGCTGGAGACTGCTGGATCGGAGGATCTCATATCACAGGTGATGTGGAAGGATGTGACGCTTGGTTCGTTGGCTTCACATTTGGCTGGCATTGTGCGAAGTTGTAAGTTGTCTCAGCATAAGTAATCTGGACGAGAATGTACAGAATGGTCTAACAGCGAAAACAGCGAACGTCTGCAAAACCAACGAGCCCTGCGCTCGGGAATCTCTCGTCGAACATCTCACCTCACTGCCACCTATCCAGCTCCCAGACACGACACCCATCTACTCATTTGCAGCATTCGAACTTGTGGCTCAGGCTATGGAAGCGCAATACAACACATCTTTTGCAGACCTGTTAACTGAACGCATTTTCAACCCTCTCAAACCGGAGTATACAAGTCTACTGTCGCCTAACTCCAGCCTCTTCGGCGACGGCCTTGCCAATACTTCCTTGAACGGCGAACCGGCATCTCTAGGATTAGCATCAAACATCGAAGACCTTTCCGCCTTCGGTCACGTACTCCTGACAGACGAGCTCATGTCCGCTTCCGAGACACGTCGTTGGCTCAAGCCAGTAACCGACACTTCGAACCTCCGCAACGCCGTCGGCCGACCATGGGAGATATACCATTACGGCGAAGAGGCGACTGACCCTATCATCGACGTCTACACGAAGTCGGGTACAGTCGGAAGATACAGCTCATACTTCGGGCTCGTGCCTGACTACAAAGTGGGATTCACGAACCTTGCCGTCGAGACTGGCGATAGTGCACCTGACCTCAACGCTTACGCGGATATCGTCCTGGATGCGTTGCGCAGCCTCGTCGGACTAGGAGTTGCGCTGGCAAGCGAGAATATAGCCGGGACATAGCATGGTCACGCGCCCACATCTGTGTCCTCCAAGCTCCGCCTCGAGATCACAGGTTCGGGCTCGGATCCGGGCATCGCTGTCACAGCGCTTAGTGCAAATGGGACGGACTGGCTGGCGAAGATACAGAAGATGGCTGGTATTGCCAAGGAGGAATACCTTGACCTACGACTCTACCCCACGAACCTTCAGCAGACGAACGGTGATGGCGGCATGACACAAGTCTTCCAGGCTGTAATCCAGGACAAGTCTGCTTCGGCAGATGCCGGCACACCGACATGTATCTCGTGGCAGACGATTGGGGTGTTGGAAATTGATTCTCAGCCGCTTGATCGTCTCGTCCTCGAGTTCGGTGGAGACGGTCTCGTGGTTGGGATTGAGTGGCCGGCTGTCGGTGCAGTCTACAAGAGGGTTCAATGATTACCTGCACCGCTGGGATATCTTCAGCTTGAATATTATACAGAGAGTAGGGTAAATTGCCAATTACATAGGCTAGGCTCGTGCATGTACCTTGATACCTTACATTGATGGTTGTTTGCATTGCTCGCTGGCACCAGGATACATCGTGTCCTTGCGTTACTCGCCGGTCGCCACTCGGCCTCATGCCGACATTAGCTCATCGCATCAGATTGGATGGTAGATTTGCTTTCCATCTCTCTTGCTCCATCTCTCTTGCTCCATCTCTCTTGCTCCATCTCTCTTGCTCCATCTCTCTTGCTCCATCTCTCTTGCTCCATCTCTCTTGCTCCATCTCTCTTGCTCCATCTCCGACTGTATGCGGGGCTAGCCCTTGAGTCGGCGAACGGCAGCAAGGGCAAGAGACCCATTTCGTCATTTTCGAACGCATGCCGCAAGAGCAATGCGCTGCCGTGAGTATAGATCGACACACCGAACCATATCCTTGAGGGGAGTCTATGCTGAGCTCGAAGAACTGAGAGGAGAGGAGACTTGACGCCGACACATTCCACCCATAGCACACCGTCGACAGTCCAAAGCTACAACCCACATTCGCTTTTCTCAATTAAAGCGTCCAGAGTCGGGTAGGCTGGGAGCTTGAATCCAGAATCGTGTGTCTCGGGGTCGATGCCTACAGAACGGAGAAGCAAGGGAGTCAGTGATGTCTTTCACATCAAGGCTGTGGTCATCGTTACTTACCTTCCGTGTCAAACCATCCAGCTATCCAGGGCGTCCTACAGAACAGAGCGGCAAACCACACAAATGTCTGTAGAAGCCATATCTTCCAAGCTGTCCGTGGATGAACGACGCCTGGGACGAACGACGGGATATTCTGTATCTTTTCCACGAACGGGCGAAACTTGCTGTCAAAACCATCGAATGCTTGCGAAGGATGTGCACCTTTCTCCATTTCACTGATCTCGCCCGCAAGTAGGTACCCGCCGATGATGGCAAGGGCTGTACCCATGCCGGTGAGGGGCGTCGGCGCGTATGCGGCATCACCCAGACACACCACTCTACCGTTCGACCACTGCTTCATCCTGATCTGCTGCACATTCTGCATGTAAAAGTCTTGCGTCGAGTCCAGCGCATCCAGCAGCCGCGGCGCTTGCCATCCCGCATCTGCGAATTCGCGCTTCACCAGTTCCTTTTGTGTCTTTTGGTCAGATCGTGATCCTTCCAGCCAGTCCTTTCGCTGCTGCTCGGAGCATGGCATCAACATAAGGGCGGCCCTGATTGTACAGTGTGGATCTGGCCGAGTACTTATGACTCGAGATTCGAGAGCGTGGTAGATGTTCCACCAGTCGTTGTCGGATGAAAGACGGGGAACAGTGTAGTAAGAAACGAACAAGCCCTTGTCGACTTCGGTGACATCTTCCGGTGCGAACGTGAGTTTTCGTAGTCGAGACCATTGGCCATCTGCGGCAATAGCAGAGTCAAACTCATGCACACTGCCGTCGCTGAGCTCCACCTTGACAGCCTCATCATCGTTCGAGAGGACCTTTGTGATGGTCGTGTTGAAAATGTAGTTGATGTTCAGGTCGTTCTTCGAAGCTTCGTACAGCACATTCGCCAGGTCGCCACGCAGGATTTCAAAGGGTGATGTTGGGCTTGCTCTCCCGCCTCCAACAGGCATTTTGGCAAACTCTCGTCCGTCCGGAGAGATAAATTGCGTTCCTATCTCGGTGGTATTGAAACGCTGCACCTCATCCATGAGGCCCATCTTCTTGAGTACTGTGATCGCCGCACCATGGACGTCAATGTTCTGGCCTTGGGCGAGAAAGTCCTTGGATCTCTCGACCACAGTGACATGGGCGCCTGTCTTTGCTAGAAACCAGGCCACAGTAGGCCCAGCAATTCCGGCTCCACGATCAGGACGTTCATGATGTGATTGGCGATAAATGTCTTGACAGCGAAAAGTATCAACACGAACTCACGACGTTGCAGCAGAAGTCTAAGTTTATATTCGAAGCAGTATATCAGTGACGTTGGTACGGAGCTTTTACGCCGTCCTGCCCGGCCTCGGGTGGTCGGTCGCACACTGTTCGCACGAGTTATGTTGCACCTTTGGCGTCAAGGATGGTTTGGCTTGTCCACGGATAAGTAGCATCGCTCGGCCGATGTGCTTGAAGGCATGACTTTTCAGTAGCATGAGTTGTTGATTCGGTATGGAATGCTCTGCGCTGGAGTATGGTTGGAGGAGAAGTCTGGAGGTAGTCCTTGGGTGAATGCAAATGCTGTTCAATGTGTCTCTGTATGTACAATGCGGAAGAGCGCAAACGCCAGATCAATGCATCCCAAACATGTCCCATAAGTGAACATTTCACCGTTCTCATCTCTATCTTTTGAAGTCAATCGGCCAGCAGATCGAGCACACCACCGTAAAACCTTGCTATCGTCACGAAGAGAGGCTCTGCCGTGCAAGCCATCTCCACATTCATCCCATAAGACTGACACCAAAAAATCTCAAGCATGAGTGGTAATGAGCGAAGCATCAAAGCCGTCTGCAAGGAATGTTAGCGAAAGTCTCGAGGGCGAAACTGGTCGTGAGAACCGACCTTCTACTCAAAGTCCGCAACCCAGCAAATTGGCCAGTCATCGCCATCGAGGAAGGTGTTGTCGTAGGCGCAGATCTCGGCATCTGAGCACTGGATGTTGTAGAAGCACTGGGGAAGCGCGCCTGGTAAGGTGGCATGTTAGCACATGTCTCGAGGTCCTGAAGCGGGAGTACTTGTATCTAGGGGCTCACTCACCATCAGCCGGGAGGTTGTCAACGTCGGTGGTGCCGGAGCCGTTCATCGAGCAGTCGCATGCGGCGGTGTCTAGAAAATTTAGCAGACATTCATGGTGTGTTGCATTAAGATTGTACTCACAGTAGTCGAAGACGTTGATTCCGTAGGAGTCTTGAATTTTGTTGATCTTGTCTTGCGCGGCTGGGACATACCACCCTTCACCTGGTGTCGTTGTCAGCATGTTTTCGGAAAGCAGGAAGCAAAAGACACTACTCACCTGTAGGTGCGGCAAGTACCTTGAGTGAAACGGTTAGCGAACGTCTTAGAGAAGGAAGGGTTCTGCCCCAAACGAACCATGCATCTACCACCTGCCAGGTCCATCCAAAAGTGGCCCGAATTCGCTCCGCATGAGTCGGCGTCGAGGAAGTTTTCGTTGTGGACAACGATGTACTTGTACTGCTGGAGGGCAATATCTAAACAAAAGGTCAAAAGGCCATTGTGATTGACAGGGATCATGGTGCGCAACTTACCGACAAGCTTCTTCTTCAAGTTGGCGTAGCCTTCGGAGAAAAATTGGCTGATAGATTCGCCTTGCACCAGGAATCGTCCATCGACAAAGTACTTGGCGGTGCTGGTTCCATAGTCGCCACCTTGATCCGGCAGAGAAGCGTAATCGCCCTACAGAACAGTTAGAGATGGCGGAGAGATGAGAGGCTCTCAACGATCACGTACTTGACCACCAGTTGCCGTCTTGAGTGTGCTATCGAGGATCGTAAGTTGTGCGTGGAAGATGTCCTTGAGGGTCGAGTCCATCTCGTTGGAGGGATCGATCACGACCTACACACAGAAGGGCAAAACTGTTAGCGAATGTCTTCAACGATGTAGGATTTTGCCCATGGGTTTGGTACCGGAGGAGCGCCAAGAGCAGAGCCAGCGAAGACACCACCGAACATGGTCGCTGTGGCTTTCAAAGCGTTGACCGCAGCACCAGTGCCGTAGCCAACTGCACCACCAGCCATACCTGCGCGCCGGTTAGCACGAGCAAGCAACTCGAGGAGAGATGGATATACCGAAGGCAGCAGCCACCTGGTGAAATAGTCAGCAGCGAATTTGAAAAGAGTGAGCCGAAGATATATGTCAACGGTACCCATCAAAACGCACCCAGCGAAGAATTTCCTGGTCGGTCTGCATCTTGACCTCGAAGTCGGCCGCAATTTGGCTCACGGACAGGCCGGCGTCGATGACGGAGTCCTGCAGGTTCTCGTGGGCGCGCTCAAAATTACCTACAAACACAAGGACAAAAAGATTAGCGGGCGTCTTAGACAAGAAAGGGGTGTCTTGTACCCTGCATCTTCTGGACGGCGTTGAAAATCCAGTACTCGCGGCCACGGCCCTCAGCTTGCAGCTCACCGCAATCCGAGAGTTGCTCCAAGCAGGACTGGTCACGTTGGCCGCAGCCATACGAGCCTGGATCTCCAGATCCAACGAAGACTTCGTTCGCCATCCTGTTAAGCCACCCGGACTCGCCTCCCGCGCTCAAGTACTCGTCAAAGAAGGACCCGACGCCGAGGTCATTCCAGACGCCAGCGGCACTGCGAGAGAGATTAGTGGTAGTGAAGGATGAAAGGCAGACATAAAGACTTACGCTGTGACGGAGTCCTGAGCAACATTGACGCAGTAGTCTGTGCTAGAAGCAGCTTGACGGCGGACTGGGGAGGCGGTCATCCTCGTAGGCGAAGTTTTCATCGGCGAGGCTGCAGAAAACGCAGCCAAGGCGGCCACGAGGGCGGCACCTGAAGCATCATATTAGCAAGTGTCTCAGACGTGTGGTCGAGAGGTGGAAGGTCTCAGAGTGCTGCACAGCGCCTCGAGCACTGGAAGCTGTCTGGGAGAGCCCTTCCACTATCAGTTTGACGTACGAGTGGAGAGAGACATTGCGAGAACGATGGTTTGAAACGATGGAACGAGGGAGGAAGCGTGAAGTGCTTGAAGCGATTGAAGTGTTTGAACTGTGAGTGATGATATATTCCATCTCCCGGATTGTCCCTGTTCTTTATACCATCGACGAGCTTCTTCCGGCCATGGTCGAAGTCACCTACCACGAGATGTTGCACTCTGTAGGATTGTAGGATTGTCCTGTCCTACTTGGCACAATCTCGAATAACGCCGTGATGCTAAGTTGGGAGTTGCGACGACGGATCGTCGAGCACTCTGAAACTCCTTCGTCAACAACGTGCCACCGCCACAAGCCCGCAGCACTCGTGGGGCCTAAGGATGCAAGGTTCACCAAAATTGCTGGACTCCTTCGTCGATGCTTACCGCAAAGGAGCATGTTGGTCTGTCCCCGAGAGGGAAAGCGAGTGCTTGCCTAGGGTGCGTAGATCTCAACTGTCTTTGTTTTAGAGTCTGGCACGTGCGTTACCAGGATTTAAGGCTACTGAGCCTTTGGATGATCTCCAACGGCAAGGCTCCCGAGGGCTTGAGCCTCCTCAGTCCTCTAGCGTGGGGACACGAGGTCTCGGGACCTGGATCTGGACCTGCACGCCATACTGCTGAGCATGTTATGTAATGCCTGACCGAACAGTAAGCACTCTTGTTGCAGTACATGCAGTCGCTCCAGTCACCAGAGCACGTCGTGTATGCGTGACAATAAGACTTAGTCGTTCTCCTGGACCACGACATGCGTGTGCATGAGCCGAAACTCTGATTTGCAACACCCTCGTAGGTGGACAGGCAGTACTAACGTTCGCCAAGTTGTAAGGGCTGTGCAGTAGATTGCCTGGAGTGCTAGTGGGTCCGGATGCCCGTGGTTTTCATGTCAAGCCAGCACTTCGGGATGACCAACGCCAAGGTAGTCGTGGGAGGAAAGCGAAACCGCGAGCACACCCTCGACGAAGCATTCCGGAGGCGAGGGAGGTAGTCAAGGAATTTCTATGGTGACGCCGCACAACGCAAGGTCCTGGGGAGTGTATTCTTCTTGTCATCATTCGAAGGTGCCAGTTCTAGAGGTCCACCATCCAGCAGAAGTTCCATCTGCTGGATGGTCCAGTGTGGGCGGCCAGGGCAGGTTGCATCATCGTCGCCGTCCCAAAATATCTTTTGCACGCCGTTGTGCTGCCGCGTGTCCAGCAACCCCCTTGCCGCAAAAAGACCGAAGTCGTGGAGAAAAGCCAACGGAGCCAAGAGAAAGATTTTGCTGCGAAAGGCGAGATGAAGTCGACAGCCCGAGTCCACGACAGCCAGAGACAAGACACACGTGGTCGATATCAGCGCGGAAACGGAGATCGAGGGATGGAATGAGGTGGGTTTAGCGGACTGGGCAGGCTCGGCGGAGCCTTGGCACAGATCTCAGACTTCAGCTCCGAGACCAAAGCGAACACCTGAACGAGGGTGCCTTCACGACGGCGTTATTCTAATAACACGTCCTGGATCCTACGACAGCTTCAATTTACGAGCTGCTCAACTACTGCGGGGAGATCTCGGGTGACGAGCTCGGTGCCTGCACTAACGTCATATGCAGGAGCATTATTATTGCAGGCTCCACAGTACGCCTTCTCTACACACTGGGAAGAAGTTCCTGCCTTGTCGCTGAACAAACATGACTTTTGGGCATGCTCAGTACCAGGTAGGCACGATAGTTGGGTACAGTTCTGCGAGATGGTTCTCCGTGATGCTGATGAGCTGTTTACTGCTGCGGTGACTAAGATGTGTCATCGATGGCGCACGCCATCATCTACACTTTTCCTTTCTCTACTCTATCGAGGACGTCACAGACGATGCTTTGAATCAAGCTGTGTGTTCCGTGCAGCTAGCCACCTCGACCTCGATTCGACGACGATATGGTTCGCACTACCATATCTTCGCTGGTTACCGTCGACTCCTGGCTGGACAGCGTTCACGGAGGAGCTCAAGGGCCGGGGGCTCAAGGTCGGTTGAGAGCTCAAGGTCGGTTGAGAGCTCAAGGTCGATTAGGAGCTCAGAGTGTGAAAGCATCATCGAGTCTACTTGAGCGATGAGCATCCGCCACCGAAATGCACATCCAGTACCATTTCCAGCAATTTGGCTGCAATGGCACAACCAGGTGGTCTGCCACCTGATATCACCAAATCGAAGACATACCCTTCGTCTGCCGAACCAGTCGTCCCTTGGGAAACATTAGCAGAGGCAGAGACATCCGATGCAATGCCACAGAGGCTCAAACCTCTCGCCCGTGTTTCCGAGACAGCCACCGACATTGGCCACGACGACATGTCGAGCCCAATATCAGCTGACGTGGAGAAGCAAAATGAACCTCTGTTTTGGCGTACACAGCGTCGTGTTTTGGCGTACACAGCGTCGTGTTCTCGCATACCTCGGCCTGCCCCTGCCTGTCCGCCGTCTTTCAGCCGAAGGTCGACCGTGGAGAAGGACAGCGATTCGCTTCGCTCCTCTTTCTGGAATCCTCGCACTGGTTCTCGCGCTTGTAGGTATGTCGCCGCGTCAGGTATTCTCATTGGCTCCAACGGAAGTGACACTCGATCGTGGACGGCTCCTCCCTCAACATATCTGGCTATCTTGACGGCGATCACGAACATGTCCATTCGTTACGCCTGCATACAGGGTATGGATTACTGATAGAGAGGCTTTCTGGCCGTACCACGTCGCTAACATTGCACTAGGTGTGGTGATCACATGGTGGTATCGAGCATCAAGAGGAACCTCGCTCGCAAAGCTACATTACGATTGGCGTGCGGGAACCACATTACGAGGCGCACTCACCGCTGTTAGGCACATAGGCTTGCTTGTTCTTGCATGCATTGCGTCAACAATCGTCGAGATCGGTCAGTATCAGTTGCTGTGTTGTTGAAGTCCGTGCAATAACTAATCAAGAAAAGATGGACCGCTTCTGCAACGAGCATCCGCCACCAAACGGGACCATATCGGGCTGTTTTGGAGTCGAGCATCGACCCAGGGGCCTCTATACAGACCACCGTCACTGGTCAGAGAGTCGGAGATCACAGCGTATACTCAACCGACTTTGCGTACCTTGCCGCCGCTCTGGTTGTTGTTGTCCTGTGTGTCGCTACCATCGCACCGACCTACTAGGGCTTTTGGACCATAGGGAGGCCCGTGTCGTTCTCGCCCTAGAGATCGCAAAGGTATGTCTGCAGCTCGCATTCGCGTCTGGAAAGATGCTAAGGACTGTCAGGCCTTTGAAGCCCCCCTGCTCGACTCGAACACATCGAATTCGTCGAGCCGTGAGCTCGTGCGTGGTGTGGAAGAACGACCGATTCGCTACGGTGCTCGAGATGATTTGTTCGTCGACGGCAGGACGAAGCTGTCTTTTGCTCATCCGCAATTCATAACGCAACCAGCATCTGGATCTCACTTTGCTTGAGAGATGTGTGGTACTGCCAGGAGTTGTAGTTAAGTTGCATTTCTGACCACGAGTGCGGACCGTGGATCTTTGAGTCATCTGAGTGATATCTGTACTCTACACGCTGAACGGTATCTCTCTTCTCACTGTCCTGCCCATCGTTTACACCCATCTTCGCTGTGTCTAAATCTTCGAGCGACAGATGCACTGCCACTTGATCCCCGAAGAGCTCTGAGATCTCCTCCAGAGCAAGGCCTTTGGTCTCTGGCGAATAGTACATGAACACTGGCGTGCATGCCGCCGTTATCAAGATGAACTGGTCGATGGTCAGCTCGTTCTGTTTCATTCAATTCCAAATGCAGCAAATATATCGACCCTTACCACGAGGTAGAACTTCCACTCGATATTGGCGAATGCGATTGGCGCACACTGCGTGTAGACAAGAGCCGCTCCCAGGAAGGTCGCTACCGAGATCGAAAAGCCTTGCGCACGAGCGTGTGTTGGGAAAATCTTGGCGCAGTATATCCTGTCAGACAGGGTGTTACAGTGTCAATTAATTGTATCAAGCAGGTAGGAGGCGTTGAGAGGATCGAGTATACCACTCACCACGACACTGCATCAATGCTCCCACCATAGAATCCAACGAAGGCAAACAAGAAGAAGACCGCAAAGCCTTGGCCGACTTTATTGGTAGAGTCCGCGAACTGCGCAACCATAGCCGTGAACAAGCTGAGCGTGATTGTGCAGCCGATATGTATTGTCAGTGTGTATCTCTCCACGACCTTCCAGAAGACTTACGAAGCCAATCGCCAGCATTCGCACTCGGCCAACTCGATCCACGATCATGGTGGCAACCCAGTTCATGAAGCTCGCCCAGGACAGGTACAAGCTGTACAGGATAGCGGCAACGAGCCATACAATCCGAGATTGTTGTAGAGCAGCACCTGATAGTTGGCGACTACAAGGGTCCCTGTGGTTTGTGCGATGAACCTGTGGACGCGATCAGCCCCTCTCGTGTTCTCTTGCACCAATTCCACGCCACCAACTTACTGCACCCCATATGCAACCAGCAGACGCCGCCTGTAAGACGGGATGCGAACAAAGTCAAGCAAGCCGAACGGCGTTGCTCTTTCGAGCTCCACTTGCTGCTGGATCTGGAAGAACTCTCTGTGCGCCAGCGTGTTATCACCGGCATCACTCGACGAGGAGTGGGGATTTTCCAGGATCGTCTTCGCTAAGGTCTCTTGCCCTCGAGTGATCGACCATCGTGGACTCTCAGGAAGCCACGGGCTGGCGATGAGAAGCATGACGGGCGTAACGACCTGCAAAGCAAGCAACAGTCGCCATTGGATTTGTGGGTCCGGCTCGAAGTAACACCCTTCTCCTGCCCAACCAGCCATGGCATATCCGGCCACCAGCAGCGTACCATGGCATCCTACCATAAGACCTCTAATCTTAGGAGGTGCGATCTCGGACTGGTACAACGGCACTACGCAGTTGACCATACCTGATGCAAGTCCAGTGACGAGACGCCCGATGAGCAGCATTGCAACATGCACACTCGCCGCCTGCAGCACTCCGCCAACGACACAGAGTATAGTGACGACCTGGAGACTTGGTACCCGGCCCATCTTGTCTGCGAGGATAGATGCGCTTAGGCAGCCTAGCATGGCTCCCGCGAAGAAGACGCCATTGGCCGCCCCGAGGATGGTGTTGGAGCTCGGGTCTGTGGATTGAGGTCAAAGTACTTATTGGAGCGAGAGTCGGTTAGGGTCATACTTCGCAGCAAACAACACTCACCGCAAAGAAGCCAGGCAAGCCAAACACAGACCCAACGATCGCATTGTTGAAACCGTATGTAAATGAACCAAGAGCAACGATGAAGATGATCAGGAAATTGAACCAGCTGCCACCACTCCCAGTTTTGCCAGCAGGTTTTGTCATGCTGCCGTTCGATAGCCACGTTGATTGATAAGACAGACGAACAGGGGGTAAGGTTGAAGAAGTGGAAGTATATACTCGCCATTAGAAGGTCCTCCTCGCTGGTCTCCACGTCCATGTCAGTACCTCGGAAGCATACCTCGCCACGTGGAGAAGAGCCACTTGAGGGTCAGAAGCGTATGTACTGAGCATTATGTTTCTCGATCAAGCCGGCTACCGGCAAGGGATGTGAGGAGGCCTTCTGGCAGCAAGCACGAAGCGGTTTCGTTGTCCTTCTCTACCCGTACGTTTTCGATAGACGTAGTGCAGTCTTCCTCCGACAATGATTGCACGCGACACGTGTGGTCGTGGAACTCGCTGCGGTCCTCGCGATGAGGACGTCACGAGGCAGATTCAAGATTCGAGTGAGGTTCATGCTCATCGGAGATCAATCGCTGCGTCGAGAGTCATCGGCATCTCCATTCTACCCAGCTCTAACCCTTCTACGCATCAGAACCGTCGCGCATCTTGATGGTCTCGATCCGCTGCGAGGATCTCCATGTTGGTCCGCAAGAGCGTAAGCATACGACTTCACGTTCGTGTAAGCCGCCTTCGCCGCTCAAAGCCCAAAGCCTGCCCATGCGACTATACTCGATAACTCGACATCTTCCATGACACTCTCGCCCAACACTTCAACACTTCCGAAGAACCTTGTCTTTGATCAAGCAACCAGACCGTGGGGGTCGCAGTACTCGTCGAGCATGGCCGGTACACCAGCAGCCTCACTCGAAGCTCATCACATCGAAGCGCAGTACGGGAAGTTCGCACACTCGGGATACATGCATCTAACTTACGCTCGCAGGCATGGACTGATACAAGACTGCTCGGTCCTGCAAAAGAAGTAACACGCTATTGAGCTCACTTGAATCTCCACACGAAGTACAGAGCAATGGCAACCGCAATGCCGTCCAACCCTATGCCGAAATACCAGGCTCCTCGATAGCCTTGCAGCACGGTCCCAGCCGACATATCGACGTTCCTCACGATAGTACCGGCGATACCCAGACCGAGTGAGATGCTATAATTCACGGCCGTGTTAACCAGCGATGCAGCAATCCCTTGATCATTCTTCGGCGTGTTGTTGCTCAAGATTATCGTCCCGCTCGGGAAACTCATGTCCATCCCCCACGGCATCACGACAGTCGGAACGAACGTCTGCGCCCAGTACGTCTGCTCGATCGGCGCGGTGGCGATGAGGGTTTGCCCGATTAGGAAGGCGAGTGTGGCGAGCAGTAGCACGTAGGAAACCTTGATGTGTGAGAGCAGGAATCCGGTGGCGAGTGCGGCGGTCAGGCCGGAGATGGCTACGGGAGCGTTCTGCGCGCATGCGGAGAGCGCGGAGTAGCCCCGGACATTTTCGATGAGGCGCTAGAGATAGAAGACCCAAATCCCGAAGCTGCCCCATCCAGCTGCGATGACACCGAGCGCGAGGGCTGCCTCACCTTTGAAACCGCGAAGTGGTACCACTGGGCTCTTAGCGATGCGCACTTCCACGAACGCAAATGCGACAAGCAGCAAGATGCCAACGATAAGCAGGACGTATGTATAGACGGTAGACCAGCCGACGACAGCGGCTTGGTTCCAGGCGAAGTTGAACAGGATTAGGCCGCCGACGCCGGTGGCGCAGCCGAGGATATCGAAGTCGCGGATACTGGTTGGTTGGAGTTCGTCAGCTGGGATGATGGCGAAGGCTGCGCCGATCATCACAACGCAGGTGATTGCCAGGGCCCAGAATGCCCAGGGCCACCATGCCAGCTGAGCCAGAATGGAAGAGAAAACGGCTCCAACTACCCAGCCGGTTGGAGCTGCGGCTCCGAAGAGGGCGAACTTTTGCTCGCGAGGACCCGTCAGCGGAAGTCTCTGATGTCTCAGACAGAGGGGTTCGCCTCAAGAGTGTACTCACGATCATGTTCTTTTTTGGGCTTGCGCCGTACGTCCTCCCGACGAGAGCCAGCGCGTTGGGCACCAGCAGCGCACACCAGATCCCCTGCAGCCCCCGGCAAGTGCTGAACAGGATGTCCCCACCGCCAAAGACCGCCACGCCCGCGACAACGGACCACACGGCGTACCACGCGAACCCCAGCATGTACATATTCCGGTGCCCGTACATATCGCCCAGCCGGCCGGCGGGCAGGATGAAGGTCCCGAGCGTTAGACTGAAGGCTGCGGGATACCAGCTCAGTTGTGCTTCGTCGGTGACGTTGAAGCCCTGGCCAATGATGTTGAGGGGTGCAATGGTTTGCGCGAGTCCGGCGAGGGAGAGGAACTGGGCCATGCAAATTACGAGGATGAAGAGGATTTGGTGGGTTGGGGAGAAGGGTGCTGGCTCGGCCGTCTGCTGCTGTTCTTCGTCGCTACCCGGAGTTGACCCAGTCGGCTTCTCGTCGTCGGCGCTCCCATCTTGTTGTTGTCCATGGCTCGATCATGACTTCTCGTCGTCGACGCCGTCATCTCGTTGCTGCTTCTCTAGGTCGACAGACCAGTAATGGCTTGTTCGGTCCATACGTGTTCGGTCTATATATAATATGGACTGTTTGATTAGTCCATAGTCCACAGTCTATATAGCTTAGTCTATATCCATATAGACTGTCTCTATATACTAGTGTTATTAGCTCTGTTCTCACTAGTCGTAGTATGTAAATTAGTGAAGGAGTAAGAAAAAGGACGTCGTCTAATTAGCTAGCTAAACTTCGGCTAAACGCGGATACACCCGTAATTCACTATACTTCCTCTTTCGACATCTTCTACGGGCTCTATCTCATCTTCTACACGCGACGACACTAGTACTAGACTATCTAGACGTATAACATAGTGTCTATATTATCTATTCGGCCTAATAACTTAATCTCCGTCGTATCTATCGTATCCGACGGGCTAGAAACTAATACGCTAGCCGCCTCGACTACTACCTCCTCCTACCGTATTATTAAGAATAAGAAAGCTCCCTATCTAGTTTAGAGGCACTACCGTAAGGCTAGTCGCGGCGAGCTACGAGTAAAGGTATTAGGAAAGACTATACGAGCTATATAGTACTATAAATACGCTAGTTATAAGGATTATAATACCTTAAGTATAATTACTACGTAGAACTACCTTACGTCCTTTTACGACGAATAGTATAGCTAGCTACTACTCTTACGGACTACGTACAAGATCTAGAGTAATATAGAGTCCTTTATAATACTAGTTAAAGTAGCTTAAAGAGCTAGAGATAATACGCTTATTAAAGACGCCTTAAAGACTATAGCTAATCTAGTTATAGTTAGATAGGCTATATTACGACTTATTATCTACTACGACCTTCCTCTTTCGTTTGTTAAGTAGCCTAAGACTTATACGCTTATTAATACTATTAACTATTAAGCTATAGGCTATATCTAGTCCTCTTATTAAACTACTACTTCTCGAGTATCTACGACGTTCTAGCTAAGATAGTAGTAGCTACGACGCTAGTTATAATAGGTACTTAGTCTCGTCTATATTATAAGCGATACGTAGTACTTACTAAATAATAAGGAGCTCTAATCTATTACTACTAACTTTATTAATGACGACGGTAAGCTATAGAAGGCTTTACTCGGTTTACTAGAGCTTACTACTAGCTATAGTAGTATTAAAGTTATACCTTACGTCCTTTAAGTACTTAAGTAGTATTAGATTAAAGAGCGTATTAGTTACGTTACTACCGACAACGCGACTACTAACGATACGCTATATATAGTA
>JAABUL010000261.1_pt1 | contig 113748 bp, 131 predicted proteins | sample 5559151 | NCBI WGS metagenome assembly JAABUL01 (sample SAMN10711876, study PRJNA513368) | rock metagenome | isolation source: Antarctica rocks | place: Antarctica: Victoria Land, Pudding Butte sud | reverse complement strand
TCAGAACCCCCGCGCCCCCCCCGGCCGGGGGGGGGGGGGGGGGGGGGGGGGGGGGGGGGGGGGGGCGGGGGGGGGGGGGGGGGGGGGGGCGGGGGGGGGGGGGGGGGGGGGGGGGGGGGGGGGGGGGGGCGCGGGGGGGGGGGGGGGGGGGGGTAGATGGTGGTGTGGAGTTGAATGGTGCAAGTGGGAGGAGGTAAAGGAGGATAGGTGTGGTTGTTGAGGCTGTTTTAGGGAAGGGGTTGTGCGGTGAATTTTGAGGATGTTTACGAGTATATAGCACTGATTAGCCGACACGTTCACCATAATACTCTAACAACCCAATCGCAGACAGTCACCCACCCGCAAATAACCACACGCCATCACTCCAGCATCCCTCGCCCTTCACTCAGGCACCCTCGCCCCCACACTCTTCAACCACTTGCATCTTTTGCCCCTCCCGCCCTCCCAAGTCCTCGCATTCACGAGGCTAAAATCGTTGCTTAGCCCCGGGTTCTGGAACTGGGTTACGACTTGTCCATTAAACGTGCCCGCGTTATAAGGCACGCCGCCCGTCTGGTTCATGTTGATCTGCAGGGGCCGGTGCGGCGTGTAGAGCGGCCAGTGGGTTATTGGGTTTGGAGATGGTGGGGAGGCGGCGATGGAGGCGGCGATGGAGGGGTTGGAGGTTGTGATGAAGGCGCCCCAGACGGCTGTGGGGGATAGGTTAGACTTGCTTGCTACCGCCATCGGAAGGATTTAAGGGGGAGGGGAACTGGGGTACGTACTTTCGAAAGCTTTGACGAAATCAGGCCCGAGAAACGGGCCGGGGTATACACCTGTGTACGCGCCTATGTCCTGCCCGTGCGAGGCGCCGATGACGGAGTACTGGTACTTGTAGGCTTTGCGGGCGTTGCAGGAGAATGCTTCGGCGAGCCAGTAGGAAGGGCAGACGAAGGTAGATTCGGCGTAGAGGTTCTGCTTTGGGGTTAGAGAAAGTGATGGGAGGTGTGGGAGATGCGAAAAGGAAGCAAAGAAAGGAGTTACCATTGCGCGCTGTTGCTGGCCGGTGCCGTAGGTGCTCTCGTTCAAGGCGGTGGGGCCGCTGAGGCCGGAGGTGGCGAAGCGGGGGGTTGTTGGGTCGACGGGGGCGGGGGTGGAGGGGTAGTGCGTGAGGAGGGCGGTGATGTCGGCCTTGGTGAAGAGAGGAAAGTATAGGTGGGCGAAAGCGATGAAGTCGTCTTCCGTGGTGATGTTTTGGGGAACGAATTGTGAGCCTTCGTTTGCGGTGTTCTGAGTTTCGTTGTTAGTATGGAGAACGTGGGGATAGGAAGATCAAACGTACGCCTGTAAGTATATTGATTCCATTCACTTGCTTGGCGGGTAGTTGCACACTTGGTCTCTGCTGGATCAAAGACCCGTCCGTGACTGGAAGGAATGCCCAGGTGCCATACCTGCCGGACGAAGACACGTTGACGTTTGCAGCCTGCAGTAATGTCGTGCTTGTGTTTTGAAGACAGTCAAATACCGTGCTATCGGCTACTGATGAAGGGAGACACCCAACCGCCTGGGCAAAAGAGTTGTAATATTGCGTGGGTACAGCATCTGCATAACCGTATTGCTCGGGTAGGAAAGGTGATGCGGCGATGAGCTGGGGACGTTAGCTAATATATGAACAACGAGCAAAGTGGGACCAACATTTTTGAAAAGCGGGTGTTTGAGACCGCCGTCATAAGCCATGGCTTGCATCATGACTGAGCCTCCTAAAAGTCGAGCAACGATTAGCAAGTGTCTTAATACTCCAGTAAAGTGACTGGCATACCTCCAGCGCTTTGTCCACTGATAGTAACTTGCGAATGATCTCCACCAAACAAATGGACATATTTCTGAATCCAACGGAGAGCGAACGTTTGGTCGAGTAAGCCGGCATTGGCTACTCCACACTTGTGAACCTCGTCTGAGGACAAGAAGCCAAAGGCGCCTAACTGGTGTTGTGGTTAGTACGGACTCGTTGCTTTTGCTGCGAGTATATGCTTACGCGATACTGGATTGCGATGCCGATAAAGGTATTGTTGTTGGCATTGATCATGGGCGAGAATTGCATGTCACCTTTGCCTAGGCCATATCCACCACCGTCTGAAAGTGATCAGTTTATGGAATCTGAATTGACAGATGAGGTAGCCTCAGTAGCAGCGCTTTTAAGACCTGTACCCTCCACCATTCGCGTAAAGTGTGCTAGCGACAGGGCTGAAGACATTGAGAAGTAAACCAGTGACTTACGAATCCAAACCAGAACAGGTAAATTGGTTGCATTTTGAGGAGAGTAGACATTTAGAAACAAGCAATCCTCGTCACCAGAGTTGTCGCCCCCGGGACTCCTATCACAAGGCGTCAGGTCATGATGGCTAATAAGTGTACAACTGCTACTCACAATGGAGCACTGGGAGCCTGTGGACATCTCGGAGCAAAACTATCAGCTGGAATCACGGTGTTTCGATTAGTCGCTGGCGTTTGAGGTGCCTGCCAGCGTAACTGGCCCGTCGGCGGAGCTGCATAGCGTATCCTATCTCTCCGTGAGTATGGACTCAGATGATCGCACAGGAAAACCGATTACCCTTGCCATGAATTTAGTCCGCTTTCAGAATTCCAGTATCCCTGGTATACCTCATATCCGAGATCCACCGTCAAGTTTGTGGATGATACATCTGGACTCTGCCGTTTGCTGAACGCAGAATCAAAAGGCCCGTTGCTGAACGGAGCAGCGGAGACAGTTGCTGCCAAAGCTACGCAAACACCAGAGAACTTGAAGAAGTAGTATTGCATTTTGACGCGTCAGGTCTGGGAAGTTGTTATGAATGGAGGGCGTGGGGAGGAGAAGCTGGCTTTTGAAGGCTCCTCGCGCTCTCAACGCCCGAAAAGGCATGTTTGAGCTAGCATCACCAGATACAAGTGGGGGGATTCGACTATTCAGAAGGTGACTATGGTAGAGCAGTGAATATCACAAGAATAAAGAGAAAGCTGGAGACGATATCAGCTGGAACAGCGAAAACTGAATGCGGAAGGAAGCGAACGAATTCTCGGAAGAGGAGGGCAACGAGAGCGACGAAGACTTCGTTCACTAGACTTGGAAACAAGAAAAAGGGTCAAATGCTGAGTGTTGTAGACGTAAGGGAAAAGAGCCATGTGGTTTATCAGCCTTCAGACTTGAAGTATGATAGTTTATGAGTACCCCGACACCCTCTCGTCAGCGCGCATGACTTAAACCGTATTGCGGGGAAGGATACCAATCATGATGCGCCAATGGAACGATGGTGCTTCCATATGACCTCGTATTCCCACAAGTTGAAGAAGAATACGATTCTTGCATATTCGTATTACGCCCCTAAGGGCTAGTAGATGCTCAAAAAGCAAAAGGCCCCCAAAGGGTTCAATGAACAACCGCAATAAGGTAGCGGGCTAAAACCCTATCCGTGGCCCACCCTATGTAAGCTCATCCTAAGCGAAGGATGAGCTAAGGGTGGGCCACCGGATATCTTGGCAGTCGGCACGGATCCCAGGGCTTAGGGCACGCCCCCACCCCTCACGCGCCAATGCCTAAATCGATATCAATTCTCGTCACGATCCTTCGGCGATACCATGTAGAGACAATGCAATGCTTCCAGGAATGGAAGGTCTCAATCCGACAATGTCCTCTTCGGGGGCATCTTGATATTTTGCTTGTTGCTGTTCGGAGGCTGTCTAGGAGGTGGAAGGACGGAGGCAAGCTGCACTTTCTACGCCCAGTTTATGCACTGTCAGCGTCCTGCTTCAGCTCATGCATGGGATAGAATTTGAGCACCCACACACAAGGCTATTTGAGCTTATCATCTGCTTTACACCCCCCAGTCCCACGCCTCGGCCCTCGCAAGGACGGTAAGGCTGACGCCATGATCCCGTCGTGGTTGGACCATTCAGGTGGAAACTCTACTAGCGGGCCCCAGCCCTACCAGCCCTATGAAGCGGAGGTTACCAATTCCCCTATTTCCGACACTCCCCGTTGGGAATCGGAGCCTCCATGGGCCAAATTCGGACCTCCGAGCTTCCCTTTCTGAAGCTTTTCGGCTTCCATTTTTGAAGCTTTCTAGCCCCCCCGGCTCCTATACGGAGTAATAGCATGGAGCTGATCAGGCTCCCCCGGCTCCTAACACGGAGCAGTATATTCTGGAACTTTCAAGCTCCTCTATCACCTGACGTAGATTCCAAACTTCGGCTTTAAAGCTTCCTAGCTCTTGAATCCTGACAGGAGACTTTCAAGCCTCTTGGCTTTTATATGCCGTTTGCTCTCAACAGAGGCCTATCCACGGTTTCCGTTTGGATCCACCGCTACCCTCGCTCCGAAGGCATATATTCACGGCTTAATCTGATCCATCCAGGACGACCTCGTTTCTGCGTCGTTTCTGGCTCGTTTCTGGCTCATCCGGATATAACTGATGCATCGCTTCATCTATCCACGATGACTGACTCGGCTCAGTAACCACCGGCTACGTGAACCTGACTTGACTGCACCGCTTCCCTTCATCGAAGGCACATATTCACGGTGTTTCTGATTGGCTCTATCGCGTGGAGGCTTTCGATTGATGACGACGAGGATAGACATGGACGATGAGTTAACGTACTCAAGAACGGAACAACAACTTAGGCAGCTTGCACTAAGCCGGGCTCATAAGCTGTTGGAATACGAGGTCATATGGGGGCAGACTGATATTTTGGTTATTGCTTCCCTATGGCACAAGCCTCACAAACTGACTCCGGGGATTCTCGTTTTTCTAGGCTATTAGCCGAATCCACATCGATGCCACTGCTCATAGTGGCGAGGCGTTTGACGTCGGTCATGTTCAGATGAGCTAGACGATTATGCCACTGGCGCTAGGAAGCCTTGCCTGGTCTGAAGGTTCTGCTTGATCGACTGACTGATTGACATCAGGGGGGTTGGTCAAGCAGAACATTCAGACCAAGTAGGGCTTCCTGGCGTCAGTGGCACATTCGTCTAGCTCATTTGAACATGACCGACGTCAAACGCCTCGCCACCATGGGCAGTGGCATCGCTGTGAACTGGGCTAATAGCCTGGAAAAACGAGAATCCCCGGAGTCAGTTTGTGAGGCTTGTGCCATAGGGAAGCAACAACCAAAATATCAGTCTGCCCCCATATGACCTCGTATTCCAACACAACTATGTCTTCGTTCGAATCATAGTCAGTACTCGATTAAAATCCGCTTTCCCTTCCTTTGAATTAGTCGGCTCTGGTACCTCTGCGCCACTGCTTGTCAAAAGTTGACGGAGCATAACTCAGTGAGAGAAACTATTGGTAAACACAACTGATAAGTTGCGGTGGTTTGGTCAGTATAATGGGTGCTCATTAGCCGTTCCTATAGAAAAGTTCCAGCATTCGCACAATGTGTTACCTTCGTTCGCTAAACTTTCAAGAATAGTCATCAACCGAGTGTCTTCTCCTTACTCCCCTCGTCCTTCGATGTACCCTCCTGCAAGTTGACCACTTTGACTGCCTCTACCGTGAAACCTAAGTTTTTTCCAAGATAAATAATATCATGGTTAGCGTATGGTTCCACGTAAATGTCAACTGCATTCCTATATTGCCTCATTTTTTTCAGCGAGTTCCATTCCTTCATCGTAAAGCGCTTCCAAGCCCCCAATCTGGTTCCACAGTGAGACGCTGGTAGAGAAAGGGTGACTCCGAGGTGAATAATAGGGAGATGCACTGGACGGTGCATCTGCGGTCACACCGACGGCCCCAAGCACAGAAGTTGCCCGGAAGAAAGTAGGTCTTGGAATTCCGGTTTCGCTCGACACTCATCGGGTCGTGGGCTACTTTCAAACCGGTTACCGGGTTTCAAAGTAATGCCGTAAAATGTACTGGGAAGTACACTTCCGCTGTCGGCAGTAGATTCGATCATATTGAAGCAGTAGGAGTAAGGGGAGTGGGGGTGTAGAGGAGAGGTAGGAACAGTAGTAGTACATTAATCGCTAACCTAATTTGTACTAGCGCGTATGCGTTAGGCCTCCGCACTGTTGTCATTCGAATGGAATAATTCTTCAGTACAGCATCAGATACTGAATGCAAGGTAAAAAGACAACTGACCTTTTCCCGTTTCAGATTGAAGACTTGATTGGTAGAGAATCCTCGAGCATTTCGACGCCTTTTCATCTCCGTAATTAACAGAGTCTTCCTACCTCTACTCGTCGGGCTTGTCATAAGGAGAATCGGTGGTACCCAGTGCTGTCCGGTGAAGCGAGAGACTATTTCTGAATCGACAAAGTCCTACGACCTTGTCAAGGAAGACGATAATGTATCTAGTGTATGCAGGATTCGACTATTCCAATTCCACCAACTTTGCCTCTGGCATTGGCAATTTTGTTGCAGATCGTTCGCTCGTATGGGATTGGCTGCGAGAGCATGGTGCTGCATTAACAGAATGGCTAAAACAACCACGTAGGTTCTCCTGACTCTAATTGCGACGATGAGCATGGGTTTGACTACTTGAGGCCATGGACGCTAATGGCTAGATAATAGATATATTAGCGCTCATCATGGCCTGGTGGATTACGTTCATAGTTGTTGTGATACTACTCTTCTGTATCGGCTTTAATCCTGCGGGTATTGGTGCAGGTTCGTGGAAGACTTTCTTTTGATTTGTCGAGATGCTCACCATGATCAGGTACACTCGCTGCAGCATTTCAGGCTTGGGCCTATGGCGGCTTCACACCAGCTGGAGGTATTTTTGCTACGCTCACTTCGTTGGGCATGCTTGGTTATCTTAGGCCCCTTGAAGTTATCGCAGGGGCAATAATTGCGACGGTAGTTACGTCGATTGTATGGGCTTTCGGCGTGGGGCAATAGATCAGGAAGGTCTGCACTGATACGTATGCAGCGGAAGTTTTGAGTTGTGTTGAGACTGAACGCTTCCGCGCGTTGACATCTTTTTCTTCTACCATGATGTTTCCCCATTGGCAGTAGAATAACCAGAAGGTAGAACTTACCTTGGCGACCTGACAGAGTGAGGGAGTCTTATCCGCACTCGAGATTTGAAGCGCAAACATGTAAGCCAAGCAAACGAGGGATTTTGAGAGAAAGAAAAGATTTTACCCGAGTGCAATATATTCATGCGAAGAACATCGCTCGAGTCCTGATTGTCGACCTCGCCCATAGATCTAGTTATGGCTCCCTTCCCTCCAGGTCCGGCTCTCCTCCATGCTTATGCGCCACTGGCCTTCTTATACCGTCTAATATTTTCGAGTCGAGCCTTGATGAGTGGGTGTACTGTTCAAGATCGGCTCTATGGAAGGAGATCACTACCTACCACATGTTCTAGATGAACACGCAAAGTGAACCTCGGATCGGCTATACGCGTCGATTCCACACTCAACCGATTTATCTGAAGGCTTCCATGACATAACATGTGGGGATATGGCTGGTGCAACTAACGGTTTCGCTTACTGGATTCAGGACAAAATTGGCCGAAGTGATGAATTCGAGACTCTGGCTTAAATGGGTATCCCCGATCTCAGTACTGCAGTAATTTTTCTTGCTGCTGTAAAGTAGGTTATAAGGTAAGTATACGAGAGAAAGTTGTTGATAAAGCTTAGCAAATTCTCTCAGGCTCTCCTATTGGCTCCGCGGAATCCCACGAAAGCATCTTTATCCTTGCTTGAACAAACGAAATGCTCAAAGTTTCTCTATTCTCCTGAACTCGTACCGATCACTAAAGCTCTTTTGGTAGTAAATGAGGACCTTCGGTGCTTCTAAGTCCCATCCTTTGAAGAGATGCTTCTAGTAAATACAAAGCCGTATCCTTATGATTATACCTTTGATGAGGCAGCTCGAAAACCCATTCTCATTCTCCACTCCTCCGGCTCGACCGGTATACTGTTCGATGGCTAGGTATGTACAAAGCTCATATTCTCTGCAGGACTGCCCAAACCAATTTTCATGACCCATGGCACATTCGCCACTATGGACAATGACCGCTATTTACCGAAGGTAGAGGGCCGCAAAGGCCTGGATTTCACAATCTGGGACTTGAATAGCAGCGGAAAATACTATACCAGTTTCCCTCCCTTTCATGTAAGTTGAGTGTCCAACTTATGGCTTTGAAAGTTGGTGATTCTCACATGTGGCAACACATAGTTAGCAGGTTTTATCGCAACCATAAGTAAACAGTTATAGCCATTTTCGCAACGACTACTGACGCAAATCTAGTTGTCCCTATCTTTTCTGAAGCCGGTGCACCGGTTCTAGGGCCTGCACACAGACCAGCAAATGGTGCGATGGTCCGCAAGATCATTCAACGTTACCACTTGAAAGCTCTTTTCTTCTTACCTTCAATCATTGAACAGTTACTGTAGGAGCCTGAAGGCCTGAATAACTTCGAGGATTTAGAATGGGCAGCATATATAGGTGGTCCACTGTCGCCCTTCGCTGGAGATCTCTTGAGCAAGATCATTGACATCTGCCCAATTTTTGGCGTAACAGAAACCTTCCAATCCAGCAACTGGTTCCGTTAAGAGAGGACTGGGCCTATATCGCATGGAAACCGTGTCGTAAGCTTGAGTTACAGCCGTCGGAGGATGGAGCGTATGAACTAGTCGTACTCAGTGATGACAGCAAAGAAAGAATGTCAGGTTTAAACCACAACTGTTCACATACCAAGAAATGGCACACTGAGGATCTCTTCAAACCGCACCAACCAAACCAAATCTGTGGCGCTTTCATGGACGGATAGACGATATACTGGTCTTATCCAACGGCGAAAAGTTCAATCCAGTCTCAATGGAAGCCCTAATACAGGGGCATCCGCTTCTTATGGGGGCCCTTGTAGTTGGACAAGGTAGATTTCAGGCAGCCTTGTTACTTGAACCTCAGCCAGACACCTACAGAGCATCGCTTGTAGAGGAGGTCTGGCCACTTGTGGAACAAGCGAATCTCTTAGTCCCTGCGCATGGTCAATGAACTCGAACCGAAGTTGCAGACACGAATGCTAGCAAGCCTTTCCAACATGCCGGTAAAGGCACGGTCGTGCGCAAATTGACTGAGCGGAGTTACGAACTCGAAATTACAGCCTTATACGAGAATGACAGCAGTGTTGGAAAAGAAGACACTCAAGTTCTCAGGGGATCGTTTGAACTCGAGGCTATTAAGCAGTTGGTGCATTCGTCTATTACAACTTCCTTTTCCGAAGTCGAGTTCACGGATCGCAATGGCCTGTTTGTCCTGGGATTTGATTCGTTAAAGACGGTGGCGATAGCTGGTATGCTGAAAGCCGAGCTTCTCAACTATCGCAAGAAATCCGAGCTTTCTTGGCTATCGGATAGACTCCTATACAGCAACCCTACCGTTGACCAACTTTCAGCCGCCATTTACAACTTCTTGAACTTGGGTGTAATGCCTGGAGTGAACGATAATAACCGAAGTCACATTCGACGAGCTAAGATGGCTACACTTGTGGAAAAGTTCACTCAAAACCTGCTACAGAGATCACCTCAGCCTTATTCACAGTCTAGAGCAGCCGGAATAGTTATAGCATTGACAGGATCGACTGGATCTCTAGGCTCTTACCTGTTGCAAGCACTCTTGAATGATCTCGTCATCTCAAAGATATACAGTTTGACTCGTTCAGCAGATGCTCATCAGAGACACGAGAACATGTTTGCGAAGCATGGTCCCACAACCAGAACCAACAATTGAAGGTGACATATCTCACTGCAGATTACGGCCAGAGATTCTTAGGACTCGACGATCGCAGTGTTTGTAGGTTTGAGCAACGGTGTAGACGTTATCATTCACAATGCTTGGAAGGTCAACTTCAAACTTTCGCTTGACTCTTACGAGGATGTTCACATTGGTGGCGTCCGTCGTATAATCGATTGGAGCACAGGTAGCAGGAGATCTCCACGCATTGTCTTCGTCTCTTCCGTAGCTGCCGCTTCACAATGGCCACTATATACCAGGATAAGGCAGAGATTCCGTCAGTTCCCGAGACGTTCTTATATGATTACGAAGCTGCCGCGGATATGGGTTACGGGAAATCAAAAATTATTTCCGAACGAATCTTGGATAACGCGAATAAGCAGTCCGGAGTACCTGTTAGCATCTTGTGCGTAGGACAGATTGCAGGTTCCACAACGTTGAGCGATCCAGCTTGGCCGTCACAGGAATGGCTGCCATCGATGATCAAGACTTCGAAATTGCTAAAACGTCTGCCTGCAAGCCTGCCCGTTATCGATTGGATCCCTGTCGACAAGTTAGCCACAATTATTATCGAAATCATTCAATCTGATACTACTCTACGGCCTACAACGCTGGCAATGCTGACATCTACAACCTTGTCAACCCTCATCCAATAGCGTGGGAGTCATTGCTTGGAACGCTACAGAGCCATCTTAGGCATTAAGTGGACATTGTCTCGCTTCGAGACTGAACAAACAGCTTGCTGAAGCTCGATGTCCTCGACAGCTCAGAGCTAGCAAGGCACCCTGCTTTGAAACTGCTCGAAATGTTTGAAGAGATCGAGAATGGTAAAGAGTCTTTGGCATTTGATGCGGAGCACGGTGTCCGAGCCAGCAAAACAATGGCCACATTGTATACTGTGAATCCGGCGTGGATGAACGTTTGGCGAGAGCAATGGAAATTCTAAGCGCCTGAATCTTGATGTAACATCTCAGACCCTCCATGAAGCCGCTTAAGTTATTCATATGGCTTCAGTGTTTCCACACTGATAGAAGCAAAGATATTGTACGACGTGCTGGAAAAAAAGTCGAAACACGACAAAAAGAATAGGCTATTCATCCCATCCAACAGCATTTGACCGGTAGCTGTGCCTCTAGCTGAACCTGTGAAGTCTCTTTATGGGATGCATCACCGGTCTAGGAAGAGAAGCGTGAAATCCTTGCCCATGCTAGTATTACGCATTGCAAAAGATGGATATCAACATGCTCGTCTCCTTTAGCTCGCACGAACGGACTCTGGAAGAATAGAAAAATCTCTTAGTAGCGACCAATCCACGCTTTGAGCTGGGGAGCGTGAACAGTGTTTGAAGTCAGCCAAATAAGCTTCTCGATGTAGCTTGGACTGGATCTTGGGGAATGTGTCGAAACATGGCTTGATGGTAAGGAGAAAAGCTCGAGACGCCACTGTGGATAGAGTAGCACCTCGTCAATTCCCTAACCTCGTACCACCGTTCCTCCCAACGGTCGATTCCCCACTGTCTTGCATCTCTGTAAAAACCCCGGCATTCTCCAAAAGACATCTTACGGTATCACCCTCACCGCAGCTTTCCATCTCCGTAATAGCTAAACTATAGACACTTGGTTACCCAGCTACAACCCGACCCTTCAGCACTCTCCTGGTAGCGCTGGGATCTTGTGCCTCCTCGTGGCCTGGGTCACCCAGGGAGAGGGAAGCTAAGTCCGGCCCATAGCTGTGGACAATACTTATGATCAGGATCCCAAGTGTGTCTCGTGGACGAGTCTAGGTGACAATCAAAGCGCGTGATGCGGGTTGGGAGCGGGTTCGGGCATCGGAATAGATAGATGGTAAAGGCGTTTGGTTGTGCGACGCAAGGGAGTAGTGAAGGAACCTGTGTGTTGCTGCTGGTCTGGAATTCTGGGTCTGATGGAAAGCTTATTTGATGTGACCATTTGCAGGCTACGCCATTAAATCAGGTTGAAGCAGTCTCTGCTCGCATTAAAGGTTCGAAGTGTAAGCGGAAGAAACCTTTGATGATTATTGTTTTTGAGCGGTCGAGAACGGCTCGTTTTAACGTGCTCACCGTCTAAATCTATGTCTATATAAGGTCTCTCTATGGAGAAATAGCACCCATGTATCTCATCATATGCTCTACAGCAAAACGCCGTTTATCAGAACCAGTCTCCATATCTTCCCAACCCTGGAGTGTTCTCCGCAGTGAACTCATCGTTAAGTGCCTCAGTTTTGTTGAAAAGATCCGCAGTCTCCATTCCTCTCATTCGCTCTTGCTCTACTCGATTCCAATCCCAAGTATCATCTCGGGCACGTGCTGGGAGTGAAAAATCCGCAAGATCCTCAGCTTTGCTCAAGGCAGCGTCTTGGATAGTCTCAGGCACTAGAACACTTGACTCGTCTCCGGATGGTGGTGAGGTAGCGACAGAAGGTGTCTCGTGGTCCACAGGTTTTGGCGGTAGCAATCCTGCATTCTGCAGTATTCTTTCAGGAGGTATTGTGAGGCGGCCTTTCTTGAACACGTATTTGGCAATGCCGGACGCGAAAATAGCAGGGTGTGTCGCTCTCGTAGTGCTCCTACTGACGGCATCTCCATTGCTCTTATGGCCTGCTGCCTTCTTTGCCTTGACCTTCTTCCAAGGCTGCAGCGTATACCCCTTTGGCTCGACTGCTCTTTTTTTGACAAAGTGACTGATAATATATATCCATTTCCGATCCCACGAAAGTATCCGCGTCCATATCTCGAAGCCTTCGAAAGGTTTAATCTCCTTCTTAAAGTTGCAGCTCACACCACCCAGCATAATGCCCACACTCCCTTTTCCCTCCTTGGCCATGTCAGCCTTTGTCTTGGCCATCCCCTTACCGCAGAGTCGAACAACCGCGTTCATGCGAGCAACGTCAAAGTCGGCAAAGTAGGTGCTGTTGGACTTGTGAAAGTTCCAATCACACTCGAGAGGAGAGTTATAAGAGGAGGTAATCATAGGTTGGAAGAGAGCGGCTGGCCCGGCTTTTGAGATTGGTTGGCGGCGATTAGCAAGAATTTGAGTGAACAAGCCATTGAGAAGTCGAATCTGTAGGAGGATTAGTACTGGGTCGAGATCGTATCCACAACGTGGATTCTCTTACATGCCAGGCACACGGTAGGTTCTTGAGATTGAGGAGAGCAAAGACAATGGTAAGAAGTCTCCATATGCCACCTGGGCTAGAGAAACCTAGATACTTGCGCAACAGCGTAAGGTAGGTCTGGATAGCCATGGTACAGCTCGAAATAAGAACAGACCAGCAGAGGAGTTTGCTTTGTCAGTCAGAAGTGCCAGGCTCACATTCGGTTTCTCTTTTAGCAGCGGGAAGAGAAAGAAACAACGAGTAATCTAGGGTCCCAATGAAAGAAAGGTTCGGAGCATCAAAGCTTCCGTCAAAGTAGGCCTATCCGCCAGAAGGGCAGGCAACATAACGGGCGTACCTGAAGCGTATCAAGATCAAGCCATTAATCGGACGTTGTTTTCCCCTTGGGCCGAGGCATCTTTTACAGCCTTGCAAGGAGCTTAGATATTAAGGGCAGGACTTGGACCAACAGTCACCGTCAGAACGTAGGATGAGAAATGGTAAAATGGAATTTGGCAGGGCACATAGGACTACTTGAAAGATTTTAATGGTATCTGCATACTCAGACAAAGGACAATGTCCCAAAGTAATGTTCTGAGTCGCTATCCAACACCATGACAAATGCCGATAGCTTCAACCTCATATCTCTTCATCTTCCTCCTGGACGGCCGCTGCCTTGCCGTTCCCATTGAGTTTCCGCAACAGCATGTCATCTTGCCCAGACATTGCTATAGCCTGTCGCCCCGTGTCGGACGACTCCAAGAACTCCCGGAGTCGCTTCTTGCCCTCTTCCACCGCTTGCTGTGACGCCGCATTTGCCATCTGATACATTGGGCCCCAAAGATTGAGCGTGTAGGTAACGTAGGCGCCAACACCAACCAGAATTAGGAATATGAAGTATACAGGGTTCCGCAGTACTGTGAACTGTTAAGATGGAAGGCTGCCATGTGATGCTCTAGAACCAGCTTACCTGCTACAATCTCGTTCCATCCAAGAGCCAGAAGCAGTCCGTAAAAATACAGAGGCACTTGAGTCATACCTCCAATAGCACTCCTCTTCGCTTCAACGTACACACCATCAGCTGTTTTCTTAAAACGGACAGTGACGTCTTGCTTCTTCGCATCACTAAGGATCGTCATCTCCTCTTCTAAGCTTTTGCCTTCTTCTTCATCAACACCACCGATAGGGGTAAGGTCCTCTTCATCGGCAGGGGTCACCGATGGCGGGGCGTTACCGATCCAATCATCGAGAGGCGGAGGAGACGACGTGTGGGATGATTGAAATCGGGAGAGCAGCGGAATCAACGTCAAGGTTGATTCTCGAGCCTTGGTGTACATTCCCTCAATATCATCCGTGGGCCGCCATATTCTGGGAACACCCGCTTCGTCGTACCTAAATTTGTCCTCGAAATTTTCGCGAAGTTTGAGAAGCAGGTTTCCTTCCATCATTTCCTCCTCAATCTTCGCCCGGAGAACGCCCCATGATTTTCGACGTAATCTCCATAATCCCACGTCTACCTCTTCTGAACTGGCGTCGAAGCTTCTCGCCCTGTCCGTGAATCTCCGTTCTGCCTCCTGAACAGTCTTGATGAAGACGCTCCATATCCGATCCCAGATCCCGTTCTCGCTTGGCTTTTCGCCTGTCTCGGGCGCTCCTGATCCACCTCGGCCAGATCCCAGTGCGTTGAATTCCACGCCTACTGATTCTCCCAGACGTGATCTTACCCATCGCTCAACGCGCGTTGCTAATCGTCGCATTTCTTCCCGCCTTAGTCTTCCACTGACCTCTGCTAGGTCCTTTTGGAAAAGTGACATTTCTTGCTTATAGTTACTCCAGGGCGCTCCCTCAACCAGCACGCTCTTAGCCTCCTTCTCATACCTTGTCAAAGCAGCCTTCTTCTCACGCTCGACAATCTCGGCAAAATCGTAGCTCGCACCCTTCTTCTGCCCAGATTTGACAGCAGCACTCACTGCTTCGCTAAATCTGCTTACACCCGACTTGTGGGCTGCAGAAAGCTGTCCGAGGAAGAGTGCCTTTAGTCGCCCGTCAATCTTACCCTCAAGCTCGGCCTTTTTACGCGCAAAGACACCTTTGTGATATCTGCTCGCTTCAGTCTCAAAACTCTTGACCGTCTTCATCCTTGCTGTACGCATAGCAGCCCCTAATCCTCCGAGAACCTCCGGCGCACCACGACGAATCCCTTCAGCTTGCTTGTTCTCAAATGGTATGATAGTTTCGTCGAAGCTAACTAGCACCTCGCGCGAAATTTCATCGCATCGGAACTGCGCCATCAGCTCTTGTTGTGTAGGCAAATCTAAGTCTTTGTTATTCACAATGGCATCCCAAACACCCTCAGCGTAGATAGAAAACCCGTCTGCTGGTATCCGACGGTGGTACTCGGGGTAGAACATCCCCCCATCAATTTCTTGATCTCCCTTCAGGGGATCTCTCCTTGGATCTCTGTGGCCTTCTCTAAACCTTGTGCTGAGCTTAGCTACTTCCGAAACGAATCGTTCCGGTTGTAAGATTTTGTGCGGGAGAGCTGCAAAGGCGAAGTCGAAGTAATCTTCAATTTTGGACTTCTCCATACCCGGGGGCTTCGATAGCCCCGACCATATGCGTGTGAGATCTTGTATGAGTGTGTTGCGTAGGTTTTCCAGCGGAGTAGTTCCCAAGTGATCTCGGATAACGAAGAAAAGAAGTGATCGAATGTTTGACCTGCGCCGGTTAGCACCAGCAACAATATATAAGCAGTCAAGGTCCTACTTCTTGTCTTTTAAGAAGAGCTCCAAGTTAACCTCGAATACCACTTTGAGAAGACCCATATTTGCGCCTTGATATAGCCCGACTTGGTGTTCCCAAATATTCACTATCAGGACCTCACTGGTAGCCAACGCAAAAAGTGCGCTTTTCCTCTCAAAGTCTTGGTCTTCTCCTCTTTCCCTGCCGTCCGTCCCTTCTACATCCATGATCAAAATGTTGTCCGCCATCTTGCTCTTCGTGATCTCGGAATGATCTTTCTTGTTCCTCGACATCCATATACCTTTCGTGGTCTGCTTCCGCTCTGTCTCAGACATGACCCCAAATTCCGTCCCGAACAGGTGATTCAGCAGTGTCGACTTTCCGGTTGATTGGGAGCCGAAGACTGAGATGAGGTGATAATTGAAGCCAACATGGTTGACCTTTTCGAATGATAGGTAATTTGGCAGACCAGCACTAGATTTAACAAAGAATTGTCAGTAGGGTCTCCGTAAAACCGCTGGGACTCCTTACTTGAATTCTTGATCCTCGTTGATAACCTGAATGCCATGCTCGTATTGCTCCTTCGTAGGATTCTCCCCCACATTTGCGAAATGGCCGTTGACCGTCATAACGAAAGGAGCTGTAGGATGTCTGCCACTGTTCGAAGGGCGATGGTTCTCTTTCCCAATACGTTGCGGAGAATCAACGGCGTTCATGGTGCAGCAGTGATCAGGGAGCAAGGAAAAAGTCTTGCGAGCAAGGAAAGCATGTGACGCAGAAGGCGTAGAATCACCGGGGGTTTTGTTGGTCTGCTGCTGGAAAATAAATTTCCTTTTCTAAGATGGTGTCGAGACAATAACGGAACTCCGTGGATTCGAGACTCGGACAAGCTAGACTGAACTAAGCCGTAAACAGTAAGCTTTCCTGCAGTTTACTCGAACAATTACACGGAAGCATTCGACGTCATATTCGAGATACGGACTAGGTACTCACCATTGATATCTCGTTTTGAACGATCCCAACAGCACCCCATTTTTTATTGAGCTCCCGCTAAGGAATCGCATCGTTCCCTCTGTACAGATACCCTCACCTCGCACACTGTCTCAAGAACTTCGGTCTGTTTGTTAAGAAGGTTGACTTCCTATCATACATAGCTTTCTTGAATCTTGAGCCATCTGTTTACTAGATTGCTAACTAGCTTATGCTATTAATTCAACTCACCCTAAGCTTAGAAGACCATCATTACTGAGGATGTTCAAAAAGAAGCCAAATGTCCGTCTACCTGGTTGTCTTGTCGCACTAACTACTTACACTGTGCAAGATCAAACCACTGTCGCCGCTCCGCTCATCAGACCGACGCAAAGTTGCAGATCAGATTATTGCTAATTTCAATATTGAGGCGCTTGTCAATGGAAATGATGAAAAGACCGAGGATGGGCAAGCGTCAGCCGCCCTTGGTCTTGGCGCTTTGCGAAACTCCCTACTCCCAGATGGCTCTCTATCTGCCAGATTCACGACAACAGCTGGGCCAAATTTGAGCCCAGTGTCAGGGACTGTATATGTTGGTATTCACCCAGGACAGGAGCAGCGAGTGTTGTGGCTCAAAATCGAAGAGAGGTTAATCCCAACCGGTTAGTTGCCGTGAGGAGCTGTTATCACGTCAAGCTCACATCCTACTCTTAGTCTACACGTTATGGAAGCATCCAAGACTTGTGCCTTTGCTCCACACTCCGGACTTTGTCCTGCAGAAGCTACGTGGTGGGGCTGATTTGATGACCCCTGGCCTGGCACGTGGGCCACCTTTTCCATCAAAAGCTACAAATGATAGCATTGTTGCCATTGCGAGCCTGGAGAAACCAAGTGTACCAATGGTGGTTGGAGTGTGTGTAATCGACGTTGTATCTTTGCAGCGAGTGCGAGGCGCGAAAGGACCTGCTGTGCGGGGTGAGCACTGGGATGGCGACGAGATCTGGGCCTGGAGCCAAGGTGGCAAGCCAGGTGGAAACTCACCAGACCATATCGATGGATGGGACGTGGTTGAAACTGAGCAGTTAGACCAAGGGGTGAATGATCTTTCCATAGATAGTCTCGAGGACGGAACAGAAGGTGGTGTTTCACTTGATAATGGCGCTACACAACAGCCAACAGCCAACAACTATAACGGAAATGTTGCTGGCGAGGAGGGTCTTCCATATGAGGAGGTGCCTATTGAAGACAAAGAACTAACCACGAAAGGTAGTGCTCTCGTCACTGAATGTCCTCTTGGTATACTAGCTTACAAAGCCATGCAGAGATCGACGATGCCTTCTGGAACGCCTTTCTGTATGCCATGCATCATGAACAAAACAAAAACAAAGAAGACCCCTATCATGGAATTAAATTCCCAATAAACCAATCACTTATCATCTCTGATTTCGTACTCCCATACTTACCGATTTTTTCTCCAGTCCAAATAGCTTCATTCCACATAAAGAAAACAAGCTGGAAAAATGCCAAGAAATTCATCAAAGCCCTTGACAAAAAAAACGTTATAAAATCAAAGGACCGTAACGGAGGTGAAACGGTTGTTGTGGATATCGACTTTAACAATCCGGCCATAACCAACTTTGTGCCCTATAAATTACCCAGGAAGAACACTGTTGATGCAGACTCAGGTGGAGGCGGCGAGGGAAACGCCACCTCAGCTGGTATTTCGCCTGGTGATGACTCGATAGGACAACGACTCCATAAGATCAATCTATACCGGCCCAAGGAGCAGCTCTCGCCCATTTTCCAAGCGTCCAATGCGAGCGTCAAGGCACTTTATCTTCCACAAGAGCTACGTCCAATTATTACGTCTTACCTCGAATCCGAGCGTCTCGTATCCGACACTAATCAACGTTTGGTGAACCTCGATCCTGTCCTCGCTAACGCGGTGTTCGACGGGAAATCCTCATTGGATCGTGAAGTCCTTGCCAAAGGAACCGTACCAAGAGATGCTTTGATCGATCGAATTCTAGAGAGCTGCTCGCCGTTCTGGGCGATCACGCGTAACGACGAGACTAGGGAAACTGTTAAAGCCAAAACAGGGAAGGCCCCTAAAGTCCAGATCATCCTCGAGACACGGTCAGGCAATAAGAAGGTTACCAAGGTATCTGGTGTGGAGGCTTTCTACGTCAACCCACATACCTTGGGCGAGGAGCTGCAAAAAGCCTGCGCAAGTTCGACAAGCGTCAACCAGCTGATGGGAAGTAGTCCCAGGAATCCCGTTCAAGAAATCATGGTTCAAGGTCCGCAAAAGGACGTTGTGATCAAAGCGTTAGAAAAAAGGGGGGTCAATAGGCAATGGATCGAAATGGTGGATAAAACGAAGGGAAAGAAGAAATGAGCTCCCTTAGAAGTCTTTTAGCAGAATAGCGATGTGAAAATGGATGGATCATTAGCTGTATAAAGTGTACTCCAAACCTAAGGTAGATAGATAGAGATTGAGCTGTTCCTGTCCATAAAATCTCGTATGCCGAGGACTCGCTTCGAAAGCTGACGTCACATTACAGCTCTCTTCCGTCCAGTCCCCGGACCAGGAACCCTTACTCCGATTACCCATTGTACCAGCAATCTTACATGTAGAGTCTTTTTGCAGCTTTCTGCTCACCTCCAACACTCGGTGAGCGGTTCATCGACTGCACAGAGCTGGTGCGCGGCGACTACTTCTGACCCTGCCCGCAAAGTACGTTTCTTCCGGCACGCGATGAAGATTCTTACGAAGGAGGAAGAGCAGGCTCACTACAAGTGGGACCCCTTTCGCCTAGATACGTCTTATACTCTTGATGCTGATAATTATAGTGCAACCCTGAAGGGTGGTATCGGCGGCGGCCTGGCCGGAGCTCTCGTCGGTGCTCTAGGTGTTTACGGCGCAACAGTGCGATACCCCGCGTTTCGACAATTGACTTTACCACTGAGAGTCTTCCTCATCACATCTGCTGGGACCTTTGCTGGTACGGATATCTTCTTTCTGTGTTGCCGGTAATAATAGGAGGGACTACGAGATTATGCCCTGCATAGCTTTGGCACGTGTGCATCGCGAAGATGAGCTTGGACTAGCTTGGTGGTCAGGCTGGCATGAGTGCGTACATACAACTCTATCAAGAGATTGTAGCAGAACATATGCTAGGTCTTTTGTCCAGCCAGGTGGAAGCGCGCCTCCGATCGCAGTAGAGAGGATGGAATCGGCTACGGCATGAAGCCGATGGCTAATGAGATAGTTGTGTTCTAGCTATTATCTCCGCCGACAGATACTCCCGCGCCTATGAGGCCTCCCGCCACCCCGACGAAGGCTACAAAGACGAGGCGGAAAGACAACGAGCGGATATAGAATCACGGAAACCGGGCTTCCAAAAATTTAAAGCCTGGGGCAAAGAGAATCGATACCCCATCGTTGGTGTATCATGGGTCGCTTCGATGGCAATCGCATTAGGGATCGTCGGACGAAGTCCACACCTTCCCACATCCCAGAAAATTGTCCAAGCTCGTGTTTACGCCCAAGGACTTACACTGGCAGTCTTGGTGGCTACAGCTGCGTTTGAGATTGGGGACAGAGGCCGAGAGGAGGGGAGATGGGAGACCGTCAAGGTTATAGATCCGAATGATCCAGAGCATAAGCACTTGGTGGACAAGAAAATTCACCATGAGCGTTACGCTGGAGAAGATTTATGGAGGGGTATGGTTCTCAACTATCGCCCCAATACTACGTTTGAGCTCGGTTCGGGTACTGATACTGCATAGATATGATCGAGACTGAGGAGAGAAAGATAAAAGAGCGGGAAGCTGTAGTAAAGGAGCAGGAGGAAAAGGATGCCAAAGCTGGGAAGGTTAGACATAAGAAAAAGGAACATCACGATGACGAGAAGAAGTCGGAGAAGAAGGACGAAGGGAATGAGAAGAAGGATGGCAAGAAGTGATGTGAGAAGACGCTTTACAATCTTTTTGGTTTTGTCCTCCGCTGACCATGACTGTGGTATGCAAAGTCCTGTGTATTTTGCGAAGCACTGATACGAGGACTGCCCTACTGTAGATATCACCTTCGAATGCTCTGTTTATAGCATGCATGGCACCTCAAGCGTGATGTTTTCGCCCCAAAACGGGAATTCAAATACATTGTGCAACCTATGGTAATCAATTACAGACGGGTCGCACCAATGCAATGCAGCAAACCCTACCTAGGTAGGTACTTATGCAAATCACAAGCGCTTACTTTAGCCGCTCCCTCGGCGCGCGTCACATTCTGGAACGAACCCAACAGGTCGACCTTCCTTCCCATCTACTTTAGGTCTTCTGTAACTCGCGATTTCAGCAAATCATAGCTACAATGACTACCTTTTGTTGGGCTTATATTATTATTAATCTCGTCCCCTTGGTCTTGACTTACTTACAATGCTACAATCCTAGTCGGCCGTTTCAAGCACCAGTACTTCAAGCAAACAACAATGCACTCGTGTCTACATTCAGAGATATTGAGAATGTTCTTCAGAATGCTATGTATAGTGCTGATCCACCATTCAATGTCAACACCACCTCCTTCGCGATAGAGGTGACGGCTGCTGAACAAACCTTATGGGGACACTATTACACGGCATCCTTACTGGGAAACTACACTGATTCTGAACCCACCCTTGTTAATCCTAGCACAGCATTTCGTATCGCCAGTATCAGTAAGGTTTTTACCGTTCTTGCTGTTCTTTTGCAAGAGAAAGCCGGTCACCTGAGCCTAAGAGACCCTATTACGAATTACATCACAGATTTGAGAAGTGATAAGAACGATGAAGGAATTAGGTGGGAAGACATCACGCTCGAATCACTAGCAAGCCAGCTTAGCGGTATTCCAAGGGAATGTGGGTTGCCCTGGCAGATGGGTCTATGTACTGCACTCTAACACTCTGAATAGATGGTCAAGATGACTTGACCGACGAATTGTCTGATAATGATTGGGGCTTTGACGATCCTATTGCTATTGGGCTTCCTCCAATCCATGACAACGAAACGGCACAATGCGCGACAAATCGTCAAACAGCTAAGCCATGTTCCAGAAAAGGTACTTTATTAGGATTTTTACTCAAAGCTCCGAAGAACAAGCTACTAACTGTGTAAGAAATCATCAATGGTTTTAGAAGTAAGCCTCAGATATTTGCGCCAAACGCTAAAGCGACCTACTCAAACGTAGCTTTCATAATGCTTGGTATTGTTCTTGAAAATATCACGGGCAAGTCGTACGAAGACCTAGTCAATTCTCTTTTCTTTCAGCCTCTAGGCATGCAAAGCTCCACTCTCAGGAAGCCTAGAGATTCCGACGGCATAATCCCTCACATGAAGAACGACTGGGGAGCTAATTTTGGGGCATATGACCCGTAGGGCGGAGTCTTTTGTCACCTGTGTTGATTATATGCTGACCTCCCTACGACTAGTACTGGTGGTCTTTACTCGTCTTCATCAGATCTCTCGATCTTTCTCCGCTCTATAATGACTCACGGAATGCTGGACATCCCAACGACAAATGCTTGGTTGAAACCCCATTCGTACTCTTCGAGCATAGACTTTGCGTACGGCATGCCGTGGGAGATTTTCCGTACAACCAGTCTTCTCTCCGATAGCGATCGTATAATGGATCTAATTACGAAATCAGGAAGTTTGAGCGGATACGCATCACGCATAATTATAATCCCTGAATACAATATAGGTGTAATAGTACTAGTCGCTGGTGATGGTAAGGCCAAGGGGTGGATAGAAGAACTAGTAATGTCGAAGCTGATCCCAGAAGTCGAAAGCGAGGCGAGGTGCAAGATGAGAGACAAGTACGCAGACACGTACTATGCTCCAGCATATCTAGAGGTAAACTCATCCGTGAAGATCGATCTGGATGGTGCATCTGGCCTCGTTTTAACATCATGGATTTCCAACGGCACCGACTTCCTATATCAGTATGCAGCATTATCCATGGGCGCCGACAAAGGGAGAGCGCAATTAGTGCCCTCCAACATAGGAAGAGGCTCTTCCGCGGAGGTCTGGAGAGTAATGTTCGCAACACCAGATACAAGAACGGGAAGAGCTATAGAAAATTGTCTAATTGACGATCTTGACTCTATGATGTACGGAGGGCGAAGTCTGGAGGAATTTGTGTTTCATCTGGGTGAGGACGGTGTCGTGGAGAGTGTTGAGCTTCCTGCTTTTCGGATCACGCTACAGAAGGGTAAGATTAAAGAGGAGGGTAGAGGATATAGGGACAGGTTCCTCGGTTTTATGAAGCCACTCGGTCTCTTTTGACTCCCGCATGCGGTCGCGGATGGAACAGAACATGCTCGTTGGTTACAGACATGAGAATTCGACGGTATGGTAAGTGCATTACCGCTGGATTTCTTGAGCCTACTTAAAAGACTGAAATGAATTCTGTACTCGTAGCTTACCTGTGGTTCGGTCACTGACAAACCGCTCTATTCTCTAAACTGACAGATCTAATGTTTTGTGTATTCACTTATGCCTTACAACCCAGTATAACCCTTTAAACATGGTTTTGGAGCGGAATTCGGAAAGGTCTTATCTTGTTTATGAACCAGTCACTCCAACGACAAATAGGGCCCATTCGACTAGCCATCTCTAGAAACGATAGACTCACCTGATGAGCTCTAAAACTTTGAATCGCATGGACACGATGTATCGTGCACTTCGTCATGAAATCTGTAAGCTTTCCAGAGTCAAGCTTGAGAGTGTTACCTGCCTTTTACAGGTGTATTATTCAGCATCACCCTGTCATATGTTCTCGCCATACAGAAACAACTTAGTCGTTCCAGCAGCTGGGCCCCTAGGTCTCTACCGTCGCTAAGTGCAACACGTACATTCGATGTCCAGTTTTCTCGCCACTCACTCTGTGCAAATCCCCAAGATGCTTAGATGGGTTTGAATTCGGGTAAAGGCAAGCGAGGCTAATGCTTCTATAACTGTAAATGATTGGCCGTACCCTTGGCTAAGTATCATGGTAGTCTCGCAAAGCTCGGATTGCGGTATTGATGAGTCTCGAAAGCTGAAATTTTTGCTCTAAACATTGTATAATCGTTTCATGGCTCGTTGGACCAGCCTCGTAGTGCCCAAACCTTTGTTACTGGCTAGCAGCTAGCAAGAGCGCTCAAAGAGTTGTTTTATGATATTTGAAACATCTGATAAAGTCTTCAAAAACATCTGAGATAGCTTCAACGTAACAAAAGGAGACGGAAGGATGCTCCTGGATTGTCAGCCAGACTCCTGGGCTGGGCCAATCGCTGAATAGAACTCCGCGTGGTTTCAAGAACGCTTTGACTAACATTCGGCCTGTCGATCGAGAAAGCTTTAACGCAGCCGACCTGCAGCTGGATGCCCTTTGTTGCATCTCTCATAAGTTGAAAGTCAACATATTCGAGCGAGTAATCTCGAAGTCTTTGGAAATCCTTCATAAAATACTCAAGAGCACCCGTTGGCTTTATCAGAGCCCCTGCAATCGGGAAAGTGGGCCTCTTTGAGCCGGGAGGTCTCGCTTCTTGGTGGGAAGAGGATAGCAAGTATATTTGATGCAATTAGAAGACAATCATGAATAAGGCTACCGTAGGACTTGCGTTGGGCTTGGTAAGTAGGTCAATCTCTGCTTTGACAGCGGCCCGAGCAGAACCGGTTCGAGTAGCAGGCAGTATATTTTCCTTTAATGGGCTATTGCAAATTGAGCACAGACTCAGATCTTCCATCGCGACCAAGTACGTGTTACACAAACGTCTCGTGTCGTAAATCGATTATGGTAAATGCGAAGGCCCTGAAATGGAACGAGTATTATGGAAGTCGAGATAAGATGTCGAAGGAAGAAAGAGTTGATAAGATAGGATATAAAAAGTAGGAAGAAAGAAAAGTGGAGACACCAAGCCAATGCAAACCTACAGGTGGGTTTGATTTGCTGTGAATAAAACCCATACCCCCTGGGGAACCACTCACTCTCACAATTTGCACTTTCCCCCGAAGTGAACAACGATGCCTTCACCGCAATCTCAGCGCTAGAGAACCTCGAGCTAGGTTTGTATGGAGCTCGATTTTTTTGAGAAGGATGGGAGGATGGTGAGAGCTCGTCCGCTCTCAATATGGACACAACTAGCGATTTCATTCACCTCGACAGAACCTACGCCCTCGCACCCTAGCAATCCCATCTTATCAAGCCAACCACACCTAGCAGACACACAACCACAAACGGCACACTCCTAAATTCCAAGACCTTTGGAGTGTTCCATACCATCTTATCCCCACAATCAACCAACCATATTCGCTCCAAGCGCTTTTCAAAGACATGAAAGCGCAGTGCCTGCGACTGTGCAAATCACGCAGAACGAAGTCAAAAATGGAAATATGTCACAGATACAGCTCCCGAAAATAATAATCCTGGTCACAAAACAAGTGCTACAACCTCAGACCATCCCACCATCTCTCCTTCAAGTAAAAACCGTCCACTCTTCCGCCTCTCAAGCCTTCAGATCTCTCACGCTTCAAACAACCCCCTCCCTTTATCCTTCAAGGGAATATTTGATAGTAATGCTGTGCACTCTCCTTCTTGCGAAACATTCTCTACAGACCTACCGCTTCCCCATCATCTCCCTCTCTCTTCAATATCACACCCCCCCCTCACCATGGAGCACTTTTTCTCCCATCCATACACACAATGCTAGACGTGACATACGCGCTTCTACACTTCTGTAAAGCTCATCACAGCTACCTTTGACGGCCTCTCGGATGATATCTCTATCCATAACGAGGAGTTTCAGAGGTGGCAGCGGTTAGGCGCAGGAAATTGGTTGGTGTGGGGGTTGGTACTATTTCTTCTGCCAGATATGTAGGTACTGCCATCATCATTCATTCAGTTCCATAGTTTTCAGATATTTTGCGCCATATTCTCGCTCGCCCGGGCTCTATCTTTCGCACTTTCAAAGTTCTATTCGAAAAAACCTATATCGCTCTCTTCACCCTCCCAATTTCCCATCCTCCCCTTACAGTCCTCCCGCCCTTTCAACTCCCCCACCCCCATCTCATCTTATTTCCCCGGGATACCACTGACATACCCCACGCCGAAACAAAGGGAAATAAAGGGAAACAGTAAAAGCGGATCTAAGAGATGTGTGCTAGGAAGCACCACTGTAGGTAATGTGAATAGAGGAATAAGGGAGCGAGGAATGGGATTCGTGATTTTAGAGGAGGGGGGAAAGGGCGGGAGTTTTGGAGTTTGAGAGTTTGAGGGGTGGTTGAGGGGGTGGAGGAGGGGAGTGGGGAGTGGGGAGTGGGGAGTGGGGAGGAAGGGGAAGGATTGAAGGAGAAGGTGAAGGTGAGGATGTGGTTTTGGACTGGAGTAAGAGAGGGAATATGAGCGTAACATGAAATACTTACTGGCACCAACGAGCAGCAACCGAGACCGAGCTTCCTCTTTCCGAACCGATCTCGTACCGGCTAATCTTCAGCAAGAAACTCTCGCCCCCCCATCCGTGTGCTCACTACCTCCTCCGCTCCCAGGTTACTATCTGTTGAGGGTGTTGCTACCATAGAGGTGGGGAGGAAGCAGCAGAGCTGTCAAAAGAGGATATGGGTTTTTAGTTCTTCGAGAGGATGTGGGTTTTGCTTGTTTAGGTTGATGCTGTGGCGTTTTGTAGATTGGACTCATGTGAGTTGGATGAGGGGTTAAGGGGTCGGAAGTTTGAAGTAAGAATTAGGTCGAACGATAAGCTGAAGCAGTCAAAGCAGTAAGACACCATCAGTACTGGAATTATTGACATCCTACATGAAATAACAAGATTTATATCGAGTCTGCTTGAATTGACATCAAACTGTAGATATGTTGATCGGTTGGTAGAGTTGGTAGGTAGCATCGGCGGAGGTTCCTTTCAATGATATGTCCGCAGTAAGGATATTCAAAATGGGCGTCCTCTGTTTGCCTTGGATGTTTACCTCAGAGATAGGTTCGCTATGACGCATAGGCACAGTAAGTTCTCGGCTTCCCAAGTGGTTTCATTCTAAAAAGTCTGGAGTTCCTCATGATCGTCTAGTTTTTTGATCACCTTAATTCCGTGGTAAGAGTGGCACCCTTTTTCAATTTTAGCTGAGAGGGTAGAATGCAAGTCATATTTACGTGAGACAGAGGACTTGTCGCCACTCGCCGTTGGGATTAGCAAACATGCAGCAAGTACGGACACCCGCATAGAGCTTCCTAGGCAGGTTAGAACGTGGATATCTGAGAAGGACTGTAATCGGTTGCTCCACCTATCGGCCAGCGTTTCGTTTGTTGCGAATCGCTGCGTTTGTTGATGTTAATTCGGCTCAGCCTTGCCCTGATCTGTTTTATTATATTTCTCAACACTTAATCCGCAGATACATACGGCATTCTCGTCGCAAGTATCCAGGGTGAATTCTCAAATTCGTGGCTGCCTTTGGCCAGAAAGCTTTTTACTTGATAAAACAGACTTGTTAGAGGCTCGAAGGTCACATTTTCAAGTGGCATATTCCCCCTGCAAACACCCGATCGAGGTGGATGGAACAGCACGCAAGTATCCGACGCTAACTTCTCTATAAATTCCGAGAAAGCTAAATATTTACCATTCTCTCTCTTATACAGCTCTGCACAATTTGATAACCGTTTTATCGCCCACAAGCCTTGCAACATCAACATGGCAGACGATGGCAGTCATCCCGATCAGTTGCACCAATTGCAATCGGGCGACCAGCTGAAATTACTTGATGAGATTGATAAACTCCGATCGCAGGGAATCAGCCACTACGTATCGCTGCCTCAACTCATTGTCTGTGGCGACCAATCCTCTGGCAAGAGCTCCAGTCTCGAAGCCATCTCTGGTATATCGTTTCCAACCAAGGACAACCTCTGTACGCGCTTTGCCACTGAAGTCATCCTTCGGAGAGCTCACGATATAAATGTGGTTATCTCTATTGTTCCGAGCCAGACACGACCTGAGGCGGAGTGCAAAAAGCTCCTAAGCTTCCGCGAGACGTTGGATAATCTTCAAGAATTCCCGTCGTTGGTTGACAAGGCCAACGATATGATGGGTATTTCAGCTACTGGAAACGCGTTCTCGGATGATGTATTGCGTGTTGAGGTCTCTGGACCCGATCGGCCTCATCTTACTATCGTGGATCTACCTGGCCTGATCCATTCTGAGAATAAAGTCCAGACTGCTGCGGATGTGGCCCTTGTCTTGGGAATGGTCCGTCAATACATGGACAACAAGAGAAGCATTATTCTCGCCGTGATCTCGGCCAAGAACGACTATGCAAACCAGATCATCTTGAAATTGGCAAAGGAGGTGGATCCTACTGGAGGTCGCACTCTAGGCATCATTACAAAACCAGATACTCTATCAGTGGGATCTGAGAGCGAAGCAGGGTTTTTGGGTCTTGCGAGGAACGAAGACGTGAATTTTCGCCTCGGATGGCACGTTCTGCGCAACCGCGACTACGAGAGCAGGAATAGTACGACCGAAGCTCGTGATATCGCCGAGATGCTTTTCTTCTCTCAAGGTATATGGCAAGATCTTCCACGTCAAGCCGTGGGCATTGTTACCCTGCGAGAGCGGCTAAGCAAGGTGCTCCTAAATCAAATCAAGGCCGAGCTTCCAAGCTTGGTGGACGATATTCAGAACGGTGTTGAGGACTGTCAAAGCAAGCTCGCCAAACTTGGAGGCCGTCGTACCACGCTTGATGAGCAGAGACTGTTTCTCCTCCACATCAGTCAATCGTTCCAGGCTTTATGTAGAGCAGCTGTTGATGGTACATACGGCGATCCGTTTTTTGGGGATCCCCGTTTGGACGAAGGTTACGATAAGCGCCTTCGTGCCGTCGTACAGAATCTCAATCTTGGATATGCAGATGATATGAGATTAAGGGGTCACCATCGTAAAATTGTCGACTCCGCATTGCCTAAGCGTAAGTGGAAGGTCAGCAGAGAGGATTTCATAGATGAGATACGTGAGCTCCTGAGGAAAAGCAGGGGAAGGGAGCTTCCCGGAATGTTCAATCCTCTGATTGTCGGCGACATCTTCTTTGAGCAATCGAAGCCTTGGGAAGGCATAGCCCGAGACCACCTTCAATCGACATGGGATGCTGTCAAAACCTTCCTTGAGCTGACCTTGGCTCACCTTACGGATGACATCACTATGGAAAGTCTCTTCATGGAGGTCGTTGATCCTATAATGAATCAGAAGGCCAGCCAGGTACAAGACAAGCTTCAGGACTTGATGGCCCAAAACCAAAAAGGCCATCCTATTACCTACAACCACTACTTCACCGAAACGATCCAAAAGGTAAGGCAGGAACGGACGGAAAAGGAGGTCGTAGGACGTCTACAGAGTCTTCTAGGGCACAATGCGATGAAGCCGATTAAAAAAGACGATACCTTGGACGACCTGAATGCAGGTGGGATAAAGGTGTCAAGCTTGCTATCTGCATTATCTCCAAGCAACGAAGCCGAAATGGACCGATATGCTTGTTCCGAAATCTTGATTTGCATGGAGGCATACTACAAGGTGAGTATCATGATTCCGCATATATCGAGGTAGAGGCTGACATACGTACAAAGGTTGCGCTCAAACAGCTCGTTGACGGTGTTACGATTCAAGCGGTAGAGGCCTGTCTCCTTCGGGGCCTCGAAAACATCATGTCTCCATCTTCTATCCTGGAAATGGACTCGGACACTATCAACAGAATTGCATCCGAGCCCCAGGAGCACCAACAACAGCGAGAGATGCTCACTCGGAAGCTGGCTGTATTGAATTCAGGCTTGGAAACCTGTAGGCGTTACGTCAGTCGTAGCACGTTAAGTAAGCTTTGGCCCAATTTCATGAATGGACAGCATATATATCACTGACTCCGAAACTGTGCAGCACGTGCAATGCCGCTGAGCCCCCTAACAAACGATGATCTGACTGAGCATGATGAGGAAGATTCAACCTCTGAAGAGGGATCTGTGGCGAAGCCTGTGGAAGAGAAGTCAGAGGTAATTGCGCGAAATTCTTCGTGCATTGCATCAGCAGCTAACCAGTCGAAAAAGTCTCCAAGGAGTCGGAACGATGGAGCCGAACTGTTCAAAGGAGCCTTCCAGCCAAGATCTGCTGTATTTGGGTTTCCGAAGCCAAACACACCACAGCTCGCACCTTCCTCTTCGCTTTCACCACAATCGTCATTGGCGCAAAAAATAACAGAAGAAGATTGGAGAACATCGTTCGACACCAGTTCCGTAACCCCAGCACTATCGAAGAAAGACAAAAAAAAGGCTATGAAGGGAGTTTTGGCCGGCGCAGTCATCGAAGACAGACTTGAGCTTTGAATTACAACGGCGCAGGATGGACGGCTAGTCCGTTTTATTATGTTCTGTTCATGTTGGTAGCGGTTGAAGAGCTTAGAAATTTAGATCTGGATATGTAAACGACTCAGCGTAACGATTCCATAAGCACGTCCTTCTTAACTGGAAGGTTTGCCTCAGGACCTCAGACGTGCGTGGCTAAGCCCCTTCGGGTTAGCTCTGCTTACTTCGCGAGCTCAGTGTATTCTAATCCCAGCTTCCGCAGTAAGCAAAGCACTAACCCGCAGGGGCTTAGCCCCACACGTCTGAGGTCCTGAGGGCGAGGCAATGGAAGGTACCTTACCTGACTTTGATTGGGAATAAGTGAACTTTAACAACGGCGAATTGAGACCTTAGGTAATCGATCTATAACAGTTTTCCAATGATCCCGCCACAGTGACACCAGTATATCCCATCAACGAAACCCACCAAGGTGCGGAAAGGCATTTCTGCTCCTCAGCAATCGTGTCAGAACAAGGCTGTGACCTTCAGCTCCCTAATCTCAGGGAACCGGGTCGGTAGCATTATGGAAAAACTCCTGTCCACCCATCGCACCATCCGCTATATTCTCTCTTCGGGGTCGAAGCCTCGATTCCCATCTGGACATCCCGAACAACAGTCAAGGTGGCTCGACAGCAGGAAGAGGAGTGTTCATTTGCGCCTGGACGATATCTTTGGTGAGTGGTTGTGAGCTGGTTTTTGGCTTGGGTCGGAGATTCGGCTTATACTCTGTTTCGGAGCGAATGGTCACTGCTCTGCTTTGGCCTCGGAGAGCCGATCCAAGATCTTCTCATGACCTCGGATCTTGAAGGAGTGCCAGTGTTCTGTATCCGCCCAGGCGTGTGGGGGGCATTGGTGAGTTAGGTGGTGTATCACTATGGGACGCCGCCCACATGGATTCGTGGATGTGCATATGGGCTACACTGTCAAGATCAGCATATGCTACTCGTGGTATAGTGTATATATGAGAGATAGCCCGTAGCTTCATGTTCATGCATGCAAATGAAATTTCAATATCCCACTCCCCATCAAGAGCAAAAGCCCAGGCCATAATAAAACAACTTCCCAACGACGCCCAAACTAGCCAAAAAACCACAACCAACGTTTAGTAGTACAACCCGTTAGCAACATCATGCCACGTTGTCATAAATCACAAATCCAACTGACTCGTACAGCTAAAATCCGGCCCCGAAGGCCCAAAATTGAAAAGTGTATTATTCGGGTGGTTTGTCAACGTCGAGGGCCGCAAGCTGATCAGAGTGGTATTCTGCCCTATCGCATCTTCGTGACAAGCATCGTATTTGCTTTGAGTGCTGTAGATGTACATGATGCGTTGAATGTTCTTTTCACTAGTGCCGAAGACGTTCACGGCCACTGCGTCGATGAACACGCTGAATGCTAAGCCAAAGCTGAGTGCAAGAAGAACGTCTGATAAACCGACATGGGTTTTTTGCATCGGGCCGACGGCTTCAACGATGCTGGTGATGGGTACTCGAAGCCTGGGGAAAAGCGTCGTTCAAAGCGTGGTACCACGTGCTGAAGAAACAATTCACAGCTGTTCAATTGTCAGCGACGATGGCTCAAAGTCGAAAACTTATTCAGTAACTCATACCGTCAATATTATAGATTGCGTAATGATACTTTGGCAAATCGCAAGCCGGAAGAGGTAGAGCTCAGCTGAACGCCGTTGTAAAGACAGCCGTCAATGTTGTAGCATGATGATCCAGCATAGTTTTCTGCGAGCCGGAAGCAAGTTGACCATGGCTCATCTTGCGCACAGCAGGCTGATGTATCTTGCCCGTGTACATGTTGGCGTGTTAGTCTTTCCAGGTGCGGAGCCAGTGCGTCAATCTAAGGGTTTTCCAACAGGACGAGTCAATCGCCGCGTGGGGGGGTCTGTACGGGCAACCGAGTTCCCTGTATTGAGTTTATGATGATGGACTGGAGAGGCGATAACGCATGGTACAATTGCGAGTGCAGTAGCAATGGAGATTATAAATGTCTTGATCATAATAAACGATCTCAATTGTAGTATTACGGTGATTGATACTTTGTCTTTCGACCATTGGAAAACCAAAGAAAGAACGAGGCAACGAGGAACGCGAGGATTAGATGATCTTTCAAACGCAGTGATCGTTGTGATAATCAATTAGTGTTACATGGACGGTTTATATAAAGATCCTCGAGTACTCACATCCCAGCCTATCCTTTGCAAGTATCAGGTCCGAGCCGTCGCAGATCGTAATCAGGCGCAGTAGAAGATGGACTATTGTTACTGAGCCATGACGTCCCATGAAGATCAACCCAAAGTCGAATGAAGTAATGCCACCTGCCGTGCACCGACCACAGTAGTTCCTTCAGATAATCCATGCGTTCCTATATGCCAAGTAACCGCATGACTTTGAATAAACAAAACAAACATACTTCGGAGATACACGCGTACTTAGAGTCGTGTCCCATTCGACGATCTGAAGTACATATATCTCCTGGCCAGAGGGAAGCCCAAGGCATTTGAAGTTAACTGCGAGCCGCGTTTCCCTAGAATGCAGTAATACGCTCATGGTGAAACGATACGCCCCCCACAAGTTAGATATTTTACCCTAATGCGCTACTAACATCTCATTGTTGTTATGTAACTGTGCAACGGCTCGCAATAGCAATCATAAGGTAAGTAAAATAAAGAACAGAAACATCACAGTCTAAAGGAGAACAAGTGGTAGGTTGGGTTTCTACAAAACCTTGCTAGAGCCCATGTCAAATAGGGTGATTTTGTCACCTCTTAGATTTGACCAACGACTTGGCCTTGGATCAAGTACACATTCCACTTGATATGCAGAAGATAACCGGCACCGCAAGCGCTGGGTTTACATCTTTAGTCTGCACTCGGAACAAATGCAGAGAATAAGACATTGGCAGTAACAAAAGTAGTGCTGTTAAAAGTTGATTTACCTGCCAGTGATGATCATCCAGAGGCAAAAAGCCACTGCAGCTGAGTGATTTACAGCACATGACTTGGTCGACAATAGCGAAGCGAGTAAATATGTAAAGCTATGTTGTACAAAGTTTGCTTTTCCGAGAAATGACGCCAATAGATGCATATCGCTAAAGCTTTTTGAAAACATACTAAGTACCATGGACAATCACTGGTGGCGGTGCCGAGTTGACCAGCAGCCCCTGAATGTTCTCCAAGGCCGAAAGCTGCTGGCCAACTCCGGTGATGCCATCGAATCCGCCGACGTACCACTTCGTGCCACACGCACTTTGGTCACCGGAGCAAGCGGCGGCGGCTGATTTGGCGGACGGAGCAGCGAGGTTCATTATGGTAGTATAGAGTTCCGGAACCATTTGTGCAGAAGCTATCATCCATCTTCCGAGGTATGCCTTAAAGCTGAATTGGTCATTGTTGCACTTGTCAAACTTCTCGCACTGATACTCGTACATGACGTTTGTCGAGTTGGTAAACGGCGAGAAGAATGTCGAGGTAGCGGTGGTAAGCAGACCCTTGGTCCGGTCTCGCCAGACGGGGTTGGGTCCTGTGATGTTGGACATTACCGCGCTCCCGTATAGGAACACACCCATGTTGTAGGACCATTGGCTGCCGTCAACTTGGGTGCAATTGATAAGATCGTTGCTGCCGTCGTAGACATGAAAGGCGGAATCAATGAGCCCGATGGCGGTCATCCAATCCCACTCTTTCTGTGCCCAGTCTGAGTAGGTGCTGTTGCCGGTATATCGAGCCAGGCGGGCAGAGAGTTGGAAGAATCCGCCGTTGGTGATTGAGCTCTTGTAGTCATAGCCAGCGTTGGTGGTGACCCACTGCCACTTCAAACCTCCGCCACACTGTGTGGTGTTCCATCGTGAAGCAAGATCATTAAACACCCCTTCAGCGAGCCCAATCCAGGGCGTAGACGAGGCAGAGGGGTTGGGAAATTGACGTTCAGCGGCGGACATGGCAGTGAGACCCCAGAATACCTGATCATCGTTGCCCTAGAAATAAGGGTCAGGACAGATGTTCGAACAGCACGTTAGTGAAAAGGTCCGCTTACCAAGTCTTTGATTTGTGACAGCATCATGAAATCATTCGTGGGTGACGCTTGGGAAAGGATTGCCTGAGCGACCACGTCGTTGTAGGTGGTGTCGCCCGTATAATGCCAGTAGTCCACCATGCCTCCCCACATGGCTCCAGCCTCCCACCAGTAATATGGCTTCGGGAGCAGACCCACGTTGGCCTCGTTGCCAGTTTGGTTGCCCGTATAGTATGTCATCATCTTGTAGGCAACGGTGCTCGCCGCGCTCTTGATGGATGCTATAGACACACACAAGGTCAGCAGTGAACTGTTTGGAATTAACGCCGAAGCAACATACCAGTATCGTTGACATCGAGGTTAATGGCATTCACGGTGGCACTGGCCACTATGGTGGCAGAAACGGCGGATCGCACCCACGATGACTGCATGGTGAAGCTGAAGGGGAAAGAAAAGAAAGAGGAGAAATGAAGAGTTCGCAGGTTAGCGACTTCATCTTCAAGTAGGAGTAAAACATCATGATGCCACCCCCTGAGCCCCGCCGCTACTGCGGAGCGGTGAATCCAACGGATGGGGATGGGTTGGTGAATGATAATAATAAATAATTGGAAGGAGCGATCGGTGTTGTCGGTCAGCGAGGCGAAGTCGGCAAACATTGTTCCGTAGGTACCTTATTCTACCTTAGGTTACCGTACTCGCAGTGCCTCGGCCCAGTCAGCGTGCAACGCTAATGCCCCGTGAAACGTGCCTCGTGAAACGTGAAACGTGCCTCGTGAAACGTGAAACTTTGAAACGCTCAAAATAGTGGGTTATACTGTGTACTACTACCTTACGACTGTCACCTTCGTACTCGGAGTATCACCAGAATCCAAGAGCGATCACGGTACAGGAAACAGGATGTTCCGGCGCAAATATCGTAACCCGGGCCGCTGTGGCGAATTTCTCCCTCTAAAGCTACCTATCCGTCCACCCGTTCTAGGCTGGTCTAGATGCCACACTCCACTGATGTTACCTGAACGTCTTTGAATCGTGCGAAGGGGGAGGGGGTGGCGAAGATATATCATTGATCGTGCTGAGTGCGCTGCTTCTTCAACGCAAAGCGTATGTCTATGTCGTTGTTCCGTTTACGTTTACGTTTACGTTTCCGTTTCGTAGTTGGTACAGGCGGGAGGGGCGACAGTATTCAAGGGGAAATGTTCGAACAGTGCTTGTAATGCACCTCTTTGACCCTGTTCCTCCATGAAGTTGAATCAGGGCGTGCGATGAAGGTTTCAACTGCCTCTAGTAGTAAGGTTCAACAATCGATTGCAAGATATCAAGAGTTCCTGCAAGCACGGGAGTTCCTGCAAGCAGACGCGGGCCAAGAATATGCTGCTACAAACTTCAGACAATCTTGTTGCTATAGTTACACGTCGGGACGATGTCTTCTTTCAACCCCTACACTACAGCGATGAAAAGATCATCTTTACTAGCGGGAGAGTCTTTCTCAAGACGATCCTAGGAACCAATGCTGATACGAAACTTGATGTTCTTCTGATTTACATCGACGATTGTATGCGTAGGTATATTGACTCAACTGACGTTTGATTCTGAAAGACTACCCCTACTACTAGATTACAGCTGAGAAGACAACAAGTCAGTTTAATTTGTTCCGGCTATGAACTCGAGCTTCATCAGAAGTTATTCAAATATACCAAAGAAGCCAATGCGATGACTCGTAGAGTTGACCTATTGGAAGTCAAAATAGCAGCCACGGAAGCCGCTATCAACGCTCGAAATATACGTAAAGATCAATCTGCTAAGATCTTATCAACGGGAGGCATTCTATACGTCAAAGATGCTCGATCTATGACCAGTGATAGGCTAGATTTAGAGAAATTGAGGCAGAAGACCCGCGATGACCGTTCCGAAAAGCAGTATCTTAACGAGCTAATAAAGGTTTACAAGCGTTGTAAGGCCCATATTAAGGTATGGCAGAAGGAAAAGAAGGCCTGGAAGGTTTTATATAAGGCTGTTTTGAAGGAATTGCGTGTAAAGCAGCCTTTGCAGAAGTAATATGGTGGAATTTTGGTGAGGTGGCCGATTTGGTTACATGGCTGGTTAGTACTAAGCGAATACTGGAGCGAAAGTGCGGGGTACGGATAGTCGACTAGATGGCCTGAGGTGATGCACATCTTTGACCATCTGACCGTTTCGTTTCGGACCGAACCCAAGCCATTGTCTTGCCATAACTAAGTATTTTGTTCAAAATTGTGGCTGCCTGCAGTGTACACTCAACAAACAAACCCCGGACGCAGTACATAAAAGCAGCTGCGGCAAAATGAATGCTTAGATTGTATGGTTGAAATATTCGTCAAGAGCGACAATAGCTTCAGTAGCCTCCCTTCTGTCCACGGGGTCGCCGAGGTCATACTTGCGCGATCGGTGTAACGTAATATACGGTAGGTGTGGTGGTGGTTGATCCGAATAAATGTAGTTGAGATACTCTGAGGAAAAGTAACAAGATACAATCATAATATCAGACTGATGGACCGAGATAAGAAAGCGGCTAAGAAAAAGAAGTTAATAAGCTTACTTATAAAGTTTAAGTGATAAATCTTACCACCATCGTTCATCATCAAGTGCTTCGTAGTCTCCGTCTACCACCTGTGACAACTCAGACCCAAGCAGCTCACAGAATTGTTGTGCGAGAGTCGAATCGGATGTCGCTCCAATTCCCGAGCTATCGGCTTGGAAGTAAGATGATTTAACTTCTAGGCTGTAGAGAAGCTCGCTCTGAGGGTTCATCCATGTTTTAGTGATAGGGTTAAACTCTCTGCGCCAAGCAGCGCCGTCATCTTGACAAATACAGTTGAGATGAGGTGAGACCAAATAAAACGTATTTGGAGCGTTGAAGAACTCGGTTGTGATACTTCCATCTGGCTGACTCGAGTAAAGATCGATAACTATAGAAATGAACTGTGCAGCCATATTCGCTGATACGACTTCGTGTTTTTTGCGGTCGATCTGCTCCTCGAAATCAGGCCTCTCGTTCAGGTGGCGTGGTGAGTATGTGGAGGAGACTGTAGTAAAAGGCGAGGAGCCTATTGGCGGAGACGAAGAGAAGCCTTCGCCTTCACCAGATCTGAAGTTGGGTCGTTCCGGGGCTTGAATATTTTCTCGAAGGCGGCGACTAGGGAGGCTCTGACTTCGCACACGAGTAACGTCGGCGAGAGAGACGAAAAACGAACCGAAACTGGGGACAGAGCGCAGGGCACGATGGGACAAGCTTCGCAGTTCCTCATAGGAGAATGATGTAAGGGAAGTGAGCAGGGATCGGTCTGCAGCTACACGAGCCGTAGCCGTAGTCTTGTAGTCGTTGAGAATTGGAATACTGTATGTATTACCACTATAATCTTGTACCAGGACACGGCATGCTTGAAGATGTTTTGCAGACCAGGCACTCCCGCTTGCAGATTTCAGCTCGCGGGTAGATTATGAATAGTGCTGCTCTCGTGAACAGGGAATCTACGAAGAAACTCCCGTTCATTCGAAGGCCATTTTTGCGCCATGTATTAAGTATCATAGAAATGGTCGATACGAGTAGAATAGACGATTCTTATCTCCGCACAACAAAAGCGGGACGAGGCTGAAAGACAAAATCGAGTTTAGCGCGGAAACGATGCCAGAAAGAACCGAAAGGCCGAAACAACAAACCGCGACAACACACAAACCCACAACAGCACGAACACACCAACGCCGCATCGAAGCTACGAATATAAGTATGAGCAATACTGTGCCGAGTTTGTCCCTCGCAGGCTCAAATCATGGCCGGCACCCACCTCCAGCGCCTGGCTCTATACGCGCCATACTCCTCAAAAGCTGCGCCACTCGACTCTTCGTCCATCCGCTTGAATGGACTGCCGACCACTTACATGCTCTCGGCGTCGATCTTGTTATATCTGCCAGTCTAGGGGAGCCTGTAGTGGAGGACGTTAAATGCCAGGTCGATGAGAGCACACAAGTATTAGGAGCAGTATGGAATCTAGAACACGCTCGGGCGATATCGAGAGACGAGCAGACGCGACAACTTGTCAAAAGAACGGCAGAATTACAAAAGCTGGATATCGTGGAGAGTACGCTGTTTTTCGAGTATGATAATCACCACATCGCTCAACTCCCTCCCCTTATACTCGCCTGGCATCAATCTACATCTGTGGAGTATTCAAGAACTCCGATCTGGGCTTACACTGATCACATGTGGACATCTGCTGCTCGACGGGAACGGTACACCTCTGGAAAGAAGTCATGGGCCTTTGCTACCAAAGAAATCAAAAGCAAACAAGGGCTTGCCATTGACCCCATTTACATCGCCATTCTGATCACTCTGGCTCAGCTAAGAAGGAGACGTGGTCTGCAAGGATCAAAATCGCACCGGGTATGCTGTTCTTTTCCGAATGATAGGCAGCCCTAATCCAATTACAATAGGTTACTCTTTTTGTTCCCGAGCACGAATCAACCGTGAAAGCCAGTACTCCTCGATCGAGCACCACAAGCCTCAAATCCCCAAAAGATCAGCGCCCTTCGAAGCGAATAATAACGAAGCTTGTACAGTACACGGCCGACATTCCATACGCATACTTGCAGAAGTTTGAGGAACCTTACAAATTCTATGATGCTAGTCTCCACATTGAGAAAAAGACGTTGCCGACCAACGAACCCGCTATAATCTTTCAAGCTATGAAAACTGCTTTCTGCGATAGCGGGTGCTCGAAATCTTCCTCTCCAGCTTCTACCTCGAAACGAAAGGCACTTGGGGAGCTGAATCTCAATACGAGGGATCAAAAGCCAGAAAGCAAGCGGAGGAAAGTTTGTAATATATAACATAAGGCGAGTGGATCAACAGATTGATATCGAACCGCATCAGTTTCATGTCAAAAGCCGAACACGGACCAAAAATCGTCAAAAATTGGCCCGATGCCTACACAAATGAAAGTACTGCAGATCTATCGATATACCATCATACAGTACCGCATAGGTGCGGGATTGCCCGAGTCTTCCGTCCATACTATGTAAACACTCACCTGGTAAGCATCGCTATCTTGTACGCCCGCACCGGATCATGCTGACCAGAATAGCCAGTCTCGCAGGGTTTGTGTGCGTTGGCGGGAAGAACCGGATTGCTCTCATGGAGCATTTGGAAATTGGTAGCAGAGATGGGTACCCCATCAAACATGAACACCCCGATTTTCTTTCCTCTCAACACCACCGATGCAATAAGGGGACGACGGTCTGTTATCGGCTAACCCTGACTGCGTAATATGAACAATAACAATTCCTTTAAAACGCTCAACGCTTTTGCCATATGCTTGGGAAAACCGCTTCCTTCCATTTTTGACCGTCCCTGTTCATGAATTTCTATCAATGGCATAAATTCCCAGACAACATGACTACTGCTTTCACTTTGTTCTCATGCGGCCGGGCTGTCAATTGCAAACTAATTGTAAGAGGAAAAGCTACCATGCAGTTGCCAAGTTACTCATCGCGGTTCAACAGTTCAGTTGCAGAACTAGGATCTTCTTTGGCGTTTCAATGGACATGGGCCACGGCATATTTCCACATCCCCTATAAGCTGTTGTGTCGCTTCTAATATCGACTGTATGTATGACGAAGGAATCAATAGCCCCAACACACCCGACGAGTATACAATGACCGTAGCGCTTTCAATCGCGCGTTCAGCTTCGATCAACATTAGTGTTACTTCTCCTCGGCTTTGTTGAGTTTCACTGGATTTCTGTCGGTCTTCATGTCTTCTCAATAGCTATCGACAATAGTAACTTGTTCTAATTTAAAGTATACTTTTTAAATATATCTTCCATCTCAAGATGTTCATCCTGTTCAGTTAATTCAAGTGGCGTAACTCCTTTATTATTAGTCAACTTAGAGTTCGCACCATTCTTTAATAACAATACTGCAATGTCTTCAGAGTTACGCTCCACTGCACAAAATAGAGGTGATCGTCCATCTGAAGACCTTCAATTGACATCGACAGTGTGCGTTCTCATTCCACGTGGCTATCCAGAGAGGTGATATATTCCCTCGGTAGTCCAGATCTGGATCCAAATCTTTAGTCAGAAAACGTTTGATCGTTTCTGCGTCCCCATTTTTGACTGCGTTGTAGAATGAGGAAACAGCAAATCATTGTTCTCTCCAATCTTTAATGTGGTTTCAACCTTCAAGACTCTGTAACACATCTTCTTGTCCGTTTGCCGCGGCTGTAGCCACGACCGCGTCACTAATGACAGCCACGCCATGCTCTAATAAGAGTTTTAATAACTCTTTCCCAAGCTTCTTGTTTGCTGCGGCTGCCTTGAGCACCTCTTCTGTAATGCTGCTCTGAGTAGGGCAATGCGTCAGCAAGAACTTCATCACTTCCAAGCCGTATATCTCGTTTTCCGCGGCTGCTTGCAATATTCCTTCCGTAACTTTAATGTCGGCTTTGACCTTCTCGCCTCCATTCTTCAAAAGAAGGATCAGGATCTTCTCGCTGTGCTCGTTCGCTGCTGCGGCCTCGGGAACCCTTTCCGTGACTGAAAGTCTATTTCCCCACTTTTCGAAAAGTAGCATGATCAGTTTCTCCGCGTCCCAGCTCTCCGCCACTGCAGTGACCACCTGCTCGGAAACTTCGTTCTGAAAGCGACATTCTTGTGATAGCAGTTTCATCATCTGTTCTGAATGCTTCTCATTTTCTGCAGCTGTCACAAGAACCTCATCTGTGATTTTAATCTCATCGAGACGCTGGTCTCAAAGCAGCTGAATTGTCTTCTGACCATTTCAGTTGCCTGCGACAGTCACGAGAACTCTTTCGATAATTTTGACCTCATTGCTCGCCTTCTCTAGAAGCATCTTCATCTTCTTGTTCCCATTCCAACTTTCTGCTACTGCCTCGACCAGCGCTTCTGTAATCTTGAAATGATCACTATACTTCTTTAGAAGCATGTCTATCAACTTCATTTCGCATTCGAAGTTCTTTGCAGCTACTATCATTACTTCCTCAATAATCTTGAATTTGTTTCCGCCATTCTTCAAAAACAATTTGATGACGTTAATGTCATCAACTTCGTTACGTGCTGCTTTCTTGAGCACAGTCTGTGTGATCTTGAACGATCGTCTCAGCTTCTTAAGCAGAAGTCTTATGCCATGACTATCTCAGTGTGTCACAGCTGTTTCAATTATCTTCTCTGTAATTTCGATCTTCTGACGACGCTTTCCTAGCAACAAGCTCAGAACTGCGGAACCACTTGATGAATTTCTTGCTTGGGAATTTTTAAGGATTGTTCCGGAAACAAGCGTAAAGGTTGGAGAGGAATACCAGATGGTTGGAGAGGGGGTACCAGAGCCTAGTCGCTGTCTTGGCTTGAAGGGCGATCATGTTGTGGGAACTGATATTGGACAACGCCACGGAAATATGCGCGCAAGGCTATGAGCATGCAGACCAGTTGCGTAAGGAAACGACTTCGGAGAGCCAGAAGGACATTAAGGGATTCCTCATTGATAAAATTTCCCTCGTCAAATAGCAACCTCTAATAGCAGAGTTTTGGTATATGATCAGTTCAAAGGTTTGTAAAGGAAAGAGGAATGGCAAGGACAGTATACAGCTTCACGAAATAGGTACACGCTTCCAAAGGGAACAAAGATTGTAAGCAGTAAATATATCTTTTCAGTCTACGAACTACGTCGCATTGTACTTCCTGCTGTACATCTAACCCAATGTCCCCCTTCTTGCATCGAGAATCCTCAAAAGTGCGTGCGTGATATGTCGAAGGGTGCCAAAGTGTACGAAGCAGTCATGGCGCTCGCATATAACGCAAAGCATCATCAAGCTTTGGACCTCGTTCATGTCTCAAGCATCCATTGTCGAAGAACGGGTTTCTGCCATCGTTTTCCCATCTTGCTCAGCTTGCGAGCGCAGACGTGTGAACTTGTTCCCATGTGATGCGTGCTTAGAGAGTGGTCCTTCACGACTTTGCAAACGTTAAGAGCACGGCTCCCTGTCCATCCTCGTCCTCCGTCCCATTGTGTTTCCCAGCTTCTTTTTCCCCGTTGTGACGCATTGTTAATTTCGGATTCCCCTTGCCAGGATTGACTGATTCGGAACAAATTGGCCATGTGATACTGGTATTAGAGAGCGATTGCCCCTACCTAAGGACTACGTCCTCGGCGCGGACGAGTTTTGCATTGGTTTGGAAGAAGGGGAGGAGGTTTGGAATTTTGCTGGATCCGCATCGTTTGTTTCCGACCTGCTTTCTCTAAGTTAGGAGCTCATCTTCACAAAAGGCATTTTTCTCTTACCTCGATTGTTCGCGATTTGAATTACAATGCAACCGCTTCGGTGACCGAAGATCAATACCAGAGTCTGTATCAGAAGAAAATTTCCTCTTCGAGCTTGGTGTGAGGTGTTGGTGATCGTTGGCCAAAATGGAAGAATCCGGAGCTTTGAAGGCTGAAAAGCTTTTGATATCCTTTGAGCATGTATCGATGATCCGAGCCTGCTTTCGCGTGTAGACTTTCTGGCTGGCCAATGTCGCTAAAATATCTTTGAGAATCTTTGTCGCTATATTGTAGTCACCAATCATCGCTCGGAAGAGGGCATATTCCCGTCGAGTAGAGAGAGTAGCGTTATCGAGTGGTCCAAGTTGCTCACTGAACTGAGCAATAGCGAACTCAAAGGCTTGCGCTGCGTCACGCGTTTCCGATCTCAAGGATTGTAGTATGAGGCCCTTCTGACGACTGAGCTGAGGACACCGGCCATTTTGGGTTATAGTATTCGTAAATTGTTCCTCCAGTAAAGCAAGCGCCTCAGACGACCGCCCATGATTATGAAGGATTTTGACCACAGCCGAACACAGTTCCGGTACCAAAGAAGTGGTCGCCTGAAGAATTTCGTCTACAAGGGAATTAATTTTCGGCGCTGAATATGCAACTTTGAGCAAACGAGAGAGTTCCAATTGTGTCTCTACGTCTATCGCGGGTTGTTTGGCTACATCTTTATTGAGGTTTGGGTTCGAAGGTAAGATATTGGAAAGTGTTTGGAATCCTAACCTAACAGCCTAGATGGTTCATAGAAGTCAGCCCAATGTACAAACAACACGATAGATAAATTCCGTTCAGCCGCACCTTCGCTGCCCGAGCATCCCAAAACATTCCTCGCATGTAGCTTAAGTCAAGCTTCTGCAATTTTCTCCAACAATGCTCGGAAGTTTTATGTTTCAGAGCAGCTTCACTGAGGTCGATCACCATGTACTCCATTGTGACTTGTTGATTATCTTCTAGCATAGTAGGGTCCAACAAGATGTTATCGGCCTTGAGATCTCGGTGGCATATGCCAATATCGTGAAGCGCTCGTATGGTTTTGGATAGGTCCTTTTCAAATTTGGCAAGAGACGTATCTTTTAGGTCGTTGATAATAGTGTGAAGGCCAACTCCGCTGAACTTCTCAAATCCAAGTGCCACTTTGTAGGGAGTGCAAGGGCCAACATGTTGTCGTTTGTCAATTCGACTGTGTTGAAATTCGAAGGTTGATAAAACAGATTCGGTGAGGGCGAAGGTGCCGAAGTATCGGGGCAGCTTGAGAGATGGAGATGGTTTGCTTCGGAGAAGATGCTCGTAAGCTTCCTTTTCTTGTTTAAAGAAAGCCTTTTCACGGTACTGGAACACCATGCACTTAGTACACAGCGGAACGTCAACAGGAGAGCATGCACATACGATTTTCAGCGCGACGTGTTCCTCTCCAACAATTGCGGCATGGACCTGGGCGCGCGACCCATTGCCCATATAATGGCCAATGGTTTTCACTTCGCGCATCGCATACTTCCAGAGTATTTGAGGCAGACGGTGAGGTGAGGGTTTGGAATGGCTGCGTTGTTGCATAAATGTTACCTCGCCAACCTTTGCTTAAAGGTCTGGAATTTGAGGCACCAAGGCACGCAAAACGGCGCTAAACTGGCGGTCCACGTCACCGTCCTCAACTCTTACAGTAACATGAAAAGCGTCAATCAATAAGTCGCTTGCTTGAATATGCCACGTACAACACTCCGCAATTACCTTTCGACTCCGAATCCTCAGTTCCGAGGATTAAAAAACACTGAGCAGGATCTGAGCACGACTGATACGCCAGGCTGGGATCCAATCGAGGGCAAAGAACAATGGCATGATTTCGCACCCAACCAGATTGATTTGATACTTGGATTAGTGCTTGACCATGAGTTCGACTTGCCCGAGCAGCCTCCCGTCTTACCCGCGCAGCTTGAAATTCGCGATGAGAGATCATTTGAATCTGTGCTGTTGGGATACAACTGCATTATTGTCAACGCAGCGCTGAAGGCTGCATGCGAATACTTGCAACTACCGCAAATTACCTGGCTCGTTGGAAGTTATGCTCGTGCTGCCACTGACAAGGGACGAATATACCCAGATTGAGCAGGGATTGGCGCAAAGGACACAGGAAACAACCTATTACCTGGAGATAGCAAATTTGCTCAAAGGCCGTTCAGCTTGGGTGATCTGGAAAATATCTATCAACACACAGATGAGGATAGTGACGATGCAATGATGGATGAAACATCAAGCGAGGAGTCCCTAGTTCAGGATCGTTGGACAAGAGCCAGTGAGAAGTGCTTAGAGCAAGTCAATCACTATGCAAGATGCTACAACTCTCGTTACTGTTATCTCGTCTCTCCGATAGAAGCTCTCTTGGTACGACGCCGAATGGATGAGGTTCTGTCTCCCTCGAGATCGCTGGCGAAAAATCGGCCTATAAGGCCTAGCACTACAGCTTTTCAGCCACAACGAGGCGAGAGCGCACCCCTATCGTCGTCGCCGTCCGCGCTGTCATCGTCGCCGGGATACACAGACCATGGTCACCCAGATACAAATATGAAGCCCATCGAACTCTGTGCCATAAGATGGGACGCTCAGGGAATGGGAGATTTGACGTTCAACCTAGCGTTATGGGCATTTCACATGGTTTCTGCTATTGAACATAAGGTGGAAGCAAATTATCCTGTCATGGGTGTCGATCCTGCGTATCAGATATTTTCCAGTCGATACCAATCCATAAGTAGAGGTGGTTGGATTGGGATCTCTTGAAATCCCATTAGGCAGATCTCTCCAAGTTTGCGAAACAACCTTCTGCCAAATGTACGAAGCCAAGTTCCAATATTTTTTCATTAGATCACTCGGATTTTGGTATTGTCCTTTCACAGTAATTTGGACCTGCAACTTGCAAGCCCGAAAACTTAAATCCATAACCTCTTCACACCCAAATATATCACAGTCTTCAATAGGAGTGCTCTTCCCCGACTCAGCTCGTTCACGCTGTTCTGGTTCCACACTCGCACAAGTTCGGCAACGGTATCTGGTCCTATTGTCTCCAAGGAGACTCGTCCTTCAACAGTAAAGGTTAGGATGTCGGCAGTGGGGAGGAAGATCAAGGCAATAGGAAGATTGTTAACCAGAGCAATATCAAAGCGGAACTCTCTTCGAAACTGTGCGTCTGTGCTATTGAGTAGATTAGATGCTGCTTCTAATTATCTACACTCTGAGTTTGGATTTGTTCGATGCATCGCAATTGGTTTGATAACTGACTCTTTGGGACAGCGAATAGAAGTCTTCCTTCTAAGCTTGTAGGATTCTTAGCAAAATGCTTCAGGATACTCATTTTCGTCTTCTAGGAAATGCGTTTTGAATTGTAATCTTAGAGAATCTGCTCCTGCGATACCTTCTAGCTTGAATAAGCTCAGCATACCTTTTCTCCATTTTCGTAACATCCTGGATTTCCTCTTTCTTGGCGCCAGAACCTTTAATGCCTTTTTTTCTCATATACCGCCTCTATAGGAAGAAATTCTTTTGTACGAGCGAAGAAAGCGGAGGCGACAATTTTTGGCCAGCACGTGAGGGCTAGGAGACCGTAATCTGGGAAAGCTTACGGGGTACGAAGGATGGCGCAAATTGATGATTGCATACAGGACAATTGCGAGTTGGAAACAGTCACAATCTCATCTCCGCCAGCCTGACAAAACGACTTCGACAGCACCTCCTCCCTCGTCGCCAAACGAAAGCCTCCCACCGCTCCCAAATCCTCCAGTCCAGCCAAGAAGATTACGGGCATAATCAAACCCAAGCTATCGAAGAGTCGCAATAGTGGCGGAATTGCTGGTCGTCTTATCTTGGTATGGGACTTTTCAAGAAACGCCCCTCGCACACACTGCACCTTACGCCTCCTTTCTCTGCTTCTAACAACTCAACCATAACATCGCAAACACCCCCAGCACCAACACCAACACCAACACCAGCGCTCACACCCTAGACCGCTGGACATACTACCACAACCACAGCAGGGATAGCGTGGGGAACGAGAGTAGGGATGTAGCATCCAAATCACAGCACTCTACCACTTCCACAGGGCTAGTATTAATAGGGGAGGTATGTATTGACCGCATGATCCGTGGCAGGGAGGGCTTGGGCTGCTGGGTATGGTGGTGGTGTGTTTGGGGGGTGGGGGGGAGATAGGAGGGGTGAGGGCCGGGGGAAGGGAGATCGCGGACTGGGTGAGAGGGGGTGGGTTGGGACGTGGGTAGGTTGTTGGTTTGGGTCAGCCTAAGAGAACTGGATGGTATCAGTTTTGGTTTTTGGGGTTTGTGGTTGGGTTTGGGTTGGGAAGGTGTAGACAAGGCGTTGGGCGTTTGGCGGGGTTTGATTTGGTGTGATGTGATGTGATGTGATAAGAAATAATAAAAGGAGATTTGAAATGGAGACGGAGAACTTAATTTCCCATTCTCAATCCTTCAACACGCCTGCAGGTCGGCTTTTACCAGCGTCAATTGTAGCACCACCCCTGTTTAGTCCAGGAGAAATACAAATGTAAGAGAGATCAAGATCTCAGGACGAATAGTCAGATACCTTCCTTTATTCTCTTGAGATTGAAAATGAGCAGGTGAAACTGAGTCTTTTGAATAGTTGTCTAACAATTCGCCAGGCTTGTCAAACTTAGGTGAAAATTTCGCTATCAATGACTCATCTGGAAATCCTTGAGATATGAAAAATTGGAGTATGATGGGCCACACAAGGTTCTTTCGTGGGACAACCACAAATGAACTTATATTCAACACTGTCAAAGTTCGATTCTTTCGTTGGCACTCACTGGCGCGTCCAAGCGACCGTTACGCCTTCGTACTTCAGCACTCGAATAAGCTTAACAATCTCACTTTGGATTGTGGTATTATGATCTTCATCTCATCTGATGGACCCATAATCATTCAAAATGTCCATCTCCAGAGAAATTCTTTTCTTGTCGTGGGCGAGATGTCAACAGAAACGATAGCAAGAATAGCAAAGATGATTGGTGCAGAATTTTCGGGAGGGAAGGGCATCTACAAACTTGAGAAGCTGAAAAATTGAGCGAGTAGAAGCCAGTAGTATATCTGCTCTTTAAAGCGATCTTCACTGCCAACTTCAACCTTTGAAGTCCCAAACCAACGATGTTGCCAAGTTCTGTAGCTCTTGTAGGTAGTCAGACCCCTCGTATTAACAATTGGGTGACGGTCTTTGATAAGCGCCGAGAATCCATCGGACGCTGAATGCCGGAACTTCAGGTGCAGTGAATTGGAAGATGCCATATAAATATACGAAATGACTTCTATCCAGGATAGTCCCTGTCTGCGGCTTCTGTCTTTTTTACAGCCTTTCCCTCCCCACGCATCCAATCTTTCTCATCGGCGCTTAACAATCGCTCTTCACTGCTGCTGTCTCGTTTTCTCTTCCTTATGTTATGAGTCTCTGCGTCCATCTTTTCTTCCCCGGCCTCCGCAGCTTGGTCTTGAAGCTCCTGCTCTTGTTCTCCTTCTAATACAATGCTTGCGATCTCTGTGTAGCTAATAGATACAGTTAACGTAGTATCGGCTTGGGGGAAAAGCCTCATGATCTCCTTTGCTCGAGCAAAATGGCCGAGGTTCACGGTCAGCTCTCCTTGCATAATATTGCCTTTTTCATCGCGAACAAGATCCGAACCGGTTGTTTTTTTACTGCTCAATACCTTCTCCTCTCCATCTGTCTCCAAATTTGGCGCCCAAGTGCTGAGGTAGATATTTTTGGAATTCGGATCTGTTTCGATGCCAATCACGAGTTGGACGGCGCCCCAGCTTTCAACGACATAATCGTCCGCGGCTTTAGCCAAACTGTTGCTTCGTTGGCTATGTGCCGATTCCAGGATAACGCCCGGATACCGCAAGCTTTTGATCTTGAACTGCTGGTCTGGCTCACGATGCCAGGTTTTCGTGAACTTGACACGAGCTGAACCTAAACTCGTTATTGCTTGGATGAGGCGTCTTGTATCGGAGTTTATTGAAGGGGAGGATAGGATAAGGCGTAGGCGATCGTGGATGGTGTCGGCGACTTTGCGAGAAACGAATTCGTGGACGAGAGTGGGCATGCGGAAGATGATAAGGTAATCGTTTATTAGGTCGTGCCTGTATACGCAGAGTTATTCTATTGTGCTGAATGGTAGAGAAGTAGCGGGATACGCACCTCAGCTTATCCTGGACATAAGCCCAGACTGCTGGCTCAGATGCAGCCAACTGCTTTGTTGCTCGTGCATATGCACCTTTCGATATCGTAAAGGAGAGGTGCAACTGGGAACTTGGAGGTACGTTGAGTGCACGGAGAAAGCTCAACTGGAAAGGATTTAGCACAGGGATATTGGTAGAATCCTGCACTTTTATATCAGTTGGTGGAGGAGAAGGAGGAAGGTCGAAAAGGTTGCTGGGTGGGGTGCTGATGGTTTTGGGCCTGTCGCCTTTGATTGCTTTATCGCCCGTCATCGACGTGGGATTGTAGCATTTGATTTGGGACAATTGCAATGAATAGATGATCTTGAAAGCAGATTAATTGGGTGCCTGTGTTGGAGTGGAGAGTTGAGAGTTGTTATGCGACGATAAGTTAACGCGACTGAGGATTACTATTCTAAGCACATTCTTCAATGTTGTCCCACCAACTGCAACAACTATGTTCCTAATTGAACGACTACTCCTCCTGCTCCTACTGCAGCTCCTACTGCAGCTGCTACTGCAGCTTCTATTGCTTCAACAATAGGAACGGCATTAACTGTCGTCGCTGTCACAGGCAGAAGGTGAAATGTACTAGAAATAAGAATGTCTTCATCTTCATTTCTATGCCGCTCGAGTGGCCATCTCTGGGAAAAGAGCAACCCTGCAAATACTGTCAATCAACCGACAATGAATACTCCTACCGTGTGCGCGATCGTACCTCAACGATGCCTGAGAGCTACCTGAGAAGGCTCGAGGCAGGATTAAAGCATGCCAAAGAACGAAATAAAATTCCCAAGACACATGCAGTCAACAGCTCAGAAGCCAGGACACCTGCCCCCGCTGATACATCGGTGAAGAACTCGAGCGCCAAAAAAATTTACGCAGAAGCTTAGAGAGCTGTGTTCTCATCATTCATCCTCAAATACTGACTCAGCGAGCGCGCATGATAACCCTTCTTCAACAATCTGCGCTGATCTTGGGGGATGTTATCCTCAGCACAGCTACGCATGTCTAGAACTCGATGAGATACGTAAGATCCTCCATAGAACGTAAACATAGGCCTAATTAGATACAGACTCTAAGTGCACCTACCCTACCCATATACCATTCATCTATTAAGTCAGTTCGAAAGATTTACATGTGCAGATATCATTGGTTTCGCAAATCTTTCCGAGACCGACCGGACTTGACCTATACTTTCCTTTGTCTCAGGCATCTGATCGTACGTGGCCATGCCGACTTTTAGTAGTCCTCGTGCTTGGGAGACCATACAATACCTACAGGGACCTAGCGCTTCTCCTCGACGAGGTTGGTTCAGGTCGTGCTGAAACAGCAAAAACAGGAGCCGATCAAGCGACACCCTCTAGAATCATGAACTATTTTAACAAGGCTTAAGATTGCTGAGGATTCCCCATGAAGAGCCAAAGATAGACCATGTCGAAGCACTCAAATTTCCTGTAATTCCTCCCTGGCTAATTGGTATTTTACTGCAATATACCAGAATCCCAGAATCCCATATATCCGCTAACATAAATCGGATTTTTTACTACTACTCACTCAATCGTCCCAAAAATATCCTCTACTTTTGCTGGCATGAGCATTCGTCTGTTCAACCTTTTAGGGCTTTGTATACCTGCACTGCATATTTTCCCGTATACGGATGTGAACACCGAAAGCGAGTTTGGTGGACGAGCTATTGCTTGGACCGCATGACTAGTAGCGACTCAGTTTTGGAACCAGCTTTCCATAGCGACTTACTAGACCTCGACTATTTAAACGACAGCCAGCTCCCCGAGGAGAAATCACAGGGGTCTAGTACTGCGAATTACTTGACAGTATAGTCGAAGTTTTGCTTGCTAAGGCACCGAGTCGAGTAGATGATACTGTCTCCCGCTTGCGAACTGACGACGCTCGAAACCCTCAACAGATACTGTTAGAGCCGAGCTCGAGATTGCTGAACCAATAGCGTTCAGAACTGCCGTCGGAAATATACCTTTTTTTTGAGGAAGGGCTACCGCTGGCAATGACCGAGCTATCTATAGTGTGATTATTGGCCTCTCTTTATCTACGATACCATCAGTGCTGAATCCTGCGCCTACGTCCGCTTTTCTTGAAGCAATTGGTGTCAATATCTCATAATGAGACTAATTAAGCGTACTAGCGGAATCTTATGACGTTTAAAAGCTAATGTGCACATGCGGCTCGGTACAATTATAAGATCATGAGTACACTCTCGGAACTGGATACACTGGCTAAGTCTGGCTTTTGAGTATCCCTCCTTCTATTCTTCAGCATCGCCATATTCTCTTTCGCCAAATTTGTAGACTTGAAAATTCCGGGTAGCTTCGGATTCAAGACCAACGATGTTTCGTCCATGAGAGAGTGTAGCACTTCTAGATGTCATGGTGCAAGCGGTAAATCTAGCAGTCAAAGACCACGCCGCGATGTTGAAGGAGGTCGAGACACTGGAACCTGTTACTGCTGCTGGTACGGCAGCGTGATCGTCAACAGTGGAAGATGCTACGGTTGAAGCTTTTGGTCAAGGAATCAATATCAACGACTGGGCGGACTTGTTGTGCTGGGGCAATACTACGATTCCGCCAGGGTTTGATTTGAGGGGTAGATTCGGCCACCCATTACTCGGACTGATGATTACATCAAGGTAAAATCAAGCAGACCATCATGCCACGCAAGAATATTTCAGACCTTGAAGTTATTCTACTGGAAAGGCTGGTGAAAATTTACCAATGATGTGCCTACCCATCTAGGTACATCGATATCTCGATTATTTCCATTGAGACGACCTATACCATTCTTATTTGGATCTCATTAATCACAAAAGAATCCTGTAGGATGTTCTACTCAAGCATGTAGTATCATGTCTGCGGCCTGCTCAGCAACAGCATATAGACAAGCTTGTGGATGTGATGAAATTGGGACCGGCAATACACTTGCGTCAACGATCCTGAGGTTTTCCACCCCGTAAACTTTGAGATCGGCGTCCACCACCTTACCCATTGCCGCCGTGCCCATGGCATGGAAGAAATTGACACCTGCGCGCTTCACTCGATCATCGATTTCCTCGTCGCTTGACGTCAGGCTCAACTCGCTGCATCCAGATGGCGGCAGCTCGCCAGTGACCATATCCTTGCCATGACTGGTATCGTACAGGAGGCGAATCATCCGTCGTACCCCAGCTCGAAGTCGCACTCGGTCAGCTTGGGTCGCGTTATAGTTCGGATTGATAATGGGTCGAGCTACCGGATCGGATGACGCAAGAGTTATAGCACCTCGTGATGTAGGGAGACCGAGCATGACACTTGTTGCAATGCAAGTACCGTCCATGGGAGCATCAACACTTACAATATCGGCACCAGCAGGGGCGTACATCACAGTATACTCTATATCGCAACGTGGTCTGCAATGCTGAGGATGATCATCTGTAACATCTTCCCCATCAGCTGCCAAAGCGGTTGCAAGCAAATTTCTAGGGGCAGCCTCCGCAACGCTCCAATCAATCGGCATGCCCTTGAAAAACGCCGGATTCGTCCAAAGCGGAGTTCCCATGGCCAAACCAGCTTCAGGATGGCGGAGCTTCCAGTATTGAAAGAGCGAAAAATGGTCCACGAAATTCTGGCCAACGTTTTCCAAGTCCAGTACCACGGCGATGTTATGTTTCTTCAATTCTGAGACAGGCCCAAGGCCGGAGAGCATCAGAATTTGCGGAGTGCGGTATGTTCCTGCGGCTATGATGACTTCCTTTCGCGCAAGCAATTGTTGCCCATCTGCCAATTGTACACCAACCGCCATTGGGTTCTGGCCAAGACGTTTGTCAAGAATGACTTTCTCCACCATGGTGCTAGTCAAGACATTTACCCCTGCAAGACTGTAAGCCATGGCCACTGGCTGTCTAACACCATCAAGCCAGCTCTCTTGGAATTCCGAAAGCCCTAAAGGAGCACCGCTGTTTATATCATCAATTTTGTGCACGCCAAGCTCGGCCCAGGCCGCCCGCACAGGTTCACGAAGGGGGTATCGACGGTTCGGATCACTCGCCGACACGGAGTGTATTTTGATCGGGCCAGCAAAGCCATGATGACCACTTCCCTCTCTTTTATCAAAGAAGGTCTCAGACCTTTTGAAAAAGGGAAGCAAGCCCTCATAGCTCCAGCGGTCGTCTTTCACAATCGTGCTCCACTGGTCATAGTCTGCGGCATCGCCACGTAACCAGCCGCCGTAATTCAGGATGGATCCACCGGAAAGGGCTCTGCCTGCTGCATTGTAGCAGACGCGGTTGTTGAGATGGCGCTGGGGCTCCGTCATGTAGGCCCAATCCAACTCGGAGTTGTGAAGGCCAAAGGCGCCCATTACTGTTGATACCATTGGATTGCCTGTCGGATCAGGTCCGGCTTCGATAAGGGTGACACTTGGAGAGGAGCTGCTCCGGTGGAGGCGAGACGCTACCGTACATCCTGTAATGCCACCACCAATCACAATGTAGTCTGAAGAAGTGATGTTGTCTTCCATGTTTTGAAAGGTGAAAGAAAAGTATTTGCGGTTGAAGCAGAACTATGTAATTGGTATAAGCAAAGAAAAAAGGTAGGTCACTGAAGTTATAATCGAGTGAGAACACATACTTGAAATCAAAAAATTATTTTACCGGTTTTTAATTAGTTTCACTAAATTATCTAGTATTATTCCACTTTTCGAAATGCCTGATTGCCGCCTAAAGAACGGTCTGATAGTGGATGGACTCAAGCAGTGGAACCAAAATCCCTGCAGCAGGCACTGCGCTGACCGCCTGCTTACTGCGTGCCTTACGCCAAGGAATCCTCTTTGGAAGCGTTTGACATGAGCTCGAGTGTAGATCAAGACCCGCATCTCATCCCCAATCTTCGGAAGAGCGTGATCTCAGACAAGTGAATGGGACGAAACCGTATAGCGAAGCACTCCTCAAACGTTCGAGGGATATGGAAAATTTAGAAAGGAGTTTGGCTGCTCCTATTCCGCTGGTAGGCAGGCAACATCTGAGCTGCGCCGCAGCGTGGTGCGGCTCCTTGTACGCTGCTGAGGCCTGTGCAGCTGGACAGTCGACTCGCCGTCACGAACAGCCTAGGTCACACCTTTCGCTTCCGATCGAGCAATTCGACTGGTGTGTTGAATGGGGTGATGTTTCATTAAAGTCCATGCGGGGAGTTCGGGGCACACTGTTCTGGGCGCCTAAATGAACACTGCGCAAGATTTTGCAATCTTCCCCTCACGGCCATTAAAAGGAACACGTTGAAAAGGCTGGGCGGGGAGGCAATGCCCTTTCGGCCATTTTCTGCGTTGGAAAGTCTTCGAGCCAAGCATTAGATCGGATTGAAGCGGGCCAGGCGGTTGGATACATGGTTCATGCTCGCCTGGGGGCCAATGACGAGGTGTGCATCGGTATATGTAGCCTAAGGGCTGAGAACGCTAGATTCGCCCGCATTATGAACAGCACGCACATGCCTCGAGGGATTAACGCTCAAAAGTAGCCGCGCTGTTTGATCGAGCCAATAAGCACTGCGGTCTAGTTCTATCGACAAGCGAAGCAGCCGGGGAGCGTGCAGCCGGATGATAGGAAGGTTAACCCGTCTAATTGGCCAAGCGATCGCAAACGGAATTGCTAGCAGGGAGCAAGGATCAAATCAGCGGGCGCAGTCACCCCTGTTCCCTGTCGGGAATAGGGGTTTAGAGATGTGAAGGCATCCAGCTGGATCCTTGGGATTTCGCCAGAAACTCCTTTTCCCAACCCAGCCCAGCCCACCCACTCAGTCGTCTGAATAGAGGGAGCTCTTGACGCTTTTGAGCAGTCTCTGAGGCTGCTATGTGCTTAGGGGGTTGCTGAATTGGCCTAAAAACATGGACGATATACGAAACAAATACATGAAGTCGATGCTCGATATACGGTGCCAATGTAGCCTATCCGCGCAAAAAACAAATGAACTGTTCTCACCGTTATTTTTCGAAACCTGGTCTTCAGAGCAGCTCGCTTGGATTACTTGGGGTTCGCCTAAAGGCTTGATAGCGGCAAAGCTATTCTACCCCTACCAGTTTTTACTTTTTTTTTTTGGAATGATTGGTGCTCTGCGGCGATTCTTGAGGTAGGCTGTGTGCAACACCGGAATCTATGTCAGATTCCTTCCAAACGATGATACCTCCCGCTGTCCGGGGGTTTCCAAGGTTCCTGTGAGGAGCTTGTCCAATAGAGTCCAACATTACCAGTGCAGGGCCGCGCATTGGCACTAACAAGTCACGAAGTTTAACTTCCCGGTCAACCATCTGGGCGGGAATTCACATCATTCTACGTAGGGCAAGTAATTCAATTTCTCCCCATCACTCTCGGCTTGCTTTGCCACGTGGGATGTAGCCTTGTTTCTCCAATCCTTCTGTTAAATACGCGATAGCTTACAGGGTTTGCTGGTACAGCGGCTTCTGAAGTACGAAGCAGAGAGTGCGGCCAATTGATGCACAATCGAAGGCACGTATCTGGCTGAAGTAGGTGATTCGAAAAGTGGATGCGGCTACTATTGGTTGATGGTAGCACAGAATGCCCCAGATCTGAATTCCAGCCACTGATGGTTTTACCCATATAGCACAGAGTTACACTCGCTGGTGTCCCCGCGGGCTTTCTGTGTCGAGCCAGAGGTCTCTTTGTACCCAGATTTCATCTTCTCCCATAGTGCCTGAATGTATATTTTGCATTGGGATTGATTCAATCCGTGTCTTTAGCCCCACGTTTTGAGGGTTGACCTTTCCTCCCTTTAACCAGGTAGGTGAGTGTAAAGGTTCTTCGTCCTCTCCAAGCCTAGTAGGTTTGTGTGGCCTACTCTGGTTCATGTTGCTTGAGCTATGATACGAGCGTGAGCCGTGAGGCTGACGCTGGATGAAAAGTGGGCGCATTGTTGGCAGAGAGGCGGAGACGACAGAGAGTGAGCCTTCAATGAGACTCCAGATAAATACAGGAGACGTATAGTCTGCTATGTTTTAGAGTTCATTGCAGTCTTATTCTGGACTATCGGAGTAGCTTACAGGTAATGTCGTTAAAATGTACTACAAATTGTGCACCAAGTTCGAGGAAGATGATAAGTCGAGCTAAGGACGCACCGACGACGCTGCGAGACATATGATCAACGAGCAAGAAACGAACGGTCCAAAGGATAGACTTACAATATCCCCATGAGGAACATTCCACCTACGGCTAGCCTCTGTTTCATGGGTAACTGCAGCTTCCAGGTCGCGCGCCACGGAAGAACGAGGATAAAGATGTCGGTGAGAGTATCTGTCGTCGAAACAGCATAGTAATAAGGCAGAATCTGTACGCAATGAGCCGCATAGTTGTACTCCCATTGAGTCCAGAGTGTGGAGACGGGAGTACATTGGAACAGTGTCGCGATCTGGAAGCAAAGAAGCCAGCCAATCAGTACTGTGATGTAGGCATTGGTGACGATACGAAAGATCCGTTGGGTGAAAATGCGTCGATAGAGGAAGACGGTGGAGAGCTTGGAGAAGCCAACGGACGCTATCGACATAAGCTGAATGGCAAACTTGCACTACTGCTATTAACTCTGGTGATTTAAATCCACCTCTCGTTTACGAACCTTCTCATAGACGACGAGGCGATGATAGATTATGAGCTGCCCATCGGGGCCTTTTATCTGCTTCTGGTGCTGCCCCATTTCACCGAGACATGACCCTACTTACTTTCAGCCATCATGGCTCACGCCTCGGAGGTATGCCCCATACCTATTGTCAGAGCAACTCCCATACCCACGGTCGAGAGCTATACTCGGTAAGTGTATGTCTAGCTGGAAGAATGAGAGGTAGTAAAGAAAATTTCACCATAGCGGGTAGAATCAAGAGATCATCCAGCCCATATCTCGCACGCGTTAATCTACGAGCCCAGAAACGAAGTCCCACAGTTATCACTGCTAGAGTTGAGAAGACAACCGCTAGCACTATCATCTGCTCGGCAGAGAAAGCCATGCTGTCTTATGGTATGTCTACTTGGATATCCTCGGGAGGCACAAGGTCTGTAAACCGTAGACGAGGACGAAGAAACTCTAATAGCTCATGTGAGAATGCGGAACTGAAAAATTGGCTAATTGTAGTACTTCTTTCCGTGGAAAGAAGGGTAGCTATGTTGAGAGGATGCTATATCAATAGTGCATGTTAGACCTGGTGTTTCCTGCGGCAGGGCCGTTCGTTGATCAATGAAGGCGACTGATCATGTTTCAGCCGTCAATCACAGACTATGCTTTCATTACATATGAAAGTTGCTTGCTTAGACTATGTCACGTTGTTAGTTCTTCTTGTACAAGGTTCTAGCTTATGTCCCCTCTACATTTCTGTTAGACGATGAGAACATCGTAATGCCTTTGATTCCCTACATTTTGTGAGCTCCTGTAAGGTGAAATATTGGTGGCCGTCACCTCATTAACTGCGTTATTCAATCCGTCGTTTCAGAGTATCAGCTCTAACTCTCGAATGCTGAAAACCACTTGCAGAGGCATAGTCCGAAGAACTTGTCAATGGGCTTCTCATAGCAAATGGCTGATGCTTCTTGATCTCGTTGCATTACCAACATCGCAATCTTGACGTAGCAATATTTAGTTGATTACCTCCAAGAGAAACCTCCACATGGGTCCTAGGGGAGAAGAGATCCGCCACATGCCGTCACAGCAACAAAGGCAGTGAAAAATACAGGGATCAACGTAGAATACCTTGTCGTATAATCTATTGGCTAAGTGTTCTCACCCCTTTGGACCGTCTGACATAAGACGATTGCTGTTTGGGAAGCTTCAAGACAATGAGTTGGAAAAGATAAAGTTGTTCCTGCTGTAGTGGAAGTAGGGACACGGACGAAAAGAGAAGCATGGGCGTGTGATCAAGACCTTCCGATGGTTTGGAGAGCGATCTCGCAACTATCCTTGGCCCTTACCTGACCATTGTTAGAGATCTAAAGCTGCCATGCCGGGAATACGACCTGCATAGGCAGGCGAAGGAGGATTCCCCGTTCCCTTCATATTCGCATAGACCAGGAAGGGCCCCAACTAGGATGTTCTGTGTTGACCCTGGAAGTGCGTATTTGTATTTGAATTGCGCAGCAAATGCAAACGCCGTATGGCTGCAGTAGGGCGGACGTGACCCGGCGCTCACGAATGATGGTGCCACGCACGCGCCTTTGAGTACACTAGCTTTGCAGCTCCGACGCACGTTTGCGGCATGTTGTTGGTGGGATTTAGGGTATCGTTGGTATGACAAGGCTTACCTTAATCCTATGCCCCAATACCTAGAGAGATTATTTATGAAATTCAATTAACCTACGCTGTGATAGACTCTCAGGCGCAAAAGGTATCGATTTTCATCTCATACATGTTTGTCCTTCTTAATTTACGGGGTTCTAATCCTTTGGATCGTTGATGGCTATTCTAGTAAGTTGATTATTCAGTCTTGAGCTTTCGATTAAATTTCTTAGCTGCAGCTGACGGTGGCACAGTATGTTTGACAGGACGCATCGTAATATGCACCACCAGCTGTCCACATTCAAAAGCAGGGTTCAAGCCAATGATTGACGCGTGATGGCAGCCATGCCCGTCGAATCCTCCACACTCTAGCGGTTGCATAGGGTTTACATCTCCAAGCGGTGCAGGAGCTGCCCCGTTGCGCTCTCTCCCAATCAGTGGATAGACATAAGGCTCAGCGATAGATTTGCTTGTCATAACACTTTCTTTTAGGAACCCCCCGGTCACATGTTTCATCCTACCTTAGCCGAAATTTCTATTGTATGACTTATCTCTCTCGAAAGCCTTGACAACCTTATTACAGCTATTCACAGAATTAACCAAATCATCCATCTCGGTCTCGTCTGGTCCATAATGTCAAATCTTCCACCAGCTATCATTGAGCTTCATGGGGAGAAATTGGACTCCGGAACACTTGGAACAACTGAGCTGCCTGAAAACAAGTCAACGAGCGTTGGAGTTGTTGACGTTGAGGCGGTCGAGGGAGCGCATACTCCGGCTTCGCCGAGAACTGTTCATGGCTTTTCTGTCTGTTTTCATTCACCCTTGATACACTCGTGCTCGCTATCTTGGCGTGTCTTACTGATAAGTCTGCAGTGGTTTCTCATGACGTTCAGCATACTTTCAACCGTCTTCTTGTATGCTCTTGATAATACTATAACAGCAGATCTTATTCCGGTTATACACTTCTTTTTCTATCGAAAGATAACACGACTGATAACAGCGATGTAGGTCATTGAAAGCGTTTTTCGGGAAAGCAACAAACTGGTTTGGCTCTCGGTTGGGTGGGCCCCACCTGTAGCCTTTGGATCGAATGGCTCTGACAGCTTGATAGGTTCATGATAGGAGGAGTCGTCACCGTCCTTCCTTTTGGAAAGCTCTATGGTTTATTCAACGCCAAAAGTCTTTACATGATATCAATAACGTTGTTCATGATTGGGTCGGCGCTGTGCGGAGCAGCCCCAAGCATCAATGCCTTTATCGTGGGACGTGTGATTGCAGGCGTGGGCGGCAATGGCATGTATCTGGGCGCTCAGACACTGCTCTCTGTCAGCACTAGTGATACGGAACGACCAATGTATCTGGGAGTATTGTGAGTCTATCGACTCCTTCATATCTTGGATTCTTTCTGACAAAAACCGGCAGAGGTCTAACATTTTGTGTCGGTATGGTCATTGGCCCTGTCATTGGCGGAGCCTTTGCTCAGTCTCATGCTACATGGCGTTGGGGTTTCTACTTGAACCTTTGTGTCTGTGCTTGCTTTGCCCCCGTATACGTCTTCATTATCCCAGCTTTTGATCCCCGCAAGACACAAAAGTTCTGGTCTCGCTTCCGCGATTTCGACTACCTCGGTGCCGTGCTAAGCATTGGCACCCTGGTGTGTATAATCATGGCCATCAACTTCGGGGGAACGTTGTATGCATGGAACAGCGGACAGATCATCTCGCTGTTTGTGCTCTCCGGAGTTCTGGCCATCGCATTCGGCTTTGCGCAAGTCTGGCCCTTCGAGGCGGCACATCGCATGTTCCCTGTTGAATTTTTGAAGAACAAAGAAGCTGTCTTACTCTTTATACTCATGGCAGTCTGCAACGGAGGCGGCTTCACTCCGATTTATTATATCCCAGCATACTTTCAATTCACCCAAGGCGACTCGGCTCTCCGTTCCGCTGTCAGGCTTCTTCCTCTCATTGTAATGGTCAGTGTCACGATCCTTGTCAATGGAGCTGTCTTATCAAATGGTGGCTATTACAAACCATGGTATATTGGAGGAAGCTGCTTGGGATTGGTTGGTACAGTCCTTCTCTGTAAGTCTCACATTCTCATGTACCATGCCGTATATTTATTGCTCATAACCATAGCTACAATCACGGTCAACATGTCGACCGCCAGAATATACGGATATGAGATACTTATAGGTATTGGGGCTGGAAGCTATGCCCAGGCAGGATATGCTATCATTCAATCCACGGTCGAACCATCCATGATGGCCTATGGAATAACTTTTATGATGTTAGGTGAGGGGAAAAAAACGCATAACCTACCCATGCTACTACTACTGTACTAATGCATAGCAGCTCAGCTCGTTGGTGTTGCAATGGGGTTATCGATCGCTGGCGCTGTGTTCGTGAATATAGCAATGAAGAACTTACAGCAGGTAGTTCCTGGAATTACCACGGCGCAGCTCGAGAGCGCTATTCTTGGGACGAGCGGCAACTTTCTTGAAACGCTGTCGCCAAACGTCAAAGCGGTAGCGCTTGAGGCGGTAGTGGCCGCAATGAGAAAGCTGTGGGTTCCGATGGCTGGTTGCAATATATAGCTAATAAGCAGTAGTTTTATTCTACCGTATGTCGCCTTTGCCATTGGTCTGATTGCATCGGTTTTCTTAAGTGTGAGTGATCCGTCTGTCTTTGCAAAGGAGAAGCGAATGACCCTTTGCAGCGACGTAAGCTTTAGGCAGCTTGATTCAAGGAAAGATCCACTCACCTTCTCGGCAATTAAGTTTGGCGTTCCCCGCCCGGATCAATCATCAGCACAAATGTATTACGCTTTCTTGACAGTAATAGACTGCTACCGGATGAAGGTACAAAGTTACGAGGGGATGGTTTGCAGCACTTTTCCAAAGAAAACACTGAACAATATCCTAGACATGTACTGGTATATCAAGCCATCTATAAATGACCAGCATCATGACATAGGATACATAAATCCTTGCTTTTCGTACAAAAATACATTGCGGTTAACGATCCCATGAAGATACAAATAATCGACAAATCGAACTGTACGTCTTGAACTGTGATATATCTGCTTGAGACTTCGTTCTCCAAACGATACAGACAATACAGAGAGCTAAAGCGTAAAGCTCATATCTTTCTTTCTTCTCTGTGATATAATAAACCTCGTTCGATGAATGAGCGCGTTGATAATATGAAAATTGTTAAAAGCAGAGTGAGACACAAGCTTTAGGAGCTCGAACTCTTGTGAGATTAATTGGATTACTGTACGTACCGTGCAAATTTCCACGAATTTGTTCCAAAGCTCTCAAGGCCGCCGTACGCGGCTCACTCCTAGATCTCGTTGAAAAAATGAATTGGGAAGCTATATTGCTGCAATGCATCCCTCCGATACCGATGGTCAATCGGGTCAAAGCAAGATGTCTCGAACTTGTAGCAGTCGCAAGCCTGAAGACTTTACTAAAGGTACCGAAATCCTTTTTTAGCGGGCATGCTAGAGATGTGAGAAAGTTTTGCTTCAACAGCATCAACGACGACGACGACAGGAGAGCCGCTTCGCTGCTCCTCTCGGCTCCGTTCTCTGGTAAAGTCGGACGGTGACAAACCGAAACACTGTAGCAACAACGATTGACATGAGTGCCGTGCCTGTGTTGATGCCCATGGCGATGAGGTAGCGAGGTCTGTTGCTTTTCGGATAGAGATACGGTCCCCAGATAGACGAGATGTTGCCGCATGCATTCGCAAGTGCGAGGGCTGCAGCACGCTTTGCACAAGGCCGAGGGAGAGTGTTGGCGACCTAGGCCATTCCCACAGCGAAGGCTGTGTAGACCCCCGGTAGCATGATCATCATAGCGAAATATTGAGACCCGGTTGACGTTGTAGAAGCCGATATGATGGATTCAATGACAGAGGTCCGAAGTGAGATAGTGAAGTGAAAGTATCTTTCGCCAGTTCTATCGGCAGATGACGATACTCCAAGTGCGACAATGCAAGAGAGAAGTTATGGTGGCGCGGTCACGATTAGTGTTTCGAACGTACCCTTCTTAAGTGTCCCAACAAATGTCGGAAAGAAGCTGTTGATTATGCTACTCGAGACAGCACCCGCAACCAGGAGCACCAATATTCACGTTTTGTAATTATGAACCGTGTCTGTAAATTCCTTGATGGAGCATTGTTCTTCTCGTGTAAGCCAGTCTTCCACTTCTTGAAGCCTCCACAAGGCTAGCTGCCTCTGCTCCTCGGAGATCCCTTTGGTATTGGCTAGGAAATTGGGAAGGAAATATAAACACCAAAAGTAACGGCGACTGTGAGAGAGCCCTATCATTTAAGTGTCATTTACAGAAAGAGATTATACTGAGCCATTGTGTACCTCAAATATAAACAACCACCTCCAAGATGAAATACCGCGTACGCCATTCATGCCTCGAGTAACTCCCGCAGCGATCAGTCCAGAGAAGGCCCCAGACAAGAGGGATCCACTGTAAAGAAGCGCGGTACGAAGCGAGAGTACTTTACGTGCGTACCAAGACGCTAGTGTGACCATACATCCAGGCTGAGACTGGTAATTTTTAAGAGATAGGCATTTTCAAGGAGAAACGCACGAAAAAAGCCGCCTCGATGAATCCAAGAAAAAAGCGAGTGACAAGCAGACCACTGTAGCCTTATGCAGCACCACTGCAACCACAGATGATTCCCTAGAAACAAACGTCAACCATTTAGGACTGGCAAAAGGGAGGCTTGTGGAATTCTTGTGGCTTACCAATAGAATCATACAAGTTAGCAAATATAAAGCAGGTTTCCCGATCTTGTCGAGGAAAAGATTCGAAGGCACTTGCATCAGGATATACTTTCAAAGGCAGTTAGCATATATCTTTCAAGTCGGACAAAAAGTGGCTAGTACGCACCCAACAAAGAGAATGCTGACACAGGTCTACACGTAAGGTTAGCAGTGGGGACGCTGAAGGGCCGGGGAAACCTTGCTTGATACTGAATGCTTGTCAGTTTCAATTCTGCTTCTAGATACGCCAGCCTTGCTGCAGCTATAGCATTCCTATTATCGACGAGGTTAGAGTAAATGTCTATTCAAGGTAACGCTGGGATAGATTGCGAATAGACATATCCAAATAATTTAAGATATATATGATAATCATGGCTGGCATTAATCGAAGGTCAATCTTGCGAACCAGCTTTCGCTCTTGAAGCGCGATTTTATCCGGGGAGTACTGGCGAAGGCATTCGGGCATCTGGCCTCTTCTGGCAGGGGCAACCTCAACATCGTCATTGCCATTCATCTTGAGGTCTGAAGACCTCTCAATGCCTGGAGATATTTCTGCAGCCATGGCTCTGGTCGGAACAGTGTACGAAAGCCGATCAAGTCTGAGGAGAGAGGTTTAACGCTAGATTGCTGGACTAAAGACGAGAGAGAAAGAATAAAAGTCTTAAGCGTATGGAGAAAAGCAGCGCGTATATCAGTAAATAACGGGTTCTCTTATGAGACGACAATTGATAAGGGAAGCTCGATCAGGGAGCCGAAGTAGCAGGAAGCCATGTTCTTCGTCTTGGCCGGAAAACCAGGACATACGACTCGTAAATTGACCCTGCTTGCAACAAATGAGGGATCCTCCCCGCAATATCTTTGTGGCATCGTTGACCTCCATTGAAGGTAGAGTTGCAACAGCCCTCTGGACCATGGGAAGCTCGAAAGCCAAAATGATAAGCATCTGATAGTAGTCAATGCCGGTCAAAAGCTCTAGACACCGAGATGTTGTTGGAATTAGGCTGTCCGCTTTTGGTCTAGAGTCCTCCTCATCAACTTGCCGCTTTTGTGTTTTATTCTTGTTCTGTTTTTCGAAACCAGAAATGTTGGAAAACGAGATCATATGGGGACATATTGATATTTTAGTTGTTGGTTTTATTGCAGTCAATCTAGGAGGAGGTGGAAGGTGAAAACTCTCCTAGCGGGCCCCAGCCCTATAGGGCGGAGATTACCAACCAAATCACACCTGAAATTCCAACAAGAAATAGAATTCGATAGGTCCGTAGCTTAGGAAGGAAATTGGGAGTGAATGTGGTGGTGTGTTTGAGGTGTGATTTGGTCTTTGGGTGGTTCAGGGGTACTTGGGGTCCAGAGCGAGGGAGATTCGAAAAGGGTTGGGGGTGATTGAATGGTTGGACGGGTGGACGAGTGGATGGGAGAGGACGACATATGGGTAACGGAAACAGAAGGGGAGGGTAAGATTGTAGATATCTTGAAAGTTGAACGAGACTTGAAGGTGTGCTTTTCACGATTAGGGATGCATGCTCACAACGGTCCCTTATTATCGTACAAATAGCCTGCTATTACACTCTTCCAGTTATCGCACATCCCCACTGCTGTCTCCTGTCCCTCTCAGCCCTCCTTCGCTAGACCTACTAAGCCCCCTTCCCTTGACCGCTCAATGCACCTTCTTCCTGCTAATCCCTGGCCTATCCGGATTGCCCGTAATCTTCAGCTGCCCCAATCGATCAAAACTCGGCCTCTCCCCCCCAACACAAGTAATATATAAATTATGCGTCCCCCTCCGCGGGAACCCACCTTCCCCCTCCCACGCGCCCTCCATATCCTGCCTCTTCTTACTCTTCGCCTTGCCGTGCAGCACCCTCACTTTCTCGAAATAAACATAGGCGGCGTAAAAGGCCGGGCTCTGCCCTCCCTCCTGGGGACCTTTGCCTTTGAGGAATGTGGCCAGGTGGCGAGACTCGACCTTCTCGTCGCCGGGAAGCATGGCTGTTAATGTGCGGGCAAAGGCGGCTTGGGAGGCGTGGGGGAGGCGGTGGAGGTGGTCATTGATCTTTTTGCGGATGTCATCACAGGTGTCGAAGATGGGGACTTGGCCTTGGTCTCCATTGGGGAGCTTGATGGCCGAGAGGTCCTCAAGGGAGGGTTCATCCTTGGAGGAGTCCTTTTTGGTATCGGTTTTCTTGGCGTCAACCTTCTTGCCAGAGTTTGCGGTTGGAGATTGCTTTTGCTTCTTTGCGCTTGGTGGACTTTCGTTCTCGTTGTTGTTGATTGCGTGGTCAGGCTGGCCGCGCTTCTTACCATTGGCATTCTTTGCAATGTCGGAAGCTCCTGGCAATTGTTTAGTAACTGGTCTTGCTCGATATGCTGGTTGACGGTAAGAAGCCACTGTAGTGATATCCTCGTACCTTTGACGGGAGTATTGGTGTTTGCGTCCTTGTCTTGCAACGGCCCAGCATGAGATTGCGCTTCAGATATTTTTGGAGTCATGGTTGACTATAGTAGTACTACTTGTCCTACGATAATTGAAGATAGATTAAGTTGGCGTGTTGGATATCTCGGGGTTTTAAGCTTGACATAAGGTATGACGTAGCTTGGAAGCGCGATCGTCAACAAACAAAGCGACGCGTTCCTTGCGTAAAGCTCACGAAATCACATGATCTAGAACGAACACTCGCAGCTTTATCGATCCGTACTGTAGAAAGAAAACTACATGATTTATCCTTACTACGTGCTTTGAACTTTAGCTGACAACCACAGCATCAATAAACGGCCTCCCACTGGTTTGCAGAATGAAAACGACATTCCTACCTTTGAAGAAGTTTACTGCCAACCTTGGAGTCTGGTTCCCATCTAAAGCCATAGTCTCGTTGTTGCCCAAGTAGTTGAGCCCCACCAAGGCTGTCGCATTGCCATCGCTGGTAACGTTCAGAGAGCCAGTCTCAGCCGTTGCAGCACCGCCTTCCTCACATCCGCAACCTACAACCACCGGCCGTCAGCGAAGACCATCGCTGCATTCTGCACAGTCGTATTTGTCCCTGTCGCTCGTCCTTGGAAACCGCCGATTAGTCTATCAAAAGTCCACCGACATGACGATGGCTTTAGAGTCCGATACAGGCATCTTCGGCAATCATAGCACAAAACCTGAAAGTCGGGAACAAAAGCAAGGATTTGAAAGCGAACACGGGTCGATATCTGATGATTGTGAACACAGGAAAAGAGAAAAAAGTGACGGCCAGAGTCTGTGAATACAATGATGAAAACAATAATTTAAGAAGGGGTGTTAGAATTCTTCGTGCCGCCTGGCGCTACGAGTGGCTTCCGGAAGTGTTTTCAAAGGGCGCGATTCGAGGCCCGAGGGGACTGTGAGTCATCGATATGGAAAACTCCAAAAACGGAAGCTGAACTTTGTATAATAAGGTGCAGCTGCAATGGTAATGAAACACTGTAGTGAATTGGCACTGTATCAACCCACTGTCTGACAGTAAAGCGACCAATTCCTCTGATTCTCTGCGATTTACGATTCGCGGTTTTCAGCATGCACGTTCGGCTAGCCAACGGCGCTGACCTTCCAGATATCACTACTTGCTTCATAGCAGCGTTCGAGACCGATACCATGTCAAACTTCCTTCATCCATATCGCCATGATCATCCAGAGTCCCACCGGGAGTGGACTTTGAACGACAGGAAGCAGCAGTACCTAGCGCCCGGTGGTGTGGTCGTGGTCGCTGAGACAGACCCAGAGGATCTGGGGGCGGACGGTAGGATGCAGATTGTAGGCTCTGCGTTTTGGCGCCGGTGGCGCGTTGATGAAATTGCATTGAAGAAGCAAAAGATGAAAGGCAGCTACGCCCGGGGTATCTGTTTTCAGACTGTTTGACGGATGTCCTTACTACATGCGTCACAACGCCTCTCTTCCTGGACTCCAGTGCATGTGCCAAGAGCTAAAAAATCGTTTGCATAGGGTTTGAACGTTTTCTCAACTCCATCGAGAGCAAGTACTCTGCTTTCTTCCATCTGAACCGGTCGCTGCATACTGCCCACTTAGAAACCCTAATGGTAGAAACTAGTGATGCTCTAAAGTCGGAGAGATGGCACTTACACATGCTCAGTGTCGATCCCCGCTTCCAAGGTAAGGGCATCGGAAAGATGCTTGTAAATGAGGGCAAGGAGCGAGCCGGCAAAGACGGAGTTTGTGTTCAGCTCTACTGCGGAGACCATAACAAGAGATGGTATGAGAGGAGAGGTCTAAAGGAGGTGGATCGGCTTCCGGAAGGTGAGATCGAGACAGAACTCGGGGAGCTTGGCTGGGTTATGGAGTGGAATCCCGAACCCGAATCGTGATGGACTCCCGGGCAGGTTGGAAAGGCAGGAGATTTTAGAGGCCGGGAGACGGTGGGCCCGTGGAGACATGCTCGAACTCAAGTTCTCCCTAAGTTTCAGGCGCAAGGACTTTGGAGCGCGTCCTGAGGGGAAAGAATCAAGAAATTTTCAGCATCTTCTCGCAGAATCCAGTAATGCGTTCAAGCAAATAGTAAGATTCAACCATGTTACTCAATTCAATGGCCTTGGTCAACATGGTCATTGGGATTCTTGGCCGAGGAACAATTCTCGAAAATTCGAGCTCCTCAAGAATCCGTAATGAAACCGTCTATCAAAGTTCTCAGCTATCGGAAAACTGCCTGCGCAGGAATCAGACGGTGTTGCCAAGGTGGTGAGTGAGTGTAAAAGATAGTTTCACAGAACTCATGGCCATGAATCGTGTTCCAAAGTTCAGACCGAGAAGCTGCCGTCGTGAGTGTTTTCGCCTTTTGGTGAATATAGAGGTTACGATAGGAAGGGCATCCATCATCCTTCCTCGAAACCCGCTGCTCTGAGGTATCTATCCTCTAAAGAGAATAATACAGCTACTCTACAGTACATGGTCCAATGATGCTGGTGATGCTTTCTTACCAAAGCATTTGTGGATCCTGACAAACTTACTGGTCAGAATCGTCAGAATTGTCGGAAAATCCATCATTATTATCAATCATGACCTAATGGTTGTAAAGGTACCTTACCCATGCAATTCTTACTAATGATCGAGGACTTTCTGTGGCGCCGCTCGCCTGTGTCGCAAAGGCGAAGAGGCCGAGAAGAATGGTTCGGTTTGCACGTGACCCAACATTGTGCAGCTACGTTAAGGTAAGGTCAGTTTTTCATTGATATATATATAACATCTTTCGTTCCCGGAGAGGTAGAGCAAAAGCACTCCACTTCTCCAAACGATAAGACATTGAGATCCAGTTCTTTTCAGAGCACCGTGTATTGCCAACTCGAGAACACACAAAGCTTTCTGACACTTTACTATTTACATTCAACGCTACAGGAATGTCCGATCCATCCAAGCTTCTCGTTGTCTTCGGCGCAACCGGAAACCAAGGCGGTTCAGTCATCCAATCGGTTCTTGCTGACCCTCGGACTGCGAAAGAGTTCAAGATTCGTGGCATCACAAGAGATCCTTCCAAGGAAAATGCACAGGCTCTTGCAGCAAAGGGAGTTGAAATGGTATCTGTAAGCCCACCATTTCTAGTCTTTGCTTTTTCGGTGCCCGCGCTGCACTGTGCTAATTTGCTGGGTTGTGATAGGGCGATATGAATTCCAAAAGCTCCGTGGAAAGTGCATTCAAAGGCGCGCACTCCGTCTTTGCAGTAAGTAGCAAGAAGTCGATGACTTCCGCAGATAAAATATGCGAGTTCAGCTAAGGCTCTAAATCCAGATAACCAACTATTGGGAGAAGATGGACAAGGACTTGGAGATACAACAAGGGAAAACCATCGCTGATGTTGCCAAGGTAAGCTTGGCCGTTACCTCTTCCGCAATTACTGACCTTGGGGTCAGGCTGCCGGAGTGCAACATTTGATCTGGAGCAGCTTGTTGAATGTTACCGAACGTGAGCTGGAGTAAAATCTACCCGAGGCACTTACTGATGTAACATGTCAGTAACCAACGGGAAATTCTCAGGCGTGGAGCATTTCGACTCAAAGGCCGATGTCGAAAAATACATCCGCTCTATTGGCATTCCGGCCACCTTTTTCCTGCCCGGCTTCTTCATGAGCAATATCCCCGGCAGCATGTTGATGCCCAACCCCCAGTCCGAAGAGCATGAATTCGTCCTCAACGGCGCCTTCCCAAAGAGCACCCACATCCCGCTCCTCGACGCAGCCGGCGACACGGGCAAAATTGTCAAAGCGATTCTGCTGAACCGCGAGAAACTTCTTGGCAAGCGCGTGCTAGCCGCAACAGACTACTACACCCCGGACGACATCATCAAGGCTTTCCAGGCTGCGTATCCGAAAGCGGGCAAGGGGGCGCACTTTAACAAATTAAGTGAAGATGTTTATAAAGGAATCTTGGGCAGTGTGGGTATGCCGAAGAAGGCGCAGGATGAGCTGTATGAGAATATGGCGTTTATGGATGAGTTTGGATACTATGGCAAGGCGAGTTTGGATGAGAGCCATGCTGTGAGTATCCCTTCATTGAAACATGAACGATCGAGACGAGGGTACTGACTTGATGTAGATTCTCGATGAGAAGTTGACCTCTCCCAAGGACTTCTTTGCTGGCGTGCCGGCGTGGAAAGACCTGGAGTAACTGCGCTAGTGATCTCTTGACCCACGGAAAATTCATCCGTCAAGTTTCCAAAGCTTTCTCCTTTGATTATACTGCTCTCTTCAGAAATTCCCCATCTTTAGCTGCATCATTCTTTTCCAGCTATTATGGACAGTCCAAAGCCATAACATACGAGCTACCTTGAAGTGATCCATCGCTCGTGTTCTCCCACTTCGATCAAGCCGTCCCAAGCTGATGGATCCTCGTATTAAACCTAGGGGCTTTTACAACTGACCTATAGACCTTCTTAATTGGTATGGTATTGAATGACCTTACAATCGTTGATAATTTAGCCGACTACGTGATGCACTATGCTACTTTACAGGGCAGGCGTGATGGGCTTTGCTGTCATAGACTTCCCAACAAGAGTACAAGTCATCATCCCTCGACTCTCAGGTTCAAGGCTCCTAGGAAGAGTGATTTGATGAGTTACAGCACAGTAGTAACAAGCCCTTGGTTCACTGCGAGAGTATTCTATTATGATCTGATTATTGTTCGATATTTTTCAAGATGTTGGGAACAGGTTAAAGTGCTGGTTAAGCTACGAGTATTAATTGGCGTGATCCGCCCTATAGGGTTGAGCCGCGCTACTAAGTTTATAATTTCCTATTCTCCTGGTACCCTTCTAGAAGCCTCCATAATATATACATATACATGCATAGATGCTTCTGATGCACCTCACATTGCAACGTGAGAATGATTCAGCTGTCTCAAGACTTTCACGAGGCTATCAACCCGTGAAGTACGTTGGGCATGCCTGCAGCAGCCGCAGCAAGGCAACTTAATGCCTCTTGGTGGGGTAGAGGTTACACAATATGGACGTGGCTGTGCGAGGCCGACAGCGTCAACTTCTTCTTCAAAGTTGTCCTTGAGTGCTTTTCGTATAACCCCCCTAACCGTTCAGCTACTGTAACATCATAATGTCTGCTCCCGGCTTCGGTTTCTCGGTGAACGATGTTGTCCTACTGGCCCAGGTGACACACAAAGTGGTTCACGCTCTAAAGAAGGAAGGAGCCACATCCGAGTATCAAAAGGCCACCAGAGATCTCGAGTCCTTACCAGCTGTACTGGAAACACTGATAGAATTCTTCAACGATTCAACCATTAGCCCGGGTCTCCGAAACGCGGTTCAATCTCAGTTCGCAGTTGCAGCCAGGTCGATAGCGCTCTTCAACAAAAAGCTGCAGAACAAATATGGCAACTCCTTGGATCTACTCTCTACTCCATCGCCACACCGCAAAGTGATGAAGAGTGTCAACTGGACTTTTAGCGCTGCAGAAGACCTTGCAAAATTTCGTGTAGAGCTGGGGCAACAGCTTGAGACAGTCAAATTTCTCTGCATCCTGAATAACGCGTGAGTTCTGACTGTATCTTCCTGTTTCGTCATCATTGGTTATAACAAGTTGAAGTCAATCCTCAGCGAAAGCTGCATCGACCGCGTCGGAAAGCAAGAATCTTGTGTCAGCCAACATCGCAATCAGTCAAGGCCTAGTAGATACAAATAGAGATATGCTTAAACATGAATTCGCTGGATTGGTGAAACGTCAAGATACAGCATCGAAGCAACACATGGAGACCTTGAAGCTGCTTCAACAGATCGGCAAAGGTTTGCATGAGCTCATACTCGAGCAGTCTCAAGTGATACAGGGAGCACCAGAAGGCCATAAGAGAGAGCAGGTGCGATTGACAGGAGTAGAGATCTCCCTCGACCAGGCCCTCATAACGGTACCTTCCAGACCTTGTCTTGAACTTTTCCCGTCAGTCGTCACTGCGTTGAAAGCTAGACGCCAGCATACCGACAATAATGAAATGGAGGCCGTTGTGGCTGTCTGGTGATTTGCCCCCTTTTTGGCTTTTTTGATAGGCTTATTACTTACATATTAAGGATCTATCGGCTTCTCTGTGCGTTACGAAGTTTCTTGACACAAGCCTTGTTAGTGGACTATGGCCATGAGTTGCTCTTCATTGCTAATTTCATACAGTGGTCTTCTTAGTCCTTACATATATATCTTCTTACGGTCTCTGAGGGTCCTAAGGTCTATTCCTCGCCCCCTTTTACTTCAATATACGGTCACCTTTGAAGATCACCTTGGCAATCCGCGGCGGCTTGATTTCACCTTAGTCCGATATTTTGACGTAAGTAAAAACGGTCAAACTTAACTCGAGTACTGGGAATGATCTGACAGACGTCAAGGTTTTCAAGACCTTTCTTGTTGATGACTATAAGGGGAGGCCGGGTTTTGCTAGAATCTCTACAAGTGCTTATCGTATAACGAGAAGGTCTCGAACAGAACGCCAGGAAATCACTAGGGAAACTTGGAACGAAGCCGTTCTTCCAGGTACAAAGCTTGTGCTATCCATTCTTATCATAAGTCTTGCCACTGAGTCTCGCCTGCAATGTCCTCTATGTGGTAGGAAACTCAGCAATAGTTCGATATCCAGAGCGCGGTTCTGGTGCGTATCTTCTCTTCAGCCCTTTTACTAACTTTCTGACAACCAGCAGCACGCATTGTGATCAACATTACCAACTTGCGACGATGGGCAAAGAAGCAATAAATCCTGGTTCGTCTACCACCATGAAGACTGAGACCGTCGATGTAACAGACGAGGAAACGGCTGAATTACATCTCTACAAGAATATGCACTTGTTACCTTCGAATGAGGCCAACTCATCGAACGTGTCCAAATTTAACTTGTTCAATCAGAATCTGCACCAAAACAAGTCTGAAAGTTCAAATCCGCCAGTTGTTCAGACGCCCGACCAGCATATTAACCCGAAGAGGGAGCAAAGTTCAAATACACCAAGGGTATGGTATTGTGGCCATTGCCGAGGCGGTCCCATGTTAATGAATTATGCCTATTACTGCGTATCTTGTCATGGACAGAAAGATTTATATTCAATGTACGGACCTTGGTAGGTTTCGGTTGGTGCATTGACAAGCAGATTTCGTCATATTGATTGATCTGGTGCTGTATCTGAGATTATGAAGAGTTTATTTTCTTTTCTAGGGAAGACTTCATCTACGACGTGAGCGTGTGATCTTCTATTATACCTGAGTCGGAATTATCCACTCTTTCTCTAGGAAGCCTGCCGTGTTCCATGTTTGACACAGACTTCAAGATTGATAGTTCGTGTTCAATAAGGGTTACACGTCTGCTGTAGGCTTTCTCGAAAGCATTATACACCTTGTGTTATTCGTGAACAACAGTAGATCTCCCTCAACATTTTCTTAGAAGCTACCTCGTTAACGCATGGCCCTCTGCTTTTCCCTCAGAACATTGATGGTCTATGAATGCCTCCACCGATTCCAACAACGTCTACTCGTTCTTTGATCGTACGGAAAAGAGGACACCTCTGTTTATCCTATATAGCTGGGAAATCATTAACAAGAGCTCTTGTCAGTCTAATCGAAAGTACATATACTCCCAAGGCTCGACCACCCTATTTCCATTACTTTTCTCGATAACATCTGCAGTTCTTTCTACCAGAGCATACAACATACTAGTCAAATGTCCGCAAATCCGCGTTGACTGGCAGCATCGACGCATCGACCATCATGGATCTCTAGTCTCATAAACCACATCATCTGCCGATCTAGAAAGAATGCTTCTGTCGATACGAGATGATTATTTGAAATCCAGGTTTTTCTAAGTCAAAGAAGCCACTGCTCGTCTGTCGCGGTTTGAGGTAAGATGGAGAGACCGGGAGCTGTCCCCACGTCTACGAAAGCTTCGAGTGGTTCTGTGATATACATCTTGCGAATGAAACGCGCAACCACTATTTGAACCGTCTGATCCCAATCCAACATTGAGTAATTTGGGTTAAGGGTGACAGCCGCGGTTGGGTCGGCGGAACTGATGTGAATAAAGCCGCGAGAGAAAGGCTGCAGGCTAGGAAGCACATTGAGAATGTAAGTCGCAAAGGGCGTTATGAGAAGCTCGGGAATGGGAATATTTGAATTGAAGATGAGGTCTTGCTGGGTCCGGAAAGAGGACTCGAGATCAGATGGATCAAGGGCAAACTTACTGTCGCTGAGATAGTCGCAGCATATTGTGATAAAGCAGAGAGGGCAGATGAGGCGACGAAGGATATCATGATTCCGAATACGTTTGACACAGAGACATAGGCAAAATATCCTGGTTTGCCAGCATTAGACCCCTCGAATGCGTTGACGGTAATGAGATTGTGAATCTGATCTTGAAGACGCTCACTTACGCTAGGAAGCAATGCTTTCATAGGGATGTTGTGTCTGGAAAGAAAGCTGGAAAATGTCAGAATATTCGACGAGGGGTCACTAGTACCGGATCTTTCGAGCAAGACTGGAGACTTGACCGACCCTGCTGAAAGAACCACTTCTCTTCGAGCTTGTACAACAGTTGTTGCACCATCGGCATTGGTGATCTCAACAGTCGAGGCAACAACATCCTCTGAAGGCCGCGACGTTGACCCTAATATTCGGTTAATGATGGATGGTATTGTCCAGCATCTCGAGATTTGACTTTATACGAAATGATCAGCAGTATGCCCTTCCCGCATCCTCACGGATTCCTTTAGCAGAGCTAACAGTCCTTGGATAGACGTTGTAGCCCCTTACTTTTCCTATACCCTCGTCTGTGGTTCACGGGATATCAAGGCTTCGACATTCGACACTCCGTGGAAATTATCCTTGGTCATATGAGGAGTCCGGCCAATCTTTAGTGATTTCTGAAAACCAGCGCTGGCTTGCGCTTCATCTTGAACTCGAAGTCGCTCGCTCTTAAGATGGTAGAAGCACTGCTTTCCAGGTCCATCCCTCATTCCCAAGATCTTGCCATGCGACAATTTGAACGTCCTCAGCCCGAGTGTTCGCCATGCCTTCGAAATCAGAAATCGGCAATCAGTGATCCTGGTCTGTTAAATCTTCTACACCAGCTCACTATCTACTGTACTCGTACTGTCAATGGCTTTTCCTGCGTTCAATACACGTCGCTTGTTATCTTCATATATCTAATCTACAGTCTTGTAATACCAATCTAGCAACGTTTCGACGGGCAAGGTGCCAAGGATATTTATGTCAGTCACCTTTGAGTTATTTAAGACCAGAGTGTGTGCCTCTGTCGCAACCATAGAGACATCTGAGAGTTCCGAAAGGTGGTTCGCGACTATCGAACCGCAAGTAGCGCCTCCAATAATGATGTAGTTATACACTAGATTGTTATTCCTTGACGCGCAGCATTGAAGAAGCGAAATCAACACCACCAGCAACATGAATCATGTCTTGTGGAACCACATTTTGGAACTTCGCAGGAGGGAACCAAAAGAAGTGAATGAGGAAAGGAAACAAGGCGATCCAGCCCACCTTTATGCGGCGGTAGCGGGTCATGTGGGCGAGGGATAGCACATGCCCCTTGTCACGTCTACACGGGTTACAGCAGGCATAGACTATGACTTCAACCTTAGATTTTGCTCCTTGGTTTCTAGAAATTCATCTGATCGCTACCCCTTGTGAAAGGTCCCAGAAATGCCTGGCTTGCCTCGTCGATATCCCATACTACTGTATTTCTCGCTTTGCCAAGTAACTCAATTGACTGATACCTTCGTACATCCTTGCCCTCTGTTTTTGTGGCACTCTTTTCCAAACGCTCCCTGGAGTTCCTTACTCCAAAAACAAGTACTTCACTCATCTTTGTTCTCCAATGTCGTCAAAGCCCGGAGACGATTTCGTGTGCCAGGGTGATCGATGCCTAGTGTCTCAGTCGAGAGTTGCGCACATCTATTCAAAAGAATGCAGGCTTCGTGATGTCGTCCCTGCAGCCTCAATGTCCAAGCAAGATTGTCCATACTCGTTAGCGTAGAAGGGTGGGTATCCCCTTGGACCTTGTTCCTCATCTTCAACGCTTGCGTTTCCAGATCTTCGGCCTCTTTAAGTCGTGTTTGATTACGGTACGTAAAGGCTAGATTGACCATGCTCGTGAGCGTATCTGGATGTGTATCACCTAGCACACGCCATCTTATCTCCATTACCTTCATCTTTAGCTCTTCGGCTTTCTTCAGCCGCCATTGTTGTTGGTACGTCGCCGCTAGATGGACCATGCTGTTCAATCTGTCCAGATGTTCCTGCCCTAGCACCCTCTTCCTTGTCACCATTACTTGAGAGCCCAGCTCTTCAGCCATCTTCCACTGTGTTTTGTTTATAAGATGTCCAAACCAGTTCAGCTATTCTGCTCAAGATATCTTAATCATCTTTGCCCAGCACGTCACTCTCTCTTGCTTACTACTTGCGATAATAGCTCTTCGGCCTCCTGCCATCATCCCTGATTCCAGTATGTCAACGCTAGGTTGGCCATACTGCTTAGCGTGTCTAGACGTTACTCCCTTAGCACCCACTTTCTCGCCATCATTACTTTTGAATCCAACTCTTCTGCCTCCTTCCACCGTCCCTGCTTCCTGTACGTAGGCGCGAGGTTTCTCATACTTGTTAGTGTATTCCAGATGCTTCTTCCCCAATATCACCTCTCCCGCCTTCACCACTTGTATATCTAGCCCTTCAGCCTTAACCCATTGTCCCTGACTTCGGTAAATTCACGTCAAATTCGTCATGGCCGACAGTGTATCTTGACGCTCATGCCCTAATACCTTTTTTCTTGTCTCCAGCACTTGCAAAAGCGGCCTTTCCGCCCCGTTATACCTTCCATCGCACAGCAGGCACAGCCCGAATTTTCGAAGTACCGAAAGATGTCCCTCAAAGTCCCGTTGAAAGAATTCGGTATATACCGTACATGGGGCAAGTAGGGTCTCCATAACATCCGATATTTATTATCATTCTTCGGAAACACCTGGTTCAGGCGTACATAATCCCTTGCCGTCCACTCAGCCAACGAGCTCTCCTTCCTCAATCAATTGCGAGTTGCAAAATGCCTTAAACGATGGAGGTCGAGAGACTGATCTGCCGACCGCTTGGTAGTGAAAGAGTATGCACTTGGACTCATCTTAGTTTCTCCTCAAAGACGCTCTCTATAAAATCCTCGTATGCTAAGATGCATTCATCTACGTCCACTTCAAGCCGGCCCAGCATGATGGCAATAAAATTGCTGCGTTGATTAAGCTGAAAAGGAAGAGTGTGATGTACATAACCCGCCTGTACTGGTACCGCCAATGAGATTGAATACTTCGCATGGTTTCATAGTTGGAAGATTGGCCCCTCGGCGTTCGTGATTCAGTCGCGCCATAAGACCCTTCAAGATGTAAAGCGTCGACAGCCCTCGCACCCCGCCGCCATCGAGCGACAGCAAGCTGAGACCGGTCTTATTGAGGGGATTTGACCCTCCACCTTGCTGTGTAGCCAGCGATTGCTCCATCGCTATATCCGCCCACGAGGTGTAGCTTGTTCTTTGGGAAGTAGAAGAGGGTCGGGCGGGGGCGCTGAAGGCGCTGATCTCCATGTTTACCGTACCCCGCACTGCACCAAAACTACCTAGATATTTACACCAATCAGTGCCATCCAGTTTATAGGTACATTTCGCTGAGAAATCCGAGTATTTCCATTCATGTTTTATAGTTCGACAGTTCTCAAATAGAAACGTAGGTGAGCTAAGCCTTTACAACAACAGACTATCTGTAAAGACAGATCACAATCTCATGAAGAAAGAGAATTGCTTTCGTAATACTATCTTAACGTATTCTAACGTGTTCATTTTTCTATTACATCTGTTTTACATCTTTACCCTCCACTGTTACGAACATGCCTGAACCGGCCAGGGTTCAGATCTAACCCTAATCAATTTGATTAGGGCAAGTCATGGCGCTATGCCTAGTTTGGACCTAGCGCACCCCTATTGAATCCTTCGGGCCATCCCCAGCACTTCTTCCCGTTGTTCAGCACTTTCTTCATTCACCCCTTTCATCATTCTTTTAGGCAAACACGTCTGGCATATTACATCACATCTGTATCGGGCCTAGCGCAGCCTCAAGCCATTATTTATAGAAGAGCTCGCACTCTTTCTCTTCTGTATTCTTAATGTCTTGTTATAGCTACCTCTAAAGAGCAATACATACATACCAGCCCCGAGCCCCTTTGGTTGGATGATCTAGGCACGGTCCCAACATTACATTAAGAATCCCGTTTACCATACGATACAGGTACTCATTACCCGTTCAATATACTCGTCCAGGCAGACCGAGTCTAAAGAAATCCGTTTACCTGGTGGCCGACGCAACCGAAAGGCAGAACAACACTAGGGGGTCTATAGGATCAACAGCGAGGCTGGTTGGATTGCTAGACGACTTACAGCTCATTAAGTACGCACCGTTCACCCCGATTAATAGAATCAGCGATAAAGAACCTTCGTTGATTGCTAGAGAATCAAACCGATCAAGAGAATCAACCAACCCTCAAACCAAACAACAAAAACGACTTCACCTTCTATTGCCGAGCATCGCTCTTCGCTCGATCTCTTCCCTTTTAAAACACTCGTTCAATTCAACCTCTTCTTCTTTCTTCACCATGCCTCGTCCCTTCAAAGAGTGTTTCGAAGCTTCATTCTTCATTGCCGAAGATAACGACTCATTCGCTGAAACCATAACACCTTCTATGACTATGAAAGCTTTGAAGAAACGATGCGAAGAGCTGAAAGCTAGGCTACAAGCTAGAGAGATTACTTCGTCATCGTCAACCTACTCTGAGCGTTCTAGGTTTCAGAAAATACTCGATTCTTCGTTGTTCACTGATGAAAAGAATTCTATCTGAGAGAACTGATATGAAAAAGTTCAGAACAAGCTGAAAATCAACGTCGATCTCTTTTCAAGTGAACGAGTCAAGCTGAACTACGTACATTTCAGATTATTCGATGATGCAGCTGAGATCACTCAGTCAAAATGTGAACGTGACTGTTTCAACTCATACAAGATCGTCGATGAGCTTTTGAAAGAGTTAGCTCAGTTGTTCGATGATTCAGATAAAGAAGTCAACTTTCGTAGAAACTACTACAACTTGATTCAAGAACAGAAGAAATTCAGCGAGTTTTATACTCAATTTCAACGACTATTCTTCTATCTAGACTATCAAGAAAAACAGCTGATCGTTGATCTAAAGAATAAAATAAACCTTCGACTTTGATTCGCTTAAGTAGCTCAATTGATTCAACTCAGTACTCTGAAAGAAATTCGTTTCTACCTCATTTGATTGAATAACGATCAACGAGCTATTCAAGAGATCAAGAATAAAGAAGCAATGATCAAAGCTAGAACAACTAAACAGATCATCTTGTTACGAGTGTGTTGAGATTGAATAAAGTTTTCTAGTCAACAAGCTCTAGAAGTTTTGACTCATGTTGAACTTCTAGTCTCAACACTCTATTCTAACGCTTTCAATACTCGAGCAAACCTGCTTCGCTCTCTTTGTTTTGCTTTGCTATAGATACAGCTTGAAACTCTCTTTGATTTCTTCTGTATTCTTAATATTCTAGTTATAGCTATCTTTATTGATCAAACATTCTATTCAGCTACGCATTACCTCGCTGCAGTGTGATTAGAATCTAGACATGATCTCAACATTATATTAAGAATTCGTTTATCACATGATATCAATTTCATTACTCATTCAAGCTACTTGATGAACAACAAAACGAGTATAAAGAAATTTGTTTTACCTGATGATCAACGCAATCGAAAGACAGAACAACATCAGAGAGTCAATAGAATCAACGACAAGACTGTTTGAATTGCTAGAGAATCTATCGCTCATTAAGTACGCACAGTTCACTCGATTAAGAGAATCATGATAAAGAATCTTCGTGAATTGCTTTAGAATCAATCTATTCTCATGAAGCAGATGAGTGAAAATAAGCTGTTCAACTCATCTCTTTCCCTCTTCGTCTCAAATCAAGCTTGTGAATCAGACGAGTCAAAATAATCTGTGTCATCAGATCAAATTAGTGAGTCTGCTACTACAAATGACATTCTCATAGTGAGTCTGCTACAATGACACTCTTCATCAATGCAATGATCTACCTACTCTCATCGCTCTATCTATCAGTGAATCGATTTACCTCACGTTCACATGCAACTAGTGAGTCTGCTTCAATGACAAGTCGATAGTCGATCTCTTCGATGAGCAAGTTGACTAGTGAGTCTGCTTCAATGACACTCTTCGTCAATGCAATGACATATTTACTCTCATCGCTCTATCTATCAGTGAATCAATCTACCTCACGTTCACATGCAACTAGTGAGTCTGCTTCAATGATCATTCTATTTCACATAGTGAGTCTGCTACAATAAACATTTGACGAGTTGGTTTGAATCAATAGAAAGGTTGATAGAAAGACAGACATCAAGACTCTACGTCAGTGCTATGAACTACACTACAAGTCATAGAGACATGACTTTTAAAGAGAAGAAGATAATGTTACGAGTGTGTTGAGATTGAATAGAGTTTTCTAGTCAACAAGCTCTAGAAGTTTTGACTCATGTTGAACTTCTAGCCTCAACACTCTATTCTAGCGCTTTCGATACTCAAGCAAACCTGCTTCGCTTTCTTTGTTTTGCTCTGCTATAAATACAGCTTGAAACTCTCTTTGATTTCTTCTGTATTCTTAATATTCTAGTTATAGCTATCTCTATTGATCAAACATTCTATTCAGCTACGCACTATCTCGCTGCAGTGTGATTAGATTCTAGACATGATCTCAACACATCTTCGCTGAAGAATCAGTCAAAGCTACTCGTAGAATCATAGAAACGAAGATGACTGACCAGTCAAAATCACACGACGCTGTTTTGACTAACGTCAAAGAAAATGACTTACTAATTGAAAACTGCTTTCTATGTCATAAGTCTGATCATACTTCTAAAGAATGTTTGAATAGATCTTTCAGAATTAATGCATTAAATGACGAGTTTAATCATTCTTTGAACTTCAATTCAGAGTCTGATTCAAAAAACTAGTCATCTCTTTCAGAATCATTGAAGAGATAGAGATCATTTCTTTGTGCAATCTAATCGACGAAATTTCACCTATCGAAGAGAACTACTTCGAAAAGTCATTTCTAGTCGATGTCATTCTATTCTCGCAAGACGAATTCTTCAAGCTACGATCTCTGATAGATAGTGACTCGATGATCTACATCTTGATTCATACAAAGCTAGTCGATCAAATATGTCAGAAGCTCGAAATTCAACTCATACAACTAGCTAAAGAGAAGTTAATAAGAGAATATGACGAAAAGCTGGCAAGAAAGATTATTACTCATAAAATTCTACTCAATCTCACAGTCGAAAGTCATAAGAAATTGACTGTTTCAATGTTAATAGCTGATATAGATCATCATGACGTCATATTAGAAAAGTTCTGAATGAACAAAAATGAAATACTACTAGATATGCAAAACGATGTCATCGTTTTTTCAAATCAATTAGAAGCTCTCATTTTTGTTTTTTCAATGTCAGTCAAAGCTTCACACTCAAAATGATCACAATCATCAAATTCTTCTATCAGTTCAGCCTTCAAAGTGCTTCAACAATCAGCTTCTACTGCTTTGAAAAAGAACTTTTTTATGTTCAGTGTAAGAGCTGCATCTTTTCATGCACTGGTTAAATAATCAAAGAAGAATTGCATCGAGGTTTTTGCTATGTCGATCAAAGATATTGATAGAAAAATAGTCTACAACACTCAATGCAAACTGAACGTTCTAAACGTCGCTTTCATTGATGCATCAGCTCAAAATCTAGAAGACATCAAAGTCAAGCTATCTTTGAAATATCAGAATTTCATCGACGTGTTTGATCGAGCTCAAGTCAATAAGCTATCATCTCATCGTTCATATGATCATAAGATAGAACTCACTAACGATGTCACTTCTTCTAGATGTCAAGCTTATTAAATGTCACTCTACAAGCTTCAGAAGATCAAAGAATATCTGAATGAAAATCTGTTAAAGAATTTTATTACTTCTAGCAAGATTTCATATTTCTCACTCGTTCTATTCGCTCTGAAGATCAATGATGATCTTCGCTTCTGCATTGACTATCGAAAGCTCAATGTCATTATCAAAAGAAATCGCTACTCTCTATCGCTCATAGATGAGATGATTGACAAAATCGTTGACTGCAAGCATCTGACTCGACTGAATATAATTTTCGCTTTCAACAAACTTCGTATGCATCTCGATAGTGAGAACTATACGATCTTCATTATCGCTCTAGAAGCGTACAAATCAAAGATTCTATCATTCGAATTAACAAACGATTCGATCTCGTTTCAGCAATATATGAACGATGTTCTATGAGACTTTCTAAATGACTTCTGCCAAGCTTATTTAGACGACATTCTCATATACAGCAAGACTCAAAAGAAGCATAGACAACATGTCAAGATGATACTAGATCGTCTACGAGACGCTGATCTGCAGATAGATATTCGAAAGTGCGAATTCAACGTAGAAGAAACAGTCTTCTTAGAAGTCATAGTATCAGAACAAGATCTTTGCATGAACTCTATCAAAGTGAAAGCTATAGTCAATTGAGCTACATCTACTAACCTAAAAGAGATACAAGACTTCGTTGACTTCGTCAATTTCTATCGACGCTTCATCAAGAACTTTTCGAAACTAGTCAAATTATTCACTCAGCTGACTCAAAAAGACACGTCTTTTATTTGAAACAAAGTCTGCGTCGAAGTCTTTGACAATCTAAAGAAGCAGATCAGCTCGACCTCAGTTCTACGTCATTTCGATGTCAAACGTCAAGCTATTTTGAAAATTGATGCATTCAACTATGTAAAAGACGACATACTATCTCAGTATGATGACGAGAATGTGCTTCACTCGATAGTCTTCTATAGTAAGAGCATGATTTCAGTTGAATGCAATTATCACATCTATGACAAGAAATTGCTAGCTATCATTCGATGCTTCGAACACTGATGACTTGAACTAGAAAACACTGAGTTATCTATTCAGATGTTTACTGATCATCAGACTTTAAAGATCTTTATGAAAAACAAACAGCTGACTTGATGACAAGCGAACTATCTGAATATTTTATCAAAGTTTAACTTTCAGATTATCTTTCGATCAGACAAAACAAACATCAAAGTTGATGCTTTAATTAGAATGTCGATGATCGATAGTTTTGAATCAGTTAAAGACATAAATGATCATTTTCAGACTATACTAATCTCGAATTGAATAGACGTTTTATCAATCGAGTTCGAAATTGAATCTGAATACGAGATTAATCTCTATCAACGTGTACATCTAGTCAATCAGAAGAATGAACTATGCAATGAGTATCAACAAGCTATGAACAAAGATGAACTGAAGCTTCATGACATGAAGCTAAAGAACTGTCAAATCATTGACAACGTTTTATTCAAAAAGAGTCTACTATGAGTGTCAAAACAAATGCATACGAAATTGCTTCAAAATATTCATGATCAATCATCAATCTTGTACTCTGACATTAGATGAATGATTGATCTAGTTCAACGCTTCTACTATTGATCAAGTCATCGAGCAACTATTCGACAATACATTCGAAACTGTCATGTCTGTCAGCAAAGCAAAGCATCTTGAGATGATACAAATGGTTTGCTTCAGCCTCTATCGATTTCTCAGCAGCGTTGACAAGATATAGCTATGAACTTCATCACTGAGCTATTTCTATCGAAAAACTATAACATCATTTGCATGATCACATGTCATCTCTTCAAAGAACGTCACTATGTTCTCTGTCATTGAGAAGACAATGACATCTCAATCGAAGAAACAGTATGAATCATGCTATGAAACGTCTATCGACTTCATGATCTACTCAATTCTATCGTTTCGAATAGAGACTCTCAGTTCATATTGATCATGTGACAAAGTCTTTGCAAACGACTGAAGATCAAAGTCAATCTATCAACAATCTATCATTCAGAGATCGATGATCAGTCGAAACGAGCTAATCAAGATGTTGAACGCGAACTTCGAATCTACTGCAATTACATGCAGAATGACTGAGCTAAATGACTTTCAATGATGAAATTCAGTGACAATTTCAATACATTCTCAACTATCTCGATGATCTCTTTCTACTTCAATAAAGACTTTCACCTTCGAATGAGTTTCGATTCAGATACGACTGATTATGAAACGACTCGTCAACGTATTGAAGCTAGAAAGATCGATGACATTGTCATTCAAATGAGCGAGCTTCTTACCTTCGATTGTCAACAATTGAAAAAGATCAAGCAGGTCACTGAAGCTCAGATGAACAAGCATAGGCGAGATGTCATCTATGAAGTAGGTGACCAAGTTTGATTAGCCTTCGAAAACATCAAAATCACTAGACCATGCAAGAATTTGAAAGACAAGCAGCTCGACCCCTATTCAATCACAGTCAAAGTTGAGATCTTCTATCGCCTTCAGCTACCTAGAAGCATGAAGCATATACATTCAGTGTTCAGCTTGAAGTGCCTACGACCTTCACCAAATGATCCTCTACCGAAACAACATTCTGAGCCTTCTAGACCATTGATCATTGAAGAGAATGAAGAGCACTGGGAAGTAGACGATATATTGAACTTCAGGCGATATAGAGAAAGGCTACAATACAAGGTCAAATGAACCGGGGTAGATCGTGACGACGAATGGTACTATGTCGATAAAGGGGAATTCGATGGCTCGAAGGAAGTTCTGGACGAATTCCACAAGCTATACCCGAATAAGCCGCACTAAATTGGAAACACGGTGGATTTTTTTTTGCTTTTATTCCTTTTCTATTCATGCGAACATGAATGTTCGGAGGGGGGGGTAATGTTACGAACATGCCTGAACCGGCCAGGGTTCAGATCTAACCCTAATCAATTTGATTAGGGCAAGTCATGGCGCTATGCCTAGTTTGGACCTAGCGCACCCCTATTGAATCCTTCGGGCCATCCCCAGCACTTCTTCCCGTTGTTCAGCACTTTCTTCATTCACCCCTTTCATCATTCTTTTAGGCAAACACGTCTGGCATATTACATCACATCTGTATCGGGCCTAGCGCAGCCTCAAGCCATTATTTATAGAAGAGCTCGCACTCTTTCTCTTCTGTATTCTTAATGTCTTGTTATAGCTACCTCTAAAGAGCAATACATACATACCAGCCCCGAGCCCCTTTGGTTGGATGATCTAGGCACGGTCCCAACATCCACCGCCCCTCCCCACCCACGACAGCTTGTTTTCCGCTCCGAACTGCCTAGTCGCGCGTACCCCCATAGACTGCCTGCTGCGTATCCTTCCTTGAACAAGGCGAGCCACACAAAATGGACAAGAAAGGATCGTACATGTTGCAAAGGGATGAAGAAGAGTCGAGACGCCTCAACGCGCAATCCAAGTTCCTGCGGGCTCTTTTCCACGGCCATCTCATCCATCCTTCGATACCTCGACACGAGCTTCGCGCGGTTGCGGATGTGGGCACCGGGACAGGCGTCTGGTTGGAAGAAGTACGGCAGGAGCTCGATGCCACCTCGGGCGGGCAAACCGTCCAACTCACCGGGTTTGATGTGTCGGGAGACCAATTCCCTCGCCAGACACGCCCAGGCGTGGAATTCCTGGTCCATGACGCCGTGCAACCCTTTCCGATCGAGTATCACGACCGATTCGACCTAGTTCATCTCCGCTTCTTGAGCTACGGCATTCAAGCGGATCGGCTGGAGAACTTTGTCGATTCTGTGCTGCAGATACTTCGTTAGTATGGACTTGTTTTGGATCAGGGATTTACTCGGTGCTGACCCACAGCCCTAGGACCTGGAGGGTATCTTGAATGGCAGGAGATTGATGGTATCGATGCCTGGACAATCCCGGAGACGTCGAGAGCAAAGCAAATGATATCCTGGCTGGTGTCGGAGAGGATTGCTAGAGGACTGACCCCAGCGTAAGAGCTTGTCACGTTCATTGTTTCATCGCTAAGCAAGCTTTCCATGTGTGCCAGTATCACGGCCCCCCTCGTCAAAACACTTCTATCACGCTCGACGTCGGTTGAACCAGGCATCATTAACCCCATGTGCTGGACTGAGGATCTACTACGTATATATCACCTGGAAACGCTCTCCACCTACAAGCATCCGTCGCCAGAGGTCAAGTCAAGGAAGAATCAATGGACCTTCAACGTTTTGGTGCAATTACTCCAAAGCGGCGCAGCCAGAAGACTTGCTTCGGCAGAAGAGCCGCCAGTACCGCCATCCGATGCGAGTCGGATTGTGGTCGAGGTTGCGGAAATCAATCAGCTTGTTGAGGCGATTAAGAACGGGGAGGATCCTGCGACCGGCGAAATCGAGGTTGCGGTTACCTGGATTGTGGCAAGGAAAGCAATGCTGTATGGCAAAGAAGGGCCATGGATGTCGGCATGGCACAGACCGTAGCAAGCTAGCAGTGAATATCAGATGGTAGACCCAGTCAACGACATCTGCGCCGAGAGGCTTTTAATCTAGCGGCAGTCTTGCTTGAATCGATATATACATTGGCCCACTCGCGGAACCTATTGTTACCCAAACGCTCAAATATCCACTGTTTGATGACCTTGCTCCTTGCTATCGTCCCTTTGAACCGTCAACGTCGTCGTTCGTAAGATATGGGATGTGCTATGTTGGTCCCAATCATGCGGCGCCGTACCGGCGGTCGCGCTATTCCCCAGATACTGCAGGTCCGCTCTCGCCATCTGTCGCAACTCGGTGCCTTCATCCTGAGTGTGCAGCTTCGAGAGCTTGGTCTTGAAACTGTGGTATTTCAACGCCGTCTTCGTCTCTTTGGAGTTCTTCGAGCCATGCTCGACGGGGCTGAAGCCGAACCCGGGAACGTTCTGCCGGCGCATGTCGCCCACTTGGATGAAACCGGTTTCCAGGCTGTCGAGGAAGGGCTTGAGGTAGACCATGCAGGAGGTGAGGATGCTGAGACACTGGATGACTTGCGTGCAAACCGTCACGGGCCAGATATCGAAGGTTATATCGCTTGAGGTCGTGGTTCGATGCAGGTAGACAAGCTGGCAAATGACCGCGATGACAACACTGCGGCTGGATCAGCAAAGCTTTCAGGGCAGAGGGGGGGAACAATTATCACCATAGACGCGCGGAGAAAAACAGCATCAGGACGCCTTTCTTTCCTTTATCACTTTGCAGCCGCGCCACAACCACCAAAGGCAGACCAACCAAGAACACATCGGTTGCGATGTTGATGACCGCTACATAATCGGCCCAAGAAGTCTGTCTCAGAAAGTATCAGAAGTTTCCGACGTCAAGGCCGAGAGCTGCACTCACACGGCTGAAACACGTGTTATTGATATAATCCCAGGGTCTGGGCAAACGGCATTGAAAGGCGGCGGATAATATCGCCGTGGTGGCCCACAACGCCACCACCAAGCCGATGAGCAGACTCACTTTGCGATAAAGTGCCAACGGGGTGAGATTTCGCAGGTAGGCAACCAGGGACAATTTGGCGAAACAGACACTCGCAAGGAAGAGAAACGTGGCCGCATATTGCGCCTTTGGCCAGTCAGCTTGCAAACGACCCACGAAAGCGTCACGACTGACCTTGAGGAGAGAGGATAATTGCAAAGGATCTAGAGAATTGAGACGCTTTCCCAAGCCGTTTGAAGCCGCGAGGGAAATCGTGATGGATTGAGCAAAGGCGAAGAACTTGGGAGGGTCAGCCAAGGTCCCCGTCTCAACCGCCCACACCGCATGGGAAATCCCATACCAAGCTAATACATATAAAGTAGTCGTCCAGGTCAAACCTGCGCAGGATATACCGTTTGATCGTGAGCCGCACGAGCACCGTGAGGATACAGACAACCAAACAGAACCAAATGAGCGTTTCCACCACCGGGCTCACGTTGTCCTTGGTCACGGCAACGCGACCGCGAGCCATCGCCAAGGGAGGGGGGGGTTCAAGACAGCGCGGTGTGAAGTATTATTTATCAACTGTTCGAGCGCAGATCAAGGGATGCAGGAGTCAGCAACAATGTCAGGCGCAGCATTGCAGAAACTCAAGGTGAGGTTGTGTGCACCGCAGCGCAATGTGGGATGTGAAAATTGCTGAAGACTACCTACCCATCCCAACTAACAGATGGCGATCGTGCCTAGGTACCAACAGAGCGCGCCACCAAACCGATCAGCGAAACGATTAGGTATTCGAGTAATATTAAATAGTTGAATAAATCCGGTGTATTCCGTACCACATGCGTACCACAGTAAATGTCAGTCAGCAGCCGAGCCGAGCGGAAACAAGATGCAGTTCTGGGTCGTTCGGACCCACCATAGACCAATCAATCGAACATTCATCCGTTTTGGATGATGCAAAATGGGAAATGGAAAATTCCGAAGCCACGCGATGCTACCCTGCCGCACTGGCACTTGCAGGCATCCCCCTGCCTTCCACTCGGGTAACGCAAAAAGCCCAATCGCACAATTCGAATCCCTAGGGTTATAAGGTACCACACACAGTAGTCTTCTTTGCTAAGGTCCCGCTGAGTCCGAGCACGTTCTAGTAGTCCAACCGATGCAATCATCGAGTGGGAATCGAGTGTCGCGGTCCGGCCTTTTTTTCGTAACCGGCGTGCCTGGTCATTCAACGATCTGAGTGGGTGCGGAACAAGGAGAATATCCGGTAGCTTGAGGCTTCAAACGCCAGTCGAGGACCCTGATTAGCCTCCTTCCCAGGTTGTTCTAGAACTTGCGGCAGCTTCATGTTTTAGAATACGTTGGTGCTTGGGTATGTTACGGCCAACCGTACACGGTAGACGGTGTCCAGCATCTCGGTATGTTAATATCCCCTGGATTGATCATCTGAAAAGCGTTCTATTCAGACTATCTAATCTCTCGTGTCCTTGGCTCGACGATCCCCTAGTGGTGGGATTTTATACTTCCGTAATTAGGAGTCGTAATCTCTTCGTTCCGGAGCTGCGGAGCATCACATACGTACTAGAGGTAGCGTCAGGGCGTGGACTCGAGTTTTAAGATGAGAAGGATGATGCGGATGGAACCGCAGAAGGCGACGATTGGAAGGATTCCTCGGAGCGGCTCAACCGCCCCGCATCTAGGCTAGTTCTAGTATACATATCCCGGTTTTTGCGAAGATTTCAATGTTACATGGGTTCCGGATACTTTTCTGGGACCACGTGGAGGTGGGAGAGAATTGAATCCATACTTCGGCATATCGAAGTGTTAAACGGCCATCAAGATTCTATTTGGCTTGTTCGGGAAACTCTGCCTACTTCTCCAACTGCATGCTCAGGTCCCAGGCAAGATGGGGAAGGTCAAGAAAAGTCATTGTCAGCTCTCACGTGGAGATACAGCCTTCTTCTGCGCATCTTTGGTGGCCGAGGATGGCGTGCAGCGAGTGATATTGCACAGCATGCACTTTCGAGAGTCCTTCGAAAATGAGGATGAGTTGACCTCTAACACAGGCCTCGATCTCATGTCCTGAGGCAGACGTTGAACAGCTCCTCTGAGGTGAATGGCAAGGCTTTGGGATCCAAGGCAGATACCGACCCAGTACAGTCTCGCATGCAGCAAGTCCAGAGGCATCTTTCGTCGAAACGGTCTCATCAGCATTCCTGGGATGGTGGGGACCTGAACTACACACGATTACGGCGAACGGTTCAAGGAACGCGGAAATTCGTGATCTTGGCATCATTGTAAATCATTACAATTTGAATATCGAGCTGTGTTTCAAGTAAAGCTATGCTAATTCGAGAATGAGTAGTAGGCGTTAATGAACAGAACGCGTCATTTCGAAGCCGTTGACACACTTGCAATGTTGCAAGAGAAGATGGGCAGACCTGCTGAAAAGGTGAGTAGACAGGTTCGGAGATGACAGTGTCCGGATGAATCAGTCATACATTTGAAGCGCATTAGATGTAAGTATCCCCGAAGGATCTGCTAGAGCGTGAGGGAACCTGAAAGGCTCGCAAATCTGTTGTCCTGCGTTGCCTGCTGTCCTTGAAATATCTGCTGTGATATCTCGGAGATCATTCAGTTGATACCCGTACAATCGATTTCTGTAAGTTTGATGCCAAAATGCTTGCGCAGGAGTTCCACTCTTTCTCTCTCACTTTGGCATTCCACTTCTAGGTCGACAATGCCATGGATTCTCCTTCGCAGCGTCTTCTCGAAAAGCGTTATATCTCCCACAACCTCCATCCTCTGAGCATCCAAAACCATCCGCCCCACAAACACTTGCTGCGTAAACCAGCTCCGTGGGCTGGCATTAATATACCAATTCATCATTTCAAAGTCCACGGGCAAGAACTCAATCTCACTGAACGCATACGTTGGCTTCCACTGGCTGCGTTCATGATTGCGCACCTCAAGTCGCCAGAGCGCGTTTGAGGCGTGTGATGTTGTATGCTCCGGAATGCAGCCGTGCAGCATGCGAACCACGCGTGGAGAGATGGAGAAGGCTGAGGCACCTGAGATCAGTGGCAGAGGCACAATGGGGCCGCGAGCGCCCATGCCCACGTCGACGAGGTAGCGCTGTGAGGATAACGTGACAAGGTTAATCATATGATCCCTTATATAGAAAGAAGTCAGGAATTAGTCGGTAAATGCGGACGAAGAGATCCTGCAGAATTTTGTACAACCGGGTCCATTGCTAGCAAGTTACGCACAATTTGCCGAAGGCATACAGACGACAAGCAAGTAGAAAACTTACCAGCCATTGTAGCTTGGGCCCTTATAGCCTGGAAGCCTTGCCACGTCCTGGCACGCAGTATTGACTCTGCCAGCCGCGCTCATGACCTCGAAGCCCAAGCTCCTTAGCACGGTGCCAAACATGCAATTGATCTGCAGGCAATGCCCACCCCGGCCTGCACCATGTTCTACAATATGTTTATAGATCTCCTGCACATCCAACGACATGTCATTCCGCCTCACGTCGCGCTGCGGAGGAAAGTGGAGCGCCAAATTCTCAAACGGGATGGCGGCTAGGTGATGTCGCATGAGCGCGGCTAGAAAGGGAAGCCCATGAGCACGAGTGCGTGCGAGCGCAGGCTCTGCCAGTAACGGAGACGAGAGATTGGCGGAAGGAAGCTCGATGAGGGAGAAGTAGGCATAGAGTTGGTCATTGGAATAGTGGGGGCGGGCCGAGCGCGAGTGCGCGATCTCAGGAGAGTCTAGAGGTAGGTCAGCCATCGCGCAAGATATGTATAGCACTCGTAGGGGTTGTGATTGTAGGGAGAGCAAGACGTAAAGTTGGATCTCAGGCTCAGAGCGTCATGGTTCTACGAGGTGTCCGAGGTCCTGCTTGAATACATACAATATTACTCTCTAAGTATTATGGAGATGGTACCTTAGACCGGGGCCTACGTATGAAACGCTAAGAGATAGCGGTAAGATATCTCGTATTAAAACACGTCTCCGTCCACGGTTCGGTTTCAGAAAGAGACGGACAGCGTTAATGCATGTGCAAGCAGCCACCATGCGGCCCTTGGCTGAGCTACTGCGGAGAAGAGGCGTGCCCTCGCACCCCCATGCTGCTTCTTACATGGGTCTCTGGCGATCTTGGGGTAAGGGGATTGACTTGCCCTTTCTTTGCGATCCTCACCTCTTGTCCGGAAAGCTCTCCTTCTCTTTATCTTGCTCATCTTTTCTTTCTTCATGGCAATGGACCAATCCGTCTCGAATATGGATGGGAAGCATATGAACGGGGTAGAGCTAAGGGCCATGGACGCAAAGCAGAACAATGACGACGAGGATATGGCTCGGCTGGGCAAGAATCCTGTCCTCAAGGTCTGGAGCTTAGCAAGCTTCTTTCCATTGAGAATCCTTATGCTGACACTGGTGGCAGCGCAATTTTGGGTTCATGTCCATATTGGGCTTCAGCTGTACGGTCGTTATCACATGGGAAGCTTTCTTGATGTGCGCAATCTCTCAAAAGCTTCTTCTCCATACCGCAGTACTAATCTAGCCAAGAGTCTTCGCGCAAGGCTTCGCAAAGTAGGCACCCCAGACCACCTACAAACTTTCCGGGTGCTGACTGAAGCTGCAGCGGCGGTCCAGCGGGCGTCGTTTACGGCTACATCTTTGTCTGGATTGGGACGCTCTCAGTTTTCATGACACTTGCAGAAGCGTGCTCGATGTGAGTGGTGGTAGTTCCCAGAAGGATACGAGCAAAGTAGATTCCTGACAGGCCTACAGGGCACCAACATCTGGAGGACAGTATCACTGGGTTTCCATGCTTGCGCCCCTGAAGTATCAAAAATTCCTGAGTTACATTACGGGCAAGCGCCCCCCCCCCCCTTCCATCCCTATCGCATAGAGGCATAACTTTAGTATGGCAAGAAGAGAGCTCGTAGACTAACGTCGGAGACATAGGTTGGTTGACTGTCCTTGGCTGGCAGGCTTTTGTCGCTTCCGTTGGATTCCTGAACGGGACAATGGCGCAGGGTCTGATTATCCTTACTGACCCACAATACGAACCCAAACCTTGGCACAGCGTCATGCTCTTCTGGGGAGTCATCCTCTGTGGGGTGTTGGTCAATACCTTCATTAGCAGCTGGCTTCCTAAACTCGAAGGAATGATCCTCATTCTCCACATCCTTGGCTTCTTTGCCATTTTACTTCCTTTGGTCATCCTCGGCCCTCACGCACCACCCTCTCAAGTCTTTCAATTGTTTATAAACAGCGGAAAGTGGCCCACGAAAGAACTTTCCTGGTTCGTTGGGCTGCTAGGCAACGTTTACGCCTTCTTTGGTGCCGACGGAGCCATCCACATGTCCGAAGAGATTCAGAATGCTGCAACCGTGGTTCCGAAGGCAATTGTGTTCAGTATAGTCTTGAACGGGGTGATGGGCTTCGGGATCGCACTAGCACTACTGTTTTGCATCGGAGACATCGACGCAGCCCTGCATACAAAAACTCATTTCCCCTTTATAGAAATTTTCTATCAGGCGGTTGGGAGCATCACGGGCGCTGCGCTGATGACTTCGATTATTATTACGCTGTCTCTCTGCGCCACGGTCGGCATTGTTGCCTCTGCCTCTCGGCAACTCTGGGCTTTCTCGCGCGACAGAGCGGTCCCCGGCTGGGGGCATATACAGCGCGTCAACTCCAAGTCCGCGATTCCTGTGCTCGCAGTCTCTCTAACCGTTGTGACTGCCTGCCTCCTCGCTCTGATCGTGCTCGGCTCGTCCACAGCATTCAACGATATCGTTTCTCTGTCCGTTGTGGGCCTTTTTGGCTCCTACTTCCTCGTTGCTGTGCTCCTGCTCTGGCGGCGTCTACGTGGCGACATCAAGCTCTACCCTAGTTCCGAAAATTTACTCACCAATCTTCCTGGTGCGGAGCTCGTGTGGGGCCCGTGGCGGGTTCCTGGCACTTTCGGCATCGTCACCAACGGCTTCGCTATCGTTTATCTTGTTATAATATTCTTCTTCAGTCTTTGGCCGCCTGAAAACCATCCTACGGCGGCGACGATGAATTATAGTAGCCTGATGTTCGGCGGCACAATGCTGTTCAGCGTGTTGTATTACTTTTTCCACGCCAATAAGGTTTACACGGGACCAGTCATTGAGGCCAACCGCTGAGAGATGGCTGAGACGGCTCTTTAGTCTGATCAACAGGTTGTAGTTGACAACATAGACAGGAAAAAGGCGAGACTGTCTAGATTTCTTGCACATTGGCCATATATGTACATGAATCAATTCCCAAAATTACAATAATCAAACAACGGAACTAAGTTCTCGCATTGTTCTAAGCGATTAGATGTCTTTCCAACCTTCGTAAGCCTTGCTGCAAATTTATGTATGTCTGCTGCCTCACGAAAGCGAGAAACCCTTAAAGGCGGAACCCTTAAGACACAGTGGGTCAAGTGATGTCGACAGGGCTTCGATGGAACGCCTGTGATTTTTGTTGATCATGAGCCCGACTGATCATCATGATTTGCCTTGAAATTAATGATCGAGAGTGCACGCTCATCTGCGACGACGCAGACAAAGAAGGTCACACTGGCAGAGCTCGTTGCACAGGAAGTAGTGAACGCTACATTACTCACTGAGCCATTTTAAGCGTATGTGGAAGCGATTAATGAAGAATGTGGTCAATAGAAAGGGTAGGTTTAATAGAAACCCCCACTAGCACGTTGGTTGATTGAATGCGTTGGTTGATTGCTCACTACGAAGCGAGGAACGGGGGGCTACGAATATGCTACAGCGACGACATATTCAACAAGCTGACGGAAACGATGGCGTAAACGCTTCACATGTAAAACCATGACTCTCTATCATACTCCAGAGGAAGTTAACAACCTTTACAGCGACAACCCGCCCGCTGATCCTCCACCATACTCTGGACCTACGCCAGGACAATACACATCCTCTGCTTGTCCATAGACAGACCAACTCTCCGAGATCCTTTGGGAAGGCTAGGTAGGATGAAGGCGGGACGGCGAAGGGCTAGAGGTAGACAGAGAAAGCAGAAGAGAGGTTGCGCAGAAGACTATAAGTACCTAGGCCAATCAAATAAAAACGTACCAATACCTCACCTTCACCCCTTCCAATCCACCCCCTGCTTCTATAGCCTCCTATATCTTGCGGAGTATCCCTCCGTCTGCGCTCCTCGCTTTGGGCCGTGGTCTCGTCTATCGTGGAACCATCATCTATAAGTTCCTTTCTGCCTTCACGCGCGGAATGTCTCTATGAGTTGCCGCCCTTTGAAATAGCTACCCGTACGGCCTATAAGCGCCATACCTCTGACGCCCCTATCCGCCGTCTTCGAAGACCCTTCCATCACCGCCTGCGGAATGTCGCTCGCGTCCACCCTCTCCGTCTGAGCTGAACTGAAGGGAGGGGGCATACCCCGAGGAGAGCTGTTCCATCGAGCTAGCTTGCGCTTCTTTGACGATGGCACAGGCACGACTCGAGCCATCGCCTCTGAAGGTGTGGGAGGGACGACGCCGAAGTGTGCGACAGTATAGCATAGCGAGGGATGGTTTTTCTCGTTCTGTTCCAACAGACTCAAGTTCTTGTGCCCTTCATCTTTTGTAAGACGCATCGCGGTGCTCATTCGCTGCAAGGCTCAAGTGAGCGCGCCGTCGTGTATAGGCAGGAACGCAGCGTAAATCTTAAGGACGCGGACAAGGTTGTCGCAGCTCAGCCTCGAAATTCTGGAAACATTACGCAAGTTTGCACACCCATCGCCCTTTGATCATGATCGCTATAAGTTTGCCATCTTCCGCAGGCCATTCTATTTGTTTTCACAATAATTTTTCCATAGAGAGACGCCGTCACGAAACAATGGTCCTTCTTTCGGCTGTTTATGGCATTGCATTCGATGCGTATCCCGATCAATTTTCAAATGACACAGACTGTTCACATCATGCAAATACTGATGTGACCGATATTGGAGTAATTTGTTTCTTAAACTCATCAACTCCTGCTAAGCCAAAACTACTTTCAGATAGTCCTGTCTCTCAGCCTAGCTGCCTTAATCACAACAGCAGCCTCTATCGTAGCAGCAATTCTCGATGCCGCAATCAAAGACGAAAAGGCCTTCCTACCACTCCTGATCCAACGCTGGTTTAGAAAAGGCCTATCAGACAAGCAAAGAGCAAAGAAGCGCCGATGGCGGCGAATATTCGACCGTCTGATTCTTAATTTGGCAGACCAGCAGCTTGTTACAGGGTTCGCTCTCCTCATCTGCGGATACCTCTTCACCCAGCAAGGAGTTCTCCATCTCTCTGCTCATTGGAATTTGGTCGTCTATCTAAGCTGTCTCTCCAGCAGCACTCATCTGGCCTGCGTCATCACCCTGCGGAAACATTTTGAACAACACAGAAGGGCCGGCATCCTTCGCCTGATATTCATCATTCTATTCGCACTACTACTGGTCCTAGCGATCGTTCTCGCTCCTACTTTCAGGATCTTTCTGATACCATTCCCTGTGGAACGTAGTAGGGCTTATGAGGTGAACAACGCTGCTCTAGCAATCGACGGTACGCTAGAGGCGTTTGTGCTGTTATACGTGTTCTTCTCCGCCGTAATGCAGCTTCTTCCCGATACCCAAGATCACTTGAAGGCTTGGATTACGAACAGCTTACTGCCTAGCGCCCGTCAATGGCTTGGAATCAGCCACCTGGGCTCTCTTTTCCAACGTTTCTTCGGTCAGAAAAGGTTGCGCTGGGCCGAATATGTCCAGAGACCCATTGCGAGTATCTTGTGGTACTTCGTCTTCCTCACACCATGCACCGTATTTTGCGCACAAATTGTCTTTGGCATTGTCGCATTTGCCTACAGCTTCACCCAGAAATCCATGCAACCTACATCGACAGATCGGAATTATTATAAACTTCACCAGCAGATGACTTGCAGTTTAAACCTTACGGCAGAGAACAATTGGAGTTTCGGCCAATTGTTGTCCATGATCTTGTTGTTATTGCCGTTTCTATCCGCTTGGGAAGCATACTACGGTAAATTCAAAGCTTTCTTTTGTTCCCTGCACGCGTCTGAAAATGTCTCCCTTGTCTAATTTCAAATCATTGAGGCAGAAACGGACGAGTAATAAGACGGCTTTCCTACTATCAACGCTCGCACAAATGCGCCAATCAACCTTACTTGTAAACGATGAGGCAAACCAGGAGCAAGCGGCAGCTGCTAGCTGGGCAACCTTAGAGACACAGTACGAGTACAGACGGCTAATCGACCTACTTACCCAGATGCTAGAAAAGCAGGCTGAAGCTTCCATGACATAAATTGAGGTGCTCAAGGCTCAAGTCGAAGCGCTCAAGGCACATGTGGAGGTTCTCAAGTTAGAGATGATCTCGACACTCGAAACGAAATTGGCTAACATCAAGGTGCCGTCTGGCACCTCACCGTCACCGTCTCATGCATCGATTGCTCGCACAGCGCCAGACATCTACCCCAGCAACGTGCCATCGCTCTCAGCGGGAAGCCCAACACTATCCGCAAAGTATGCTTGCTCATTTGTTTTGTAAATAGATGCTGTTTCTTCGGTACTATTCGTCAGGTATAGAGATCATTAATGTTTGTGATCAGTCGTACTTCTTCTGGCTCAAAGAAGATTTGGAGCTTGGTGACTGCTGACTTGTTCGTTGCGCTTCAACCACACTGGTTGCAACAGAACGATCTATCTTGTTGGAAACAGGGAACAGTACTGTTGTTACCCTGTGTGGTTGGCAATCTCGCTTATCCCTATAGGGCGTGGGAGTCAGAGTTTTCACCTTCCTCCCACCCTCCGTAGTTCCTACTTTCTACAGTAGTTCAACCAATATGTACACATGCTTATATGCTTCTTCTGACCCTCATACCTTATTGTATCTTTTGTATGAATCCGTCCGTGGTTATTCAGCTGAACCTTGTGATTGCATTCCTTGCTTCAGTGCCGGCAAGCACCAATCATAGCTAAAGACAAGTTAGCCCAGTACATTCTGTAACAGGTTTCAGCGGGCACCTACGCTTGGTGTGTATGTATATATATCGGATCAACCTCCTCGTTCGATCTCGGAAAGGCATCGACTTGTCACATCCCTTCCAAGAGTATAAATATGAGGGTGTGGTTAGCTTCATCCTATGGGACTTGGCGGTCTAGGCTCTGTGAAGTTCGACTCCTTCGTCCATCCGACGAGCTCATACCAGGAAAGCTCACCAAGGCTGTTGAATTCCGTCCTCGAGTCAATCGAATTTACTCGAACTAGTTAATAAGACCAAAGGAAAATCATTGCAAACGTCTCACGCGCTATAACAACAATGTGTCATGTATATATTGCCAACGATAAACTAGACTACGAGTAAATTGAGTACACAATATATTTGACCGAGAGCTTCCTTAACATCTCCAGACCTTGCAAAACAATCCTAGCCCTTTCCACGAGGGAGTCCGTATAAGACCGGCCTCGAAGATTGGGCCAGATGATTCAATGGGATTCTTACACTCTACAGGTCTTCCTAGGCAAGCCGGCGGCGTAAAGGGATCTCTCTACATTGACGTTGGCCGGATATTTAGTTACAATCGGGTGCTCAGATCTAGGCACAATTCGTCTTCGATAAGGAATCCTCGAATCTCACGTCCCGGGACATGGCCACCATGCGTTTGATGCACATTAACCGTTAATACCCCCCATTCATGAACGTAATGCTATTCACAAATGATGTACCCCGATGGGGCTCATTATATCCATAATCGGAGCTATCAAAATTCTGAAAAATCAAGATCTTTGCACCAGATCGTTTTTTGCACAGTATCTATGAATGACGACCCCATCCACGGATATCTTAATCTATACGTGGATTTTCTATCCATGACTACAGGTGCAATGGCCCACGATTGGAGAGCTTTTCCAAGGATATCCACGGATATATCTATCGATAGGTGGTCCCCATCCAAGGATGATATTGTTCACGGTTAGCGGGCATCAGGTTCCATGACCGAGCCTTACCGCCGACGCATGGCCAAAGTGCGAGCGGAGAAGGTTGTTTTAATTGGTGCTCTCAGTCACTGGGTGGAAAAGGTTGCACGCCATGGCGAAGCAGGACCCGACACCCGTGGCGCGGGGGTTGCTGTTTCACATGGCGGAAAAGAGTGGTCCGTGGACTGTGATCAGGGATTAGAAGGCTAGTATCGCCAGGGACTGGAGGATCGATGTTGCATAAGTACCAATTCTCCAAAAATTCGCCCGTCATGTCTAGCATCCATGTCCGACACTTCTAGGAGTTCACCCCGCCGGAGCCTGCACTCTCGCCTTAAAGTACTCCCTGGAGTGGCGGAAGGAGCCGAATTGGTTTGCCAATGATCATGAGCAGGACATGCATGCACTCTGCCGCAATTCTAAGAATCCTACCGAGTCGGATTGCGGGAAAAATGCAAGTAAACAAGGCTGATAATGTACATCTAGAGTTCAGCTCTCGCGAGGGCGTCTGACGCAATAAAGCCAATCTACTACAAGGATCACAACCTCTCAGTCAAGAATTACCGTAATTTGGCCGGAATCCTACCGTAGGATTCCGAATCTCCTTCGCGCCTTTTCCATAGTTTTCAAGACTTTTCCAAAAGAAAACAACGTCTTTGCGGATTAAAAAAAACGCTTTTCATCGCCAAGGAAAAAAAACGAGCTTGTTCGCTCTCCACCGTCCTGCTTCCCCACCGCTTCCATCGCTTGACCAGCTCCTCGGTCAATGGTACATCACCCACACATTCTCCCCCGTCTGGTCCGACAAACGCAACGTTCTTCTCACGTACACCTCTCTCTCCCCTTCCAACCGCGAAAACCCTTCGTTGGATAACCGCCTTACGTACCAAACACTTGCTTCCGCGTCCGTGCAAACCATACACGGCACGGATACTCCCTCTACAGGGAGACTGGGCGCGTGGACATGGCGCGGCACAGGCTGGCTCAAGTTCGTTACGAGTCATTGGGAGATTTTGGGCCATGGGGAGTTGGGGGAGAGGGGACGGTGGATTGTTGTGTTTGCGCAGAAATCGCTGTTTACGCCAGCGGTGTTGAATGTGTGCACGAGGAGTAAAGAGGGGTTGAGTGATGGGGAAGTCTGCGAGCTGAAGAGAGTGATTATGGGTTTGGGGGATGAGGATTTGGGGAACTTGGTTGATGGCGTTTATAGTGTTAAGCAGGAGTAGGAAGCTGGAGAAGGCATAATTGTTAGGCTTAGGGAAATGCTTTGACGCTCTTTATCAGTACAAACAAATTGTGGTAGGTAGCGTAAAGTTTCTAGCTCTCGAGTACGTTATGATGGATAAAAAAGAGCGATACGCTGAAGTACTCTCTCACGAATGGAAGTTGTCGTTTAAAAGCTGTCTTTCCTGAACTGTCCAAAGAAGCAGTAAGATCGTAAATGCAAGGTCGATGCTGATCTTCTTAGTCCTCTCCCTCCATCTCGCCTGTTTGTCTGATAACCCACTACACTCCCTCAATCTTCGTAGAGAGTTCGTGTTGAACCGCGATGCCAGGCGCACTCCTACTCGCAGCGGACAATGGCAAGGAGTCTTCGTGTTCTTCGGCAACAGCACTTTGCATGAGTTGAGAATTGCTCATTTTGGTCTTTCCGTGGCCATTGATGAAGGTTCGGATACCCGTTATGGTTGCTCGAGGAATTCTCTGGGGCAGCTCAATGGGGCGATCGTACCAGCCGCTGTCGTCACCCGAACTTTGAGCCTTGTGCTTGGATCGCCATGAACGTGGAGCAAATGCGTAGCGAAGAAGCCGTTGGCCTCTGCTGAACCATGTTTCCTTGGATCGTGGTAGACCGGCTGCTCTTTCATCGCCTCTGGATACGAAAAATGTGCGGAAGGCGGTGGCGGCGGTCATGATCAGCGCTATATTTGCTGCAATAAACTGCCAATACGTTTCCCATACCGAGTCAATAGATTTCACAGTGCGGCCAGTGTGAATTCCCGCGATTCGAGTAATGGTGCACAGGATTGTCAGTATAGTAAGGCAGAGGGTTGATGCCAAGGCAAGCTTCTGTCTCCAACTGATTTTCACTCTCCAGATCAGACGACAGGGAATGTATAAGACTAGTACAAGAGTTTAGTCCACTTGCCGTAAGAGATGAGAATCTCAACGATACGCACTGAGGAGATCGCCAACAATATCTAACACCATCTGACTGAGCGAGAAAGCGATGGATCTGTGCAAGCCATTGCCGAATGCACATTGGACTAGAAACAGACCGTCAGTCGTCATTGCTGAAAAGCACGGAGCATTGGGGAGAAGAGAAAGTACATGATTTGATGTTGTAGTAATCTGGACATGCAGCAACATACACGGCTGCCCCATAAGCTGATATCATGGCGTTGAAAACCACGGTAAACCACCAGTATATGATCATAGGCCGCATTCGATTGATCAATTTCTTGAAAAGGAACAGATAGCTAAACTTGACCGATATGATCGAGCACCAGGTCAGAATCAAAGCCACAGTGACGAGTTTCTGAAAGTCGTAAGCCTGTTCAATGAAGTCCAAAGACAGCTCAACGCCTATCATCCCTGTCTCTGTTGCTCCAACCATGTACATTTTGTCGACAAATACGAAAAGCAATACCATGGCGGCAATCAGGCAGGCGATACCAAACAGTAGAATACCGTCATCACTGGAAAGTTGCTTCTGCACATGGATCCGGATGTAATAACGCGTGCAAGCACTAATTAAGCAGACAGCAAAGAGGATCGAATTTGATACCTTGGCGAAGCGGTCAGTTGGGTGGCTCGATCCATGAGTACAACGGAAGACCCACTAGGAAAACTTGCTTGTGTATTCGACCTGCTTGGTCAAATGGTGACATGGCGGCAAGGGTTGAGTATCAAGAGATTGCTATGGTTCTTTTCGCGGAGAAGATTGGTAGCACTAAGGTAGTAGCAGCTTCCAGGACCTTTACGGCTCAAGGCATTCTTATAACGAAACCATAGGGTACGTCTCAACCTTCATCCGCGTAGGCTCCGCTTCATCGAGGTTGTGCCAACGAGGCTGAGGGCGGGGGTATCCCTTCCCTGCCATGTGCCTTGACTGTTCGTTGCTCGCCACGTAGCTGGTAATTGACTCGTTGTTTGTTATTCACATCTTGAAGGAAGGTCTTGAGCTTATCAAGCGAGCTAAACTCTATGAGGCAAACTGACAACGCGTTCTGAAGGCGATTGTTGATTTTATCCTGGATGTCGTTCATCAGGGTGGTATCGTCGTAGTTCAGAAAGCTGAATATTCTAGTGAATTCTGAATAGAAAGAGCTGAAAGGCTTGTTGAGCTGCTTCAGAGCGACGTATTCGCGGCGACACTTCCGAATCAGGTCCTGGTCTTCGTAAATTCCTTCCAGATGTTTCAGTAGCTCTGATAGTGACTGATAGGGTGAGGGAGCGTCAACACGACGCTTTGCATAGGTTTGCTGATCAGCATCGCCTTCTAGCCTGGAAATCACATAGGCAATACGAATCTTTTCAGTAGAGTAATGGTTCGCGTTGACATCGAGCTTGTCAGCTATTTTGATGTTTCATGTCTCTCAGGTAGGATCATCTGTTTCGATGAAGATGGGTGAATCCGGAAGCTTGACGAACTTGTGATGATCGTTCTCGTTACCAGATAGAGTAGAAGATTCTCGTTGGGAGCGAGCTTCTTTCTGATTGACTCGTTGCTCAGCTGGCTGAGTATCTTGACGAGGCATAGGCCGATCAGCTTGACGTTGTTCCGCTCTGAAGTTCAACCGCTCGCCTTGTAGCTGGTTGATCTTTTCCTCTAGCTCATCGTTTTTATCAAAAGCGACTTCTAGTTGTTTCGCTCTCTTTTTGTGATCGTCTTGTACAAGAAGTCAGTGTTCATTGAGTTGTAGAGCCAAGTCTCGCTGGCTTCGAAGCTCGTTCAGCATATTGATGACTTCGTTGGGTTGATTGCTGGCTCAATGAAACAGTTGTTCTTCGATGTTTATGTTTCATGAGGTGACAGCTTTCTCAGCTTCGGCTGAAGCATCGATGAGTAGAAGTGAAACTCTTCTACTGACAGTGCTTCTAAGTAGGCGAGTTGTTCGAGGCTCAACTGGCTCGACGTCGCGTGTCATGATGAGAGAAGGTAGAAGTTGTTGAGGTAAGAGTAGGTGAGGGGTTGATGTTTTGAATTGATGTTTTTTGATGAGTGAAAATTCAAAGAATCTCTTGTGAATTTCAGGTAATAATTGAGTGCTTTATTCGAAGAATTTCTTGCGGATAGAATGATGAAAATGAGTGTAGAACCGAAGAATTTCTTGCGGCCTAAAATGATGGTGCAAATTTGAAAAATCTCTTGCAAATTTTCCTTACTGAATAGGTTGTTTTGTATCGTTTATTCGTCGATAGCAGGGTAGATGGTGAGCATTTATCTAATGTTAGAAACCTGTCTAGAGCGAGTCAGATAGAGATGTCATTTAACTAGAAGATAAATGCTAAGAAAGAAAGATAGCTACAGAAAAGAAGCTGGCTACATATGTGTGTTTCTCAGCCGACGCTAGGCTCAATAGAAACTAGTCAAGGTGACGAAGCGAGAATAGGTCTGACAAGGCTAGAATCGTGACATTAAATATGAAGAATATGAAAAGACATTGTACAAAAAATCATGCAAGTAATTTTAAACAGACTGTTACTTCATTTGTTACTGCACAATCTTTACTTAAGAAGCGATTTTTCTTTCAAGTACAAGCACATTCAAACTTAGTTATTTCAAACATTGCATCAGATATTCAAAGTATTGAATTTAACAATGATAATGATTTACAATCTGATCTTGCTGTTTCAACTCTTCTGTCTTCTTATGAGAAGAAAGTTGAGAAAATTTAAGCAAAATCTGAGATCATTGATTTGAAACATACTTGAGAAGAACTCTTTGCTTTTTAAATTCAAACTCAATATTTGAATTTCTTGAACAGACGAAATTATTCTTTCGTGAATACTTTTGTGCAGTTAGCAGATAAAACATCTGAACACATTCTTTTTGCACTTTCTTTACAAATCAAACAACTTTTTCAAACAAGTCTTTCAAAAGTTCAATACATGTCAAGACAACATCTTAATGTATTGAACAGTTTTGAATTAAATAACATTCAAATTAAAAGTTTCAAAGCTACGCAGAATTTATCTACTATTGATAAATATGCAAAAGTTTTTACTCAATTCTTTTGTTTTTTATTCAGAACTGCTTCAGTTACAAATAAAGAATTGACTTTTACATCTGCAATTGAACTTGCATTTTCAAAAGATGAGAAAAGATCTTTGAAAAAACTGTTTCATTTGTCTGACAAAATTCAAGCTTTGATCAATGATTTGCATGAATTTGTTGAATCTGATGAAGTTGATATTCTTTTTATTGAAGAAGAAACAAAGAAGAAGAAGAATAAACGACAACAGAAACAAAAGCAAGTTTTGCATTCATCTTCATCATCTTCTGCTTCTGATTCTTCTTCAATGAAATCAAGTTCTTCATTCAATGATGTATTTGATTCTTCTCTTTCTGATACAGATGAATCTGAGTCAAATGATGAAGAAACAGCTGTTACAGAAAGAAGAAAGAGAAATTCTTCAAGTTCAGAATCTGATTCATCAAATGATGATTCAAATACAAACTTTGATAAGAAACTTCTGTCTTATAAGTTGAACAAAGCACAGTCTTTACTTCTTAAACTCTTCATTTCATTACTGCAATAAAACATTGAATTTAACAAGTTTGATAGTTGTATTAACAGCTTTTTCGCTTGTCATTCTGTTAATGTTTGCACAAAATCTTTGAAAGATTCTGCTCAAATGTCTCAATCTTATTCTGCATTTATATATTGTGCACAGTTGCTTACTCTTGAGCATTGTACACAACAATACTTGCAGAAAAGAAATGAAGAGATAAACTGCAGTCTCTTGACAGAGTTATCTTTCTTTATGAATACTTTCTTTCATAACACAGCTGTTACTGCACTTGCAGAAATTCTCAATCTGCGAGCATATGCTTTCAAAGTCAACAAGAACAGCAGTTCTGCATTAAATCAAATTATTGTTCATAACAATCAATTGATTTCTTGTAAAGATATTACTGTTTCTTTGTCTGATATGAAAGATTTGTTCAAACAGTTGACTTTGAAAACACATGAAATATTGTTTTCAGAGCTGTTGTTTGATGCAGACGTGACAGACTTTTCTGCTTTGACTTTATTTGCACTTGCAGCAACAGAAAATCTTGCAGACAACACAGCATACACTTATTTCTTTTCTCATAATACAACTCTTTCACATTTCTCTTCTTATTTGCAGAAGAAAGTACTTGCAAACAGAACTTTGAGAGAATAAATGTTCTTTATGAAAAGAAATAAGTTGATGTTTAAAACTAAATCAATTTCAAACTATATAGAAAGTTTGAAGCGATTTCTGTTACATCTTCAACTGTTAATGCATTTTACTGCAAGTGTTTCTGCTTGAGCAACAGAATTAAGTACATTGACGTACTGCAACTCAATTACTTCTGCACAAAGAACATTGTTATTTGATAAATCTGCATGTTTATTCATGTTAAGATTACAATATACAAAGAACTTTCATTTAACTGAGCAAGAAGCATCTGCAGTTAAATATCTTTGTGCTGCTGTTTCTCATATTACTGCTTTATATATTGTACTTGTTTTGCCGTTTAAACATTTCATTGAAGTTGAGTGCTTTAATTAAACAGTCGCTCATTTTGCATTGTTTTTCGAACATAAAAATATTACTTTTAATACACAACAACTTTCTTTATTAATGCAAAGCTACAGCTTACAGTTTATTCAGCAACGATTAACTGTATCAAAGTATTGACATTTGATTCTTACGTTCATCAAATACAGCATGTGTGAAGAGCTTTTCTTTGACGAAGAAAATAATCTCAATAAGTCATTTTTACAAATGTCTGATGCTGACATCGCTGCAGCAAATATGCATCATTCTCAAAAAACAGCTGAATCGCAGTATGCTCATCAGACGAATGCAATTCAGAACGTTCAAACAGATAAGTAACAGCAATTTCTTTCATTCAGCTTGCGTTATCACACTTTTTTTGACTTGCATAAGATTTCTTTATCTTCTTTTTCAATCAATCAACATACAAGCACAATTTCTCTTTGACAAACACATAAACATGCACTTTCTTCATCGAATTATGAAGCAGAAAGTTTGTCAAGAAAGTTTGTTAAACTATCAGATTTACAGCAAGCTTTGTCTTCAGATAACAATGTTTCTTCTGATTATTTACTTGCATTGTTGAGAGAATTTCTTTAAAATGACTCTGCAATGTTTAAATCAGAAGAACAGAAAGAAGCTTTGAAGCTTATCTTGCAGAAAACTTCATGTTTGACTGTTATACTTGCTACTTCAAACGATAAAAGTTTCTTATATCTGTTACTTGCTTCATTGAGTACAGCTGAAACTACGATTATAATCGTATCTTTGATTGCTTTGAAATCAGATCTTTTGCGAAAAGCAAAAGAAATGAAGATTTCTGCTTCAATATATGAAGAAAAAAAGTTTGCAGACAAACTTGTTCTTGTTTCAATAGAAACTGCAGTATCATCAAGCTTTCAATTATTCTTGATATCTTTGCATGCAGAAAACAAACTTGACAGAATCATTTTTGATGAATGTCATTTAATTGTGACTGCTGCAAACTATAAACATTTAATGCATAGTTTGAAAAAGCTACAACTTATTACTACACAGTTCATTTTTCTTTCTGCAACTTTATCTGTTTCTGTCTTACAAGAAATGAACAAAATGTTATTTCTATCAAACAACATTGTTCTTCAAGCGTTAACTGCACAACATAACATTGCATATTCAATCAAACGTATGACGTCTTTTTTACTTGAGAATCAATTCTCTGAAGTGCTTGATTTTCTGATTGAAGAGAAAAATCAATATACAAAAGAAGACAGAGTTTTGATATATGTTATAAGTATTAAACTTGCAGATGAACTTAGTAAATTCTTGAACTGTCTAGTCTTACATCGAGATGTTGAAGACAAAGAGTCTGTTATAACGAAATTTCGTTCACAAAACAGTACAGTTCTTGTTTGCACATCTGTATTAAGCGCAGGTTTTGACTATAGTTCTGTGCAAGCTGTTATTCACTTTCAAAGTGCATATTCTATCATTGACTTTGCTCAGGAAAGCGGTCGAGTCGATCGAGATAATCAGCTTGCTAAGTCAATTGTTTTTATTTCTTCTTCTTCAATTCTTTCTACAGAACGAGATTCTGAAGCACAAAAAGCTTTTAAACTGACTTATCTTGCAGAAAAAGTATGTCAATGAAGAGTTTTGAATGCAGAACTCGATGATCAACATATGACTGAATGTCAGAAAGATTCTCAAGCTTTATGTGACTTATGTCAAACAAGAGAAGTTGAACGTAATTCAATAAGAGAAGATGTGCTGACAAATCAATAAACAGTTGAGATTGAAAGATTAAAGTTCTTTCAAATACTTGATCATTTTACAGATGTTTATACATTTTGTTTCGTGCTATCACTTGATTCAGAAACATATAACAATCATACTTTAAAAAATTGTTCTGAACATCAATTGAAAGTAAGTTTCTATTTCTCTACACTGAAAAAACTTTAAAGAGAACATTTATTAATAACAGATTCTTGCTGTTTTACTTGTTTTTTACCTACTGTGTTATGTTATTAAACATGAGATGCAAACAACAATCATTGCAAGTATAATGACATTCTTTTCTCTGTTGTTTTTGCTGCATATTATTCATTATCTTTGTTTAATATATTTGATGTTCTTTCTTCTTTTGATACAACTCAATGCTTGATTGACAACGAGATTCATCTGTATATGATGTCAACTACGAATCTTTTGATTCTATTTTATTTCAAATGAGTAATGATACTCAAAGTTGAGTATCATTGTTTTTGAAGAGAAAATTAAGCGAGAACTTGGAAACAGAAAGCTCAATATCATTGTTTTCAAAGACTGAGTATCATTTAACTTTCTTGATCGATTTTCTTCAAACTTTCAGATCTTATTTCTTTCAGTCAGCTGTATTTATGAACATAATATTGAACTTAAAAACATCAAACTGCATTTTTAGAAAAATGTTGAACATTGAGATTTTAAAGAGTTTTGCTAGCGCGAATCAGTTTGAACATCAAAATCATCAATTTTTCTCGCTTGAATTGATTTATGCGCATTGACTATCTCACATACTTTGAGAGACATAATTGTAACTTTGAATTAGCTGAATTCAATGCTTTCAAAATAAGTAAAAAATATTGAGATTTGACCTAGAAAATGAGATTGAGAAGATTCACTGCGCTGATTGACTGATTCTTTGCCTGTCATCATCTTTCTTCATTTGAATCAACATATGTGCAATGATTATCTGACATACTTTGAAAGACATAATTCTTCTCTATCTTTTATTTTCAACTCACTTCTCTGAGTCATCTGCTCAGATGATTCAGAGAAAGCTTTTCATCATCAAATCTCATTCAACTAGCGAGATCATCTGTCTCTCGATCAATCGATCATCTGTCTTGAACGTTTACTAGATGCTCTCTGATGAAGAACTTTCGCTGACGAAGATTGTAAAGTCGATTGAAATCGATTCAACAGTTCAAAAATTTCGGAAAAATATGAAGGTTTAACTCAGTAAATGAGATTGAGAATATTGAGAGTTGAGACTGCTCGATCGCCTTGCTGTCAGCATCTTTCCCCGCTTGAATTGATTTCTGCGCGCTGACTATCTTACATACTTTGAAAGACGTAATTGTAGCTTTGAATCAGCTGAGTTCAATGCTTTCAAAATAATTGAAAAATATCAAGGTTTGACCTAGTAATTGAGATTGAGAAGACTCACTGCGCTGATTGATTGCTCACCTATCTCAAATGAGTAATAATACTCAGAGCTGAGTATCATTGTTTTTGAAGAGAAAATTAAGCGAGAACTTGAAAACAGAGAACTCAATATCATTGTTTTCAGAAACTGAGTATCATTTAACTTTCTTGATTGATTTTCTTCAAACTTTCAGATCTTATTTCTTTCAGTCAACTGTATTCATGAACATAATATCAAACTCAAAGACATCAAACTGTATTTTTAGAAAAATGTTGAACATTGAGATTTTAAAGAGTTTTGCTAGCACGAATCAGTTTGAACATCAAAATCATCAATTTCCCTCGCTTGAATTGACTTATGCACATTGACTACTTCACATACTTTGAAAAACATAATTGTAGCTCTGAATTAGCTGAATTCAATGCTTTCAAAATAAGTAAAAAATATTGAGATTTGATCTAGAAAATGAGATTGAGAAGATTCACTGCGCTGATTGACTGATTTCTCGCCTGTCATCATCTTTTCTCACTTGAATCAACATATGTGCTATGACTATCTGATATACTTTGAAAGACATAATTGTAGCTTTGAATCAGATGAGTTCAAATCTTCAAAAATAATGGAAAAATATCAAGATTTGACTCAGTAATCGAGATTGAAGATATTTACTGCATGAAGTGATTGATTCGTCATATGCTCTCACCTGTCATAATCTTTTCTCGTTCAAATCAATTCATGCACACTGACTATTTTCATAGTTGCAGCACGCTCTCATTAGTTCTAAGCTGACATAAAAGTTTAAAAAAATAAAATGAAATAAATTGTCTTCTCTTGACAGAAATTTGAAAAGAGAAGACAATTTTAATAATCATCACAGAACTTAAACTTGCATCTTGAAATTTTTGACTTCACACTCTATCATTGAGTTAAATGATCTGATGTAGAAATTCGAACTTATTTTAACAGATGAACTACGCTGAATATTTCGTCTTATGAAAACACATGCATTCTGACTACTCTTCATACTTTGAAAGACATCATTGTAATTTTGAATCAGCTGAATTTAATGCTTTAATAATCATTGAAAAATATCAAGGTTAAATTTAGTAATTGAGATTGAGAATATCTGAAGCTTTGATTGATCGACTACTCATCTGTCATTCTTTTTTCACTCAATTCAATTAATGTGCACTCACTATTGTACATACTTTGAGAGACATAATCATCGCTCTGAATGAGTGAAATTTCATGCTTCAAAAATCATTGAAAACTAGACAAAGATGATTCTAACTCTTGAAGAAAGAAGAATGCATGATTCAAAGTTCAATTTTGATCTTTGAATCTTGATTGTTGCAAACTTTGCGTCGCATCATATTGAAGTCTGAATTCATGCGAATTCAACGAGCTCATCGATTCGAATTCTCAACGATTGCATCGAAAGATATGACTGAAAATGTGCTCAAGAACTCTATTTTCGAAAAGAGTTGACAAGAATGACTGATTGCTAGTGCAGTCTTCATTTCATCATTGAATCTTTGAGTTTTTTGACATTTTCATCTCAATCTCACTTATTCAGTCAGCTTCAACAGTCACAATCTTTCACATCTACTCAACAGCAGTCTCTTTAAGCTTAAGCTCAATCTTTATTTGATGAATATCTTGAACACATCATGAAGAATCTTTCAATTATAAGAAGCAGATCACTACATTTATTGCATCATTTAACATGTCAAAGTTTTATGTCTACTCAATTGCAGATTCTTTGAGCTTGAATTTTGTTCTTCTTTGATGAACATCTTGAATGCAATCATGTTTAAATTCAATCATGTAAATGTTTCGTCAATCTTTCATATTTACACAACAGCAGTTTCTTGACGCTTGAACTCAGTCTTCATTTGATGAATACTTTGAATGCAGCTATGTTTAAATTCAATCATGTCAAAGTTTCGCTAATCTTTTTAGAATTACACAACAGCAGTTCTTTCACGCTTGAATGCAGTCTTTATTTGATGAATACTTTGAACGCAACTATGTTTAAATTCAGTCATGTTGAAGTTTTGTTAATCTTCTTAAAGTTACTCGATTGCAATCTCTTTGAGCTTGAACACAATTTTCATTTGATGAATATCTTGAACACAATTATGTTGAAGTTTCTTTAACAACGCAGTCACTTCATCTATTGAAGAAGATTATTAATTTCGTCAAATCTCATTCAGTAAATCACAAGTGATTCTTAGAACAGAAAGTTACATTGAGCATTCTCGATCGCTGATACTTGAATACATGAAAAGAGAGATACTGAGTGATTATTATGCTAAATGACTATTATGCTGAATGACTATGACGAGTGACTTTTATGCTGAATGACTATTACGCTGAGTGATTAAGATGATTAACATGCTGCATAGATTTACGTCAAGCGCTTTCATTCATCAATACTTGAATACTTGAAAAGAGAAGATAATTTTATTCAGCGCATACTTCATTGATGCACGACTGTTCACAGACTTAAGTCAAACTCAATGCTCATAGTCTTAAACTTCAACAAATTTATCTACAATTCAAAGTGTCGTTGAGACACTGATCTTCTTTTCAAATTTCTTTCATCTATTCATTTAATATTTGCTAAAAAGACATTTTGAGACGAAACTTGTACATAAATTGAACATTCTAGCAAAGATTACGACTGCATGATACTTTATTATGTTGAGTAACTATTACGCTGAGTGACTATTATGCTGAGTAACTATTATGCTGAATGACTATGATGAGTGACTCTTATGCTGAATGATTATTACGCTGAGTGATTAAGATGACTAACATGCTGCATAGATTTACGTCAAGCGTTCTTGATCATTGATACTTGAATACTTGAAAAGAGAAGACAATTCTATTTGATGCATACTTCATTGATGCACAATCATTTACAGACTTGAGTCAACTGTTTTCAAAGAAAGTCATCAGACTAGATGACATTTTAGACTTCTTGTTCATTGATACTTGAATACTTGAAAAGAGAAGACAATTCTATTCAATGCATACTTCATCAATGCATGATCATCTGCAAGTTCAAGTCAACTATTTTCAAAGAAAATCATCAGAGCTAAATGACATGATCTGAGTTGTATGAAGAGTGTTTGATCAAAAGTCATGAAGAATGTTTGATTGAAAGTCATGAAGAAAGCTTGATTGAAAGTCATGAAGAGTGCTTGAACTATGCTGAATGACTATTATGCTGAGTGACTATTTGATGCATTTGAAACATAAATGAAAAGACTCTCAAAATTTATCTGTTTTCATTTATGTTCAGCTTTATCAGCAATGCTCAGCTTTATTGATGATGTAGTTGAGAATTCTCTATCAAATTGATCAACATCTTTCTTTCATGCACTTGCTGAGAAAGATTCTGACACACATTCTCTTGATTAATATTATTATCAACATATTCAAGTCTTCTTAACTCTTCTTTGTCAAGTCTCTTTTTCTTGAAATTCAATTTTTCTTCTTCGTTTACTACGTCTTTATTGCTTAAAGTTGATCGCGCTTTAATCTTGAGCTGTACATCTTCTTGACTTCTCAACTCTTCTTTGTCAAGTCTTTTTTTCTTGAAGCTCAATTTTTCTTCTTCATTTACTACATCTTTATTGCTCAAAGTTGATTGCACTTTGATCTTAAGCTGTACATCTTCTTGACTTCTCAATTCTTCTTTGTCAAGTCTCTTTTCATTGAAGCTCAATTTTTCTTCTTCATTTACTACGTTTTTATCACTCAAAATTGATTGCGCTTTGATCTTGAGCTGTACATTCTCAAACAATGAAAACAGCTTGAGAGTCATGATTGTACTTTTGAATCATGAAGATCATGAGTAGCTTTTACTGAGAATGTGAGCTGAATATTCTCTTGACTTCTCAATTCTTCGTTGTTAAGTCTCTTTTCTTCGAAGCTCAATTTTTCTTCTTCATTTACTAATCATTCAGAGTTGATCGCGCTTTAAACTCAAGCTGTATGCACTCAAATGATGAGAATAGCGTCAAAGTCATGATTGTACTTTCAAATCATGAAGATTGCAAGTAACTTTTACTGATTGTATGTAATATGAAGTTGTGTTGTTATTTAAAAGTGCTTGTTGAAGAAGACATCAAGAAAGCATTTACTAAATGATAAAGAGTTTCTCAATGCGCTTGCTGAGAAAGACGTTGAAGATGCATCTACTAAATAATAAAGAATTTCTCAATGCGCTTGCAAGAAAAGACGTTGAAGATGCATTTATCAAATAATAGAGAGTTTCTCAATGCGTTTGTAAAAGAAGACATCAAAGATGCATCTATCAAATAATAGAGAGTTTCTCAATGCACTCATTGAGAAAGACGTTGAAGATGCATTTACTAAATCATAGAGATTTCTTTGTTAGAAACATAAGCTTGACATTGATCATGATCAGAATCGATGTTAAGCTTCAAAGATGATTGACTTAAATTTTAAAAAAAATTCTAAATTCATTGTGCTTCATGCAATTCACTTTCAAGCTACGTTGCAACTTTGATTTAATCTTCAATTCAATTTGCTCACAATGTTAATGTTAAGCAATGCAGTTATTGCACTCTCACAAAATTCAAATTGCAGTTTGAAAACTTTGTTAACACTGTCAAAAAGCATTGAAGAACTTCAACAACAGATTGAGAATAAAATGCACACTTTGTTAAATCAGAGCTTGCAACATCTTGATAAAATCAAAGAAAGACTGAGAGTAAAAGAGAATGAGTGAGAGTTGACGCTGAAATATACGTGAATAACATGATAGTATGTGATTCAAGAGAAAATATGATGTGAAGAGTATAAAAGTCTGAAGATTTTCAAGAAAAAGATGCATTACAATGATGCTTTGAAGAAAATGCTTAAAGCACAGAACATCTTATAAAAGCAACAAATGAACGTTCTTGTCTTGACTTTTGTTTCATTCAAGCTTTCAACTGATTTTAAATTGAACAGCAACAATCATCTTAAATCATTCTTCAACAATGAGACTGTTTATCTGATCAGTTGCTGTTTGACATTCTGAAGTTTCTCAGATTCAGCAATCATCTGCTTCATGCTTTCACTTCTCTCAGTAAGCTTCAATTCAACAAGAACATTGCTTTTAATGCATTAAAAAAACAAGTCATCATGCGTGTCACACTTGATTCTTTTCGACTAAGCTCTCAATTGATGAAGAATTTTCAGCGTCAAAATTGAAATCAACATAGTGAAATGACATGTCTGTTGATTTTGAACGTTCGTGCTTTTGTAAAAACGTTGAAGAATGATTAAAAGATAAAAGAAATGAAAAAGAGTAGAAAATTTTAAACACTCTGCTTGAACAAGTCTGAGTCTTCTTTCAAAAAAGCATGATGATCACAAGTGAAGCTCTCATTTAAGAAATTCATGACAAACAATTGTTCTGAAAATGATGAAGAAGAGAATAACTCTGATCATGTCATCACTACAAGATTTGCAATGTCAAAGAAAAAACAACAATTGAAAGTTAGTAAAATGTCAGATCGACAGAGTAAAATTGTTTTGAGTTTTCAAATGACTTAACAGCTTCATCGAGAATCAATGAAAGATAGCTTGTAAATATTAAAAAAGATGCGAAGAAAGATCAATGATAGTGAGAATCACAATGATGAAAACAATGATGAAGAAGAAGAAGATGAAGAAAACAGAAAAACTTTGAACAAGAATAATGCAATGAATCACTTAAATAAGAGCATTGACAAAGCTTTGCATTTTCTGCGCGAAGCTCATTCAAATAAAAGTACACTCAAGTTACAGACTTTGTCAACAGCTCGAAGAAGAGTTCGATTTAGAACTGAAAGATTAAATCATGAATAATTAAAAGTTCACTGTTCAACGTGTACTTGCATGTTGTCATCTACATCGCAAAGCTCATGTTTTTAAAATAAATAAAAAGCTCAATTTGAGTTGAGTCAATCTGACTGAATCAACAAGTTTAATTCAAACTTGAACTTGCAATTTTTTACTTGAATATAAATAATGCTTTATCATAAATGATCTTTCAAGTCAATGTTATTGATGACAATAAACATCTTTTCAACTAATTTAGGGTTAGGGTTAGGGTTAGGGTTAGGGTTAGGGTTAGGGTTAGGGTTAGGGTTAGGGTTAGGGTTAGGGTTAGGGTTAGGGTTAGGGTTAGGGTTAGGGTTAGGGTT